>ERZ808275.74-NODE-74-length-64557-cov-6.079021_pt1 | contig 64557 bp, 49 predicted proteins | sample MGYA00520894_ERZ808275 | MGnify/ENA primary metagenome ERZ808275 (study PRJEB31516, sample SAMN03275598) | gut metagenome | biome: mammalia-associated habitat; material: feces | host: Papio cynocephalus | place: Kenya | collected 2012-08-03 ... | reverse complement strand
CCCTCCTCACCCTCCCGCTCACCATCACCGTCCTGCCCGTAGTCTATTGGAAGATGTTTAGTTGAGAGTTGAGAGAAATTTTTGTAGTTGAAAGTTGAGAGAAGTGGAGTGTTGATATTGAATTTAGTCTGTGTGCATTTGTTGAATGTTTTTATTATTCGTCAGCGGGACGAGTTTGACACATAGCCTGCATAGGAGAAATTGCTTATCCATTACCTTATGCTGTCAATGAGTAAGTTAAGGGCATAAAAAACTCTCCGCATAACCGGAAAGGTTGTGCGGAGAGGTATATTTGCAGTTGTGCTATTTTCTTTTATTGGAAGTTGGCGCGGTTGTCTTTTACCTCTGCTTTGTCTTCCATCAGCGAGATAGCCTGATAAGGCAGGCTGTATGCGTAGCGGGAAACCAACATATTCTTTTCCTGTTCTGCATCGAACTCGCCTTCTGCGGTGGTTTTGGTACCGATTTTGAGTACAAATACCCCCATATTGCCCTTCAGCGGTTTGCTCAGAGTATTATCGTTCATAGCCAGAGCCGCACCTATGATAGCGGGTTCTGCACCTTCATTGCCGAAACGATAGTCAGCAAGCGACACTTTCTCTGCGGTTTTGACCGATGTACCGGTGATGGCAGAGGCAGCATCCAACGACTCTACGCCTGCGAGTTTGTCTGCAATGTATTTTGCTTTGGCGTTGTTGGTTGCCTCGAAGGTCAGTTCGGCACGCACAGCGTCCAATGGGCGGTACTCTTTGTCGTTCACTTCAGTCAGCACAGCGACTACGAATTTGTCTCCGCACTCGAACACATCGCTCACTTGTCCCTCTTTGGCTTCGAAAGCCCAGCGCACGATAGGACGGCTTGATTTCAGTTCGCCCACTTTCTCTGTTGTAGCCTGCAGATTGTATTGCGGTGTAAGGCTCATTCCCTCTTCAGTGGCGGCATTGCGGAAAGCCTCTTCGTTTGCCGAGTTGGCAGCAATGAACTGTTTTGCGCGGTTGTAGATGATAGAGTAGGTTTTGCTTGAGGGGGTAACCTCGCGCGAGAGGATAGCCAATTTAACTTTCGGGGTAGCGGGACTCATATCCATAATCTCGAAAGTCTGTTCGCCCATACCTTGTTTGATGGTGAAGCGATCGCCCTTCTTGCCGGCGAAAGCCTGTTCAGCAATGTTCTTCGGCAGGTCGGTTGCGGTAAACCAACCGAGTTCCTGGTCTTCCTGCCCCTCGCCGGCAATGGCTTTCAGTTCTACCGAGTCAGCCACGGAGTAACCGCTTTTCATAATACGTGCCATCGAATAGGTGTTGTTCTCGAAGAGAATGCCTGTGGTGTTACCGGTTTTGGCATCGTTGCCGAAGGCGAACTCTTTGTATTGAGCCGGCACTGTTTCTGCCGAGTAGTCGCGTCCGTCATAGGGTATGTCGGAGTTGGTGTTTACCACCAACGTAATATCGTCAGCGGTGCGGAACTCGTCCTGCAAGCGCTCCATCATGTTTTTAGCGTCGGTCATATCCTGTTCCGACGGCTCTATAGGGAACGAGATATATGCAATAGCGCGGTTGGGCGTTTGTTTGTAGAGAGCCTTGTGCTGTTTGTAGAGTTTTTTGATGTCGCTTTCGCTTACCGAAACAAGGCTGTCGGCTACGGTGAAATACGGTTGCATCACATACTCTACGTTTACGCTTGTTTGGCGTGCTTCGAAAGCATATTTTGCATCCAGCGAGTTCGCCTTGACGAGGCTTTGTACGAGGTTGGTGTATTTCTCCTGCATATAGGTCAGGCGCACAGCGTTCTCCCAATACATCCAGTACGATTTTGCCTGTTTGAGGTTAGCCGCCTGATCGGGGTCGTCCACGTCCTGCTCGATTGAGTTGAGGAACTGTAGCAATGTGTTGCGGCTGAATTGTCCGTTCTGGTCGTAGAAGAAGCGGCGGCTGCGGATCAGTTGGTGGGGGTTCTCACCGATGCAGAGTTGGCTCAACTCGTCGGCGGTGATGTCCATACCTATTTTTTCCGCTTGTGCGCGAAGGGTGTAGTCCATAAGCATCATCTGCCAGACCTGGTTGCGGATTTGGTTGGTCATATCCTCGTCAAAGTCGGTGCGACCGGTTTCTATTTTATAGACGTCGGTCAGTTGCTCTGTGGCAGCCTCATACTCGGTGTAGTGGATGTCCTGTCCCTCGATGGTAGCCACGTTTTCGCGGCTGCGATTGAGGAACGAACTGCCCGAATTGAGGGCATCCCCCATAATAAATGCCAGCATAGCGATCCCCACAATTGTGATAAGGAGAGCACCATGGTTACGAATCTTTTGTAAACTTGCCATAATATCTTTTGTGTTTTTATATTTCTAAATTTTACGCACAATGCACCATACGTTGCAAAGCGGCGTGCAAAATTACAAACATTTTTTGAATTACCAAAATTTTATATCCTTTTCTTTACCAAAAGATGGAAGAGGGGGGAGACAAAATGAACAATATGCAGGACAGGAAATGCATAAAGTGTATAAAAAGCGCATAAAAATCCGCATAAAAGATAATGTCGTTGCCGTCTTTTTGCCGTCTCGTTGCCGTAATTGGTATTATGAGGTATATTTTTGTATATTTTATGTATATTCAAAAGTAGGCAGTGGTAGGGCGATACGTCAGGGAACGGACGCTGACTGATCGTTCTTTGTAATAATTTTTGTGCAAAAAGTTGCACGGACGAATTATTTGTCGTATTTTTGCATCGTTTTTCTTACAGGCGTTTTGTCTGTTGTTTTGGGGCTATTTGGTTTTGACAGCAGGTAGAATGGGTATGTAAGCACGCCGAGCACTGCAGAGACGCTCGTAAATATCGTCTGCGAAGTATAACTGGCAACAATACTGTAGCTCTCGCTGCTTAACCGAAGTATAGTAGGTTACTTTATTCGGGTACAAGGTGCCTGAACGAGACATCGCTCCAAGCCGCGTCTGTAGGCTGATAGGGTATAGCGGTGCGGAAATATACAGAATAGTCATTGCGGGCTGCGCCGCAAGGGCGAAACTCAAAGCAGATAAGCCTGCGGTTGGTGGCTTGGGTCTTGCCGTAGGACGAAAACGAAGGCCAAGATAAGCGTGTAGAAAGCGTATACGTTCCTTGTTTGGACACGGGTTCGAATCCCGTTAGCTCCACATAGAAAAGGCTGCCCGACATCGTGCCGGGCAGCCTTTTCTATATTTTTCTGTTTTTTCTATCTTTCTATAATCACCACATCATATTCAGACGGAAATCCATTGATTCGGGATTGGTGTTGAGGTCGTATTTCAGGTCGGAGTTGGTAACGGCGATCTCTACTTGCCCTACCAGAAATGAGAAATCCACAATCTGTTGATATACCTCACTACTACCGCTGTCCACCATTGGAAAGACACGCGGCAGGTTCATCCGGTAGGCATTGGCTGTACCATAGTTGAATTCGCGGTAGCAGGTGATAACTCCTGTGTCGTATATGGTCTTTGTCAGTTCCGGAACAGAGGCTGTGTAATAGTAATAGCCGCCTTTTGAGGAGTATGTCCAGTCAGCGGAAAGGACATGGATGTCCAGTGTTTTGCTGTTGGTTGTATAGATGGTTTCTTTCGGGTACACATTTTGATACTCGCAGGCTGTGAACATTGACGCTGCTGCCAATATGGCAAAAATAACAGATAACTTTTTCATATTTATTCGATTTTGCGGCAAAGATAGGACTTATTTTGCAGATATGCAAATTTTTGCGTAATTTTGCAGACTGAAATCATTTATTACAATGCGTAAAACACTGTTTGTTATATTCTCTTTGGCTTGTGTTTCCCTGCAAGCGCAGCAGCAAAACAGGACCTATCTTGCTTATATTGAGGAATGGCGCGAGGTGGCGGTGGCCAACCAGCTGGACTACGGCGTACCAGCCAGTATCATCCTGGCACAGGGCTTGCTGGAGTCGGCGGCGGGGACGAGCGAACTGGCAAAGAATGCGAACAACCATTTCGGTATCAAGTGCACCAGCGACTGGTTGGGTGGAAACTACTATTATGATGATGATGCCAAAGGCGAGTGCTTCCGCACGTACCGTGATGCGGGCGAGTCGTACAAAGACCATTCGCTTTTCTTGCAGCGCCCACGGTATCAGACCTGTTTCGAGATAGCCGTGGAGGACTATTCGGGTTGGGCATACCGTTTGAAGCAATGCGGCTATGCCACCGACCCGTTTTATCCGAAGAAATTGATCAAAATCATAGAAGACTATCGTCTCGATACGATTGCCACGCCCGAGGCATTGGCTTCGGCAAGCAGTACGAAGGCGGCAACCGGCAAGACGACTGCCAAGAACTCGGGCAGCAAAAAGGCGACGGTGGTGTCGCAGACTGCCCCGCTGAAAGTGATCAACAGCAACCCCGAACCCGAATACGAGGAACCGCTTACTGCGTATCAGGAGAAACAACTGCTTTATCTGACGCACCCGAAACAGAAGAACAACGGACGCACGTATATCCTTGCCCGTGAGGGTGATACGTATGCCAATATCGCGTTTCGTATGAACGTGAAAGAACGTACGCTGCGCAATTGGAATGATGCCTTGGGGCGGGATTTGCAGGTGGGCGACCGTGTCTATCTGAGCCGCAAGCGTGCATACGCCCCAAAGGAGAAAACACTACTATGGGTGCACCCGGGCGAGTCGCTCTGGGAGATCTGCCAGCGTGAGGGTGTACGTATGGAAAAGGTGCAGCAACTCAACGGGTTGGACAAGTCGGTGCGCGTGTTTCAAACCCGTCAGCAGATATTGCTCCGCAAACAAAAAGAGGCTTGATGATGCGCGGTAAATCGCTGTCCATAGCCGATGTGCTGAACACCTATCTCCGTGAGACGGGGCTAGAAAAGACCGTTCTCGAAGACAAGGTGGTGGCTCTGTGGCCGCAGGTGATGGGCGATACCGTCGCCCGCCTGACACGCAGCGTGGAGGTGAAAGACGGTATGTTGGTTGTGCATATCTCGAGTGCCGCACTCAAGGCGCAACTCTTTGAGTGCCGCTTCGATCTGGTGAAGAAAATCAATGATGCCGTCGGCGGCAACGCCGTCCGAGACGTCCGCATCTTGGGATAAAACATAGAATCATAATATATCAATAGCATAGATGTAAGTGTTATGGAAGATGACTTGTTTTTTCAATACGAGGGAATACTTTATAGTACCACGGGTGCTGATACAGTATCGGTAATCCCTAATACATTAGAAAAAAATAGCAACTATAAAGATTTGCAAGTGGTAATAATTCCAGAAACGGTGTTTTACAAAGCACGTATATACTATGTTACTGGGATACAAAGCAATGCGTTCGCAAAATGTAAAACAATTACATTTGTTTCTATACCTAATTCTGTTAAATACATAGGAGAGGATGCCTTTTCTGAATGTGAGAACATTGATACAATTATTATAGGAGAGGGGGTATTAGATATTGCTGCCGGAATATGCTATGATTGTACTAACTTAAAATCTCTTACCATTGGCTGTAATGTACAGAGTATCGGAGACTATGCTTTTGCAAATTGTTTGCAATTAAATTCCATAACTATTCCTGATAGCGTAATAACAATCGGAAAAAACGCTTTTGAAGGGTGTTGTAATTTGATATCTGTTACTATTGGTGATAAGGTAACAACAATTGGAGATTATGTATTTGAGAATTGCACTAGTTTGCAAACTTGCACTTTTTCTAAAAGTATAGGGGATATAGGCGTTGCTGCATTTTCGGGATGTCCAAATTTGGCTGCAATTCGGTTATATGATGGGGTAAAAAGCATAGGTGCTTTTGCTTTTTCTGATTGCTCCAACTTAATGTCTGTTACTTTACCTGATAGTATAGTATTTATAGGAGAAAATGCTTTCTCCAATTGTACCTCACTCAATTTGGTAATTATCCCCAAAAATGTTAGAATAATAAAAGAAAGTACATTTGAGGGGTGTGAAAAACTGACACAGATTATCTTTCATAATGATATAGTTTCCATTGGTAGTTGTGCATTTAGAAACACTATATGGGAGAGTGAACAACCAGATGGCATCATTTATATAAATGACATATTGTACACAACTAAAGGAACTATTGTCAAAAGAATTTCAATAAGAGATGGTGTCCGTAGCATAAGCGATGATGCATTTATAGGAAACAGTATTCTCGAATCTATTGTCATTCCTAGTAGCGTGATACATATCGGAAACTCTGTTTTTTGTGGGTGTATTAATCTAAATTCAATTGTTGTTGATGCTAACAATTCTATTTATGATAGTCGTAATGATTGCAATGCAATTGTAGAGACTAAAAATAATTCTCTTATTGTAGGCTGTAAATCGACAATAATTCCGAATAATGTTGTAAGTATAGGAAAGGAGGCTTTCTCTGCTATATCACATATTCCATTTGCAGAAGTCCCAATCTATCCTACTTCTATTATAATCCCAGATAGTGTTGTTGAGATTAAAGAAAAAGCTTTCTTATCTTGTGAAAGTTTAATTTCAATTAGCATACCTAATATTATATATATCGGTAATATGGCTTTTTATGGTTGTGTGAATTTAGTTTCAGTCAAAATAGGATCAAGCATTAAGAAAATAGAACAATCTGCATTTGAAAATTGTGAAAGTTTGAAGATGATTACTATAGATGCAATAGAACCTCCGAAAGTAGAGATTATGCAGGATGATGCGGAATTTTCATCTATCAATGTGTATGTTCCTAGAAATTCCTTAAATACTTATCGAAATTCAGATTTTTGGAAAAACTTTACGATTTTTGCAAATGGCAGTATAGATAATATTTCAGTATTTATTATGATTAAGAACATATTTATCTCAATCAAAGATAAGATTGTCTCGGTGTTTAAGTAATTTTGATAATTTATTTTTATGGAAATGATGTCTTTTTGTATAGGTTTTATTCTGGCATGTGTTATTGTTTCTACAATTTTTGTATTAATTTTGCGCCAAAAGAAACATATAACAGATAATATGTTGGCATATGTAAAACAACAAAATGAAAAAGATTTACAATTACTAACAACTCAGATTAAAAGCGATTATACGAAACGTATAATTTGTATTGAAAATGAGCGAGATAATGCATTAAAATTGGTGGAATCTACTGAAAAAGATATGGCTGAACGGTTGGCGGATAAGGAAAAAGCGTATCAAAAACAACTACAATTTCAGGAACAGCATTTTAACGAAATAACCAATAGAATAACAGCTCAATTAAATATAGAAAGCAATGACATCTTAAAGAAACAGCAAATAGAATTAAATAAAGCAAATTCCGACAATGTGGAGAAATTACTTAATCCATTACGGCAAGAGATGCAGAATGTGCGTCTCTTGATGGCAGAGACACGCTCTGCAAATGAAAAAAATACCTCCTCTTTGGAAGGGGCATTGCGTGAGATGCAAAAACAAACTATGCAGATCAGTCAAGATGCAACCAATTTAGCCGAGGCATTAAAAAATCGTGGAAAAGTACATGGTGATTGGGGTGAACAAGTTTTAGAAGATATTTTATTAGGAAGTGGATTGCGTTTGGGCATTGAATATACTTGTCAACAGAGTTTTAAGGGAGAAAATGGAAATGAACTACGTCCTGATGTGATTGTGAATTGTGCAGATGGTAAACATATTATTGTGGATTCTAAAGTATCTTTAACTGCCTATACAGATGCTTTAGGAGCCACGACGGATGAAGAAAGACAGATGTTGATAAAGCGTAACTTTGAGTCTGTAAAAAAACATGTTAAGGAACTAGCAGATAAACAATATCCCAAGTATGTGGCAAATTCTATGAATTATGTGTTAATGTTTATTCCAAACGAAGGGGCGTATGTCATGGCTATGAATTATGACCATTCTCTAGCACAAGATGCATTTCGTCAGGGGGTAATTATTGTGAATCCTACTAATCTTATGATGACACTTTATCTGGTTTTACAAACATGGCAAAATACACGACAAGAAGATAATTGCAAAAAGATTTTATATGCAGCAGATATGTTATATGAGAAAGTGCTAAGTTTTGTGGATAATTTTAACATCTTGGGTAATCAACTTAATACACTATATGGTACTTATCAAAAAACATCAAAACAACTCACGGAAGGATCTGGAAATATATTACATCGTATAGAAACGCTTAAAGAAATGGGAGTTACTAGTACACGAAAACTAAAATCTCGTAATACTACAAAAGACTTAAATATTGAATAACACCTTAAGCGATTACTAATTGAATTGATTTATCCGGACAATATAGAAGAAAAGATTGATTTCGTCGTTATCCGCGATGAGTTGCACCGCCGTTGTACATCGCCCCTTGGACGGGAACAGGTGGACGCAATGACTTTTCTGACAGACTACGAAACGATTACAATGCTCATTAGGGAAACCGACGAGATGAAGCATATCCTTGAGGACGGTTCGCCGGATTTCCCGCGCGGGGAGATACACGATGTCCGCGAGGCACTGGGGCGTATCCGTATTGAGGGACTTTTCTTGGACGAAGCGGAACTTTTTGCCCTACGCAAGACCCTCGACTATGCCCGTCAGTTGGAGCATTTTTTTGCTTCTCTGGACGAGGAGCGTTTCCCTATTTTGCACCAACTGTCTGCGCAAAAAGCAGATAATCAGAGCATAGACGACATCGTGCGCAGTATCGACCGCGTGATTGACAAGTACGGGCGTTTGGCGGATAATGCCTCGCCCGAGTTGGCGCGTATCCGCCACGAACTGACCCTTGTGCAGGGCAGCGTGGGGCGTGCTTTGGGGCAGATACTGCGTCAGGCGCAGGCGGAAGGCATTCTTGACAAGGATGTTACGCCCACTCTCCGCGAGGGACGGCTGGTTATACCCGTTCCGCCAGCCTACAAGCGCAAGATCGGTGGTATCGTTCACGACGAGTCGGCCACGGGCAAGACCGTCTATGTGGAGCCGCAACAGGTGGTGGAAGCCAACAACCATATCCGCGAATTGGAGGGGGCAGAACGCCGCGAGCGCATCCGTATATTGCAAGACCTTACCACCCGCCTGCGTCCCTCCGTACCGACCATTCTGCAGAGCGAACAGATGCTGGCACACGTGGATTTTCTGCGTGCCAAAGCACAGTTGGGGCAGACGCTGCACGCCATCTGCCCGGAAGTGAATAAAGAACCCGTTATCAATTGGCAGCAAGCCCGCCACCCTGTGCTGTATCTCAAGTTTATGCAGCAAGGCAAGACGGTGGTGCCGCTCTCGCTGCAGTTGCAAGCCGACGGCAATCGTATGCTCATCATCAGCGGTCCGAATGCGGGTGGAAAGTCGGTATGCCTCAAGACAGTAGCCCTTTTGCAATATATGCTCCAGTGCGGTTTGTTAGTGCCATTGGCGGAAACAAGCCGTATGGGTGTCTTCGACCAACTGATGATAGACGTCGGGGACGCACAATCTATTGAAGACGACCTCTCAACCTATTCGGGACACCTGAAGAACATGAAGGCGTTTGTGCGCTATGCCGATGCCCGGACACTGCTTTTGATAGATGAGTTCGGTACGGGTACTGAGCCGCTCATCGGCGGTGCTATCGCCGAGGCGGTACTGACACAATTAGTTGAACAGCAGGCTTTTGGTGTTATCACGACCCACTATACCAACCTCAAGCACTTTGCCGAGCAGACGCGCGGCGTGGTTAACGGGGCAATGCTGTACGACCGCGGGCAGATGCGTCCGCTTTTTCAACTCTCTATCGGGCAGGCGGGCAGCAGTTTTGCCATTGAGATTGCCAAGCAGATTGGTCTCCCCGAGCCGATTATCGCCCATGCCACGGAGTTGGTGGGCGAGGAGCATATTGACTACGACAAGCAACTGCAGGACATAGCCCGCGACAAACGCTATTGGGAGAACAAACGCCAGAATATCCGCCAGCGCGAGAAACACCTCGAGGAACGTATTGCCTACTACGAGCAGGAGATAGCGGGGCTCAAAGCCAAGAAACGCGAGGTGATGGACGAAGCCAAACAGCAGGCGGCAGACCTCTTGCAACAGAGCAATGCCACTATCGAGCGCACCATCCGCGAAATTAAAGAGGCGAAAGCCGAGAAAGAACGCACGCAGAAAGCCCGTCAGCGCGTGGAGAATATGAAACAGAAAGTGCAACCCGCACCTGCAAAGAAAAGTGTACCCACGGCAACTGCTCCTGCTGCAATAAACGGCAAAACCGTTATGCGCGATTTCAGCGACCTTCGTGTTCTGCGCAAGCAGAAAGCAGAATCCCCCAACGAGCAGAAAGTGCAAGCAGGAAAAGGTGTCAATGGGGGAGGGTATTCTTCTATGGTGCGGCAGCGTGTCCTTTCATTCGAGCGCACCCTCGACCTGCGCGGATGCCGTGTGGACGAGGCGTTGGAGCGTTTTATCGCCTATCTGGACGATGCCGTGATGGTCAATGCCGGCGAGGTAACGATTCTCCACGGCACGGGTACGGGAGCCGTCAAGCAGATTGTGCGCGACTATATCGATACCTACAACAAGCAACGCCGCAAGCGCGGAGACGAACCGCTTCGCTACCACGACGGAGACCCCAACCACGGCGGTGCGGGGCTGACGGTTATTACTATCCCGTAAGAATTTGTTATAGGATCGTTATAGGTTGGTTATAGTATAGGCAATATCTGTTTCCTTATCTTTCGCATAGAAGGTATAGGTGATTGATAGGTGATTCTGCATAGGATAAGGGATGATAACCCGATATTCCTCATAATGGCTGATTAATAATGTTCCTCTAAAAAATATGAAGAAACCACAATTTCTTAAGAAACTACTTTGTTCATCCACCTCCTTGAGGGGGCTTGGGGGAGTCCTTCTTGTTCTCTGTTTGTCTGTATCGGCTGCGCCCAAGGAGTACACTGCCCGCGACGGACATTCCCTCCGTGGTTTTGGCAATACGGGCTACGAACTGTCGGTGAGTGCCGAGTATGCTTACAACCGCACGTATGAGCATTTCGGCAACCTGAACATTCAAGCCCTGATGCCCGTCAATCCGTATTTCGAGTTGCAAACCAACCTCCAGGCATCTACGGCTAACTACTATACGGGTGCGCTTGTCCTGCGTCCGAAGTTCGCGCTTCCTGTGGGCGAATTGTTTGCAGAAACCGAGGTGCTGTATCGTGCGCTTGCTCGCAACCGGCAGGGGGATTTCTGCGCCGCACTCTCCGTGGGTTACCGTATGGACTATGTTTCGTTTCAAATCGGTATGTTCGGGCGTGTGATGAGCACGTGGGACAGAGACTGGCATACCGAGGAAACCAACAATATTGAGCCGTTCAACCTGCTCTATCGCTTGGAGGTGTTCTGCCGCCCGCAGACCTCGCGTTGGAATATCTCGGCTTGCTTTGCCAACATTGATGACTACCAGATGGAGCGTATGTGGCAGCCGATTTTTATGCTTGGCGGACGCTACTACATCAATGACCATTGGCGTGTCTCGGTGCAAGGCGAGTGCAAACCGACGGGTATGTTCCACCTCAATGCCACTTTCTATAGCGCATACGCACGCGCAGGATTTACCTATAAATTTTGACGCTCTATGAAAAAGAATATCCTTTTTGCGCTTTGTCTGCTGCTATTGGTCGCTTGCAATAACCCCAACTACGATATGCCCGGTATGTTCAACGGTACCAGCCCCGAAGTGGCAACCCGTTTTGCACACTCGATGGACTATAATGCCAGTGTTGGCGAAACGCATCTCTCTGTGCCTGCCGACTACCGCATCTATGTTTGCACCGATTCGCACATCGATTCCACCCACCGCAATTTGGAGCAGTTCGTTCTTGCGTACAAGTCCGACCCGCTTTGCCCTTTTGCTCTCCACCTCGGCGACCTTGTCAATGCACAGGGCAACTATCCGCACGCCTACCGCACGCTGCAAACCGCACCCGCAGTGGCGCACCGCGACACGCTTTTTATTACACCCGGCAACCACGACATCTATTTCAACCAATGGACGGAATACCGCGACTTGTTTCATACTTCTGTCTATTGGTTCGATACCAGGGACGAGACCACCGGTAAACCGCTGGACCTCTTTATTTGTCTCGATTCCGCCGAGGGTACTCTCGGTACACCACAGATGAAATGGCTGCGCAATCTGCTGGAAGAGAAATCACGGGTCGGCTACCGCCATATCATCATTTTCTCGCATACCCATATGTTCAAGCAGGATACCTCGCAGGGACATACTTCCAATTATGCGTTGGAGGAGACCCATGAGTTTACTGCCCTGCTGAGCAAATACCATGTGGATATGTACTGGTGCGGCCACGACCATCATCGGGAAATCACCCGTTTCGGCAACACAACTTATATCATAGTGGATACTTGCCGCGACCCCGAAGAAAAACCGTTCTATATGCAGGCGGATATGGGCTGCGAGATACACTATCGCTTTGTCGCATTATAAAGTCTGCCACATCGGGCATTGTGCATTGTGCATTGCAAATTGTGCATTGCCTTTGGCAGTCTCGTTTTTTTTTTGTACCTTTGTGCGCTTTTTGGTAAACGAATTATATACCAAGGATGTAAAAAGAAAACTAATTACAAACTAATCATACAAACGAAATGAACATTAGAGTAAGTAACGTGAATCAGCCTCAGTGGAAGGAAGTGAACGTTCACGCCAATCTGCCTGAGAATCTGAACAAATTGCAAGAGATTGCCTACAACCTATGGTGGGTATGGAACTCGGACGCTAAGAACCTGTTCCGCTATATCGACAACGACGCTTGGCATCGCGCACAGTCCAACCCGATTATGTTGCTCAATATCATCAGTTATGAGCGTATGGTCGAACTGAGCAAAGATGCACACTTTATGAAACAGTTGGATCAGATTTATGCTGATTTCCGTGAATATATGGATGCTCCCAAGGATGCTTCCAAACCGACGATAGCCTATTTCTCAATGGAATACGGTTTGACCCACATCCTGAAGATTTATTCGGGTGGTCTGGGCGTCCTTGCGGGCGACTACCTCAAAGAGGCTTCCGACTGCAATGTGGATATGACCGCTATCGGTTTCCTTTATCGCTACGGCTATTTTACCCAGACTCTCTCGCCCGAAGGACAGCAGATTGCTAACTACGAGGCTCAGAATTTCTCCAATCTGCCTATCACGCAGGTGAAAAATGCTGATGGTACACCGCTTGTGATAGAGGTGCCTTATCCCGGACGTGTGGTAAATGCGTACCTTTGGAAAGTGGCAGTGGGGCGTATCAGTCTCTATCTGCTCGATACCGACAACGAACTGAACTCGGAATGGGACCGCTCTATCACGCACCAACTCTATGGCGGCGACTGGGAAAACCGTATCAAACAAGAGATACTGCTCGGTATCGGTGGGGTACTAGCCCTCAAAAAACTCGGTATCAAGAAAGATGTATATCATTGCAACGAGGGACACGCCGCCCTGATGGGCTTGCAACGTCTTGTTGACCTAGTGCAGGAGGATGGTCTGACTTTCAACCAAGCCAAAGAGGTGGTTCGCGCAAGCGGTCTCTATACCTGCCATACTCCTGTTCCTGCCGGACACGACTACTTTGAGGAGGGACTTTTCTACAAGTATATGAACGAGTACGCAGGCAAACTCGGTATTGAATGGCATGACCTCATCGGCATGGGGCGTCAGAACCCCGATGACAACAACGAGAAATTCTCGATGTCAGTCTTTGCACTCAATACCTGTCAGGAGGCAAACGGTGTGTCGTGGCTTCATGGCGAGGTGAGCAGGAAAATGTTTGCTCCCGTATGGCCGGGCTATTTCCCTGAAGAACTCCACGTGGGGTATGTTACCAACGGTGTACATATGCCTACATGGGCTGCCAGCGAATGGAAGGCTATCTACAAGGAGAATTTCCCCATCGAATGGTGGACGGATCAGTCGAATCCCGAGATGTGGAAAGCCTATAACGACATACCCGACGACATCATCTGGGCTACACGTATGAACCTCAAGAACAAACTCATTGATTATATCAAAGAGAAGTTCCAAGAGGATTGGATGAAGACACAGGGCGACCCTGCGCGTATTGTGCGTGCGCTCAACGAGATGAACCCTAACAACCTCATTATCGGTTTCGGTCGCCGTTTTGCTACCTACAAACGTGCACACCTGCTCTTTACCGATCTCGACCGTCTTGACAAGTTGGTAAACAATCCGAATTATCCGGTGCAGTTCCTCTTCACGGGTAAGGCTCACCCGGCAGACGGTGGAGGACAAGGGTTGATCAAACGTATCATCGAGATAAGCCGTATGCCGCAGTTCCTCGGTAAGATTATTTTCCTTGAGAACTATGATATGCGTCTTGCCAAACGCCTGATCAGCGGTGTGGATATTTGGCTCAATACGCCTACCCGTCCGCTTGAGGCTTCGGGTACGTCCGGTGAGAAAGCACAGATGAACGGTGTACTCAATTTCTCTGTACTCGACGGTTGGTGGTACGAGGGGTATGTCAAAGGCGCAGGTTGGGCACTGACTGATAAGCGTACCTACGAAAACCAGGCACACCAAGACCAACTCGATGCGGCTACTATCTATGAGATGCTCGAGAACGAGATTATACCGCTCTACTATGCAAAAAATTCCAAAGGTTACTCTCCTGAGTGGATTCAGACTATCAAAAACTCGGTAACGAAGATCACTCCGCGTTTCACTACCAAGCGTATGATGGATGACTATTTTGCCAAGTTTTACAACAAACTTGCAAAGCGTCATACCCTCCTCGTGGCAGACAACTACAAGATAGCCAAAGAGATTGCCGCTTGGAAAGAGAATATGGTGGCACACTGGGACGAGATAGAGACCGTCAAGGTCGAGATGCCCGACTTGGATGCACCGAATGTAGGCGAGAAAGTGCGTGTGGCTGTCGAATTGGATACCCACAACCTCAACGATAAGGGCTTGGGTGTAGAACTCGTTGCTATCCGTACTTCTACCCACAACAACGACAAACTCTACGAAGTAGAGCCGCTGAAGTTGGTTAAGGTAGAGGGTTCGCACCTATTCTTTGAAACCACCTACCAGTTCGACTACGCCGGTGGCATGAAGTTCGATTTGCGTATGTATCCGCAGAACGACCTTCTCCCCCACCGTATGGATTTCTGCTATGTCCGCTGGCTGTAATATAGCATCATCTTGTAATAAATAAAAAAACACGTTGCTCAATTGGGATTTGTGCAACGTGTTTTTTTATTCTTTATAAAGGATTTGAAGACCTGTTTTTGTACCTCTCTGTATTTTATTTGTTTTCATTGTTTTGTCTTCATTTGCAGGTATGCAGAATTTGTAGTACCTTTGTACTCGTAAAGTCTCAAAAGACTGTACAGACAATAATCATTAGCGTTTATTGACGCTTTGTTTGGGCTAAACGAAACTTCGCAATTTTCGAAAAAAAGAGTCGCAATCAAAGTAGCAGTAGATGCCTATTGGTGTGATGTAGGTCGCACTATGCTTGTTTATAGGGCATAGTGTGCTGTCATATCAGCGTAGGTTTCCTGTTGCTTGTTTGACTCTTTAGGCAATGCGAAGGCCTCGTTTAGCAAACAAGCAACACGAAGTCTGCGCTTTCTTTGTGTCTGTATATCAACAGGAACGGGGGGCAAGTTCCTGATTGTTAAAGTAATTATTGTGCGTTATGCCCAACGCATACCAAAAGTTGTGCCCGACACATATCAGGGTAGAAAGTATGAAACTACAAACAAATCTCACTCTGTTCGCCATTGCATTGGTGATAGTTGGCTGTGGACCGAAGAACCCGCCCGCACCCAATCCCGAAAACCCCAATGACACCACCGTAGTCAATCCGCCCGACACGGTTGTACCGCCTGACACTATTCCCGAAGAGCCCAAAGTGCCTTTCCCGTCCGAGGGCTATCTCCCCGCCAAGTTCCAAGTGGCAGATGGCAAATACGTCTATTTCTCCAAAGGCAACTTGCAGTTCAATGCCGCCCAAGGTGAGCACGCTTGTGCCGACACCACCACGCAGAAAGGCACATGGCGTTTCGCTGAGCACCAATACGATTGTGTATATCCTTCCGGCAACTCCCAAGCCTCGGAGACTTATGATGGCTGGATTGACAACTTCGCATGGGGAACCAGTGGTTGGAACAGCGGCGCAGTATGCTATCAGCCGTGGAGTACATCGGGCAACAAAGAAGACTACAATGTCGGCAACAACCCGAACAGCGACCTTACCGGCGACCTTGCCTTTGCCGACTGGGGTGTGTACAATGCCATATCCAACGGCGGTAATCTGCCTTGCCAATGGCGCACGCTGACTATGCCTGAATGGCAGTATCTGTTCCGCAACACCCATTGGGCTTTTGCCCGTATCATCGTCTCCGAGGAACTGTATGTAAACGGTATGATGTTCATTCCCGACGGATTTACCAAACCTGCCGACATCAATATCGTGGAAGTAGGTACGGGTAACCTTGAAAAGAACGACGCTTCGGATATGAAGAAAGCACTTCCCATCAACAAATACACCTTGGAGCAGTTCGGTCTGTTGGAGGCACAGGGATGTGTCTTGCTGCCCTTTGCTGACGAAACGAAAGATCAATACTCGAAAGGATACTACTGGTCAGCCTCCACGGACGGAGAGATGCGCGCACGCAAGTGGCACGTGGTGTTCAATTATCCGTACATAGATGAAGACTATCCCGAGTTTAGTTCCGATGGCTATACGATGGTGAACTTCAATGATGCCAACTGTGCCGACAGGCGCCACCGTCTTGCTGTACGTCTTGTAGTGGATGCCCGCAACTGAAATTCTTCTCCAATAATATCAATACAAAGAATGAGATAATACAAAGACTGCCTGACAATGCAAAATTTGTCAGGCAGTCTTTGTATTATCTCATACGCACTTTGTAATGCAAAGTGCCGTGTGATTAATACGATGTGCGTTGAGTGGCAGCGTAACTGATTTTGAGCGCATATGCACGGCGGAGTTCTTGCTTGATGTCGGCAATCACACCCATACGTGTTTCCTTGTCAGCCTTGATAGAGACGGTCATCAGACCTTGCTCTTGCTCTTTCATAGACGAACGCTCGTTGATGATATACTCGCCAATCTCTTTGGTCTCAGCAAATGCATCGTCCAACTGGATACGTGTCTCTGCACCATACTGTTTGCGGAACTCTGCGGTAGGCGTACCTACATAGATGTAACGCACCAATGATTTCTTCTCCAGTTTGGTCAATTCGGTAGCACTCGGCACCGTGAACTGAACCTTGTACGTTACCTCTTTCATCGAGGTTACGGACATAAAGAAGAACAAGAGCATAAAGATAATATCGGGGAGCGATGACGTGTTCAACGCCGGCATCTCGCGTTTCTCATTTCTACGTATCTTTGCCATAATTATTGCCCTCCGTAGTTTTTAGGTTCAGCCTCCGAAATCTTTTGAGGATATACTTTCTGCACTTGCTTCTGTTGTTCCTCGCTCAGTTCGTTATAAGAGGTATGGAAATACTTTTGCGCACATTCGTTACGCAACTCGTTGTATGCCGCTACAAGTTCGTTCTGAACGTCAAGGTAAGCCTGATACTGCGTATCCACATCGTTTTGGACAGAGATTACGTGGTCTTTGGTATAGCGTTGTACACCAATCGGCTCACCGAAATCTTCCTCCACGAGTTTAGGCAGGTTCGGATCATCATTTTCGTTCTTGATGAACTCTTTGGCAGTCTCTCTCAGTTGCTTTACGTCCATCAACTGCCCTTGCACCATCAACTGATTTGCTGAGTTGATTTTTACAACCAACAGGTTACGTTTGTTGATATCGGTGTCCTCCACTTTCTGATCGGGAGGTATAGGGGCAGGCAGACGCCGTGCCAAACCTTGGTTGACATCCATACTGGTCGTCACCAAGAAGAATATCAGCAGCAAGAAAGAGATATCCGCCATAGAACTGGCATTTATCTGTGGGATTTTCTTTGCCATAATTAGATTTTACAATTTTACAATTTACAACTTGACAATTGTATATTGTACAATTTTTATTTCAGACGCTTGGTATAGAAGATACCCCAAATCATTGTGATTATAGTGGCGGTGAACAAGATATAGCAGAGATAGATGATTGCATCACTCATCTGTGCCATAGCACCTACGTTGTCGGTACCTTCATAACCGATGATGTTGATTTTCTCAGGGCTACCGAGGAACCAGCAAATGAGTACCAAAGCCACGAACCCGACTACTACAATCGAGGTGCGGACAGCCTTGCGTTTGTCATATTTGCAGTTCTTTACAAACTCGGTGATAACAACACCGAGAGTAACCAAAATTACAATACCCAAGAGAATATAACTCCACACAAGGAACAGATCGGTGAATCGAGGTATATCGAGAAAATCTCCCGCTACCTCCAATGAACCGTCGGAGCCGCCAGCGAAGAACATTATCGTAGCGACAATGCCCAACAGCATCAGCACCCAAAGGGTAATTTTCGGTAATAATTTATAGTTTTTCATATTGCTCAAATTATTAAAGTGTTAGTTTGTAACTAATAGGAAACGCTACAAACGGATTACTTATTATTCTGAGCAGCGTCGTATTCTACTACGAGGTCAAGCAGGCTGATAGAACTGTCTTCCATCTCGTTTACAAGACCCTCGATGAGGCTGAGGATATAGTTGTAGAACAACTGAAGAACAATAGCGATGATCAAACCGAGGAGGGTGGTCAACAGAGCGACCTTGATACCGCCGGCAACGACTGTAGCCGAAATATCACCTACCTGCTGGATCTTATCAAATGCCTCGATCATACCGATGATAGTTCCCAAGAATCCCAACGACGGAGCGATAGAGATGAAGAGCGAAATCCAAGAGAGGTTTTTCTCGAGCAAACCGAGTTGAACGCCTCCGTAAGAAGAAACGGTCTTCTCTACCACGTCAATACCCTCATCGTAACGGCTCAGACCTTGGTAGAAAATGCTTGCTACAGGACCGCGGGTGTTGCGGCAAACATCAAGAGCAGCCTCGATACCACCGTTTTTGAGAGCCTCCTCAATCTTAGCGAGCAGAACTTTAGTATTGGTTTTTGAGAGCGACAGATAGATGATACGCTCGATGCAGAGTGCCAAACCGAATACCAAGCAGAGGAGAGTAGCAGCCATAAAGCCGGCACCACCTTCAATAAATTTGGTCTTCAATGTTTTGTGGAGCGCAACGATACCGTTTTCGCTTTTTTCAGCAACGGAAGCAGCCTCTTCTGCAGAGGAGGTATCAACTGCCTGTTTTTCAACTTGTTCAGTTGTTGCCTCTGCCTGAGCGGCAACAGTGTCCTCTTGTGCCATAACAGCAGCGCTACCAAAAGTCAGCATTGCCAGCACTGTAAGGGTCGCAAATACTTTTTTCATGAGAGTAATAGTTTATTTTATTTATTATGTTTTTCTTAATGTGCAAAGCAGTACATAAATAATGCCACTTTGCCAAAATCTTTGCGGAGAGACGGGGATTCGAACCCCGGAAACCCTTTTGGAGTTTACACGCTTTCCAGGCGTGCCTCTTCAACCACTCGAGCATCTCTCCTTATTATCGGAACGAACCGGCAGCCTTAAATTATTGCCTCCCCCTTCCCTTTGTCCGGCTGATTAATTTTTCAATGACGTAAGGCATACAGCACAAAGACGCTGCAAAATTACAAAAAATATTTGATACTACAATATAGGAAACGCATTTTTTTGTATTTTTCCCGCTTTTTGTCGTTCTGCGGCAACTCTTATAATTCAAAAAGTGCTTTTGCATTGGCGGTGGTAATGCGGTCGATGTCGGCGGGCGACACCTTATATATATCCGCCAGTCGCTCTTCTACAAACCACATCCAGCGGCTCTCGTTGCGTTCCCCGCGGTGCGGCACGGGGGTCATATAGGGGGCGTCGGTCTCCAGCAGCAACCGCTCAAGCGGGGCTACCGACAGGTGCTCGGCTAATTTGCAGTTCTTAAACGTCAGCACACCGCCGATACCGAGGTAATACCCCATACCCAATATCTGTTTGGCGACCTCGCGGCTGCCACTGAAGCAATGAAACACCCCACGCACATCGGGGTACTCCCGCAGGATAGAGAGTGTGTCCTCGGTGGCATCACGGCTGTGAATCATTACCGGCAAATGCAGTTCCTGCGCCCATTGCATTTGTGTGCGCAGGACAATGTGCTGCTGCTCTTTGTAGGTGGTGTCCCAATGGTAATCCAACCCGATCTCCCCGATGGCAATATAACGGCGGTGCGGATGAAAAAGTTCAGTGTATATCTGCTCCATTTGCGCCTGCCAATCTTCGCCGATATTCTCAGGGTGCAGCCCCAAAGCGGGGTAAAGGTAGTCGGGATATGCATCTGCTAACTGCCCGATACTCGCTATCGACGAGGCGTCCACACCCGGCACGAGCATACACTCCACGCCCCCTGCTTTCTGTTCAGCAAGAAAAACGTCAATATCCCCCGCATACTGCGGGTCGTCTATATGGCAATGGGTATCAATCATGTTTGTTCGCTTGCGCTCACGTATTATTAGGTAATAAAATCAGTCCCTGCGAAATAGAATAGACGAGTCGCCGTAACTGAGAAAACGGAAATCGTGGCTCAGGGCGTAGTCGTATATCGTGTGCCAGTCGCCGCCCACGAATGCGCTCACCAGCAGCAGAAGCGTTGATTTGGGCTGGTGGAAATTGGTAATCAACTGGTTGACTACGTGGAACGTATAGCCCGGTTCTATCATTATCTGTGTCTCGGCATGCAGCGTGTCCTGTCCCGTAGCGTCCAAGTAGTTGAGTATGCCTTGCAACGCCTCCGCTGTGGAATACGCATAACGCTCCGTATAGGGCACAAACTGCCCCACGTGCAATTCATAATTTGTAATTTGTAATTTGTAATTTGTAAGGAGCATGCAACCGATAAAGTACAGGCTTTCAAGGGTACGCATACTGGTGGTGCCTACGGCAACAATATGTCCTATGTTCGCCTGAATATCAGCAATCGACTGCCGCGGTACGGCTATTATCTCGGTATGCATCGTATGCTCGTTGGCGTCCTCGGTCTTCACGGGTTGGAATGTACCCGCCCCCACATGGAGCGTAACCTCCGTGGTTTTGATTCCGCGTCGGCGCAGATCGTCCAATACGGCATTGGTAAAGTGCAAACCTGCCGTAGGAGCCGCCACCGAGCCCTTGATGCGCGAATAAACGGTCTGGTAGGTGGTCTTGTCGCTTTCTTCGGTTTTGCGGTTGAGATACGGCGGAATGGGCAGTTCGCCCACAGCGTCCAAAATCTCTGCAAACGAGACATCTGCGGCATCCCAACTGAAATGCACCGCAAACGAGTTGCCGGTCTGTGCGCCTTTGGTGGCACGCAGAGTGATGGTTTCGCCCGTCTTGGGCAGTAGCACCTGCATTTCGATGTACTCGTCGCGGAATTTCTTGGCGTTGCCGATCATACATTTCCACGTACAACCTTCGGTGCTGCCGAGCGACAACTGGTAGTCGTGCGGGGCAACCGGTTCGAGACAAAACACCTCTATACGTGCGCCGCTTGCTTTATGGAACACGAGGCGTGCCTGTATCACGCGCGTATTATTATATACGAGTAGCGAACCGGAAGGGATATAGTCGCCCACGTGGTAAAACACATCTTCCGACACCTGCCCGTCCTTGTAAACCAGCAACTTCGAGTGGTCGCGTTCCGCCAGCGGATATTTGGCGATACGCTCGTCGGGTAGGGGGTAGTTATAGTCTGCTATCAGTATGGGATTCATTGTTTCTCGGGCGTTTGTAGTTGCTCTTGGGCTTAAAATCGCGCTTCTCTCCGCGTGATGCAAAATCCTTTTTCTCCCGCGTTTTGAACCCTCGCTTGTCGTTGTCTCTGCGCGGACGGAAATCACGCTTTTTATCACCAAAGCGTTCCGTTCTTTGTTCTTTGTCCTTTGTTCTTTGTCCTTTGTAATCCGTTCTTTGTCCTGTGTGCGTCTTTTTCCAGTCCTTATGCTCGCCTTGGAACAACTCGTATTTGTTGAACAGGCAGTCCAACTCGCCGTTGAGCAGGTGCATCTTTTCGGCGGGTTTCAGCCCGATACATTTCATTGCCTCTTCGTTGGACGAGATAATCCACGCCGTGGCACCTGTGAACCGGAATTTCAGTGCTTTGCCCATATCTTCGTACAGGCGCAGCACATCTTTGTCTTGCGCCAGACGCTCTCCGTACGGCGGGTTCATCATTACGAAAGCCCCCTCGGTCTTCGGTGCACCTTCCACGCCTGCAAAGCGGATTTCCTCCAAACGGATTTGCTTCACATCGATAAAACGCTGCATTCCCGCGCTTTTGATGTTCTTCTGCGCCACCTGTACGGCATAGAAACTCGCGTCCGAACCGTAGATATGGTGGGTAAACTCCCGCTCGCGGGAGTCGTCGTTATAGACCATCTCAAACAGGTCTTTGTCAAAGTCAAGCCATTTCTCGAAGCCGAACCCCTTGCGGAAGATGCCCGGTGCGATGTTCTGCGCAATCAGTGCCGCCTCTATCAACAATGTACCCGAACCGCACATCGGGTCGAAGAAGTTCGCCTGCCCGTGCCAGCCTGCCAGCAGGAGCATACCCGCCGCCAGTGCCTCGTTGATAGGGGCTTCGGTGTTGGCTGTGCGGTAGCCGCGTTTGTGCAGGCTCTCGCCTGAACTGTCTAACGAGATAGTTACCGTCTCGGCGGCAATATGTACGTTCAGGCTCAGGTCGGGGTCGGTCAGTTTCACATTCGGGCGCTTCTGCTCCCGCTCCGTCCACCAGTCGGCTATGGCATCTTTCACGCGGTAGGTGACGTATTTCGAGTGGCGGAATGTCTCTGAATAGACGGTGGCGTCAATCGAGAAACCCGTCTGCACCGTCATATATTGTGCCCAGTCAATCTCCTTGGCGTGGGCATAGACCTCATCGGCGTCTTTGGCGCGGAAAGTGGCAATCGGCACCAGTACGCGCGAGGCGGTACGCAGGCAGAAATTGGCGCTGTAGAGCATCTCTTTGTTGCCCGTAAACGATACGGCACGGCGTTCTTTCTGTACGTTGTTCGCCCCGAGTTCGGTCAGTTCTTGTGCCAGGACATCTTCAAGCCCTTTGAAAGTCTTGGCAACCATCTGAAATTCTTCGTTGTTGTTCATATCTTCTAAAAATCTCGCAAAGGTACTGCTTTTTTCTGATAGTAGCAATATCCGTTCTTATTTTGCAGTAGGGCAGACAGCCGCTTTCTTTGTTTTTATCACTCTATTTATCGGTTTGGTTTAGTATCGGGTAAACACTGCGATAAGGGTATAATAAGAGTATTATAAGAGTTGCTGAATGAACCGATTATCTACCGTGTATCTACCGTGTATCTACCGTATATCTACCGTATATCTACCGTATATCTACCGTAAAAATACCGTAGTTGCCGGCGTGAGGACAGCGTGAGGACAGCGTGAGGGTTGAGACTTCCCGCTGTCCTCTGATTGTGGAGTGCTGATTTTTCTTCGCTTTCAAAGAGGGGCTCTGCAGCCCCTATAAAATGTGCAGTATGTGCAAAGTTTTGCGTTTTGTCAATTTTTACACAACAAAAGACAATAAATAACACTCTCCATTCAATAAAAAGCCGTACTTTTGCACCGTCCTAAAAAGGACAGGCGTTTTTCGCCAATGATTGGTTATGGCTAATTCAATTAAACTCAATTTATTTACTTAATAATTAAAACAAAATTATCATGAAAAAAATCAAACTTTTTACCCTCGCCCTCGCCGCCCTCTTTGCAGGGAATGCAGTGGCGGAGGAAGTTACTACGGGAAAGTATTCGGTGCGTACTGTCAATGGAGCAGAAAGTGTATGGGCGTATGATTTTAAGCCTACTTCGGATATAAATATCCCTTCGGGTGTGGAGAATGGGGCTTATTATAGTAATACGAAAGGTGGAAATCAGAAGGTTAGCAAAAATGGGTATTTATCAAATAAAGGAGAGAGTGTGATAGGCTTCGAGGTTCCCTCTGCAACCGCTGAAGGTACGATCTCAATGACTGTCGGAGGCTCTTCTGACGGACGTTATTATCAACTCGTTGTCAATGGAGTAGCAGGTGGCGTTAATCAACGTCTTTGGTCAAAAGCCGGTGATGATTTAGAGAAAAAAGGTCCTCAATCCTACACATTTACCTCTGCTGACATATCTACTATTGATGGTAAATACTATCTGACGTTTAAGGATAACGCTACAGAGATGAAGCCTGCAACGTTTAAGATTGTTCTTTCAAATGATTATTATGAGAATTTGGCTACTGACAATGCAACTCTTAAATCCATTACAGTTGACGGCAAGGCATTGGAGGGTTTTGACCCTGCAACGGAAACTTATAATGTAGAGTTGCCTTTTGGTACAACGGCAGTGCCTGCTGTTGAGGCGGTTGCTACATCGAAAAATGCCAATGCTGTTGTTACGCCCGCTGCTGCTATCCCCGGTGCAACCACGATTGTTGTAACCGCTGAGGATGGTACTACGATTAAGACTTACACTATTAACTTTACCGCTGCGCAAACCGCTTCGAGCGAGAAAGAGTTGCTGAATGTAACTATCGACGGTAAGGCTGTGGCTATCAGTGAGAACGCAGGTAGTCTGTTGGTCTCCAAAAACGCAGACTTGACGGCTTTGGTGGTTAATTTCGAGGTGTCGGAGAGCGCAACGGCAAGCATTGAGTCGGGTAGCACACAAGACTTTACCAATCCTCTTTCTATTGTAGTTACTGCACAAGATAAATCAACTGCCACCTATACTCTGACGGTTACCAAAGCCGAGAAAGATGTACTCTATCTTACCACCGCAAGCGTTGAGGGAGACAAAATGTATGGTGTGGTTGCTGCCAAAGGTTTCTATATCGAAGTACGTGGTGAGAAAAACGACAACACCGATTTCAGCGGATACGATTTGGTGGTTTTGCACGAGTCTTTGAGTGGCAGAGATGCAGCAGACGGTGAATTGAATGAGTTGGCTACTGCTAATGTACCTGTTTTGAATACCAAGTCTTATTTCTATCCCGAAGGACGTTGGGGCTGGGGTGCATGCTCGAATGGTAACGACCAACAGGGGGTAAAAATCAATACAGCAAAGTACACCAACATCGCTTCGCACCCGCTGTTTGCCGGTTTGAATGACAGTATTACTATCTACTCTACCGCAAAGGATAAAAATATCCAACCTGTAACATCTTTTGCAAAAGGCAAGGAAGGGTATGTATTGGCAAATGTAGCCGGTGGTGCGGCTATTCACGAACTGCCTGCTGCTGCACGTGTAGGTGCTGAGGGAACAGCAAAATATCTGCTGATCAGTTTGCTTAATGGTCAGTATGCAGATTTGACCGCAGAAGCAGAAACTTTGTTGGGCAATGCTGTGGATTACCTGTTGAGTGCAGAGGCTTGGGTTCCACAGTCAGGTCCTCAAACCGCTCTTGACAACGCAGTTGTAGCCGAGAAAGCACAGAAGATGATTGTCAACGGTCAGTTGGTAATTGTAAAAGACGGCGTAATGTACAACGCACAAGGAGCAAAACTATAATGCGTAATGCATAATTAGTGTAATGCAATAGGTCTCCCGCTTGAAAGTTCAGGCGGGAGATTTTTTTTGTCGGTTTGGTTAAATTTGGTTGTATTTTCCGGTAATAAGAAATTAATGGTTAAATTATACGGATAATTATATGTTCCGGTTTCGGCTAATGTTGTGCAAATGAGTGATTAACGTCGGATTAATGGAATTTAACGCAGAATTATTGTGCCGTTTGGGTTGTATAATTCGAAAAAAAGCAGTACCTTTGCACTTGATTTCTGATACTGCTCCGGCAACGGAGTATTAACGTTACTAATCATTCATGAGTCTGTTAGGTACTATTCGTATTCCCGCTTTGGTGGATATGCATGTGCATTTCCGAGAGCCGGGCTACCCCCAGAAAGAGACCATCCGTAGTGGCAGCAATGCCGCTATGTGCGCCGGCTACTCCGATGTCTTCACGATGCCTAACCTGAACCCTGCTCCTGACTGCGTAGAAAATCTGCAAATACAACAAGGGATTATTGCCCGCGACAGCCTCATCGGCGTGCACCCCTATGCCACAATCACCCTCGGCCGTAAAGGCGAGGGTGAACTCGTTAATATAGAACAACTTGCCCCGTTGGTGGCGGGTTTCTCCGATGACGGGTGCGGTGTACAGAGCGAGGACTTGATGCGCGAGGCTATGGGGCGTTGCGCAAGGGTGGGGAGTATGATTGTGGAGCATTGCGAGGTGAACAGCCTCTTGCACAACGGATATGTACACGCAGGGGCATACGCACGTGCGCACGGACATCGGGGTATCTGTTCCGAGAGCGAGTGGCGCGAGGTGGAACGGAATATCCGCCTGAGCGAGGAGACCGGATGCCGCCTGCATATCTGCCATATCTCCACCAAAGAGAGTGTGCAACTCATTCGTGAGGCGAAAGCCCGCGGGGCGAAAGTAACCTGCGAGACGGCACCGCATTATCTGCTTTTGGACGAGCGTTGTATGGGTGAGGACGGCTGTTGGAAGATGAACCCGCCGCTGCGGGGTGTGGACGACAGGATGGCACTCCTGGCGGGCATACAGGACGGCACGATAGATGTGATTGCCACCGACCATGCGCCGCATACCGCCGAGGAGAAAAGCCGCGGTCTGGAGAATAGTGCGTTTGGCATTGTGGGGATAGAGTGCGCTTTCCCGCTGATGTACACCTACTTGGTGCGCACGGGTTTTATCACGTTGGAGCGGCTGGTGGAACTGATGTCCACCCGCGCACGGGAGATAACGGGGCTGCCACAAGGCACCTCGTGGGCAACGTTTGAGGTGGAGACACCCTACGAGATAGACCCCGAGAAGTTTCTGTCGAAGGGACACTCCACACCCTTTGCGGGCTGGACGGTCTATGGACGCTGCGTGGAGACCGTGTATAACGGAGTAGTGGTGTATTCAATTATGAATTAAGAATTATGAATTAAGAATTTATGCAAACTGCTGTATTTGTCCTTTTGTCCAACGAAATGATAGCGAGCCGTGTGTATAAGATGCGGCTTCGCGGGGCAACCGGCGGTATTCGGGCAGGGCAGTTTGTGGATATAGCCGTACCCGGGCAGTTCCTGCGCCGACCTATCTCGGTATGCGATGTGGAGGGTGATATGCTGACCCTTATATATAAGGTGGTAGGCGACGGAACACGCACGATGTCGCAGTTGCAGGCAGGCGCAACGCTGAATGTGCTGACGGGGTTAGGAAATGGCTATAACCTCGACAAAGCAGGCGAGAGACCGCTGCTGGTCGGGGGCGGGGTAGGCGTACCGCCGCTCTACTATCTGGCAAAACAACTGCGGGCAAGGGGAAAGCAAGTGCAGGTGGTATTGGGTTTCAATACCCGCGAGGAAGTGTTCTTTGAGGACGAGTTCCGCTGCTTGGGCTGCGAGGTAAAAGTAACCACAGCAGACGGCTCCTACGGCATAAAAGGATTTGTAACTAATGCCCTCCCCTCTGAAGGGGAGCAGGAGGGGGCTTGTTGGTCTTACTACTACGCCTGCGGACCTCTGCCTATGCTCCGTGCGCTGATACAGGCGGCGGGAACGACCGGCGAGGTGAGTATGGAGGAACGAATGGGTTGCGGTTTCGGGATATGCGTGGGGTGCAGTATTCAAACGAAGAATGGCATCAAACGGGTGTGCAAAGAAGGACCGGTGTTTGAGGCGGGGGAGGTAAGTTTATGAGTTTATAAGTTTATGGGTTTATGCGTGGTTTAGTAGGTTTAATTAGTTGATACGTTCAACCATTTCAACCTGTCAACGTTTTTAACCACCCATCAACTTATCAACCAATAAACCAATCAACTAAAAGAATGGACAACAGACTGAACATATCGCTTTCGGGGGTGGAGATGAAGAACTCGATTATACCGGCGTCGGGGACGTGCGGTTTCGGGCAGGAGTTGGCAGAGTGCTACGACCTGAACATACTCGGGGCGATCTCCTGCAAGGGAACCACCCGCGAGGCACGCTACGGCAATCCGCTGCCGCGTATCGCCGAGTGCGGCAACTACGGTATGATTAACGCTGTGGGGTTGCAGAACCCCGGTGTGGACGAGGTAATAGCGCACGAGTTGCCCGCGCTGCGAAAGATATACAGCGGTCCGGTTATAGCGAACATCAGCGGTTTCTCGGTTGATGACTACGCCTACACGTGCGAGCGCATAGACAAGGAGACCGATGCGGCGATACTGGAGGTGAATATCAGTTGCCCCAACGTACACAGCGGCGGTATGGCGTTTGGTACGAGTGCAGAGGCAGCGGCGGAGGTTACGCGTGCCGTAAAAGCCGTTACGACGAAGCCCGTATATATGAAACTCAGTCCGAATGTAACGGACATTGTCTCGATAGCACGGGCGTGCGAAGAGGCGGGGGCGGACGGGCTGTGCCTGATAAATACAATGCTCGGCATGCGGATAGACATACGCCGTCGCCGCCCCGTACTGGCAAACCGCTACGGCGGGTATTCGGGGAACGGTATATTCCCCGTGGCACTGCGGATGGTGAACCAAGTGGCACAGGCGTGCCGGGTACCGATTATCGGTTGCGGCGGCGTGAGCAGGGCGGAGGATGTGATAGAGATGATGATGGCAGGTGCTACGGCAGTGGAGATCGGGGCAGCCAATCTGGTTAACCCGACGGTATGCAAAGAGATGATCGGGGAGTTGCCGAGGCTGATGGACGAACTGGGGATAGAACGGTTAGAGGAGATTATAGGAATAGCGACTCCCCCCCAACCCCCTCAGAGAGGGGGAGACCGGAACGGGTGAAAAGGAATAATGGAAAAAAGAATATGAAAAGAGATGTAATCATAGCGTGTGATTTTGCGAGTGCGGAGGCGACGTATGCTTTCCTGGACAAGTTCACGGAGGAGAAGCCGTTTGTGAAAATCGGTATGGAACTCTACTACGCTGAGGGACCGGCTATTGTACGCGAACTGAAAGCACGCGGGCATAAGATATTCCTCGACCTCAAACTGCACGATATACCCAACACCGTGAAGAAAGCGATGGCAGTGCTCTCGCGCTTGGACGTGGATATGGTGAACCTGCATGCCGCTGGGACGAAAGAGATGATGCGTGCCGCATTGGAGGGCTTGACCCGCGAAGACGGCACCCGTCCTGTCCTGCTGGCAGTAACGCAACTGACCTCCACCAGCGAGGAGCGTATGCACGAGGACTTGTTGATACCGGGCAAGATAGGCGATGTGGTGGTGCACTATGCGCAATGTGCCAAAGAGGCGGGATTAGACGGGGTGGTCTGCTCGCCGCTCGAGGCAGGAATGGTGAAAGCCGCTTGCGGACAGGACTTTCTGACCGTAACGCCGGGTATCCGCTTTGCCGACGGGCAGACGGGCGACCAGGTGCGTATCACCACCCCCGCACGCGCCAAAGAAATAGGCAGCGACTATATCGTGGTGGGGCGACCCATCACGGCGGCGGAAGACCCCGTGGCAGCATACCGCCGCTGCTGCCGAGAATTTCTCGGCTAATTATGAATGAAGAATGAAGAATTAGGAATGATATGAATTTGAGTGAACAAATAGCCAAAGATTTGCTGAAGATACGGGCGGTGTTTTTGCGCCCCGAAGAGCCGTTTACGTGGGCAAGCGGCATAAAGAGTCCTATCTATTGCGACAACCGTCTGACCCTCTCCGACTGTGCGGCGCGCGAGGACGTGGAGAACGGACTGGCAGAGACGATACGCACGTACTACCCTGATGCAGAGGTGCTGATGGGTACCTCGACGGCGGGTATTGCGCATGCGGCTATCACTGCCACCAAACTCAACCTCCCGATGGGCTATGTGCGCTCGGGGGCGAAAGACCACGGTCGCCAGAACCAGATTGAGGGGCGATTGGAGAAAGGGCAGAAAGTGGTGGTGGTAGAAGACCTGATTTCCACGGCGGGCAGTTGCATCGAGGTGGTGAACGTGCTGCGAGAGGCAGGGGCGGAGGTGCTCGGCGTGGTATCTATCTTCACCTACGGCATGCAGAAAGGGCTTGACCGTCTGGCAGAGGCACACGTGGAGAACCATAGTCTCTCCTGTCTCGACACCTTGGTGGAGGTCGCCGCCCGAGAGGGCTATATCAAGGACGAGGACAAAGCCCGCCTGATTCAATTCCGCAACAACCCGAGTGATGAGAGTTGGATGGGAAAGTAACCGACTCCCCCAACCCCCTCAAAGAGGGGGCTCACAGAATGAGTATGTTAAATAGTGTTATAGTTTTGCAGGCTTAATAACCTGCTATCCACCTGACATCCTCCTGACATCCACCTTACTTTTCTACGGAAAAGAGATACATTGGATTTTAATCGTTTATAACAATATGCGTCATCTTTTAGACCCGACCGATTTGACAACAGCGGAGATTGAGAATATCATCAATCGTGCGTTGGACATCATTGCCCACCCCGCCCAATACGCTGACGCTTGCCGCGGCAAGAAGTTGGCAACGCTTTTCTATGAGCCGAGTACCCGTACCCGACTGAGTTTTACAGCCGCTATGATGGAACTCGGCGGCAACGTGCTGGGTTTCTCCGATGCCAAGTCGAGTTCGGTGAGCAAGGGCGAGACGGTAGCGGATACGGTGCGCGTTATCTCGTCGTTTGCCGACATCATCGCCATGCGCCACTACAAAGAGGGTGCCCCCCGTGTGGCAAGCGAGTACAGCCGCATTCCCGTCATCAATGCGGGCGACGGCGGACACAGCCACCCTACGCAGACGATGACCGACCTGCTGACGATACGCCGCGAACTCGGACGCTTCGACCACCTAACCATAGGTCTCTGCGGCGACCTGAAATACGGACGCACCGTCCATTCGCTCATCAAGGCAATGCGCCGCTACGAGGGTACGCATTTTGTACTGATTTCGCCCGCCGAACTACGCCTGCCCGACTATATGAAGCAGGAACTCGGCGACAACTACACCGAAGTGCAGACCCTGGAGGAGGCGATGCCGATGGTGGACGTACTCTATATGACGCGCGTGCAGCAGGAGCGTTTTGCCGACCGGGACGAGTATGAACGGCTCAAAGATGCCTTTATCCTCGATACGGAGAAGATGGCATTGGCGAAACCGGATATGATTGTGCTGCACCCGCTGCCCCGCGTGAACGAGATAACCGTGGACGTGGACAACGACCCGCGTGCCGCCTATTTCCGTCAGGTGGAGAACGGCAAGTATGTGCGTATGGCATTGATTTATACGCTGCTGCAATGGAAGAACGAGCAGCAGGCGCAGCCCGAGACGCACCTGACGGACACGCTCTGCCACAACGACCGCTGTATCGTAACCACCGAACCCGTGCCGCACAAAGTGTATGTGGACAGCGAAGGCAACACGAGGTGTTTCTATTGCGATCATTTGATTTAAGGAAACTAGAATATCTAGAATATCTAGAAAATCTAGAATATCTAGAAAAACTAGTATAACTAGAAAATCTAGAGTATCTGGAAAACATAACCCCATAAACTCACAACAATATGTCTCAACTGACCGAACGTGTACAGATGGAGGGATTGACCTTCGATGATGTACTGCTTATCCCCGCTTACTCGGAGGTGTTGCCTCGCGAGGTGTCCCTGCAAGGGCAATTCTCCCGTCATATAACGCTGAATATCCCCGTGGTGTCAGCGGCGATGGATACTGTAACCGAAGCCCCGATGGCGATTGCGGTAGCCCGCGAAGGCGGTATAGGCGTGATACACAAGAATATGTCGATTGCGCAACAGGCGGCTCAGGTGCGCCGTGTGAAACGGGCGGAAAACGGACTGATTGCCGACCCCATCACCATCACGGCGGAGCGCACCGTGGGCGATGCGTTGCAGATGATGGCGGAGAACCACATCGGCGGCATCCCCGTAGTGGACGCGGAGAACAACCTCGTCGGTATCGTTACAAACCGCGACCTGCGTTTTGAGACACACATGGATCGTGCTATCCGCGAAGTGATGACCAGCGAAAACCTAATCACGATACAATCGACCGACCACGATGTGATTATGGAGGCGTTTGAGACGCACAAGGTGGAGAAACTGCCCGTCGTAACCCCTGACGGCAAACTGCGCGGGCTGGTAACCTATCGCGACATCACCAAACTGAAAGATTATCCGAATGCGTGCAAGGACGAGTTGGGACGCCTGCGCTGTGCGGCGGGGGTAGGTATCACGCCCGATTTTATGGACAGAGTAGACGCCCTGGTGGCGGAGAGCGTGGATGCCGTGGTACTCGATTCGGCGCACGGACACAGCAAGAACATCGTGAATGCGCTGCGTACCATCAAAGCCAAATATCCGGATTTGGACGTGGTGGTGGGCAATATCGCTACGGCTGAGGCTGCCAAATACTTAGTGGAGAACGGGGCGGACGGCGTGAAAGTGGGTATAGGTCCGGGTTCTATCTGCACAACGCGTATCATTGCGGGGGTGGGCGTGCCGCAACTGACGGCTATCTTCAATGTGGCGGAAGTGCTGCGCGGCACGGGGGTGCCGATGATTGCCGACGGCGGTTTGCGCTACTCGGGCGATGTGGTCAAGGCACTGGCTGCGGGCGGCAACTGCGTGATGTGCGGGTCGATGTTTGCCGGCACGGACGAGGCTCCGGGAGAGACGATCATCTACAACGGACGCAAGTTCAAGACCTACCGCGGCATGGGGTCGATAGACGCGATGAAAGCCGGTTCCGCTGATCGCTATTTCCAAGGCGCGGAGAAGAATATATCGAAGTTGGTGCCGGAAGGTATCGTGGGACGTGTGCCGTACAAAGGGACGGTGTCGGAGACGATTTACCAGTTGCTCGGCGGCTTGCGATCTGGTATGGGCTATGTGGGAGCACACAACCTGGCGGAACTGCAGACGGCGAAGTTCGTGAAGATCACCGCTGCCGGTATGAGCGAGAGCCACCCGCACGATATTACGATTACCTCCGAAGCCCCCAACTACAGCACCAAGTAATATGCAGAAAATTATTATACTGGATTTTGGCAGTCAGACAACGCAACTCATCGGGCGGCGGGTGCGCGAACTCGATACATTCTGCGAGATTCTGCCTTACAACAAATATCCCGAGGACGACTCCGATGTGATAGGCGTTATCCTTTCGGGGTCGCCGCTGAGTGTGTATGCCGAGGACGCTTTCCACGTGGATTTGTCGCATATCCGCGGACGGCTGCCTATACTGGGTATCTGCTACGGCGCACAGTATATGAGCCATATCTACGGCGGCAAGGTGGAGAGTGCCGGTACGCGCGAGTACGGGCGGCAGAACCTGACCTATATCAATACGAATTGTCCGATATTCAAGGGTTTTGAAGACGGGTCGCAAGTATGGATGTCGCACGGCGACAGTATCACCCGTGTACCCGATGGGGCGGAGGTGGTAGCCTCTACCGAGACGGTACGCAATGCGGCATACTATATTGCCGCCCCCGAGGGCAATGCGAAGGCACCGATCTTCGGTACACAGTTCCACCCCGAGGTGGCACACACGCTGCAAGGCACGCTGTTGCTGCGTAACTTTGTGGTGGACGTATGCGGCAGCAAGCAGGAATGGAGTGCGGACGCGTTTGTAGAGAGCACGGTGCGCGAACTGAAAGCGCAGATCGGCAGCGACCGCGTCATTCTCGGTTTGTCGGGCGGCGTGGACTCGTCGGTGGTGGCAGTGCTGCTCAACAAAGCGATTGGCGACCAACTGACCTGTATCTTTGTGGACCATGGCATGCTCCGCAAGAACGAGTTCCGTGATGTAATGCGCGACTACGAGTGTCTCGGGCTCAATGTAATAGGTGTGGATGCGAGCGAGAAATTCCTTACGGATCTGGCGGGTGTGAAAGAGCCCGAGCGCAAGCGCAAGATTATCGGTCGGGACTTTGTGGAGGTCTTCAACGAGGAAGCCCGCAAGATACAGGACGCCAAATGGCTGGCGCAGGGTACTATCTACCCCGACCGTATCGAGAGCCTGAATATCACGGGCAAGGTGATCAAGAGCCATCATAACGTGGGCGGACTGCCCGAAGAGATGCACCTGCAACTCTGCGAACCGCTGAAATGGCTGTTCAAAGACGAGGTGCGCCGCGTGGGGCGGTCAATGGGTATGCCCGAACACCTGATTACCCGCCACCCGTTCCCCGGACCGGGATTGGCAGTGCGTATCTTGGGCGACATCACGCGCGAGAAGATACGTATCCTGCAAGACGCGGACGACATCTTTATCCGCAACCTGCGTGAGGCGGGGCTGTATGACGAGATATGGCAGGCGGGGGCAATCCTGCTGAGCGAGGTAAGGAGTGTGGGCGTGATGGGCGATGAGCGTACGTACGAGAACCCCGTGGCATTGCGGGCGGTAACCTCTTCGGACGCGATGACTGCCGACTGGGCGCATATCCCATACGAGGTGCTGGCAAAAGTGAGCAACGAGATTATCAACAAGGTGCAGGGCGTGAACCGCGTCTGCTACGACATCTCCTCCAAACCGCCCGCAACGATTGAATGGGAGTAAGGGGAAATTATGAATTATGAATGAAGAATTATGAATGAGATGGGGAGTTGGACGTATCAACTTATGAACCGGTTCAACTACGCATAAACTCATCAACTTCTAAACCAATAAACAACAATGAAAGTAGGAGTAATTATGGGCAGTACGTCGGATTTGGACGTGATGATGCCCGCTATCAAGACATTGGAAGAGTTCGGCATAGAGGTGGACAAACGCGTTATCAGTGCCCACCGTGCTCCGCATGCCCTGATGGAGTGGGCAGAGAGTGCACGCGGGCGGGGACTGAGCGTTATCATCGCCGGTGCCGGCGGTGCGGCGCATCTGGCAGGCGTGATTGCCGGTCTGACCACGTTGCCCGTTATCGGCGTACCCGTGCGTTCGAAGACCCTCGACGGCTTGGATAGTCTGCTCAGTATGGTGCAGATGCCGAGCGGTATCCCCGTGGCATGCGTGGCGATTGACGGGGCGAAGAATGCGGCGTTGCTGGCGGTGCAGATGTTGGCACTCAATAATGCCGACCTGCTTGCGCAATTGGAGGATTTCCGCCGCAAGCAGACCGAGAAAGTGCTGAGTGCAACCATCTGACGGATGTTCCATATTTCCAATCGCGTCAAACGTAAACCGTTCAGCAAGGGATAAGCAAGGGATAAGCAACCCATAACGAACCCTTAACAAATACACGGGCAGGAATAATGTTCCAAATGGCGCATATTCGCCCCAATGAAAAAAGATAAAACCCACAACATGGCAAATTATCGCATATATGTAGAGAAGCGCGATGCGTTTCGCGTAGAGGCAGAGAGCCTGCGGCAGGAGTTGAACGAGAACTTACAACTCCATATTGCACAACTGCGCTACCTGAATATCTATGACCTCTTCGGATTTACCCCCGACCTCTTGGAAAAGAGCCGCTACAGTGTCTTCGGCGAGGTGGTGACGGACGTGGTGTCCGATAGGTGCGACCTCACGGGTAAACGCTACCTGGCGGTGGAGTATATCCCCGGTCAGTTCGACCAGCGTGCTTCATCGGCAGTGGATTGTGTGCACCTGATTGACCCGCAGGCGGACATCGAGATACGCAGCGCACGTCTGCTCATCTTCGACGACACTGTGAGCGACGCGGATATGGCGCGTATCCGCCACTACTACATCAATGCGGTGGAGTCGCGCGAGAAAGACCTCTCGCAGTTGGAGCAGATACAGCACGCGGACGTGAAACCGCTGGCAAAATTAGACGGGTTCCTCGATATGAAAGAGGAGGACCTGGCACCGTTCTGCAAGCAATGGGGGCTGGCAATGAACGCCGACGACCTGCGCGAGGTGCTGCGTTATTTTACCAAAGAGCAGCGCAATCCGACCGAGACCGAACTGCGCATATTGGATACCTATTGGTCTGACCATTGCCGCCACACTACGTTTACAACGGTATTGGAGACCATCAAGATAGACGAGTCGTTTGTCCGCAATGAGATAGAACACACGCTCGGTATGTTCCACGACATCCGCCGGCAACTCGGGCGCACGGAGAAACCGCTCTGCTTGATGGAACTGGCGACGATCGGCGCACGCTACCTGCGCAGCAAGGGGCTGCTTGACGATATGGAGCAGAGCGAGGAGAACAACGCCTGCTCGATCTTCATTGATGTGGACGTGGACGGCAAGACGGAGAAATGGCTGTTGCAGTTCAAGAACGAGACCCATAACCACCCGACGGAGATAGAGCCTTTCGGTGGGGCGAGTACGTGTCTCGGCGGGGCGATACGCGACCCGTTGTCGGGGCGTGCGTACGTCTATCAGGCGATGCGCGTAACGGGTGCGGGCGACATCTACAAGCCCGTGTCGGAGACCTTGCCGGGCAAACTGCCGCAGCAGATCATCTCCCGCAAGGCAGCGGCGGGCTACTCGTCGTACGGCAACCAGATTGGGCTTGCTACCACGCATGTGCGGGAGATTTATCACCCCTCGTATGTAGCCAAACGCCTGGAGGTGGGGGCTGTGGTAGGTGCGGTGCGTGCAGACGCTGTGCGCCGCGAGTCGCCCATGGCAGGCGATGTGATACTGCTGCTCGGCGGTCGCACCGGTCGCGACGGTATAGGCGGTGCTACGGGCAGCAGCAAGGAGCATACCGAGGCTTCGCTCGAATCGTGCGGGTCGGAGGTGCAGAAAGGTAACGCCCCCGAGGAGCGCAAACTGCAGCGGCTGATGCGCCGCCCGGAGGCTACACGGCTAATCAAGAAAGCGAATGACTTCGGTGCCGGCGGCGTGAGCGTGGCTATCGGCGAGTTGGCGGACGGGTTGGATATCTACCTCGACCGTGTGCCGACCAAGTATGCGGGCTTGAACCCGACCGAACTGGCTATCTCCGAGAGCCAGGAGCGTATGGCGGTGGTGGTGGAAGCCAAAGACCGCGAGGCGATGGAACGCCTCTGCCGGCAGGACAATATAGAGGTTACCTACGTGGCGGACGTAACGGACACGGGACGTATGCGCCAGTTCTACAAGGGCGAGATAGTGGCAGACCTGACGCGCGAGTTTATCGACAGTGCAGGTGCCAAACACTATGCCAATGCCACTATCGGCAAGGTAGAGGAGCGCAATCCGTTCCGCCGCATAGTAGGGGGCAAGACTTTGGCGGAACGTATGGAGAACGCCTTGGCAGACCCCAACGTAACCTCACAGAAAGGATTGATAGAGGAGTTTGACGCCACTATCGGGCGTAGCACGGTGCTGATGCCTTTCGGCGGCAAGTACCAGCAGACCGAGACACAAGTGTCGGTGCAGAAACTGCCGACCGACGGCTATACGAACACCGCATCGATAATGGCTTTCGGTTACAACCCGTTCATCTCGGAGTGGAGTCCGTACCACGGGGCGGCGTATGCCGTGGTGGAGGCTTGCACCAAGGCGGTGGCAGCGGGGGCGGACTACAGCCGTATGCGCTTCTCGTATCAGGAGTATTTTGAGCGTATGACCCACGACCCGCACACATGGGGCAAGCCGCTGTCGGCGTTGCTCGGGGCGTTGAAGATGCAGGTGCTGCTCGGACTGCCGTCTATCGGCGGAAAGGACTCGATGTCGGGTACGTTTGAGCATATATCCGTGCCGCCGACGCTCATTGCGTTCGGTATCACCACGATGGGCGCAGACCAAGTCATCTCGCCCGAACTGAAACAGGCAGGACACGCGCTGTACCTCATCAAGCACACCTCCGAAAGCAACTATATGCCGTCGGTGGACTGCCTGAAGAGTAATTGGAAAGCCACCACGGAGGCGATACGCAAGGGTATCATCTGCTCGGCGTATGCCATAGGCTTCGGCGGTGTGGCGGAAGCCATAGCGAAGATGTCCTTCGGCAACGCCCTCGGCGTGGATATTCATATAGACGAGGACACCCTTTTTGACTATCAATACGGCTCAATCCTGGTGGAGACCACCGCTCCGCTGGAGATGGAGAACGCCGTGCTGCTCGGACACGTGACAGAGGGCGACAGCCTGGTTATCAACGGCGAACCCCTTTCGCGTGCGGCATTGCACGAGGCATGCTGCGCACCTTATACCAAGGTCTATCCCGCAGCAGTACCTGCCAAACACCAAACCCTTATGCCCGCAGGCGCAGGGACTGCGGCAGAGAAAAAAGCACCGCGGGTTTACCCGGGCGAGGCGGTAGAGCACCCGTTGGTCTATATCCCGGTTTTCCCGGGAACAAACTGCGACTACGACAGCGCGAAAGCATGGCGCACGGCGGGTGCGGAGGTGGAGACCACTATATTCCGCAACCTGACAGGCGCGGATGTGTTGGCGTCTATTGACGAGATGGTGGAGCATATCCGCCGCGCACATATACTGATGTTTGCGGGCGGTTTCTCGGCGGGCGACGAACCCGACGGAAGCGGTAAGTTCATCGCGTCGGTTATCAACAACAGGAAAGTGGCTGCGGCTATCGAGTCGCTTATCGCCCGCGGCGGACTGATACTGGGTATCTGCAACGGTTTCCAGGCACTGGTCAAGAGCGGACTGCTGCCCTACGGCAAGACGGGCAGCGTAACCGCCGAGTCGCCGACGCTCTTCCGCAACGACATCAACCGCCACGTATCGCAGATGGTAACCACTGTGGTGGCAACGACCAATAGTCCGTGGCTGAGCAATATGCAGATAGGCGATGCGCACACGGTGGCTGTGAGCCACGGCGAGGGCAAGTTCGTGGTGTCGGAGGCATTGGCAGCCGAGTTGTTCCGCAACGGACAGGTGGCGTTCCGCTATGCCGACCCCGTAACGCTCGCGCCGACAATGCAGTCGCCCGCCAACCCAAACGGTTCGTACTACGCCATCGAGGGTATCATCTCACCCGACGGACAGATACTGGGCAAGATGGCGCACTCGGAGCGGTACGAGGACAATGTATTCAAGAATATCAGCGGACAGAAACGCCAGACATTGTTCGACAATGCCGTGCGCTATTTCCGAAAGAACTGACAGGTAACTTCACCGTAGTAGGAGTAGGTGATTAGTAGGTGATTAGTAGGTGATTAGTAGGTGATTAGTAGGTGATTGTCGGGAGCATAAACTACTAAACTCATTCAACTAAACTCAACAACGTATAAACGTATAAACGAATAAACTTATAAACGTATAAACCAAAATAATGGCACAGCATTATGAAGCAGCAGGCGTGAACCTCGAAGCAGGATACGAGGTGGTAAGCCGCATCAAATCGCACGTTAAATCCACGGCACGCAAAGGCTCTATGGGCGGTATCGGTTCATTCGGCGGAATGTTCGACCTGAGTGCACTCAATATCAAAGAGCCCGTTCTCGTGTCGGGTACCGACGGTGTGGGTACGAAACTGAAACTCGCTTTCGAGTTGGACAAGCACGACACCATCGGTATCGACGCTGTGGCGATGTGCGTCAACGATGTGCTCGCACAGGGTGCCGAACCACTTATATTCCTTGATTATGTGGCTATAGGGCATAATATCCCCGCCAAGGTAGAGGCTATCGTTGCGGGTGTGGCAGAGGGCTGCCGCCAAGCGGGGTGCGCTCTGGTAGGCGGCGAGACCGCCGAGATGCCGGGTATGTACGGCAACGGCGAGTACGACATCGCCGGTTACACCACGGGCGTGGTGGAGAAAGCCAAACTCATCGACGGCAGCAAGGTGAAAGCGGGTGATGTGCTGGTCGGTATTCCCTCCACGGGTGTACACTCCAATGGCTTCAGTCTGGTGCGTAAGATTGTGGCAGACGCAGGGCTTGACTTGCGCCGTGTCTATCCGGAGTTGGACACCGAGAAGACGCTCGGCGAGGTATTGCTCACCCCGACGCAGATATACGTAAAACAGGTGCTGGACGTGATACACCAATTGGACGTGCACGGCGTGGCACATATCACGGGCGGCGGTTTCGATGAGAATATCCCGCGTATCCTCGGTGAGGGACAGGGCATCGTCATCAACGAAGGCAGTTGGACTGTCCTGCCGGTGTTCCGCTGCCTGGAGCAATGGGGCAATATCCCCCACCGCGAGATGTTCAACATCTTCAATATGGGCATTGGTATGGTGCTGGCTATGGACGGCAGCGACGCACAAGCGGCTATTGACATCCTTGCCAAGCATGGTCTCCACGCTACCGTTATCGGCAGTATTGTAGAGGGAAAGGGCGTAACCATTCAATAAGAGTGTGCAAGTGAAGCGTTTGGCGGTGTTTGCGAGCGGACGGGGTACCAACTTCGAAGCGATAGTGTCGGCATGCGAGAGCGGTCGTCTCTGTGCGGAGGTGGTGCTGTTGGTTTGCGACCGACCCGATGCGGAGGTGGTCGCACGCGCAGAGGCGCACCGCGTGCCGTGCTTTGCATTCTGTCCGAAAGACTATGCCGCCAAAGCCGACTACGAGCGCGAGATAGTGTCGCGTCTGCAGCAGAGTGGGGTGGAACTCATCTGTCTGGCGGGCTATATGCGGCTGCTGTCGGAGGTGCTGCTCAATGCCTACGAGGGGCGTATCATCAATATCCATCCATCGTTGCTGCCCGCTTTTAAGGGCGCACATGCCATTGAGCAAGCGTTGGCGTACGGCGTGAAAGTGTACGGCATAACCGTTCACTATGTGGACGCTTCGATGGACGGCGGGCGGATCATTGCGCAGCAGGCTATCCCCTACGAGGGCAGCGACATCACCGAGTTGGAAACACGGCTTCACGCCATAGAACACGAATTATATATTCAAACAATAAACAAACTGATATGAGAGCATTAGTAAGCGTAAGCGACAAGACAGGATTGGTAGAGTTCGTACAGGGCTTGCAGCAGCATGGTTGGGAGATTATCGCCACGGGCGGTACGCAACGGCTGCTGGAGGACGCGGGCATACACACTATCGGTATTTCGGAGGTAACAGGCTTCCCCGAGATATGCGACGGACGTGTCAAGACCCTCCACCCCAAAGTGCATGGTGCGCTGTTGGCACGCCGCGACGAACCGTCTCACTTGCAGGCACTCCGTGAGAACGGTATCGAGTTCATTGATATGGTATGCGTGAACCTCTATCCGTTCCGCGAGACGATTGCCAAAGAGGGTACCACTATGGCTGAGGCTGTCGAGAAAATCGACATAGGCGGTCCGTCAATGCTGCGCTCGGCTGCCAAGAACTGGAACGATGTAACGGTCGTTTGCGACCCCGCGGATTATCAGCGTGTCTTGGCGGAAATAGATGCCACGGGCAATACTACCCGTGAGACCCGTTTGCAGTTGTCCGCCAAAGCCTACACCCACACCGCCGAGTACGATATGTGTATCGCTACCTATATGCGCAAGGCGGCAGGGCTCAACGAGAAACTGTTCCTCGAGTACGACCTCAAGCAGAGTCTGCGCTATGGCGAGAACCCGCACCAGGACGCAAAGTTCTATGCGTCGTTGGAACCCGTGCCTTTCTCGCTGGCTACTGCCAGACAACTCAACGGCAAGGAACTCTCATACAACAACATACAGGATGCCAATGCTGCCCTCAACATCGTGCGCGAGTTCGGCAATACGCCTTTCTGCGTAGGGCTCAAGCACATGAACCCCTGCGGTGCGGCTATCGGCAAAGACGTGGTGGAAGCGTGGACAAAAGCCTACGAGGCGGACAAGGTGTCTATCTTCGGCGGTATCGTGGCTACCAACTGCTGCCTTACCCGCGAGGCGGCGGAACTGATGAAACCTATATTCCTCGAGATTATTATGGCTCCCAAGTTCTCAGAGGGGGCATTGGAGATACTCTGCACCAAGAAGAATCTGCGCCTCCTCGAAGTGAATATGGACGCCGACAACAAGACGCACATGCAATATGTGTCGGTCAACGGCGGTCTGCTGGCACAGCAGCAGGACACTGCCACCGTTACGCTCACCCGTGATATGTGCGTTACGGAGTCCAAACCGACCGACGAGCAGATGACCGACCTGCAGTTTGCATGGCGTATTGTGAAGCACGTGAAGTCGAATGCCATCGTGGTGGTGAAGAATGGTCGCACCTACGGCGTGGGTGCCGGTCAGATGAACCGTGTCGGTTCGGCAGGTATCGCACTCCGTCAGGCGGAAGAAGCACTACGGGCAGAGGGCAAGGATATTCGCAAAGAGGGGCTCGTGATGGGGTCGGACGGTTTCTTCCCCTTCGGCGACAGCGTAGAGAGCGCAGCCGAGTACGGTATTGCGGCTATTGTCCAACCGGGTGGCAGCGTCCGCGACGAGGAAAGCATCACCGCAGCCGACAAGCACGGCATACCCATGCTCTTCACTGGAATGCGCCATTTCAAACACTGATAGGGCAATTTGTAAATTTGTAAGTGTGTAAATTTTGCAGGGGACGCGGGCGCCTCGCCCGCGGTTCTCTAAACACTCAACTCTAAACACTCAACTAAATGAAGTCTGTTTTAGTAATCGGCGGTGGTGGTCGCGAGCACGCTATCGTGTATGCGTTGAGCCGCAGTCCGCAGGTGGAGAAGATCTATTGTGCCCCCGGTAATGCGGGTATCGCCGCGCAGGCGGAGTGTGTCGCTCTCAAGGACACCGATGTGGAGGGACTGTTGGCATTTGCCAGAGACCACCGTATTGACCTCACCGTGGTGGGACCAGAAGCCGCTTTGGCGGCAGGCGTGGTGGACGCTTTCCGTGCAGCGGGACTTCCTGTATTCGGACACACCAAGGCGGCAACGCAGATTGAGTCGTCGAAGGAGTTTGCCAAACGGATTATGACCCGTTATGGCATTCCTACTGCGGGATACCGGTCGTTCTCCGACTATGAGGAAGCGCGTGCGTATATAGCCAATGGGACTTTCCCCGTGGTACTCAAATACGACGGACTTGCAGCAGGCAAAGGCGTGGTGATTGCTCAAGACTATGAAGAAGCAGATCGCACTCTGCGTGATATGCTGGTCGGCGAGGAGTTCGGCAAAGGCAAGGTGGTGATAGAGGACTACCTGACGGGACCTGAGTTCTCGTTTATGTGTTTTGTGTCGGGCGAGCGGGTGTATCCCATGCCGCTGGCGCAAGACCACAAGCGGGCATACGACGGCGACAAAGGACCTAACACGGGCGGTATGGGTGCTTATACACCGCTGCCGTTCATCACTCGGGAGGACGAGGCGTTTGCCCTCCGCCATATATTGCAGGCGACTGCCACGGGTATGGCTAAAGAAGGGTTGCCCCTGTCGGGCGTGCTGTACGGCGGACTGATGAAGACCCCGCAGGGAATCAAGGTGATAGAGTTTAATGCCCGTTTCGGCGACCCCGAGACTGAGGTGGTGCTGCCGCTATTGGACAGCGATGCGTATGATGTGTTCTATGCCATTGCTACGGGCGGCGAACTCGCCGACGTGCATTGGCACGAGAAAGCCACTGTGGGCGTGGTGTTGGCATCCAAAGGCTATCCCTCGCACTACGACAAGGGCTATCCCATTACCGGTACGGAGAATTTTGACGGACTGATTTTCCACATGGGTACCAAGTCGGAGAATGGTCAACTGCTCACCAACGGCGGACGCGTGATGATGTGTATCGCCACAGGCAAGGACATCGCCGAAGCGCAGCATAAAGTCTATCAGGAGATAGAAAAGATACATTGTGATAACTTGTTTTACAGAAAAGATATAGCCTATCAAGCATTATGATAATTGACGGAAAACAGATTGCTCAGTCGCTCAAAGACGAAATGCGTGAAGAAGTACTCCAACTGCGTGCAGATTATGGTCGTGCGCCCCGCTTGGAGGTCATCATAGTGGGGAATAACCCCGCTTCGCGGTCGTATGTACGCGGGAAAATCAAAGCCACCGAGTATTGCGGTTTCGACGGCGAACTAGTCGAACTGCCCGAAGACGTGCAGGAGAGCGTGTTGCTTCAAGAGATAGACCGCCTCAACCGCGACAATGGTGTGGACGGTATCCTCGTGCAACTGCCCTTGCCCAAGCATATCGACGAGCAGAAAGTGATAGACGCAATCTCGCCCGAGAAGGATGTGGATGGTTTTCATCCCGAAAACGTGGCACGCTTGTGGCTCAATCAGGACTGTATTCTGCCTTGTACGCCGAAGGGTATTATCGTGCTACTGGAGAAAGCGGGTGTAGAGTTTGCCGGCAAGCGGGCGGTGGTAGTAGGGCGAAGCAACATTGTGGGCAAGCCTGTAGCCAAACTGCTGCTTGACAAGAACTGCACCGTTACCATAGCACATTCGCGCACGCAGGACCTGCCCGCCGTGTGCCGTGAGGCGGATATTCTCGTAGCGGCGGTGGGGCGTGCCAAGATGATTACCGCCGACTATGTCAAACCCGGTGCGGCGGTCATCGATGTGGGTATCAACCGCACCGAGGACGGACACCTCGTAGGTGATGTGGACTTTGATGCCGTCAAGAACATCGCAGGCTGTATCACGCCTGTCCCCGGTGGTGTCGGACCTATGACCATCACCATGCTGATGCAAAACACGATTGAGTGTTTCAAGAAAAGAATGACAAGAAACCAGATAAACTAGAAGAACTAGAAATTCTAGAAAATCTAGAAATTCTAGAAAAACCAGATAGAAATGAAGATAGGAACTCCATTAACTCCCATTGCTACGCGGGCATTGCTGCTCGGAAGTGGCGAACTCGGGAAAGAAATAACCATTGAACTGCAACGCTACGGCGTGGAAGTGATTGCGTGCGACAAGTACGCCAATGCCCCCGCTATGCAGGTGGCACACCGAAGTCATGTCTTCAATATGCTGGACGGCGAGGCACTCCGCCGTGTGGTGGAGCAGGAGCAACCTGCGCTTATCATCCCTGAGGTGGAAGCGATAGCCACGCCCACTTTGGTGGAACTCGAGAAAGAGGGCTATCGTGTTATCCCGACCGCCTATGCCGCTTTTCTGACTATGAACCGTGAGGCGATACGCCGTTTGGCAGCCGAGGAACTGCATATCCCTACTGCTCGGTACGAGTTTGCCGACAACTATGAGCAGTTCCTCGCAGCCGTGGAGCATATCGGTTTGCCGTGCGTGGTGAAGCCTATTATGTCCTCGTCCGGACACGGGCAGTCCACTATCAAAACAGAGGCTGACATTGAGCCTGCGTGGTATGTGAGTCAGGAGGGCGGTCGTGCAGGAGCAGGGCGTGTCATTGTCGAGGGGTTTGTCCGTTTCGACTACGAGATAACGCTCCTTACCGTGCGCCATTCGGGCGGGACGCTATTTCTACAACCGATAGGGCACCATCAGGTGGACGGCGACTATCGCGAGTCGTGGCAGCCGCAGGCTATGTCCGCAGAGGCACTGGCACAAGCGCAGGACATCGCCCGCAAGATAACCGGTGCACTCGGCGGGTATGGTATCTTTGGTGTGGAGATGTTTGTCTGTGGCGACGAGGTGATATTCTCCGAGGTCAGTCCGCGTCCGCACGATACGGGTATGGTTACGATGATTAGTCAGGATCTGTCGGAGTTCGCTCTTCATGCGCGTGCGGTGCTCGGTCTGCCGATACCCGAGGTGCGTTTCTTGGGTGCGTCGGCTTCACGGGCTATTGTGATAGAGGGCGACACCAACCGTGTGTCGTTTGAAGGATTGGAGAAAGCATTGGCAGTACCGGGGGTACAAGTGCGTTTGTTCGGCAAACCGGAAGTGTGCGGACACCGCCGTTTCGGCGTGGTGCTGGCTACGGGTGAGAGCATAGAGGAAGCATTGGAACGCTCGGGCAAGGCATTGGAGGCGATACAGGTGAATATCCTGCCAAGAGAGGGTAGGGTATGAGCAGGGTAAGGTCTCGGTATCCTCTCGGGAATCACCTACTAATCACCTACTAATCACCTACTCTTAGTACTATGAAGATAGTACATTACACTAAGAATATAACAAAGCAAAAATAATGATAGATCGTTATTCGCGCCCACAGATGCGCAAAATCTGGACAGAAGAGAATAAGTTCAACGCTTATCTCGAAGTGGAAATACTGGCAGCCGAAGCATGGAGTACGCTGGGGGTAGTGCCCAAGGAGGACGTGGCTCTGCTGCGGGAGAAAGCCAAGTTTGACGTGAACCGTATCCGCGAGATAGAGGAGGTTACGCGCCATGATGTGGTGGCATTCACGCGTGCGGTGAGTGAGTCGCTGGGCGAGGAGCGCAAATGGGTGCATTACGGACTGACCTCGACTGATGTGGTGGATACCGCCAACGGCTATCTGCTCAAGCAGGCGAACACGATACTGCGTGCCGACCTGCAGTCGTTTATGGAGGTACTCCGCCGCCGTGCCAACGAATTCAAATACACACCGGTGATAGGTCGTACCCACGGTATGCACGCCGATGTAACGAGTTTCGGTTTGAAATGGGCATTGTGGTACGAGGAGATGAAACGTAATATCGCCCGTTTCGAGATGGCAGCCCGTGGTGTAGAGGCGGGTAAGTTGTCGGGTGCGGTGGGTAACTATGCCAATATCCCGCCCGAGATACAGGAGTATGTGTGCGAGCACCTCGGTATCGAGTCGGCGGCTATTGCCACGCAGGTGTTGGGTCGCGACCGCCATGCTTTCTATATCGCCACGCTGGCGGTGATTGCGGGTACGCTGGAGCAGATGGCTCTCGAGGTGCGCAATATGCAGCGGCAGGAGGTGCGCGAGGTGGAAGAGGCGTTCCGCAAAGGACAGAAAGGTTCGTCCGCTATGCCCCACAAGCGCAATCCTATCTCGAGTGAGAATATATGCGGTTGCGCCCGCGTGATGCGCGGATATATGTGCACCGCAAGCGAGAATATCGCCCTGTGGCACGAGCGCGACATATCGCACAGTTCCACCGAGCGTATCGTGTTGCCCGATGCCACGATGCTTCTCGATTATATGCTTTCGCGCTTCGAGGGCGTGCTCGCCAATCTGGTGGTTTACCCCGAGAATATGCTCCGCAATATCGGTTTGACCCACGGGGCTATCTTTGCACAGCGTGTGATGAATGCACTGATAGAGAAGGGTTTTGTGCGCGAACAGGCATACGACTTGGTGCAGCCGGTGGCTATGCGCACCCTGATGGAGGGCGGCGAGATGCAGGACAACCTGAAGAAGACGCCCGAGGTGATGGCGCACCTAACAGAGGCGGAAATAGACAACTGCTTCACGCTGGATTATTATATGAAGAATGTGGATTATATATTCAACAAAGTAGGCATTTAATTTTTCGATATGAAAAAAGCAGATATTCTTTTAGGTCTCCAATGGGGAGACGAGGGCAAAGGCAAGGTGGTGGATGTACTGACGCCGCGTTATGATGTGGTAGCCCGTTTTCAGGGCGGACCGAATGCGGGGCATACCCTCGAGTTCGACGGACAGAAGTACGTGCTTCGCAGTATCCCGTCGGGTATCTTCCAGGGGGGCAAGGTAAACATCATCGGCAATGGCGTGGTGCTTGACCCGCTACTGTTTATGAAGGAGGCGGAGGAACTGGCGCAGTCGGGACACCCGCTGACGGAGCGTCTCTATATCTCCAAGAAAGCGCACCTTATTCTGCCGACCCACCGCCTTTTGGACAAAGCCAATGAGGCGGCAAAAGGCAAAGCCAAGATTGGCACGACGGGCAAGGGTATAGGTCCCGCTTACACCGACAAGGTGAGCCGCAACGGGCTGCGTGTGGGCGATATTTTGGATAACTTCGATGAGAAGTATGCCGTAGCGCGTCAGCGTCATATCGAGATGATTGAGGCACTCAACCATACCGCTATGGAGAAAGGCGAAGAACCTGTTTCTCTCGAAGGTTTGGAAGCCCTCGAGGCGGAATGGATGCAGGGGGTGGAGTACCTCCGCCGTTTCCGCTTTATTGACAGCGAGCATTTTGTGAACCGCTGCCTTGATGAGGACAAATCCATTCTGTGCGAGGGTGCGCAGGGGTCGCTCTTGGATGTGGATTTCGGTTCGTATCCGTTTGTAACCTCGTCGAACACCATCTGTGCGGGGGCTTGTACGGGTCTCGGACTGGCTCCGAGCCGTATCGGCGAGGTGTATGGTATATTCAAAGCCTATTGCACCCGCGTGGGGTCAGGACCGTTCCCTACCGAACTGTTTGATGAGACAGGTGCGAAGATACGCGACCTCGGACACGAATACGGAGCCGTTACGGGGCGTGAGCGCCGCTGCGGCTGGATTGACCTGGTGGCACTGCGCTACACGATTATGCTCAGTGGCGTTACGCAACTCATTATGATGAAATCCGATGTCCTTGACTCGTTCGAGACTATCAAGGCTTGTACGGCATATAAGATCAACGGTGTGGAGACCGGCGAGTTCCCGTTCTCGATAGAGAGTGGGGTGGAACCCGTCTATGTCGAACTACCCGGCTGGAAACAGGACCTCACCGCCTGCCGCCACGAGGACGAACTGCCCGAGGCGTTCCGCAACTATGTGGCTTTCCTTGAGCGCGAACTCAGGACGCCCATCAAGATTATCTCTGTCGGTCCCGACCGCGAAGCAACCATTATCCGATAAGTATATATGGAACCACTGAAACATGAGTGCGGTGTGGCGATAGTGCGCCTCTTGAAGCCGCTCTCTTTCTATCAGCAGAAATATGGTACATGGCAGTACGGACTCAATAAGTTGTACCTGCTTATGGAGAAACAGCACAACCGCGGTCAGGAGGGTGCCGGTTTGGCGTGCGTGAAGATGCAGGCTGAGGCAGGCGAGGAGTTTATCTACCGCGAGCGTGCCTTGGGCAGCGGTGCTATCACCGAGATATTTGCCAATGTGCAGAAACAGATGGCGGAGTTCGACCCCGCTATGCTGCGTGATGCCGACTATGCCGCACGCTACGTGCCGTATGCCGGCGAGATGTATATGGGGCATCTGCGCTATTCCACCACAGGCAAAAGCGGTATCTCGTATGTCCACCCGTTCCTGCGCCGTAACAACTGGCGGGCACGTAACCTTGTGATGTGCGGCAACTTCAATATGACCAATGCCGACGAGGTCTTTGCGCATCTGAAATCGCTGGGGCAGCACCCGCGCATCAACTCCGATACCTACGTGCTGCTGGAACAACTCGGGCATCGTCTCGACCGTGAGTCGGAGCGCGTCTATGCCGAGGCGAAGCAAGAGGGCTTGACGGGTATGGCAATAACGCAGTACATCGAGCAGCATATCAATGTGGCTAATATCCTCTCCGACTGCAGTCCGCTATGGGACGGCGGTTATGTGATGTGCTGTATGACAGGCAGCGGCGAGTGTTTCGCTATGCGCGATCCGTGGGGCATACGTCCCGCGTTCTATTTCCGCAACGACGAAGTGATGGTGCTTGCCAGCGAGCGTCCCGTCTTGCAGACGGCTTTCAACGTGCCTATCGACGAGGTGCACGAACTTCTGCCCGGGCAGGCAATCATCGTCTCCAAGTCGGGCGAGATACGCTTGCAGCAGATACTCGAGCCGCGCCGTTTGCAGGCATGCTCTTTCGAGCGTATCTATTTCTCCCGCGGGTCGGACAGAGACATCTATCTCGAGCGCAAGCAACTCGGTGCCAGCCTGGTGCCGCGTGTCTTGGAGAGTATCAACCACGATGTGGAGAATACCGTTTTCTCCTTTATCCCCAATACGGCGGAGGTGGCTTACTATGGTATGACCGACGAGGTGCAACGCCTCACGGGTCAGCCTGTCCGCCGCGAGAAAGTGGTATGGAAAGACATCAAACTGCGCACCTTCATCACCGAGTCCAACTCCCGCAACGACCTTGCCGCACACGTCTATGACATCACTTACGGTACCGTCCGTCCGCATATTGACAACCTAGTGGTTATTGACGACTCTATCGTCCGCGGTACTACTTTGCGTGAGTCCATCATTCGTATTCTCGACCGTTTGCAGCCTAAGAAAATAGTTTTTGTCTCCTCGTCGCCGCAGATTCGTTACCCCGACTATTACGGTATCGATATGGCACGTTTCTCGGAGTTCATCGCCTTCAAGGCGGCTATCGCCCTGTTGCGCGACCGCGGTATGCAGAGCCGTATCGACGAGGTCTATCAACTTTGTCTCCGTCAGCGTGAGGCGATGGACAACGGACTGCCAAAGGAGCAGTACCAAAACTATGTCCGCATGATTTACGAACCGTTCACCGATGTGGAGGTGGCAGCCAAGATGGCGGAGTTGTTGCGCAGCCCCGAGGTTACCAGCCCCGTGGAGATAGTCTTCCAGACCATCGACGGCTTGCACGAGGCTTGCCCCACCCACCCCGGCGACTGGTATTTCTCGGGCGATTATCCCACCCCCGGTGGTCTGCGCCGCTTGAACCAGGCATTTATTGACTATGTCGAAGAAACCGTATCGCAGTTTTAAGAACCAACTTATAATACAATATAAATGAGTAAAGCAATCTTGCGTCTCTCCGACGGCTCCGAGTTTATCGGCACCTCGTTTGGCTACGAGGGTTCGGTTTCGGGCGAAGTGGTGTTCAACACCGCTATGTCGGGCTATCCCGAGTCGCTCACCGACCCCTCTTATGCGGGGCAGTTGATGGTGCTCACCTATCCGCTTGTCGGCAACTATGGTGTACCGCCTTTCACGATGGAAAACAACGGTCTCGCTACGTTTATGGAGTCCGACCGTATCTATGCCTCCGCCATCATCGTCTCGGAGTATAGCGGTGCATACTCTCATTGGAATGCCTGCGAATCACTGGGCGACTGGCTCCGCCGCGAGCATATCCCCGGTATCACGGGTATTGACACCCGCGCCCTGACCAAACTGCTGCGCGAGCATGGCGTGATGATGGGTACTATCTCTATCGAGGGCTGTGAGGACGCACCCGAGGCGCAATACGAGGGCATCAACTTCGTGGACAAGGTTTCTACCAAAGAAGTCATTCGCTATGCCCCCGCTGTGCCGGTTGAGGGGACACCCAAACGGGTCGTCTTGGTGGATTGCGGCGTGAAACACAATATCATCCGTTGCCTTATCCGCCGTGGTGTGGAGGTAATCCGCGTGCCGTGGAACTATGATTTTAACACGCTCGATTTCGATGCACTATTCCTGTCCAATGGTCCCGGCGACCCCGATACCTGTTCCGCTGCCGTGGAGAATATCCGCCGTTTTATGGATGTCGAATTGGCAAAAGCCGACTCCGCCGATGTGCGCCCGCTGATGGGTATCTGTATGGGTAACCAACTGCTCGGCAAGGCGGCCGGGGCTACGATCTACAAACTCAAGTATGGTCATCGCTCCCACAACCAGCCCGTGCGCCAAGTGGATACCGACCGCTGTTTCATCACCTCGCAGAACCACGGCTATGCCGTCGATACCACCACGCTTTCGCCCGACTGGGAACCGCTCTTTGTCAATATGAACGACGGCTCCAACGAGGGTATCCGCCATCGCTCGCTCCCGTGGTTCTCCGCGCAGTTCCACCCCGAAGCCTGCTCCGGTCCCGTAGATACCGAGTTCCTCTTTGATGAGTTTATAAAACTACTCCATTAAAAATCCTAGATATTCTAGATATTCTAGATATTCTAGTTTTTCTAGAACTTATAGAAACCCCCAAAATTGCTAGTATGAAATTAGACAACATAAAAAAGGTTCTTGTTCTCGGTTCGGGTGCACTCAAGATCGGTGAGGCGGGCGAGTTCGACTATTCGGGGTCGCAAGCACTCAAAGCCCTGCGCGAGGAGGGGGTAAGCACTGTGCTTATCAACCCCAATATCGCTACCGTCCAGACCTCCGAAGGCGTGGCGGACAAAATATATTTCGAACCCGTTTCGCCCTATTTTGTCGAGAAAATTATTGCCAAGGAGCGTCCCGACGGTATCCTGCTCTCTTTCGGCGGGCAGACCGCCCTCAACTGCGGTGTGGAACTCTATCGCACAGGCGTTTTGGAGAAATACGGCGTGCAGGTGCTCGGTACACCCGTGCAGGCGATTATCGACACAGAAGACCGCGAACTCTTTGTGGAGCGGCTCAACGAGATTGGGGTCAAGACCATCAAATCGGAGGCGTGCGAGTCAATCGAGGCGGCACGCAAGGCGGCTTCCGACCTTGGTTATCCTGTCATTATCCGTGCGGCGTACGCCCTCGGCGGACTCGGATCGGGTTTCTGCGACAACGAGGACGAACTCAACACCCTTGCCGAAAAAGCCTTCTCTTTCTCGCCCCAGGTGTTGGTCGAGAAATCACTCAAGGGTTGGAAAGAAATCGAGTATGAGGTGGTGCGCGACCGCTACGACAACTGTATCACCGTCTGCAATATGGAGAATTTCGACCCGCTCGGCATCCATACGGGCGAGTCTATTGTCATCGCCCCCTCACAGACGCTCACCAACGCCGAGTACCACAAACTCCGTGCGCTGGCTATCCGTATCATCCGCCATATCGGTATCGTGGGCGAGTGCAACGTCCAGTATGCTTTCGACCCCGAGAGCGAAGACTATCGCGTCATCGAGGTCAATGCCCGCCTCTCGCGCTCCTCGGCACTGGCGTCCAAGGCTACGGGCTATCCGCTCGCTTTCGTGGCTGCCAAACTCGGTATGGGCTATGGGCTGTTCGAACTCAACAACAGCGTCACCAAGACCACGCCCGCGTTCTTCGAACCTGCGCTCGACTATGTGGTCTGCAAGATTCCCCGTTGGGACTTGTCCAAGTTCCGCGGTGTCAACCGCGAACTCGGTTCGTCTATGAAATCCGTCGGCGAGGTGATGGCTATCGGGCGCACCTTCGAGGACGCTATTCAGAAAGGTCTCCGTATGATAGGGCAGGGTATGCATGGTTTCACCGAGAACAAAGCCCTCCACGTGGACGACCTCGATGCCGCCCTCTCTGCGCCTACCGACAAGCGTATTTTCGCTATCGCACAGGCTATGTACGAGGGCTATTCCATCGATAGTATACACGCCCTCACGCGTATCGACCGCTGGTTCCTCCAGCGTCTCGACAATATCATTCAGACCGATGCCCGTTTGCGCCGTGTCGAATCGCTCGACCATCTGAGTGCCGACCTTCTCCGCCGTGCCAAGCAGCAGGGATTCTCTGATTTCCAGATTGCCCGCGCTATCGGTCTCGGTCAGAAGATGGATATGGACTCTGCCGTCCTCATGCTCCGTACCTACCGTAAGTCTATCGGTGTCCTGCCCGTTGTCAAGCAGATAGATACCCTCGCTGCCGAATATCCGGCGCAGACCAACTACCTCTATCTCACCTATTCGGGTACACAGTCCGATGTGCAGTACACAGGCGACCACCGCTCTATCATCGTCCTCGGTTCGGGGGCATATCGTATCGGCTCTTCGGTCGAGTTCGACTGGTGCGGCGTGCAGGCGTTGCAGACTATCCGCAACAACGGCTACCGCTCGGTGATGATTAACTACAACCCCGAGACCGTCTCTACCGACTACGATATGTGCGACCGTCTCTATTTCGACGAACTCACTTTCGAGCGTGTGATGGACATCATCGAACTCGAGAACCCCTTTGGCGTCATCGTCTCTACGGGCGGGCAGATACCCAATAACCTCGCCCTCAAACTCGATGCCCAGCGTGTGCCTATCCTCGGTACCTCGGCGCAGTCTATCGACAATGCCGAAGACCGCGACAAGTTCTCCGCCATGCTCGACCGTATCGGCGTCGACCAGCCCGAATGGAGTGCTCTCACTTCGATGGACGACGTGCAGCGTTTCATTGACAAGGTCGGCTTCCCCGTCCTCGTACGCCCCTCATACGTCCTTTCCGGTGCCGCTATGAATGTCTGCTCCAATCAGGAGCAATTGACCAAGTTCCTCCAACTGGCGGCTAACGTCTCCAAACAGCACCCTGTGGTCATCTCCAAGTTTATGCTCAATACCAAAGAGGTGGAGATGGATGCTGTGGCGCGTGACGGCGAGATTATTGCCTATGCTATCTCGGAGCATGTCGAGTTTGCAGGCGTCCACTCGGGCGATGCCACTATTATGTTCCCCGCACAGAAACTCTATGTCGAGACCGTCCGCCGTATCAAGAAAATCTCGGGGAATATCGCCCGCGAACTCCATATCTCCGGACCATTCAATATCCAGTTCCTCGCCCGCGACAACGAGATTAAGGTCATCGAGTGCAACCTCCGTGCTTCGCGCTCTTTCCCCTTTGTCTCCAAGGTACTGAAAATCAACCTTATAGACATCGCTACGCGCATCATGCTCCATCTGCCGGTCGAGAAACCCGCCAAGTCGCTCTTCGACTTCGACTATGTGGGTGTCAAAGCCTCGCAGTTCTCCTTCAACCGTCTCCAGAATGCCGACCCCGTCCTCGGTGTCGATATGGCTTCTACGGGTGAGGTCGGTTGCCTCGGCGAGGACGCCAACCATGCCCTGTTGCAGTCTATGCTTTCTGTCGGACAACGTATTCCGAAGCAGTCGGTGCTGTTCACTATCGGCGGGGCGAAGAACAAGGTCGCTCTCCAGGAGGCGGCACGCCAACTCGTGGAAAAAGGCTACACGCTCTATGCCACACCGGGCACCAAGCGTTTCTTCGACGAGATAGGCGTACCCGTTACGCTCGTCTATCACCCCCACGACAAGGATATGCAGCCGCAGGCGCTCGACCTCATGCACGCCCACAAGATTGATATGGTTGTCTCTATCCCCAAGGACATCGTCTCCGACCCCTCGCAGGACAAGTCGTACCCCGTCCGCCGTGCCGCAGTCGATTTGAACATCCCCTTGCTCACCAACCCGCGTCTGGCTGCTGCGTTCATCAACGCTTTCTGCACCATTCGCCTCGACGACCTCGACATCCGCTCATGGGATGAATATAAATAAAAAACAGCAAGACCTCCCCTAACCCCTCCTTCAGAGGAGGGGAATTCAGAGCATCTGAACTCTCCCCCTTTGAAGGGGGAGTTGGAGGGGGTCTTAAAAATCAATAAAAATAATGAACGCATTAACTCAAACCTCTTTCTCGTTTCTTGGTCAGACGGGAGTGTACCATGGTAAGGTACGTGATGTCTATTTCCTCGGTCAGAACCTGCTCTGTATGGTGGCTACCGACCGTATCTCGGCTTTCGATGTTATCCTGCCCGAGGGTATCCCCTACAAAGGGCAGATACTCAACCAGATAGCCGCCAAGTTCCTCCGCGACACGGCGGACATAGTGCCCAACTGGCTCCTCGCTACCCCCGACCCGATGGCGTCGGTCGGTCTCCGTTGTGAGGGCTATCCTGTCGAGATGATTGTTCGCGGCTACCTCTGCGGCAGCGCATGGCGTGCCTACAAGTCGGGTGTCCGTGAGATTTGCGGTGTCCGCCTGCCCGATGGTATGCGCGAGAACGAAGCCTTCCCTGCGCCTATCATCACCCCCACCACCAAAGCCGAAATCGGAACCCACGACGAGGACATCTCGCGCGAGGAGATTATCGCCCGCGGACTGGTGCCTGCCGACGAGTACGCACAAATCGAGCAGTACGCTATGGTGCTCTTCCGCCGCGGTCAGGAGATTGCCGCCAAACACGGCTTGATTCTGGTCGATACCAAGTACGAGTTCGGTAAGTACAACGGCAAGATTCTGCTTATGGACGAGGTGCATACGCCCGACTCCAGCCGCTATTTCTACGCCGACGGCTACGAGGAGCGTTTCCGCAACGGCTTGCCGCAACGCCAACTCTCCAAGGAGTTTGTCCGTGAGTGGCTGATGTCCGAGGGCTTTCAAGGCAAAGAGGGGCAGCAAGTCCCCGAGATGACCCCCGCCATCGTTGCCGGCATCACCGACCGTTATATCGAACTCTACGAGCACATCACCGGCGAGAAATTCGTCAAATCGGAGTCCCTTACCCCCGCCGCCCTCGCTGCCCGCATTGAAAGTAATGTCTCCGCCTACCTCAAAACCATCTAAAGAGGTAGTACAGATATTCTATACCGCTCCCCTGCTTTGGTAACAGAGCAGGGGAGCGGTATTTTATGTAGGGTTTACAAATGGGTTTTTGCGCTATTTGCCAAAAGCAAAAATCAGAAAATCACCGATGTATGTTCGCCATACTTTCCAGTTGTGGTGTCCGCTTGTCTGCTCGAAATCGTGTTCCACTCCGTTGCGGTTGAGGTAACGGTTGGCTTTCCGTGCACGGGGATAGAACAGATCGCTCCTGCCGCTGCGAATCCAATACACGCAGTCGGCCTTCTCGTAAGGAAGTTGGTGCTTCCCCAATACGGGCGAGAACAGCCCTACTACCGCAAAATGGTCGGTTTGACTGATGATGGCGGCTTGCCGTGCGCCGGAGGACAAACCGGCAATGGCATTTCTGCTTGTCCGGACGGGATAATGATTGGCGATATAAGTCTTTATCTCGGGGAAATATACTTCGAACTCGCCCTTTTTGATATGGTGCAGGTAGTCGTGCATACAGCGGATATAGTCTGGAATACGGGTGGCGTAGGTCGAGTCGTGTACGATGCACAGCGGCATTACGATTATGACGGGGCAAATACTGTCATTTGTAATCAGGCTGTCGGCAAGCGAACTGATATGCCCTTTCTCTTCCCACGAATACTGATTGCCATGTATCCCATGCAACAGATACAGCACAGGATATACCGAGTCGGGTGAATAGCAGGGTGGGGTATAAACGGTCATATAGAGCGGCACAGAGTCGTGCGCCGCTATGCGGATGGTATCCATTCGTGCATATGCGTTGAGGCTTACAAGGAGGCTTATTACCACCAGTCCTATTTTCTTATACCCACTCATACCCAAAGTTGCACTACAAAAATTGCACCAACTCGAAATGCGTAGTTGTGTGCATTGACAGTTGTAGAAAAGCGTTTTGTTTTTCGCAGGTTATGCCCAAATATACGCAAACATAATACATTGGCATATTTATTGCGGCGTTGCATTTCGGAATGTCAACAAGATAGAAAAATAGAATATAAGATTATATCCAATGGAAAAGAATTCTTGTCCTTTTGTCCCGAATTTCCTGCTCGGTTGCGCAGGTGGGATACAGTATCTGATTCTCAAACATGCCAGTCGTAACCCGCGCAAGTCGCAAGAAAAGACACTCCGTGCCATTCTTACCTACGCACGCGATACCGAGTATGGCAAGGAGCACCATTTCGCCGAGATACTCAAAGCCCCGACCGACACCGAACTCTACGCACGCTATCAGAAATACGTGCACCTGAATGATTATGAGGACCTTCGTCCATACGTAGAGAAGCACAAGAACGGCGGCGAGAATATCCTTTTCCCCGGCAAACCGATTATGTACGCCACTACTTCGGGTACGACCAAAGAGCCGAAATGGGTGCCTATTACCAAAGAATACCTCAACAACATCTACGGCAAGATGACCAAGGTATGGCTGTTCAATTTCATCAAGAACCGCCCGAAGGTCTTCACTGGCAAGATTGTGTCTATCGTGGGCAAAGTGAAAGAAGGCGAAGCCCCCGACGGCACGATGTACGGCTCCGTGAGCGGCGTTACCCAGCGCGACTGCCCCAAGTTTGTCAAGAAACTGTATGCCTCGCCCGCCTCCGTATTCTCCATTGAGGACTACACCGCCCGCTACTACACCATTATGCGTATGGGTATCGAGCGCAATGTAACGCTTATCGTTACCGCCAACCCGTCCACCATCGTGGAGATGCAGAACAATGTCAATGAGTACTTTGAGGACTATTGCAACGACATCGAAAAGGGTACGCTCAAAGCCTCGCTCAATATCCCGCAATGGATACGCGATGACATTCAACCATACCTCAAACCCAACCCCGAACGTGCCGACGAACTGCGTGCGCTCAAGGCAAAGTACGGCACCGTACTGCCCAAACACTACTGGCCTAATCTCCAGATACTCAATACATGGAAGTGCGGCAATACCAAAGTGTATGTCGAGAAATTCAAAGACTCCTTCCCCAAGGGTATGCTCCATCAGGAGTTCGGTTATTTTGCTTCCGAGTGCCGTTTCGGATTGGTGTTGGACGACACGCTCAATACCGTCCTCTTCCCACATTTCCACTACTACGAGTTCATCGCCGAGGACGAACTCGACAGCGACAACAAGCATTTCCTGCAACTCTGGGAACTCGAAAAGGGCAAGCGTTACTGCCCGTATGTAACCACTTTTGCCGGTCTCTACCGCTACAATATGAACGACCTTGTCGAGGTGGGCGACCCGTTCTGCAACACGCCTACCGTCCACATGATTCAGAAGGTGAACGGCATTGTAACCATGACGGGCGAGAAACTGCACGAGCGTCAGTTCATTGAGGCTGTCCACGAGGCGGAGAAGCAGACGGGCTTGCAGACCCGCTTCTTCGTCGGCTTTGCCGATATGGAGTTGTCGGCATACCATTTCTACTACGAGTTCGCCGACCAACAGACCACGCAGGCGCAGGCGGAGGAGTTTACCAAAGTGGTGGACAAGGTACTGAAAGACATCAATATAGAGTACGCTGCCAAGCGTGCGTCGTTCCGCGTGAAAGACCCGCTGACGCACCGCCTTGTAGAGCAGTCGTTTGAGAAGTTCAAAGCGGAGTGCATCGCCGAGGGTGCCCGCGACGGACAGTTCAAGATGAACCTGCTGCTCCAGGACGAGAAACGCCACGCCAAGTTCAAGAAACTGGTGGTAGAGTAACAGAATGTCTTCAGTGCGCCTACGCAGTGCATCGTTGCGAGGGAAACGAAAGAAATAAAAGAAAATGTAGAGCGAGGTGTTTTGCACCTCGCTCTTTTTTGTGTCAGAAGGGGAAAATGATATGCAATTATGCACTATTTTTCTGCATAAAATGTATAAAAGAGCGGTTCGAAAGCCTTATAAACACCAATCCTTTCTACGTCCTTTCTACGTCTTTTCTACGTAATCGGTATTATGCAGTATGTTTTTGCATAAAGTGTATAAAATTGGGCGGATAGGGCGAATGGGACTAATTGGGCGAATTCGGACAGCGCAGATAAAATTCCGTACTGTGCAGATTTTGCAGTATCATTTTTTTGTTGTACCTTTGCAGTCGAAAGGTTGCGTTTGTAGACAGACGACCTTTCAAACTTATTTATTAACAGCGTTTATTGACGCTTTGTTCTGACAACTTGAAATGTCGCAGTTTCACTAATCCAGTCAGACTTAGCAACGATGAACGTCTGCGTGGTATGAGTTATCTATATACTTGTATTACACCCAATTGTACGTTGGGTGCGATGTGTGTATATACACTTATATCGTTGCGGACTTCGCGTTGCCAGTTCTGTTGGATTAAGGCAATGCGACAGCCCCAGGTTGCGGAATTGGCAAAACGTCAAGCCCGCATTTTTTATGTAGTGGTATCAACCTGCATAAAAACCAACCAACCCCGCCCCCATGGCACGAAGTATAGAAGAACAAGTGGAAGACTGGTGCAAACGCCAACTGCAAGGCAACTACTACACCAAGACACAGGCTATTAACCCCGAAATAGAGAAGGCACTGCGCGAAGCCCCGAGCAAACAAGGTGGCACAGGAGCCAACTACCCCGACATCAAATGTCTGATAGAGACACCCTACCTGCGCCATATCCCCGTAATGATTGAGGTGAAAGGCGCACATGGGGCATTGGAACGGCGGGACGCACAAGGCAATATCGAGAATACCAAGAAAGACAACACCGCCCACTACCAGAACATTGCCAAATATGCGGTCAATGGTGCCGTGCATTATGCGGATGCCATTCTCCGCAATGCCGATTCGTATAGAGAAGTAGTGGCGATAGGCGTGAACGGCTACGAGCAGGCAGACGGACAACTATGCTATGAGGTAGGCGTTTACTATGTATCGAAAGATAACCTGTTTGTGCCGAAACGGGTGGGAGACTTCAGCGATTTATCGTTCCTGCAAGCCGAACACCAGTCCGCTTTTATCCGGCAGATAGACGCACTCTCTTTGTCCGCCACCGAGATAGAACAGCAAAAACAACAGTTGGAGGACGATATTGAGCGCAAACTGAAAGCCCTGAACCAGAAGATGCACGACGAAATGAAGATTGTTGTCGGGCAGCGTGTACAACTGGTTGCGGGACTGATTATGGCAGGACTGGGCGTGGCGGGTTCCGTATCGCCGCTGCGCATAGAAGACCTGCGCGGTGAAAACAACACCGAGGACAACGACGGGCAGATTATCATGCGCAAGATAAAGAACTACCTGCAAACCAAGCACCTGCCGCAAGAGAAAATACAGATGATTGTCAGTGTGCTGAGTGTGGTATTCTTGCACGCCAAACTGAACGAACCGCACAACGGGGAAACCGACCTGCACACGCTCTATGCGGACATCAAACGCGACATCATCCCCTTTGTGTCCGGCGAATTGCACAATATCGACTTTACGGGGCGGCTCTTCAATGTGCTGAACGAATGGGTGGACGTACCCGACGGCGCAAAGAATGATGTGGTGCTGACGCCGCGCTATGTAACCGAACTGATGGCACGACTCTGCCGAGTAAACAAAGACAGTTATGTATGGGACTTTGCCACCGGTTCGGCGGGCTTCCTCATCTCGGCTATGCATCAAATGATTGATGATGCCAAAGCCACGATACAGAGTGCCAGCGAACTGCAGGAGAAAATCAACCACATCAAGATGGAGCAGTTGTTGGGTATAGAGAAACTGCCCGATGTGTATATGCTGGCGGTGCTGAATATGATATTGATGAAAGACGGCAGTGCCAACATCATTCACGGCAACTCTCTGACCGAGTTTGACGGCAAATACGAGCAGGGTGAGCATCGCGGTGAGCCTTTCCCCGCCAATGTGTTCCTGCTCAACCCGCCCTATTCGGCGGACGGCAAAGGGTTTGTGTTCGTGGAGCGGGCATTAGGAATGATGAACCACGGCGGCTATGCGGCGATACTGATACAGGAGAATGCAGGTAGCGGCAACGGACTGCCGTACACGGCACGTATCCTCGAGCGCAACACCCTGCTGGCATCCGTCAAGATGAGCGACATCTTCTGCGGGAAAGCCAGTGTGCAAACGGCCGTTTATGTGTTCCGTGTGGGTGTTCCGCACGACACCAAGAGCGTGGTGCGGTTTATCGATTTCAGCGAGGACGGTTACACTCGGCAGAACCGCAAGAAATCGAGCCAGTCGGTAAACCTGCGCGACACCGACCACGCCAAGGAACGCTATGAGGAGATAGCCAACCTCGTGCGCTACGGGCGCGGGGTGAACGACGAGTACCTGTACTATTACAAAGATGCGTATGTAGAGGACATCATCACACTCAAAGGCAACGACTGGACGTACGGGCAGCACCGCAAAGTGAACACCGTACCCACGTATAAGGACTTTTCCAATACCGTCAAAGACTATTTGGCTTGGCGTGTGAGCGAAATCATCAAGCAGGAGGACGGCTTGGGAAAATAGACAGCCCTCGCACGATGTCAACCTGCGAGGGCGGATACAAACCCTTCAAAATAGGCGAATTGTTTGATGCTGCAAATGGCAATACGGATATACAGAAAAATCATATTGACGGTGTCGGGGAATACGTAATTTCGTCAGGAACAACCAACAATGGCATTATTGGGAAAAGTAGTGTGGATGCGAAGATATTTAATGCCAATACGGTTACTGTTGATATGTTCGGCAACGTATATTTCCACCCCTATTGCTATAAAATGGTTACGCACGCACGTGTATTTTCATTATCGGCAAAGGATTTTGAATTAAACGAAACCATAGGTTTATATTTTGTTTCCACACTATCTTACTTGAAAAATCTGTTTTCTTATAACAATATGTGTAGTTGGGAAAAGGTTAAGGACTTATCCGTTTTTCTTCCCACTACAGCCACAGGCGACATAGATTTTGCCTTTATCGAGGAGCGTGTGCGCGAACTCGAAGAAGAACGTGTGCGCGAACTTGAAGCCTATCTCAAAGCGGCAGGCTTCGAAGATTGCACATCGACTGCCGCAGAACGCGAAGCATTGTCTAATCTTTCGGGGGGGGTAATTCGCAGCAAAGAATACAGAATACAAGAATTGTTTGAAAAACCGGTATTGGGTATCAGAAAGAAATTCAACAAAAAAGAAGATGTTTCTACCACCCGAACTGCTGTTTACAATTTGCCATTGGTGAATGCCAAACACGGAAATAACGGCATAATGTATTATGGTAAAGAGTGCGACTTCGATTCCGTCTCAATGAGTATTGATATTGTCGGAGATGGTGCCATATCCACAGGCGATGTATATCCGCAACCCGACAAAACGGGTGTTTTATACAACGCTTATTTGATACGTCCTAAACAAGAACCTGTAAACGAACCACTCATAGTTTATTTTGCAGTAGCCATTCAAAAAGCCATAAAGCACAAATATGGTTATGACAACAAAGCCACTTGGGAGAAAGTACAGCGTGAATCCATTTCTCTTCCTATTACCGCAGACGGAGCCATAGACTATGCTTTTATGGAAACGGCTATTCGGGCAATGGAGAAGCAATGTGTTGCCCGCCTCAAAGCCGCCTTTGCCCGCGAACACGAGGCATATATGCAAGTGATTTCCTGACATAGTGTTCTCTATTTTGCTTGCCGCTTGCGGCATAGGACACTTCGCCCCAAAACAAAAGTGCCGCTTTATTTGCAGGTTTGCGCAAATTGTCGTATCTTTGCGCACAAAATGAATGTACTATGGACGAAACACAAATCAGAGAGGAACTGACGGCTCCGATAGCCGCTATATCACGCCACCGCATCCTGTTGGGCGGCGACGGCGTACGCACGTTGGTCATCTTTCAGGGCTGTCCGTTGCGCTGCGAGTTTTGCGTCAATCTCTTTGCCATTGATACCAAGCGTCCGCGCAAACGCTATACGGCAGAGCAGTTGGTGGAAAAAACAATGGAGGACAATCTTGATTTCCTTGCCACGCACGGGGGGATCACTTTCGGCGGCGGCGAACCGCTGCTGCAAAGCCGTTTTATTGCCCGTTTTCACGAAGTATGCCCGCCCGAATGGACGATACAGATAGAGACCTCGCTCAATGTGCCGCAAGAGGATCTTGCTCGTGTGGAGCCGTTTGCGCAGCATTTCATAGTGGACGTAAAGGATATGAATCCTGCTATCTATCAACGCTATACCCGTTGTGGCAATGAGCGCGTGTTGGCAAATCTGCGGTGGCTGATAGAAAAGGGCAGGGCGGACGATATCTTTGTGCGCGTACCGCTCATACCAGAATATAACACCGCCGACGAGGTGGAGAAAAGCATTGCCGACTTGCAGGCGATGGGGCTGACGCATTTCGACCGGCTGACCTACAAGATACGCAACCGGGAACAAAACGGCAAATAGTTATAAAAACAAAACTTGCAAAACCTGTCTTGCGGCGCAATATGTGCCGCGCTTGGAAAACAAATATATGAAAAATGAAACCAAATATATTCAAATATATAAGAGGTTGACAACCAAGTCATAAAGACCACAGGAAAAACAAGCAAGTCTGACGACTTGACCGCGGACAAGGCGTCCGCGTCCCCGACTATATAGTATTTTTACAGAGAAACGATATACAGAAAGAGACTGTCTAACAAATGAAGGCAGTCTCTTTTTATGTTCTGTTTTTTGTACATATTAGGTGTGTGTTAGAATTTCAGAGCCAGACCGAAGCCGTCGGTGTTGGCTTGCAGATGGAGCGAGACGGGTGCTGCGGTTTCCTTTTTCTCACTGATGGGGTGCTGCAGATAGTAGCAGTTGTTGTACACCTCATACGATTTGCGGCGTTTGTTGCTGCCCACGGAGAGAAGCGGTATAGACGCCACCTCGCATACGCCGCCGCCCGCCATCATAATAACACCCGCCAGCGACATACCCATTCCGTAGTTGCTGTTCGGGTCGTCGCTCTGACCTTTGTTCTGCAATTTAAGTCCGACAAAAAACACGGGGATACCCACTGCTTCAAGGCACCATCCGGCACCGAAGAAACGCCAACCGAGCGACCAGCAACGCTCACCGCGCCGGTAACTTTGCCACGCCTCAGGACAGTTGTTCTCAATAAATTTCAGATAGGCTTCCTCGCTCATCTTTGTTACCTGTGTGTCCTCGGTGAGGAAATAGGTTTTCTTCTGCTTGGTAATCACACCCGGCAACAGCGGCTGGCGCACTACCTTGTCGTACAGCGCAGGGTTCTTGAGGTCGTTGTTGAAGACCGAGACCCGCCCATCTTCAAAGAGGATGGATACGATGTTGGAGAGCGGAAGGCGTGTGGTAGGACCGTCGAGGTCGGAGGCTTGTTTGTATAAGATGTCATAGGAAGAGATCTCCACGATCTTGGCATTGATACGCTCGGCATCGGTGGTAACGATGATGTCTTGCGCCATAGCACCGAGTGCCAGGACGGCACAGAGTATAGTCAGGGTGAAACGTTTCATATAGCAGTTGATTTTATGCGGCAAAGGTAGTGTTTTATTTTGAGATATGCAACAAAAGCCGTCCTGATAAAAACAAGCGGACGATTATTCTTAACAAAAGTACTTTTTGAGGGCAAAGG
>ERZ808275.73-NODE-73-length-65331-cov-11.293017_pt1 | contig 65331 bp, 71 predicted proteins | sample MGYA00520894_ERZ808275 | MGnify/ENA primary metagenome ERZ808275 (study PRJEB31516, sample SAMN03275598) | gut metagenome | biome: mammalia-associated habitat; material: feces | host: Papio cynocephalus | place: Kenya | collected 2012-08-03 ... | reverse complement strand
CCGCAGGAGACTATGATGTCTAATACTTCTGAAACTGCTATTAAACCGTCTGCCGCAGTTGCCGCTTCTAAAATGGTTTTGACTAACCAGAACTTGATTGATGCCGCAACAGCATCTACAAAAGGTGAACTCACATTTGACCTTCTGAATGATGCAATGCAGACAGTTTGGAAACGTGGTGGCAGTATTGATACCGTTGTTTGCTCCGGGAAGAACAAACGTAAAATCTCCGGATGGACGCAGGGTGTACAGAAAACTCGTCCGATGGAAAGTAAAGACCTTGTCGAAGTCATTGACGTAAACTGGTTCTATTGCGTCGCCGCCTAGTGATAGACGGATAAATTAAGTCTGCTCAAACGGGGAAGCCCTACAGGTAATGCTAAGGGTAATCCCGTCGGGTATGTGGCGTGAGCCAACAGCTCGCTATCGACTAACATTACTTCTATGTTTGGATATTTCTAAATAACGAAGGAGTTGTATAATATTTGAAAGCAAAAAACGTATCAATAGATTATAAATATTATAATGCAGACAACCTAGACTTCCACAAACCAGACCCGATAGATTTGGCTTGGTTAGGTGGAATTATGGATGGGGAAGGGAGCATATCCTTCCAAGTAACAACTCGTAAGACAGGAAACCTTGTAATTGTTCCTTTTGTTAGTATTACAAATACAGACGAAGGAGTAATAAACAAAGTAATGCAAGTCCTTGATGATATTGGGGTTGGATATAAAGCAAGTTGGGTAATAGATAAAAACCACCCAGAGCATCTAAAAAGATGTAATATCAGAATAGATAGATTTGCGAGAGTAAAAGGTGTTATTCCTATGGTTTACCCTTATCTCAATTCTGTAAAACAGCATAATGCAGAAGTTGTTCTCAACTTTATAAAAGAAAGAGAAGAAAACTTATTTACAAGAGATAGTAAGGGGAGAATTGTTAGGAATAAGTACCCCAAAGAGTTGATTGTGGAAATAGCGTCCGTAAGAAAACATAAAAGAGCTATGCCCTTAGAGGAAATGTTAAAAGCTCCGAATGTTGCCTAGGTTAAGGGATAGTCAGTTCCCATAGTAATATGGGGTATAGCCAAAGGTAATGGATAGAAACCGATTTTGGCAGAGTTGACGTAAACGCACATCGTATGTATACTGACGATGTTGTCGATTTGATTGAGTTCCAGTATTGGAAATTAGGCTACCTTATTCCGTTCCACACGGAAAATCCGCCTCGTACTGGTACTTATCGTCAGAAAGTAATTACTGGTTCTGTTACATTGGAATGTACAGCCCCGATTGCTTCTGCACGTATCAAAGGCATTTCTAAATAGTTTAGTGGGGCTTCTTCGGAAGCCCCTTATTTTTGTATAAAAACAAACTGTAGGTTTTGCGTAAGGGGTGATTAAATGGCATTGATTCACAGTGATGTGGAAATTGATAAAAAGACCCACGACTTCAGAATAAAACATAGTTGGGATGAGGGGGCTGTTCTTCGTGAATGTTACGAATCAAGAATGTCTGGTAAAGAAGGTTGGATTGATGGGAAGAAAGGTAAACGAATTGCTTCTATCCCCAAACCTTTATTCTATACTGACATTGAACTTAAACGCTATATGCAGTTGCGTGGCGTGGATGATATAGAAGCTAAAAATGTATTAGATAGATGGCTTTGGAAACACCCAGAGTACCGGACATGCAATCCGGGTTCCCGTAGCGGGGTGAACTAATGATAGAAGTCAGCGACGTAGCAAGAGCTATACTATTCAACTTAGAAGAAATGTATGCCCGCAAACATAGCGACCCAGAACTTATAGAAGCTATTAATACGGTATTACGGGTACTTAATATGATTTTAATTAACCGTGATAGCAACTGGATTGTCAAGGAACAGAAAATAAAAACTCGGAATGGCAAGGCGACTTTACCAGAAGATTTTGCCAAGATGAAAAGCATTTTTGTAACCAAAGATGGCGAACTACAGAGCTATGACGGTGAGTATCGGATTGTAAAAGATACTATTTATATAGACGAATCGGGAACCATGGATTATTTCTATGTAGTCCCAGAAGTAGAAACGATGGAAGATGAAATAGATTTGCCTAGTATCTTCCTTGAATTATTTATTAACTTTGCAACAGGTTTATTGGACGGAACATTTGGGAAAAGCAGTCTTTCTTCTCTCATCTCAGATGAGGTAAATTCCCTTAGCAATTCAGCCAATTATCCTGTTATTGAACGTCCCATGCAATTTTATGTGTAGGAGGGAAAATAAATGACCGTGAACGATATTCTCGTCCTTGTACGACAGCGGCTTAATGATATGAACAAGCTCACATTTAGCGACGCTGAGCTTTTGTATTGTCTTAATAATGCAATGGATGAGCTATGTATAGAGTTGGCTGACCAATTATCGCCAGAGATTTTAAAAGAATTAAAAGTAAACGAAGACGGCACCTTTAAATTGCCAGACGATTTCATTTCTTGGCAGGGGCAGTACCCTTTGAATTATGTAACAGATGCCGACAACCAAACGAACGTAACAATGATGGGGCCAAGCTGGGATGGTGATACTCCTACTCTCAAGTACTTTGCATCAAAACCCCATTTTACTACCCTTACTCAGATAATTCCTTTTAGAACATTAAGCCAGCAACAGAGATTAATGAAACTCTGCGTACAACAGGTAAAAGGGGGTACAGATAATGAAGGTCAAGGAACTTCTAAATCAAGGGGCAGTACAGGACAGGCTTAGTGATAGTTTAGAAACAGGGTACAATACTAACGAGTTAATTGCTTATTTGAATGACGCTGTAAACTTCATCTGGCACGTTCTTATCAATAAAAAGTACTTCGAGGTAATTGGAGATTTAACTTTGACAGAAAAGAGCACTGCTATGCCCGACGATTGGTATAAAGTGTCTAATATGGCTCCCATTATCCCTAGAGAAGGCAAAATTGAATGCTATGGTACTCTACCACAGACAGTACGTTATTATAAAAAACCTCCACTTATAGAAAATGAGGAAAGCGAAATTCCTTTGCAGAACTGGGGTCTTCTTGATTTGGCGGTACAGATTATGATTGTTCTTGCAATGAGTAACCATGGTTTTGACATGCAGACAGAATCAGACTTTGCCCAGTCTATTGCTGGTATGATAGGAGGGTAGAATGGCAAACTCTATATCAGAAAAATTAGAAACAGCTTGGAAAAAGCTCCCTAATGCCATGAATGGGAACGGGCAGAACTTTATCTTCTTATTGAAGGAATTGCTGGGTGATTTAACCACAGAACTCAATAGCAAATTTGAAGAGATTAGTAAACTCTCAAACTATGTAACGGATACGCCAGAAACCATAGATGAGCAGTTAAAGAATTGCAAAATCAAGGAAGTCCGTGTGGGGACAGCTATCTCCCTTGTTCTCACTTGGGATTCTTCTGATATAAAAAATTACGAGTCGGCAGAGATATATATTAAAGAACATAAGGGGGATATATCTACTGCCATTAATTGGTCTTCTGTAGATGTTTCTCGTACTATCCGAACTACTAAGACAAACACGTATACGGTAGATGGGATTAATGCTGGGTATGTATATCAAATAACCTTTGTGGGAAAGAACAATATGGGAAGCCTTTCTAAGAAAGACAATGCCCCAGTCCTTACTTATGTGGTAAGTTCGTTAAACAATGTTCCTGACCCGCCCCTTGAATTTGAAGTATACTTTAACCGAGACGGGGCTTTGTGGAAATGGAAACAGCCAGACAACTTAGATTATTCTTATTCAGAACTTCGTACAAATCAAGATGTTGGTAATAAAGTAGGTTTACTTGAAGTAACTCAAGATACTCGGTCAACTGTTCTCCCTCCTACCCGTGAAGGTACTGCTTATCTTTACAATAAAGGGTATGGAAGTAAATATTCTATACCAATAGACACACAATGGTCTAAGCCAGTACCTGCGTCTCCCCAAACCTTTAAGGCAGAAAAAACATTTAGGGGGATTCTTTTCACTTACAGTAAAATCCCAGAAGATTGTATCGGTATTGTTATCTCAATCAATGGGGAAAAACATTACACACAAGATGACTCTTGGACGTATTACTGCTCAATGGGAAATTTTGTTGTCAAAGCTTGTTATTATGATATTTTTGGAGAAGGCACTTACACACAAGAAACCTCTATTGAGGTATATACCGAGATTGACCCTACTTGGTTAAAAAATGAGTCTATTACTCTAGAAAAAGTGGATACTATAATTAAATCTGCTGTAAAGGATGCTCAAGATAGCGTTGGGAAAATTAATACGATTAATGGAAGTATTTCCGAATTAAAGAAGACAGATGAAAATATCACTTCTACTGTAGCGTCAAACAAAGCCTCTCAAGATAAACAAAATCAAACCTTCATTTCTCAAATAAAACAAAATAGTGACAGTATAACTTCAGTAGTAACTAGCGTGGACAATACGAACAAAAAAGTGGAGTCCAACTACTCTGCCATTCTACAAAACCAAAAGGATATAGCCCTCCGAGTTAAATCTGACGATATTATTAATCAGATTAATATATCCAAAGAAGGTGTCCGAATTGACGGGAATAAAGTTCATATTACTGGGGATACAGTTTTCGACAAAGGAGTTATTGTCTCTAGTTATATAGGAGATAAGCAGGTTGTAGGAACCAAAATAGCAGATGGGGCAATAGAAACCGACAAGTTAGCCGCTAATGCTGTAACAGCGGGTAAGATAGCAACTAACGCAGTTACAACAGACAAATTGGATGCCAATGCCGTCACTGCAGAGAAAATTAAAGCTGGGGCTGTTACTTCTGCTAGTTTGGCTACAGGAGCTGTTACCGCCGATAAAATTACTGGTGGAGCAGTAACGGCTGGAAAGATAGCGGCAAATGCAGTTGGAGCTGACGAAATAAAATCTGAGGCTATAACCTCCGAAAAAATAAAAGCAGAATCTATTGAAGCTAGTTCTATTAAAAACGGGGCTATAACCTCCGAAAAGATTAATGTAAATTCTTTGGATGCTGTATCTTCTACAATAGGAACTCTTAGAACTAAAACTTCTGGGGCTAGGGTAGAAATACACGACAATTTAATTGTCGTGTATGATTGGAACAATACTTTGCGTGTAAGGATGGGGGTATGGTAAATGTGGGGTCTAATCTTAATTTCTATCATGTTAATTGCTTTTTTTTTATACTATAGAGAGAAAAAGAAGGGTGAAAAATCTAAAATGCCTAGCGGAGTTCAAATTTGGGATAAAAACGGGAATTTGCAACTAGATTACACAGACAGTTTGTGTAGACTATATGGGAGCTTTCGAATAAATGGAAAGTCAGGGTCACAGACAGTAGCTATTCCTCAAGATGATACAGGAGAGCTATTTGCGATTGTTATTGTGGACCCTATTTGGTATAGCTGGAGTATTATCCAGTATTACGTTTGTCCGTCTTGCAGTATTGAAATTTCAGGGAGAACCATTAATTGGCTAATGTCTTATTCCACAGCTTCTCAGGACATCGGGAGTTGGGATAAAGTAACAGGCACAGTTTATTATGGTACATGGTGATAAAATGAGTAATTATATAGAAATAAAAAACAGTAGGTCTATTTTGGTTAATGATAGTTTTAAAAATGTTAGTTTACGTAATGTTATACAAACTAACCAATGTATACAGTCATATGTTTATGAAACCGACCACGGGGAATTACGTTATTTCTGCCACCCTCCAGTGATTAATGGAGACATTGTGTGTTTGGCAGGGAACTCAACAAGTTTTCTTTTTTATAAAAATTCCTATATGTCTGGACCAAGCGGGTGGGATTATTACGCACAAAACACTCCCAGAGGTAGTTCAGACACTTATTTTTATCTTTTTAACTTCCAGAAGACCTCTGAAACAGGGGGATTAGAAGTCACAGGTGCGGATGGAACACAAATATTTAATAGTAACCTTAAATATCTAAGGATTATAGATGTTATAAAAGGCCATGCATCATCTATAAACTATGGGATAAGAGCGTACAGCCACAAAATAGGAATAATTCCAGTTAGCACAGTCTTTAATGCAGGGAATGAAAACGCTTGGGTGACGGAAACTGATAGTATATTTTCTATAGGGTTCCCAACGTCGAACTCTTTTGGTTTCTATAGAATCCAGGACAAAAGCTTAGTAACCTCTCCTCCGTCTAGTTGTAATCGAGAAATATATGTACTTGTTGTAAATTTAGATGGACTTTAAGTTAGGAGGTAGTATGGCGACTAAAATAAAACAAACCGCGGCGACTAAGGATATCTTAGTTAACCAAGGTGCTGATTATCGGCTACAGTTACGTCTATGCACTGGGACTAAAGAAAATCACACACCTATTGATATAACTGGCTATGTATTTAAATGTAAGATTAGAGAAACTGCGGATAGCGATGAAACATTAGCAGAAGCTGATGCGCATATCGTAGACGCAGAAAATGGTTTGATGGAAGTATTTTTCGACGACTCTATTACTGGGAAAATAGAAACAGACGGTCAGACGTATGATGCGACGTCTAAATTTGTTTGGGACGTATACGCAACAGAGCCAGAAGGAGATACCATCCGTATCATGAATGGCACTTGTTATGTAAGCCCCGGAGTTTCTTTTGATTGAGGTGAGTAAATGGCAATAGAACTAATTGAAGTAAATTTAGGGTTAAAAGGAGATAAAGGTTTACGAGGTGCGGGTATTGTAGATACTGTATTGCGTGAAGATGGCCATTTAATTGTCACGTACGAAGATGGTACAGTAAAGGATACTGGTCTTACAGCGTTCGTTGACGCTTCTAAGTACGCCCTGACTGCCAAAGAATCCGCTGACGCTTCACAGAAATCAGCTGACGCAAGTAAAACATCCGCCACTGAAAGTGCGGAGTCGGCAACGAAATCATCCAAATCTGCCGATGATGCGAAAATTTCTGCTGATAAAGCGGCAACTTCCGAAGCTAATTCTGCTACCAGTGCTACAGCCAGTGCCGAATCTGCCAAGAAGGCAAGTACATCAGAATCTAATGCTTCTACCTACGCTACTAATGCGAAGAAGTCAGAAGATGCATCTAAGCTCTCCGAAACTAACGCAAAAGCAAGTGAAACAGCATCTGCGGAAAATGCGAAAGCAAGTGAAACGTCCGCCACGAACGCTAAAACATCTGAAACTAATGCTGACAGTTCCGCTACAGCGGCGGCAGAATCGGCGACCAAAGCGGCTACGAGTGAAGCTAATACAAAAGCTTTGGAAGAAAGTTTTACAACCAGTGCGACTAACGCAGAAAAATCAGCTACAGCGGCGAAAACATCTGAGACCAATTCTGCGGCAAGTGCGACCAAAGCGGAAGAATCTGCCACCGCCGCTAAATTATCTGAAACAAATGCGTCTAACAGTGCTTCCAGCGCATTACAGAGTTCGGAAACAGCTACCACAGCATCTACTACAGCTAAAGGGTATCAAGACAATGCAGGGGCATCCGCTAAGGCGGCTAAAACGTCTGAAACAAATGCCAAGGCTAGCGAAGATGCCTCTAAAGTAAGCGAAACTAATTCCGCTGAGAGTGCCACCAAAGCTAAAACATCCGAAACTAATGCAAAAGCTAGCGAAACAACGGTACTCACAAAGGCAAGTGAAGCATCTGCTAACGCTGTATCTTCTAAGAATTGGGCAGTGTCCATTGTATCACCCGATGGCGCGGAGGATACAGAAAGTTCTACGGGTAAGACTCAGTCTTCCCGTACATGGGCATTATTAGCTAAAACAAAAGCGGGAGAGTCTGCTCAGAGTGCTACTTCCGCAAGCTCATCTGCTACAACGGCTACAGAACAGGCAAATATCGCTAAGCAGAAGGCAACAGAAGCTAATAGTTCTAACGTAGCGGCAACAGCGTCTGCCAACAAGGCAAAAGAATCTGAAACAAATGCAAGTGCATCTGCCACGTCGGCGGCGACTTCCGCAAGTGAAGCTTCCGAATCTGCCACTAAGGCAAAGACTTCAGAAACCAATGCGGGCAACTCTGAAGCCAATGCTTTGCAGTATAAAGATTCCGCTCTTGAAAGCAAGACGGCTTCTGAAACTTCTGCAAGTAACGCATCTAAATCAGAAATTAATGCAAAAGCTAGTATGAACTCTGCGGCTACCTCTGCTACTTCTGCAAGTACGTCTGCCACCAATGCCGCTACTTCCGAAGAACATGCGGCAACTAGTGAAACAAATGCTAAACAGGCATTAGCTGAAGCACAAAAAATCCAGAAAGAGGTAGAATCTGCTTTAACAAAAGTGACGGGCTTTGCTAAGTATGCTGGTTCTGTAGATAATTATTCCGAACTCCCAGACTCTGGGCGGAATGTAGGCGACGTATGGAATATCGTAAATGCGGACACAGAACACCAAATTAAAGCTGGGGACAATGTTATCTGGAACGGTACAGATTGGGATAATCTGTCTGGATTTGTAGACTTGTCTAACTACCCAACAAATGCAGATGTAGCAAAAGCAGTAGTTGATACGACGTACTCTGGAGGTACAATCACCTTTATTCATAAAGACGGTACTAAATCTACGGCTACGATTGGTGACACTTCCCACGCTACACAGGCTGACCAAGATGGTGATGGTAATGTTATCACAGAGACGTATTACAAGAAATCAGACGCTTCTACTATACACCAATCTTTCCAAAATCAGATAAACGCAAAACAGGATAAACTAACCTTTGACACGGCTCCTACTGCTGATAGTAACAATCCAGTCACCTCTGGGGGAATTAAAACAGCTCTAGATGGGAAAGCTAACTCTGCAACAACTTTAAAGGGTTATGGTATTACTGACGCCAAAATAGAAGATGGTACAATTACCATTGGGGAAAATACTATTACCCCAATAACTTCCCATCAAGACTTGTCTGGTTACCTTACATCTAAAAATGCGGCTAATCTGTACCTTGGCAAAACGCAGAACGCCGTAGCGGCAGGAAAATTAACAGTAAATGCTGGCTCTGCAACACACCCCATATACTTCGCTGACGGCAAACCAGTAGGTACGACATATGAACTTAATGCTACCGTTCCTGCTAATGCTAAGTTTACGGATACAGTTCCTGATTTAACCTCGTATGCGACAAAAGAGTACGTGGCAAATGCCATTGCCGCCATTGCTGATTACGACAGTACTAAATTTTAAGGAGGGTTTACATGTCCGCTAATAAAGGATTAGTTTCTAAGGCATCTCTTACGGCTATAGGGGATGCGATTAGGGAAAAGAATAAAACAACCACGCAATACAGTCCATCCGAAATGGCACAGGCTATTAAAGATATAGAAGGAGATAAGATAGTAGTTACAACGGGAGATAAATATACCTTAAAAGTAATTGACCCAACTAATGGAGAAATTACTTCTTCCTTACAAGGGAAGGCTATAAACAACTCGGACGGTACTATCAGCGTTGGTCTTACTGATAATTCTACGTATACGCCAAATACTGGCTACGACCCAGGTGTTATTTTACGTAGTTTTAATAAAGATACTAATTTATATATTGTAACAGGTACAGCGGCATCTCCGACCAGTGTAATTGATGACAATGGGTTTGCGAGGATGTACGCTGAGATTTCAACCTACAGTGCATACCTCTATCCTCTAAAGACGTATAGTGGGGAGAAAACCGACCTAATGTCTGCCTCCGGGAAAATCTTTATTGCTGGGTCTAAATCAACACAGACTTCCCCCCCTTCGCGTATATATTTCTCACCGAATATTCAAGTGTATTTTGACCCCGTAAGTACAAATATTTATGGGGGGATAACTCCACCCAGTGATAATGCAGGGAATGAATTCCTTGAGTATATATCTCTCCCGAATTTCGAGGTAAATAATTTTGCTTTTGGCTATTATAGGGCTGTGGCCTTTCGAAAGTTAAAATACGCAGACTTTGGGTTTATAAAAGGGTTCAAAGAATTTCATCTAAGAGGAGTTAATTTGGAAACTCTTATTCTTAGAAACACGGAATCTATAGTCCCTCTTACTGATGAATCAATAAACTTTTACGAATCGGTTGAAATAAAAAACTTGTACGTCCCCTCATCTCTCTTATCTGCGTATAAGGGAGGTGAGGGTTGGCCAAATTTTGTTACTAACTTTATAGCTCTTGAAGGCTCCAAATACGAAGACCCATATGCCTTTATAAAAGAAATAGGGACTTCTTCTACCTAACAGACATATTGGCTTTGTTTATTGCCAAATTTTCTTAATTTCCTGCATATTAATGGAAAAATGATACCCCTGCCAAACGGCAGGGGCTCTTTTATAAAGAGGGGGTGAGATAAATAGCCAAACAGGTAGGTAAATCAAAACGAATAGGGAATTTCGATATAACATCCCTTGTAGGCGGCATGAATGTGGCTATAGACCCTTGGAGCCTATACGAGAAGAAGAACATGGCTCAGTCCATCGAGAATATGGAATTTGACGCAGAAGGGAATAGGCTCAAAACAAGACGGGGGCTTGGTAAGCCATTATATACATTCCCAGCTGATATTCTTTATATATGGTACGACTATGGGCTTAATAACTATATAGTTTTTCTCAAAAATAAAAATGTGTACACTTACGAGTACGGTAAAACCCCAGTATTTATAGGGACGATAAACGGTGATACAACCCATAGACCGTATTTAGCAAGATATACAAATGCAAACGGAACTAAGCTTTTAATCGCTTCTGGGGGAACCTTACAATCCTACGACTATTCAGGAACAAGTATTAACACAGATGATAAATACCCAGTATGTGATACGGTAATGGAACGGTTCTCCAGAATGCTTGTAACTGACGCCAGTACGAATAATATTAAATACTCTGGCATTGCTGACCCGTTCAACTGGACAGAAAACAGCAATGATGCATCCGCTATGAAGGACTTGGATGTTGGGGATGTAGCTTCTGTTACTGGGATTTATCCTTTGGCTTCCGAATTGATTATCTTCAAATCTAACGGACGCATCTATAAAGTGGCCAATGAACCAGAGGACTGGAATGTTAGCTTAATTGGTACGGATAGTGATTTTATTTCTCGTGACGCCATTACAAACCTTGGGAATGATGTAGTGTACTTTTCTCGTCAAGGGTTACGTTCTCTTGCTACAACGGAAACATATGGGAACTTTACTAATGATGAAATCGGGGAAGCTATGAACCCAGAAATGAAATCTGATACGAGCGACCCGTGGTTATTTAAAAGCCAAAGAACACATCAGTTATTCATCAACCCGAACAACGGAAACAACCTGTATGTTTATCACTACCAACTAAAAGCATTTACTAAATGGATTTTTCCAAGCCCAATTCAGACAATAGCAGAGGGGATAGAGAAAACTCTCGTTGGATGTGGTAAGGAATTGTTTTCTTTGTCAGAAGAAAACCATACTGACGTTGTAAACGGAAAAGAAAATAAAATCCACCAAAAGATTATATCTGCTATTCTTTGGAATCAAAACTTAATGACCTTGTACCGTTCCCATTTAATGATTGAAAGTAAACAGCCCGGCACCGCCCACCTTAGAGTAAATGATGTTACGTGGACTTGGGATTGGACAATGGACAAACAAAAAGAAGAATTTAAAACTCAAATCCGTGCTGATAATATGACGTTCACATTTGAAACAGATGATATTATTACATGGCACTTTTGGCTTGCGGTTGTTGTCCTTCAATATGTAACAATGACAAGCACGACATCCTCTGGGTCTAGTAGCGGCAAAGGATGGAGCAGTAGTAAATGGGGACAGGGAACATTCGACTATACAAATACCGATTCGGGAGGAAGTCCATATGGCTAATACAAAAGATGTGATAGACCACATCGATAAATACGAAAAGAAACTTGGAAGTAAGTTTTTCGATGATTGGGATATATATGTATATCCATGGGCTATACTTCTCTCTGATGGTTCTATAGCAACTTATGGAATGTTATACGACACGATTGTAATAGGCCCCACAACGGGAAATTTTAAAAAGCTTATTAAAGCTATAAAGATGATAGCTAAAAAGGTAGGGTTGCATTACTTGCTAACAACAACCACGAGGAATCCAAAAGCTTATGCTAGATTAAGTGGGGCTACGTTAATAAAAACAAATGTGTACAACGACTCTCCCACGGAATATGTTTTTAGAATGGAGGTATAGATGGGAAAAAGTAAAACAGAGTATCACGAAAGGGAGCTTTCCCCAGAAGAAAAACAGCTATACGCTCAGCAAGTTCAGTATATGCAGTCTATTCAGCCGGGGATTGATGCTCTTATTAATAAAGGAATGTCCAATCTTAATAAAACTTTCGACCCCGACTGGAATAAAGAATACGGAACGTACAAAGACAATATTCAAGACATTCTTGATAGACAGACCACATTATTGGACGGAAATTTGCCACAACAGTGGCAGGATGCTAAACAGAATTACTACAACCGGCTGTATGAAAACACGATGGGGTCTGGACTGCAAAGCTTAGCGAAGAATGGTGTAATTAGTAGCTCCCGAATGAATACCGCTACTAACGATTGGCAAAAGAATTTAAGTAGCCAAATGAGCAAAGATTATACCAATGACGTTAATACATATAATAATCTCTTGAACACACGTGAAAGCTGGCTCAACCGAGGGTTCTCTGTTCTTGGGCAGGCGGCGAGCCAAAGTAGACAACAGGCTACAGACTATTTCAATGCGGCTACTGGTACGCAAAAATCAAATACTGATGCCCTCACAGCTATTGGCAACAACAACAATAATAGAGGTTACGTAACTTCTTCTGGAGGTAGTTTCCTTGGGAACTTGCTCGGTGGTGTAACTAGTGGAGCCGCAGGTTATTTTGCAAACAGGAAGTAGGGGGTAAAGCATGTTTTATGTAAACACAAACAATACATCCACAGACCCTTGGTATAACTTGGGTAAAATGCTAGGTTGGGGATTGGGGAAACAGTACAAAAATTTGAATATGAGAGAGGGTAAAAAACAGGGTCAATACCAAGACTCTCGTGAGAAGGCTTCTATGCAGGATAAGACAAATCAAGGATTCCAGTCTTCTTATAACCTTTACGACAAAACAAAAAATGACGCATACAACGACCTTAAAGGATTGGCTGATAAGTATAATAAAGAGCAATCTCAAGGGAATTGGGATGCTATGATTGCCGCCGCTAAAAAATACGATGATAAATTTGACTCTTCTGATTCTATGGGTGTTACAAATACCTTAAATAGAATCCATAGCGGCGAAGCCTCTTATTTACAACCTACTAGGAATGCGGCTATGGCTTCTGCCCAGACTATTAACCCAAATGTGGATTTCCAATCTAGCAATTGGGGGACAGATACATATAAAATGGGATTAGATACGGCAGGCTATTACCGAAACTTTGAAAATTCCAATAAAGGGAAGACTTTCAATGGCAAGGGGGACAATAAGTATACCGAATGGACAGATTACATTAAAAACGCCCCGAATACCACTCAGCAGGCAGGAGCGTTAAATCCAAATATGTTTTCTCAAATGCAAACTCCGACACTGCCTACATTTACCCTCCCGCAGGCATCCCCCCTAAATACAAATTACTATAACCCCAATGATTTACAGCCTTACGTAAAGGGGTGATTGAATGGATAACCAAGTTCAACTCTTGGCAAATGCTATCCGGAATCAGGAATCTAGTGGCAATTATAACGCCCTAAACTCCGATTCCGGAGCTTTTGGTGCATATGGGTTCATGCCAAGTACATGGGAAGATACAGCTTCCCGCTATGGTTTAGACCCGAACGATAAAAGCCCAGAGAACCAAGACGCTATGGCTCTGGGCCTTATTAATGAATATTGGGAAAAGTATCATGACCCACGGGCTGTAGCGTCTATGTGGTACTCTGGTAGCCCCGATTATACGGTTAACTCTGATGAAGGGAATTATCCCACAGTATCCAGTTATGTACAGCAGGTTATGGATAAAATGGGGCAGGGAGGACAGACTTCTTTTAACTTCCAAGCTAAAGACGTTAATAACATCCCTTTTGTTAATTTAATTGCCAATCTTAGGATAAATAACCCAAACGAGAAATTTGATTATCAAGGTATTGCCGATATTTTATCCAAGCAAGACCCAAACCTCAGACAAGCTATTGAAAATGACAGGCTTACCAATGAAGACTATACGAAATCATTGGGTTCTCTCCCATATGATGTGGCTCAATATGTTCGACCACACGCAGAAAAATTAATGCAGTATAGAATGGAAAATATAGCCCGTGACAATGCAAGCAATATACTGCAAAATAATTTACAAAAGGGAATGGCGGCAGTCAACCTTATTAATAACAGTAACAATATATATAATAAAAATGCATATGCGTCTATTATGAAGCAGATAGGTATTAATGTACCGAGTAATACTGACCAATACGTAACTGGTAATCAGTTGTTTGACGCCAAAATGAAGGATTGGCAAAATGAAAGAAAATGGAATTTAGCACAGCAGAAATTAAATAGTGCCGAACAGCAGGAAAATCAAAACCTTGGTTTATTACAACAGAAGATAGACCAGACTAATAAATTCTTATCAATGTATGGAGGTGGGAAATGAGTTACGCAGACCAATTTTTAGGACAGACAATGAGAAATGGAACTAACGGTTGCGTTGAAGCTGTTGGTTTGATGGGGGCTGGTAACTCCCCCTTCTTGGCTAATGAATATAATAACGGACAATTTTCAGTTGAAGGATTAGTTTCAGACGCCCGTAATGCGGGAATACCTATTATCCCGTATGCTAAAGGTGCGGCTAGTCCTAACGACGTATATATATATGGAAACAATGACCACGCTACATTAGCAGATGGGTCAGGCGGTTATTGGGGAAATTCGAGTTCCCAAAACCAAATCGTGAGAGGGAGTGACGCAGAATCAATGGGAAATTTACAACCTACGGCAATTATCAAGACAGGTGGAGGACAGAACGGAGGATTTAACTTCCAAGCGAAGGATTCTCAGGGTAATCCGTTTTTAAACTTAAAAGCATACCTTAGAGTAAGCAATCCTAATGAACGATTCGACCAGCAATCCATCCAAAGTATCCTCGGTCAGAGTACTCCAAGTTATGAAAACCAACGTTTGAATGACTTCCTTACTCATGAAGATTACAGCCTAGACGCTTTGTCCCATGGCGTAGACGTATACCAATATCTTAAACCACACTCCGACAAATTAATGGCTCTACGTGACGCAGACCTCAAAGCTCGTGTAGATGCAGAAACTAAACAGCAGAGATTGAACCAAGCTATCCAGTTGGCTAATCTTATCAACCAATCTGGGAGCGTAGATAATCGCCGTGCCTATTCCGCTCTCGGCAAGATGTTTGGGATTGGGGTTCCAGATGACTCCGACCAGTTTATCAGTTCCTCTGACTTGCTTGGGAAACAAATTGCCCTTAATAATGCAGAACGGAATTACAACTTCGAAGTCGAAAAACAGAAGAAAGCGGATGAATGGAAACAAAAAGAATTTGACCTCAAGAAGGATTTGGCTGATAAACAGTTCCAGTTATCACAACAAAAACTTGCCGCCGCATTATCAAGAGGTGGTGGGAGTTCCGGAGGCTCTGGGAGCTCTGGTGGTGCCAAAGGAGCAACGTTTAGTAATGCGAAAACTATTATTGAGCTTCACGATAATTGGGAAAAGAACCATCCGGGAGAAGATAACCCAGTCACATCAGCGGCTTACGGGAAAGCTGTACAGATACTCAACTCTACCTTTGGACAGTCCTATGACCCAGATGATTACTATGCAGATATGAGTGATGCAACCTCTCTCCTCCAAAAAAATGCTACAGCTATAGCTAACGGTGACCCAACCGCTAAGAATAAAGAGGCATTACAGGCTCTTATGCAAGCGGCTTATGGTGACAACTACGACGACGTAAACAACGGTATTAATTGGAGCGATTACGGGCTGTAGAAGCTATTTTTAAAGAGTAACTTTTTCTTTAGGGCAATTATACCTAGAGAGATAGTTACCCCTAAAAAATGCCCTCCAGAAGGGTGATTTTGACAATTTTAAGCATTCTATGACGTGACATTCTAATGTTTTTATTTAGACAAGGCGGTGGTTTAATTTGGCACTTTTAGGTGCATACCCATATAGTTATGCTGTAAGTTCAGCGTTCGGAAATGACGCCCTTAATCCAGACTTAGCCCCTACCCCCCATTACGGGGATGGGGGATTCCTTGACAGTTATTTAAATTCAGCAATATACGGACTCGGCGGAACTTTAGACACTTTTGGTGCTGGCTTAGATGTCCTTGGCGATAAATTAGGCACTCCCGATATTGGTATCGGGGAGGGACTCTCTAACCTTGGGCGGAGTTTAGAATATGGCAGAGCACCCACAAAAGAATATTCTTGGGAAGATATAAAGAGCAATCCTTGGGAATATGTTACCGACCCGCAAGGTTTAACAAGCACAATAGGTATGACTGTTGGTAATGTAGCTCCTGATTTAGCCGCATTAGCTATTACTGGCGGGATGAGTTCTGTTGCAAGTCTTAGTGCTAGAGGTGCCGTCCGTGCAGTAGGCATGGCAGGGCGTGCGGCTTCTCTCGCAGAAAAAGCTAGCGAAGTAGGCAGAGCTGTATCGGGTGGAAGTAAACTTCTTGGAGCTTTAGCTGATGGCGGTAAGGTTGTTGGAGAATTTGCCGCCAAGAACGCCATCGGCGGCTTTATTGATGCTACTAGGGAAACTGGACAGACATACCAAGATGCTATCTCTCAAGGGATGGATAGAGATTCTGCAATGGATAGCGCAATGACCGACTTCGGCGTAAACATGCTCTTAGGTACAATCCAAAACGGTATCGAAATGGGTATGGTTAAAGGGGTTATGAAAGCCCCCGGCAGATTATTGTCTTCTGGTGAACGGATTGCAGAAAAAGAAGGTTCGGGACTTGTAAATGCCATTGCTAATGCAGGTGAAAAGGTTGCCGACTGGTCAGATACGGGATTACTTAAACGGTTTGCTACCCGTGGTATTCCGGGTATTGCCGCCGAATCTTACACGGAAGGATTGCAGAATGAGTTGGAAAACTATTCTATCAACGATACGCCGATAGAATACAATCCATTCGATATGCAGGATTCTTCTAAAGACCAAATGGCACAAGCCGCTATTGGGTTCGGGCCTCTTGCATTTCTTGGTTCGGTTGGTCATCGACGTGGGCGTATTAGCGAATCTATTGAGGATAGCAAAGAACAAAGCAGTATCGGGGAAATCCAAAACCCAGAAATAAATATAGCAAGAGAAGAACTCCGAGAAAATGCAGAAGGGGATTCTTTAGCGGGTTTAAGCAACGAAGATGCGACTACTCTCTACAACAACCTTGTCACAAATAGTCCAATAACTGTAAATGATGAAATTACAAGTGAAGCTGATTTGCCTACTGACGCAAGGGTAAACGAATTAACAAATACATTAAGCACAGTATCTCCTCGTGACACTTACGAAAGAACTCTCTTTACAGACGAAAATGGAAATGTTGACCCCACGTTCGAAAAGAATCAAACTTTGGCTAATATGGCTTTGCAGTTAGCAGGTACAACCGATGCTGACGGAAATTTCCGTAGCCTTTCTGTAAACCCAGTGTCTGAATCCCCACACGAATTAAAAGGACAAGAACGTAAACAGGCTATTGAAGGTTTAATTAAATCCCCAGACTTCCCAGAAATCCAAACTCCAGCAGATGCAAAAGGAGTTATTGATATTATCAATAAACGGGCAGTAGACGAAGCTAACCGAGCCAGTGCAAACGATTTAATTGCTCGTGATAAAGCTTTGGGGAATACTCCCCCCGAAATATACGTTTCCAATGCAACATCTCCGTCCCCTGATGTAGCTCTTATTAACCAATATGGGGAACAAGTAAGAGAAAAAGAAAAAAGGGCTAGAGAAGCAAGAACTAACCAAGAAGCTAAAGTAAAGGACGTTAAAAACGAAATCAAAAAAGATTTGCGGGAAAATGGCACTAATTCTATTTACTACGCCCCAGACGGTAAATTATCCGAAACGGCACAACAGAAATTATCCGAACTTGGGGTAGATGCTTCTCATGAAAAAATTCAGAACGTTATCACGGCTGAAACAAATAGAGCTACAAAACAAAGCCAAAAAATGCAACGGAAACAGGTATTCAACAAGGTAGCATCCATTAAAGAAGATTTAGAGAAGAACGGTGTCCAGTCTCAATACATGGACGAAAATAACAAAGAAATTGTTTCCTTACCCATTTCCGTTAACCAAAAACAGCAGTTAAAAAATGCAAGAGCTAAGGTAATGAAAGAGTCTAAAAAATCAGCTAATGCTATGATTAAAGACCTGAAAGAAAATGGAAAGGATTCCAGTAGTTACCCTAGCACTCCTGAAAATAGAGCTTCAGTTAGCGCAGAATTAAAGAAACTTTCTCTTAAAGACCGTAAACGGGTTATTGATGCAATCAATACTGTTAAAGATGGTGGGAAAGTTCAAAAAACTCCCAAAGCTCAGAAAGTAGAACAACTACCTCAGAATACACCGAAAGTTAGTGAACAGATTACACCTACCCCCAAGACATCGGTTAAAGATAGAAAAAATGCACGTATGGCTATGAGCGGGACTAAAAAGGTGAAAGGGTTTATTCAGAGAGTGCATGAAGCTATCCATGGAGACAAAGTTCCCACTAACAGAAACCGTAACGCTGTTATAGACTCTCTCTTATATCCGGATGAAGTTGCTAAAATTAAGAAAGAGTTCCAACCTCTTTACGATAAATTCAAAGGACAAAAAGTAAATGATAAAGGACTGAATAATCCTGACGTTATCCCTAACAGTGTAAAAGAATACTATGACGCAGAAAACGAAATTAAAAAGGCTAAAAAATCTGGGAAGATTGCCTTACAAAAGAGACAGTTGGAGACATACTCCAAAGAAGAATTAGCTAAGTTAGAAAGCATGGGAATTAAAGTAGAGGGATTGGAATCGAAGAAATCGAATCCTGTTACTATTTCCAATTCTAAATTCAAAGACGGGGAAGGCAGTTTCGACGCAAAAGTAACCATCCCCTCTGGGAAAGTAAAAGATTGGCACGGGAAAGACGTCCCTTTAAGCAAAGCGGAAAAAGATGATGTGTTGGACTACCTCGAAAAGGAACATAAGATTACATCCAGCTCGAAGACTTCTATAGAAATTGGCAAAGATGGGAAAACCGTCACTATCAAAAACGCCCTCGCTACTGGGGGGAAGGAGCCTGACGGATTTAGAGAATCCCTGACAGGGAAAGAAAAACTTGCTTACGACATACAAAGAAAAGAGTCTGAAAAATCAGAAGAAATAAAAAAAGCGGATGATGAAAAGGCATTAGAAGCAAGAAAGAATATAAGACAAAGAGGGAAGAAAATCTCCAAAGAAGAAAAAGAAGTCCTTGATGGAATTTTTGGCAAATCCCAACTTGGGGATGTGCCACAATCTCACATGGAAAATACAAAAAAAGAAATCCGAGATATAATCCCCAACGCCAAAATAACCAACGTGACAAACACTTCTGTAGAATTTACAATGCCTAACGGTAGAAAGATAACCTTTGATATTGTTAACAAGGTATTCCTTACTGGGGAGCAGTTACAAAGAGCAAAAGAAGAACATGGAATTAAAGGGTCGGAGAATGTAACAGTCCTCGGATACACTCAAAACAAGGGGGATAATATCTATGTTCAGTTGGCTAATGGTACAGGGAAAGGAACGGCTTTCCACGAAGCGTTCCATGTGGCCAAAATGATGGGGTTGAAAGATTCCGAAATAAAAGCTCTCGAAAAAGCTTTTGGGACTAATGAAGAAGTGCAAGCTGACGCATACCGTGATTGGGCGTTAGGCAAATCTGAAATTCCGAAATCTGGCATATTCAAGAGCATTTGGAATAAGATTAAAGATATGGCATCCAAACTTGGCATTATTTCCGAACGCACACCATCGGTGCAGGAAGTATTTAGTAAAATCAAATCTGGAGAAGTATATGAAAGAGAAAGCTCCCCAATGCAACAGGTTGGTAAAGCTCAGTTAAAGAAGGAAAAACAAGAAATCGTCGGAAAACAAGTACGGAAACACGGAGTGAAAGATGCTAATGACGCCACAAAAAGTGCCATTATCCGTGGAGCTTTAGATTCCATTATTGGCAGTAAAATTAAGTCTGATAACAAGTTGGGGACTATCGGCAGATTCTTAAAAAATCCGCAAGAAATTTTTGAAAAATACCTACCGAAGAAGGCAAGACACATCTATGAATTAGCTGATGAAGCGTATAGGAAGAGTCGGGACAAGACATTAGAATATACGCAGAAATACCTTGACATCCGTAAAGGATTGAACAAATCCCAGATAGCGGCATTAGATAGACTTATTCTGCACGCAGATAAAATGGGTCGTTCTCCTATGCAGGTACAGAAGATTGGCAATGTATACTTAGCCTTAGACCATAACGGGTACATAGAACATTACAAGTCAAGTGTGGAAGCCGCTAAAAAAGTAGCAGAGCTTAAAAAATCTGGGGAATATAAAATGGTCGGCTCCCTCCGAGATTCTTTGGAAGATGCTGGCTCCGAAAGAAACCGTGGCTTTACTGTATATGCCCTCTCCAAAGGGAGTTCCGCATTCAGGAGCGAAGAGTCCGCTAACAGTTTCGCTAAACGAAATTATGCACGGGCTGTTACTGGAATGTTAAACCAGATTGACGGGAGATACGGGGATTCCTCGTACAAACCAGAAAATATCAAGAGTGTAATTAATGCATTTGCGAAGAATGAAAAATTCTTTGACGATATTTATAACGATTCTGTCCGTGCGGCAATAGACGCAGGTGCGGCTACGAAACTACCTAAGAAACGTAATGGATATTTCCCACACGTCCACTTGCCCTACGTCGTTATGGAAAAAGATTCCGACGGTAGCTGGGTAAGAACAAATTCTTTCTACAACGCTTTGGACGCAGAAGAATACGTTCAGAATATTAATAAGGGGGCAGAGGATGGAGAAATAAAAGCTAAATCTTTCAAAATGACTCCCATGGACACAGTCGCATTATCTACAAAACTTAATAGCTCAGAGCGGCTCACCCCAAAGCAAATAGAAGAATTGAGAGAAGAAGGTTATTTAAAAGACAGCGATGATGTTGCAGAAGGAGAATATAACAATCAGTTAAAGCGAGCTATGTTGTCTAAAATCTTCAAAGATAAAGATGTTATCCCCGTCAAAGATGTTATGGATAGAGCAAATACGATTATGAAGAAATGGAACTCAAATACCAACAATGCGATTCATAACCGAGTTGTAGAGATGGTAAAAGCTCAAATGAAAAATACCAAGCTTATAGATAAACTACGCAGAAGAACCTCTGAAACAATTAGTAAAGATGAATTATCTATGTTAATTAACAATGCCAATATGAAAGCAAAGTTTAACCCCTACTTCCAAGGTCGGTTAGATAACCCCGAAACGATGAATGGGTTTAGTAAAAATGTCGAAGACTCTACATGGAGATACCTTGGCACAATGGCTAACTATGTAGCTAAAGCTAAGTTTAAGGCGGAAGCAACAGCGGCTTACAAAGAAATGTACGGAAGAGATGTAAACGACCCTCCTGCTACAAACGAACAGAAATTCTTGAAAACATATATTAAGACGATAGAAGCTCCTCGTTCCGTCTCTGCTTTTGATAATCTTGTTAACAGTGTCATGACAGACTTTATTGGAAAGATAGAAAATAGGACGGGGGCTATTGGGAGATTTGCTAGACGCCATCACACAGACACCCCGTATTTTGACCTTACAAGAAAAGTTATTCGTACACAGAACTACACAAAACTAGGTATGGCAAACCCATCTGCTATGATTGTGCAGGCGGCACAGCTCTTGAATGCCAACGCTAAAATTGGCGAAAAGTACCTGCTTCAAGGGATTAAGCTCCAAGGAAAGAAAGATACGTATGACAAGTTATTTAAGCACGTCGGGATTAATGATAGAAGCATTGCAATAGAGGCTGAAGATATTGGACATACACCGGGAGCATTTGAAAAGAAACGGAAAGTACTCGGTGGGCATTCCCTCGAAGATGTTGCAGAAAAGTCCATGTATTTCTTCAACAAAGGTGATATTTTTGCTCGTAAAGCCACGGCTATTGGAGCATATATAAAAGGCAAAGATAACTTCGATGCGTTACCAAAAGATAAAAAAGATGCTCTCTATAAATCCATTGTAAAGAAATCTAACGGAAAGATTAGTATGGAAGATGTAAAAGAAAAGTACGCAATGGATTATGCGAAGAAAACTGTAACAGAAACGAACTTTGACTATAGCCCTGTTAATTCCCCTCAGGCGTTTGCTATGGCGGGGCAGACTGGTAAACTACTCTTACAGTTCCAGAAATATCCTCTGTTTACAATCAACTTTATGAGAAATAATACATTGAAAGAGAATGTGAAATTCCTCGTTCCAATGTTGATTCTTACAGGGGCGACAGGGGCACCAGCGGCTGATTTATTTGATGATGTCATCGACTCTGTTACTGGGACAAGCCCGGGGCTTATGATGCGAAAAGCTATGATTGACTGGGCAGGGGGAAGTGCTTCTAAGAAAGCACTCGTAAACGTAGCTCTGTATGGAGCTCCCACATTAGCGGGAGTTAACTTATCCTCTCGTATCGGGATGGGTGATGCCCTTACTCCAAGTTTAGGCCCGACGTACAGTACAGCAAAAGGTGTTGGTCAAGCTATTATGGGAGCGGAAAGTGTTCCTGCCGCATTCACTGGAGTCCTCAAACAGATAGCTCCTCGTGCAGGGCAAATCCAAAGTGCCATTTCTGGGGACTACAAAAATAGCTACGGGGATACAGTTTCCCATTATTCGGCAACGGACAGATTCATGAAGCTCTTAGGATTTAAACCTGTTAGCGAAAATAACGCCGCTGACGCCAATAAAGTTTTAGGGGTTATGAAGAAAAAGTATACAGCAGAAGTCGCTAAAGCTAAACAAGAGTATATAAAAAACCCGAATGGGGAAAATTACGATGCTCTTAAAATTTATGGTATGACAGATTCCCAAATTGTGAAACTTCTAAAAACAAAAGATACGACTTCCATAGACATGAAGATGAAATCTATCCCGAAGAACAATAAAGAACTTCAGAGTTTGGCTAAATCAGCTAAAGCATTTAGTGAGTAGTATAAGCCCCCTTATGGGGGCTTTCCTTTCAAGGGGGGAATTATGGAATTTACTTTGGTTGTAGAAGGACTAATCCTTCTCTGCACAGCCCTAGGGGGTTTTAGGCAGTACATTTTAAAACCTTATTTCGACCACCGTGACCAGGAGCGTGAATGGAAGGAAAAACTGGAAAAGGTAAAAGAAGAAAAAGAAAAAGAGAGAGAAGAACATCAGAACGAAAGGACGAAGATTCTCTCCTCTAAATATGACCAACTAGTCAATAGCATCACAGCATTATCAAAATTGGTGGAAGATTTAAGAGCGGGGCAACAGCAGATGAAAATTGACGAAGCTCGTTTTGACGCAAGATTTGATTCTATTGAGACCCGCATAGATTCTTTACAGGAAAGAGTTGATAGAAATAACTAGGACACAGAAGTTTTTTAGAACAGTAAAAAAGAACATTGGTCACATCTGTATGACATTTGGTATCGTTGCGGCTATGGTTGTATTATTTTCTTGGACTTTTGGTTATTGGAGTAATGGACTCTATGGAACCCACTTCCAGATAGACTCCTGTTGGCAAGGGATTAGTGCTTGCGGGATGGGGTTGGTAGGCTTAATGAAGTGGTTGGTTGATTCCACGAAAAACAGCCCTAGAGGGCAATTTCCAACTCCACCACCAGTAGTTACATATTGTCCGCAACAGAAGAAAAAGGAGGAAGATAAATGTTAGGAGAATTATCATCTAAGTACGAATCTAATGGGGATGTAGGCTGTATCTCGTCTGGTTGGGGCGACCCCGGTGGTAAATCGTATGGGGAATACCAATTATCTTCAAACGCTGGCAGTTTACAGGCTTTTGTACAATGGTGCCAGTCCCAAGGGTATTGGTTTGCTGACGAACTTGCAGGTTGTGAATTATGCTCTGATGAATTTGACCAGAAGTGGAAAGATATTGCAGAGTTCCACACAGAAGAATTTAGGGAAGCACAATACGAATATATTAAACACGCATACTATGACCCCGCCATTAGAATATTAGCAGATAACTATTTTCATATCGAAAACCACGCAGAGGTTATGAAGGATGTTGTGTGGAGCCGTTCCGTTCAGTATGGGCCGGGAGAAATCCTCAATATGTTTACAGAAGCTTGTCATACGATGTACAACAAAGCCAATAATGATTATAGCGGCTACCCAAATATGTCTTATATTGATGACCCTCAGTATGACTATGATTTTATTGTAGCTATCTATAATGTATGCAAAACTCCAGAGTGGAATAGCTCGTCACTCAGAGAAAGTTTAAATAACCGTTTTGATAGTGAATGCCACGAAGCATTAGCTAAATTATAGGAGGGGTTCCATGTGGACAATTATATTTCAAAAAAGGTTTTTCTTTATATTGTTCTCGTTCTTTTTGCTATCTCCGGGATTCTTTTCGCAAGCATCCTCTACGACAGTAACAGAACAGCCAAGTCAGAAAGTAGAGATGTCATACGAACAGTACAATCAACTGAGAAATCAGTTCAATCTGCTCAAGACGAAATTGGAAATGCTAGAGGAGAACTCTCAGACGGACAAGAAACAATTGGAAATCTTGAGGAATCAAATCGAGAGAGCGGACAGCTCATTACAGAATGCAAACAACTCATTGGAAACATCGAAAGAGAATTTGCAGACATTGACAGAGCAAATAAACTCCCTAACTCACAAGATAGCAATTAAAGAAAGACAAAATAAATTGGCTTGGATAGTAACAGGAGTCGTAACTGCTATTGCAATGTCGAAATAACATGTTCTCAAGCCCATTTTTTACCCCTATCGTATCCTCTAGGTTAAATTATACGTGGAAGTATAGTTATACCCAAAAACAGCCCTCCCAATAGCCATTTTTAACAAAAAACAGCATTTTGTGATTACAGCCACCCATTACGGGTGGCTTTTTTTTTGTTTACATACTCAAATCCCCAATGTCCCCAATTGACTATGTGGTTTTAAGTATGTATAATGTAGTTAGATATACTTTTAAAAAGAAAGGAAAGGAATGATTTTATGTTTTCTAACTTACATCAGCATACGGACTATAGCCTCCATGATGCATTTTGTACAATTCCCGACCTAGTTGGTAGAGCTAAAGACCTTGGATACCCGGCTTTAGCAATAACCGACCATGGGACATGCACAGGGATAATAGATTTTTACCAAGAGTGCAAAAAACAAGGAGTAAAACCTATCTTGGGGTGTGAATTTTATTTAGCTTCTGAAATCACGGTAAATGGGTGTGACACGTACCATCTCGTAATCTTAGCCAAAGATATTAAAGGCTACAGAAATATGATGAAGTTGGACACATACGCCCATGAACATTTCTACCGTAAGCCGAGAATTAGTTTTGAAGCTCTGGAACAGTACCACGAAGGTTTGGTATGTACAACAGCGTGTGTAGCTGGGCCACTTAGTGCAGAAAACGCAGATGAAATGTATTCCCGCCTATTATCTATTTTTGGTGATGATTTATATGTAGAAATTCAGCCCCATAATTTTCCAGAGCAATTAGAGTACAATAAAAAATGGGAAAATTTAGGGAAGACGATTGTTACTCTTGACAGTCACTATGTGAACAAGGAAGATATTCCAGTACATAAGATGTGGCTAGGTTTAGGTGATGATTCTCAGTACTATGTATCTGATGACTATTATCTCCAAAGTGAAGAAGATATTGTGAAATGGTTTAAAAGCAATAGCATGGACATTACTAAAGCTCTTGAAAATGTGCAAGAAATTGTTGATAAATGTAATGTGGAAATTGAGTTCGGGGGACAACACTACCCCGTATTTTGTGATGACCCTGCAACTTACGTAAAGAAGAGGTGTAACGAGGGATTTAAGAGACTGGGAATTTCTAAACTTCCCAATAGTAACCAATACATAAAGCAAGTACGGCATGAATTTGACGTATTAAATAAACTAAACTACCTCAACTATTTTTGCATTATTGACGACATGTTAAAACATTGCCGAGAATCCGGCATTCCTATGGGGTTAGGTAGGGGGTCTGTTGTTGGGAGTTTAACAGCCTATCTAATGGGGATTACGCAACTCGACCCAATCAAATACAATCTCGTATTTGAACGTTTTGCTAATCCAGAACGTGTAACTCCAGCTGACATCGATTCCGATGTATCTACACCAAGAAGACAAGAATTAATAGAATATATCAAGAGCAAATATGGGGAAGTATACCAAGCCCGTACTATTAACTATATCCAAGATAAATCAGCAATACAGAGAGCTGGAGAGGCTTTGGGAATTGAACCCAAAATCCGTATAGCCAAATCCAAAAACATAGTTAATGTAGAGGATATGGGTGCCAAAACCAAAGAGGAAAAAGAATGGAAAGAGCTTGCCCTCAAATTTAAAGGCCACATAATCTCCTATGGTTGCCACGCATCGGCTGTTCTTGTATGCCCAGAAGATGTTACTAATTGGACAGCTATTGAAAAACAGAAAGATAATATGGTTGTGTGCCATGACTTTCATCAGCTAGAAGCTCAAGGTTTATTAAAACTTGATATACTTGGGCTAGAAACTCTTGACATTATAGAAAAAACAAAACATAGAGCTGGAATTGATTCTTTAAATATAGCCAATATTCCCATTGATGACAAAGATACAGCAGAAATGTTGCGTCGGGGGAACACTGCAGGTTGCTTCCAGATTGAATCAAATGTTATGACAGGAATAGTTCTGAGGATGGGGATAAAGAACGTAGAGGACTTGTCCTCAGTGGTAGCCTTGGGCAGACCGGGGCCTCTCGATAGTGGAATGGCAGAAACGTTCCTCCGTCGCAGAAATCATCAAGAGCCGACTATATACGATATTCCAGACCTTGAACCAATCTTAAAAGATACAGAAGGGGTTATCGTGTACCAAGAACAAATCATGCAGATTGCACAAAAGATATGCGGATACTCACTCGGAGAAGCTGACAATCTACGACGTATCATAGGGAGAAAGGTTAAAGATGAAATGCAACCAGTCATAGCAGATATGATTAAAAGAGGTGTCCAGAGAGGGTATACAGAAAAACAAATGAAAGACCTCACGGATAACATAGTCACATTTGCCTCCTATGGATTTAACCATTGCTTGTCTGGAGAAACAACCCTGTATAGGAATATAAATGAAAGGAAACCCTTAACTCTCGAAGAAATGTATAAAACAAAAACAGATAAAAAGTGGGCAAAAGAAAATAAGCACCTCAGTTTGTGGGAAAAGTACAATAGATATGGTTACGGATATGGGTTATCTATTATAGATGGGAAAATCAAACGAAATAAAATTGTTGACATTTTTTATTCTGGGAAGAACTACGTGTACGAAGTAAGAACAGAGTCTGGGAAATATGTAAAATGCACGGCCAATCATAAATTCCCAACAAGAAACGGTAAGAAAATGTTAAAGGATTTAAAGGTAGGAGAACTCGTCTATATAAAAGGGGATAGAGTGAAGGTTAGCCATGATTACCGACTCACAAACAGAGAATGTATCTCAGATAATATTCCCAAAAAAGGACAAAAGGGATTCCAAGAAAAAATGGACAGTAATTGGTACTTATTCGAAGAAGCTAAAAAGGTTGCAATTTACAATCAGTACCCTTGTGCTGTATGCGGTAAATCCTACGATGGAGAAACTAGATTTGAAATGCACCACAAAAACGGGGATAGAAAAGATAATTCTCCAGAAAATTTAGAATGGTTATGTACTTCCTGTCATAAAAAGGAGCATTATAAAATGGGAAGAACAAGACAAGGCGGGAATGGATACGAACTAGAAGAAGATAAAATTGTATCTATAAAACTTATAGGAATGGAAAGCGTTTATGATATAGAAATGGAACATCCATACCATACAGTCCTTGTGAATAACGGGATTATTGTTAGTAATTCCCACTCTGCCGCATATGGGATGACAGCTTGGGTTACAGCGTACCTCAAATGTCATTACCCTGCCGCATTTTGGGCGTCTGTTATAGACTCCAACTGTAAGGACAAGGGGAAGCTAGCAGGATATGTAATGGAAGCCAAGAAGGATGGAATTAAAATTCTCCCCCCGACGCTCAAGCATAAGAATTGTTTCTCGGACTATGACGAAGATGGCCCAACAATCACCCTTGGTTTAAATTGTATCGCAGGCGTGGGGAAAAATGAGTTCCCTAAAGATGCCCCAACTGAATTTAAGCAATTTATAGAACGGTTTATATCTGTAAATAAAACTTGTTTGTCAAACTTAGTAAAAGCTGGAGTTTTTAAAGGAAATCGTGAAGAAATGTTACAATTCATTGAATGGGCGAAAGATAAAAGAAAATCTAAAGGTTTGTTTAAATATACACAAGGTTCGTATAACGAGCAAGAGGAAGAGTCGAAGGTTTTAGGTGTCAGTTTTGGGAATATTTTTCAAAATTACAACATGTCTTTAGTGAATAATGTAACTATTTTTGGGTACGAAGTTCTAGACGTAAAAGCAAGAAAGACCAAAACTGGCAAACCAATGGCTTTTGTGAAAGTTAGAGATAACGATTATGTAAAAGACTTGGTCATTTTCAACGACAAATACAAACAATTTGAAAAACACAAAGTTTATATTATGAAAGTAAAAAACAACAGAATATTTGAGTTTATGGAAGCAAAGCAAGCATAACAAAAGCCCCCGATTAGGGGGCTTCTTTTTTATTTCTTTCTTTCATTCTTCTTGTCATATCCTCATAGTATATTTCCATAACCTTTGAGTAATTCTTTTCGTCTGCTAACCAATTTAATACTTCGGAAGGATATGGCAGATTGCTGTCAGGACTGCGTAAATAATCTGGGGTTGTTCCTAATGCCTTTGCTAATTTTACAGCCGTACTTAGCCTCAAAGATTTGTAATGCCCAGCTTCATATCTAGAAATAAGAGCCTGCCCAATCCCAGTGGCGTTTGCTAAATCCCTTTGTGTCATCCCTTTTTTAACCCTTAACTCCGCTATTCTCCTTCCCACCGAGTCAATCATTTTGAATCACCTCTTATACACATAATATCATAGCATTTCTTATAAATCAAACTCTACTGCAATAACTACTGCAACCGAGCTATCATTCTTAGTATTTCATGTTGTTTATGTTGTATAATAAGCTAAAGAAAATTCGGTGTAAACCCGGTAAACGGCTTAATTCCTAGATTCTTGTGAGGGAATGTATCCCTATCAGTCTTGATATGTCATTATGCCCGTAATAGCTGATGAATGCTAGGGTTCTTTCTTAGTTACTGCAACCTTACTGCAACCCAATGAAAGATTTTTTATATCATCCCTGTTTTCACCAATCAATTCATTTATATATTTGTCTGTAATAGAAACATTGCTATGTCTTAACTGCATAGAAATTGTTCTAATTGGAATATTCCGTGACGCTAAGAAAGTAGCATTTAAATGTCTTAAAATATGGACAGCCCCGTGAGGGGCTATTTTTTTTATCCTCCTGCCAAGTTCGGTGGACACTGTTTTTGGTAAAAGAGGTCTGCCATCTTTTTTGCAGAATACAAATTCGCTTTCTATTCTTTTCTCTTTATAATATTCTTGTAATTCTTTTAATAGTTCAATTCCTTCTTCTGGGGATTGAACTTTTTGACCAACAATCCCATTTTTAGGCGGTGCTAATTCACAATTACTTCTCTTATACCCGACATATTCTCTCATCACGGTTATAACACCATCTTCTGAAATGTCTTTCCATTGCAAACCACATAATTCTCCTCTACGAAGACCAGTATAAATACCGAACATAGCCAAATATTTCAGTGGCACCGATTTTATTTCTTGGATAACTTGGACAACATCTTCAAGTTTTGGAAGAATGAATTTCGGTGTCTTTTTATTTATCCGTATCTTTCCAAGATATCTATTCTTCTCAATGTATCCAGTTTTCTTTGCAAAGTAAAACAATTTCTTGACTTGGGTTAGAACCAACTTAATTGTATTCCTAGAATACCCAAACTCTATCATATCGGACACCAACTTTTCCGCCATGTCTGTATCTAAGTTATTTAGCAATTCCTCTCCCAAATATTTGTTTACTATATCTAGACGCTCTCTGTATGAAGTAGAGGTTCTTTCATTTGTTTCTTTGTGTTCCTTTGTAAATATTTGAATCCCTTTAGAGATTGTTATTTTTGCCTTATTTATTGAACCACCAACCATGAAACCTTCTATTTTCTTGCGTAATTTAGCCCTAGCTTCGGTTTTTGTCTTCCCGTAAGCGGTAATCCTGCGTCTGTTTATTGTAGCCTGCGAACACCAACTACCATCCTTCCTTTGGTATAAGGTTCCCTCTCCATTTCCCCGTTTTCCCATGTCCTCCAACTCCTTTACCTAATTATATCATACAAACTACATAATTGGTATATGACAGTTTGTCAGAGAACATATTTTTAGTTTGATGCTTGACAAAACCACATATAAGTAATATTATATTAATATAAAGTACATCAAACAACATAGAGTACTTTAAAAACCAGAGAGGAGTATGGACGATGTTAGACACTAAGGATGTAGCAAAGTACTTAAAAATAAGTACACAGCAAGTAAGACGGCTGGTAGAAAACGGTAGTCTAACTTGTTATCGAATCTCTCCGAGAATTTTACGATTCCGCATAGAAGATGTGGAAAAGCTACTACAAGTTAGCAAAGAATAAGGAGGAAATTTTATGACAAACAAAGAATTGTTCGACGCATTGAAAGCTCCGTTTAAGCCAGAAGATGTGGAATGGCGTGTGGGGCGCAAAACAAAAGACAAAAGCAAGGGGGAAGTTTTAGCATACATCTCCGCCCGTGCTGTACAGGAACGATTAGACGAAGTTGTGGGGGCAGATAAATGGTCTGTAGAATACACCCCTGTAGATTTTGGTGATAAAAAGCGTACCAACTACAAAGGGGAAGTAGAAGTAACTTCTGTAAAAGGTTTTTTGGCAACTCTTACAATTAATCTTCCCGAAGGGTATACAGTACAAAAAACAGACGGGGCAAACTGTACAGACTTTGAACCGTTCAAGGGAGGTATCTCTGGAGCGTTCCGTCGTGTAGGTTCCGCTTTCGGAATTGGTCGTTATCTATACAGCTTGCCAGCTATTTGGGTCGAACTTGACCAGTGGGGGAATTTCAAAAAACCAAATCTTCCATCTTGGGCATTGCCAGAAGGGGTTACACAGGAATCTCAGTCCCCAGTACAGCAACATCATGGCTCAGAAGATACACCAGCTACGCAGGCAAGTAATGGAGAAGTAATCTTCCCGAAAGGTAAATATGCTGGGAAACCAGTAAGTTCCGTTACGGATATGGGATATTTAAGCTGGGTAGCTGACCGTTCTAATTTCTCGGAAGATATAAAACAAGCCGCATCGAAAGTGATTGCCGACCAGCAAATGAACATGTACGACGAACCAGCATAGGAGAAGATTATGGAGATAGACATCAATATAGCAAAAAGAGTCGGTCTTAATTGTGCTATTGTCTATGCTGTAATTAAACAGGGTATTGAAGATAGAGGGGTGTCTTTCGAAGGTCACCCCTTCATTCAAATATCCGCACATGACATACACAAAGAAGTTGACTTTATCTCAGAAAGAACTATTGTTAGAGCTTTGAAAATACTAGAGGAAAATAGTCTTATAGAAAGTAAGTTTTTTGTTGGGCATAAGAAATGGAGAAGATGCATATGAAAATCGAAAAATACAATTACAGTAAATGGCTAGATAAATGGGTGTTATACAATAACGGGGAAAAATTCGAGTGGTTAATATCAACGAAAGCCCCATTTGTAAAATACAAACCAAGTATAACTTCGTTGCGACGTGTTACCAACTCTGGACTTTCAACGTCTGCAAAAGTTGTTTTTTATTTCTTAACACTAAATAGGTTTGGTGATACGCCTGTATGTTTGTATGGAAATGGGAATATAGCCAAGATGGTAGGAATGGCGGAGAAGACCATCAAGAAAGCTCTGGACGATTTAATAGCCGCAAATGCTATTTGCAAGATGAAGATATACACCGGGAATAATGTTAGTTATCAGTACTATATAAACCAAGACAAAAAATGGACTCTTCCTCCGAATAAATATTGCACTCTGGGATACGATTATTATCAAGAGGAACCGGATTCTCCGGCCGCTGTACTTGACTAAAAAGTGGTGTAAAAAGTTACGCACTAGACATAACAGAAAACGTAACTTTAACCACCTTTTGATATGAATTAATTTTTGCAAAGATATACTAATTTTTAAAAATTGGTATAAAACGACCTGCTTCAAATGGTATTAAGGATTACGCACTAAAAGAGAATCTTTAAAAAAGAAACCTATAAAAGAATCTTTTAAGAGAATTGGGAAAAGAGAATGTAAAGAAAAACCTTCCTCATTCACTTCGTTCATTCGGTCGGTATATCCCAAACCGGGTTAAACCCGGTGATGGATATTATTTAATTAATTATTTTTTTAGTTATTTATTTAATCCTAACCTTACTCATTCGCTTCGCTCATTCGTAAGGTATATCCCTTACCAAGTTACCTTGGCTTGGGATATTACTTAATTAATTAACCAAGGAAGAAATTAGGATTAGGTACTACGTACCTTATTAATTAAAAGAATAGTATCCCCCAGCTTTGAGCGGGGGATATTAATTACTTAATTTTTTTCTTGGCTAAGTTTTTAAAATCCCTACCCTCATTCACCTTCGGTTCATTCGGGTTATCCCAAGCCGAGTTACCTCGGCAATGGATATTATTTAATTAATGTTTTCCTTGGTTAGGTTTTAATCCAACAAATGCATTTATCACGGCTTGCATTTAAGTAAGATGTATCTACGCAGGAATGACGTACTGCGTAGATATTAATTAATTAAGAAAGGAAGTTTTAAATGAACATACAGGATTCCTTGGTTAAGCTGTTTCTTGACCAAACGATGGGACAGAGACACTGGTCTCAACAAAACTATGATAGGGTCTCCAGACAAATAGGGGAACATCCACAAGAAGAACAGGCGGAGTTGTTAAATTACATGAAAGAGCATCCTCTCCCATATGGTTCTCCTCTTAGTGAATTGTTCCATAGGAACTCAGTATGGAGGAACATTGATTCCTACAAGAATAAAGTCAGGAAACCGTTAAGCAACAAAATCCCGTATTCGGTTGACATGCTATTAGAGTTATAAGGAGGTCGAGATTATGAACACAGATTATAAAGTCCACCAAGCACTCTTAGGATTGTACATTAACGCAAAGTCCCGCCTTGACAAAAAGAGAGCTGGAGCGAATGAATGGGAATTGGAAATTTTAAATGGCATAGAAGAAAAGATGGTTGATGAAATTACTAAAATGATGAACCTCAAAGGAAAATTAATTCCTTTCCCACGAAAAGTGAAGAAACCGCCCAGCGGATAAATCACAAAATGCTGTTTTTTGTTAAAATCAGCCCTCCAGAGCATGTTTTTTGGGGGTAACATCAATTCTAGGTATAATTTGACCTGCGAGAGATTAAAGAGCCTTAAAACGGCTCTGAGAGCAATTTTTGGAGGAATTAGAAATGGACATTAAAGATATTATCAGACAGAAGATAGATTTTCCCCAATTTATTCAAGAATATGCGAACATTGAATTAACAAGAAGTGGTAATGGGTGGAGATGTGCTTGCCCCATCCATGGTTCAAGTAATCCTACGTCGATGCTCGTTGATAACAAAGGAATGTACTATTGTTTTTCGTGCAATTCCAGTGGCGATGTCATTAATTTTGTGGCAGACTATGACCACATTACGTACAATATGGCTATTGAGAAGCTTGCTAACATGCTTAACATTAGCTTGGTAGATGATGCTACCTACCAGAATGAAAAAGCTTTAGAAGCGAAAATGGACAGTAAAAAGCAGAAAGGGGTAGCTGGGGTAGAAGATGTCCGTTCATATCTTACAGAAAAACGTGGTTTTACAGCCGAAACAATCAAAACGTTCGAACTCGGAGGGTATGAAGGGAAGGTCACAATTCCTCTTATTGACCCAAACGGAAGAACTGTTGGGATTGCTGTACGTAGATTTGACGGAAAGCCGAAATACATTAACAGCCGGAACAACATTCTCTTTGACAAATCCTCTTTCCTGTATGGGCTTGATAAGGCGAGACGTTTAATCAAAGATAGTGTGTACGTGGTTGAAGGGTACATGGACGCTATCAGTGGTTATCAAATGGGACTCCCAACGGTTGCTTATTGCTCAAATGAAATACATCGTGACCAAATAAAGGCTTTGAGTAGATACTTACGGAGGGAAACGTCTATTGTTATATTCCCGGATAATGACGAACCGGGCAAAAAACGTTTACCTAGAGTCCGTGATTACTTCCGTTCTATTGATAGTGGAAGGCAAGTTCGGGTAGGGATTGTCCCAGAAGAATTTAAAGACATGAATGACCTCCTCCTTGCCGGGGTTAATCCTAAGACTCTCCCAACGGAGCATATCGACAAGTACGTCATGAGATTGCTCTTAGCGGGGTGTTCTACCATAGAAGAAGAATATCAAAAAGCAGAAAATTACCTTCCAACCGTCCGTTCTGAAATGATTCGGCTTGATATTATTAAATTCTTGGCTGAAAGATGGCACAAAGATACAGAAGATTTGAAGAAATACTTTAACACTATTGGGCAGGATTCCGACGATATTTTAAAAGAAGCGTCAGACATTGGCGAATGTTTGAATGACTTGCGTCAGATATACACTACCGGGGGTTTTAAAACCCATTTTGAACAAATAGATAATTGCATCCGTAGAGTTGAAAAGAAGCAGGTTGTTGTTATCGGAGCTTATAGTGGTGTAGGTAAAGCTCTAACTTTAGACTCTTTGATTGCAACGCCCTTTGGGTTTGTTAAAATGGGGGACATAAAAGTTGGGGATATAGTCTTTGATGAAGATGGAAAAGAAACGAAAGTTACTCATGTGTTTCCCCAAGGGGAAAAAGATGTGTACCGAGTAACATTTAAGGATGGTAGTTATGTTGATTGTTGCGAAGACCATTTATGGAAATTCAGTACTCAAAATCGCATAATGAAAGGTAAATCTTGGCTTGTTAAACCCTTGAAGGATATTATGTCTGAGTATAAATTAAAAAGAGGAACGGCAGGGCAACAGGGGTGGAATTTGTATATACCCGTTTGCTCAGAAGTTAATTACAAAAAGAGAGAACACATTATTTCCCCTTATGTCATAGGGCTTATGTTGGGAGATGGTGGATTATCTCAAAGGCAAATCACATTTACCAACCCAGAGGTGGACATTCAAGAGAAGCTTTCCTATTTAACGGCTAGTTTCGGCCATTGGCACCTTCATAAAGGACAACCCAATCAAATGTGTTTTTGCGGAGGGAAAAATAATCCTTTTGTTAATTACCTCAGAGAAACATTTCACGGGGCAAAGAGTTGCGAAAAATTTATTCCTGATGAATATTTGTTCGACTCTATAGAAAATCGCATAGAATTAGTTCGTGGCCTTATCGACACGGACGGATGTGTTAACGACAGGGGTTTTACCCAATTCTCTAGCAAATCAAAAAGATTAATAGATGGGCTGAACACGCTTTTAAATTCTTTAGGTGTAAGATGTGAAATGCATTATCATGTAAGGAAAGGTAAATCGAGTATCCCCGAATACACTTTGGTAATACAAAAAATTTCAGACGTTTGGTTCTCTAGTAAAAAGCATATTGAAAGATGGAATAAACGTCGGAATATTTCCCGTAGGGTAGATAGGAGTAAAATGGCTATTGTTTCTATAGAAAAACTAAAAGAAAAGAAAGAAATGCAGTGTATTACTGTTGACAGTCCAAAACATACATATCTATGCAATAATTACATCGTAACTCATAATACGGATTTCGCTATCGAAGCTATGCTTCGTGCTATTTGTCAAGATAAAATGAGGGTTGTATTTTTCTCACTAGAAATGCCAAAAGGAAAACTTATAGAACGATGTGTAGCGAAACTTATCGGATGTTCAATGGCAGAAGTAGAAGGGTATATTAGAAGCAGTGATACTCAAGTTCAAAACATTATATCAAAGTTACAAAATCACCTGCTTATTTTTGACAACAACAATTATACTATAAATGATATTGAAAAACGGATTCGGTTAGTTAATGCTAAAAACTTAATGGGTGCCCCCGTTGACATGGTTTTTGTCGATTATTTTGGCTATTTAAAAGGGACTTCTGATTTTGAAGGTGCATCTGCATCAGCTACTAAAATGAAAGCAATAGCAAAAGAAAATAATATTATTTTTGTTATGTTATCTCAGTTAAACCGTGGGGGGAACCCATATGGGGAACCAAATATGACCCAACTCAAACTAACCGGAGATTTGGAAGCATCAGCTGATATTATCATGTTGCTTTGGCGTCCGGGGAAAGACCCTAACTTATCTTTAGAAGAAAAGCAACAGTTAGAGAATGTGACCCGGATTAAGATAGATAAGGCACGTGATGGGATGTATGGCCCTAATATTGCTGAATTTACGTACAATAAAGATACGTCAAGGTTAGAAGAAAATTATATGTAGAAAAATTAAATAAAAGTGCATTAAAGTGCTTGACAAACATCATAAAAGTGCTATAATAAAAGCATGAAAGGGATATGGGAAGAGCCGGACTTCCCATATTGAGACTTTTTTTAAACTAAAATATTAGTTTAATGTAGGTTTGATGTAGGAAAGGAAAGTCAAGATATGCCTTATACTAGATGGAAATGCCCTGACGGTGGAGAAATCCCTATCGAGGAATGTTTAAAAAAATGCAGGTTAGTGGGTAAGATAAACCCGGTAACTGGGGACTATTACGTTCCATGCGGACGTTGCCTGTCTACTCCAACACTCCGTAAACTCTCCAAACAAAGAGAGTGGACAGGCAAACCAAGTACCACCCAATGTCTAAGAGGAACTAGGGAAGCCTTTCTAACAATTACAAAAGATTATGCTGTTGACCCAAGGTCAATGATGTTTGCCCTCTTAGGGACTCAGACTCATGCGAACTTAGAAGATGGTATGAGTGAAGACGACTTAGGAGAACAAAGACTGGATGATGGGATAAGCACTGGAGCTTTCGACTTCTATTCCCCAGAAAACGGTGGGACATTATTCGACTACAAGACCTATGGAAGTTATGTAGCGGCAAAAACCATGGGGATGGGGACAAAAAGGGTACAGGTAGGTTGGTATAAAAACGGTAAACCAAGATACAAAACAACAATTACCCGTGGTAACGCCAAGCATATGTTCGATTTGGCGGTTCAGATGAACGATTATAGGATGAAGTTGAAAAAAGTCCTTGGAAAACCTGTTGCCAATATGGTATGTGAAGTCATCGTGAGAGATGGAAATACATATATGGCGGGGAGCAGAGGAGTTACAGAAAATGCTTATTTAGTTCCTGTTGGTAAAATATCAGACCATTGGATGGAGCTATATATGAAAAAGAAATCCATGGATTTGATAAAGGCTGTAGAAACTGGTAAAATGCCACCTCCGTGCAAATGCAGAGAGTCATGGCATGGAAGAAAGTGCAAAGATTTTTGCCCAGTTAATATTTATTGTGATGCGTATACAAAAGGAGAAAAATAACAATGGAAGAAAAACAAACAAAAGATATGAAGATTACTATTAAATTAACTAAGGATGAAGATAACGTCGCTGTTATGGTTTCCTCGACGGAATCTAATAAAGATATGAATGTAACGTGCCTACTGTTGGGTTTGAGCCAAGTTATTGATGTAGACCCTGATACACTAGCCATGGCTTTATTGTATACTTCTGAACTTATCGGTAAAGAATCCCCTGACGAGGATTTTGACGAAGCTAAATTTGAGGATTTCCTTAAAGAAGTTTCAAAAAGTCCGAGTACGTTTTTTGAAAAAGAAAAAGAGAAGGAATCTCAAGTAAAACTCCCGAAAACAGACAAAGATGAAGAAGTTGATATTGCATCTTTATACAAAAAGTTAGACACTTTATTAGATTTATACACTGAAAAAGTAAAAGATGATAACTAAATGCGTTGTGTTTTACAACTGTCTTAACAGATACGATTGCGACTGGTGCAAGGATTACGAAGAGTATAGCCCGGTAGACTTATCAATCAAATCTCCACGACAGTTGGAAAACAAAGAAAAAAAGAAAAAAGAACGGAAAGTCAAAAAGATTAGTGATGCCCATAAACGTGGGAAATCTAATCGGCGCAACGGAAGACGGGCAGAACGAGAAGTTGAAACTATGTTGAAAGATATGGGGTTAAATGCTTCTCGGACTCCGTTATCCGGAGCATTAAAAACTGGGCATTTAATTCCCCAACTAAAAGACCATGTGTCTGGGGATATTAGAATCCAGTACAAGGATAAAGAGCTTATTGTTGAATGCAAGCGAAATATCCACTCCGACTCTTGGTACAAACTCTTAGATACAGGAGTTGTACATATAGAAGGATTTTGTTACGGTCTCCGAAAAGAAGTATTTGAATATCTCTTAAATGGGCTCCTAGAGGTTGAACCAGAATCGTTGCCAGATAATAAATTTAAGTTATTGCACAAATATTTCGACCAAGACGACAGCGATATTGTGGTTGTGACAAGACCGTATCACGAACCATTGTTTTTCTTAAAAGAGGATACGTACAAACTATTTGGAGGGATTTAAAATGTACGCAAGAAGTGAAAATGGGAAGGTAATTATTAAAGTAAGTTCTCTCTATATAAAACAAGATGACATCGACGGCAAGACCCTCTATAAAGTAAAAGCGTCTGGAGAAGGTCGTCGGAGTCCTATTACAGTAAAAACATTCGAAGAAGAATACGAAGCACTGATGTTTCTTTCCCGTGTGGGGCGTAAATTTCACAACAACGTTCTCGATGGCGGGGATATAGAATGAACTACGAAGAAATTCTACAGAACTTCGACGACATAAAGTATCGGTATGAAGAGCTGAATGATAGTGATGTGTTGGAGGCTTTCTCTTTGATGAGAGACTCCTCCTCTCTCTTAGCTTCTTACGAGCAAATGTCTGCGGACGCCTTAAAGTTAACGGCTTTGACCGAGCGTGATGCGAAAGCATTGGAAGCGAAGAAAAGCTTGGAACTATCTCCCAAGGTAACTGAAGGTGCTAGAAAAGCAATGTGTGACCCTGATGTTACGGGAGCATACAAAAAGCTGGCAGAAAGAGTTACTCAGCAAAAGTATATAGAAGCTAATGCTAGGTTCCTAAGCCGGGTCTATTTTGATTCGAAGTTAATTGTAGAACAGTGTTACAAGAAAGAACGCCCCCCGGTGGGGGACAATAAAATGGTCGGGAGGTGTTAGGATGCTCAATAGCAATTATGTGTTAGTGTTTATTGATATGTTCCTCGGTTGCGTAACTGGTTATTTAATCGCTCCTTATATTAATTACTTTATTAGCATTGTGTATCGGAAGTTGAAGAAGAAGGATATTGATTTTCCCAACATTACAAAAGATGAAGCTAGGGAATTGTACAGAGATTCCATTTCCAAGGTGTCGGAAGCTCATATTAACGTAATTTCAGAAATGATGATAGACGGTGATTTTCAGCAAACCGATGGTGGTGACGTTTTTGTAGTTACTACCGTCAAAAACAAAGAAGTTGCCAAGAAAGTTCGTGCACATTTCCAAGACCTTACATTCCCAGTACTGATAATCAAACGTAGTCAAATTGAATCGTATTATGTGTATGTATTTATAGTAGGAGATGGAAATGGAGTTAAAGAAGACCTTGGTGAGGAAAAACAAGATTGACCCAAACGAGAAGCCTAAATTCTCATTGGTTGATTTATTTCTTTATATGTTATGCAAAAAGGAGATAGAAAAAGATGCCAAGAAAAAGTACAAGTGCTACAACTAAAAAAACGACAGAAACAAAGAAAGATACAGCGGTCGTAATTCAGTATGTGAAAACAACTCCGAGTTCTAAAATCCCCACCTACGCAACGGATGGTAGTGGAGCCTTTGATTTTTATTCTAATGTTTCTATGACGGTTCCCCCACGGGGAGTGGCTAAAATTCCATTAGGTGTAAAAGTCGCTATTCCTCCTGAATATATGATGTTAATTATCCCGAGGAGCTCTATTGGTTCTAAAACACCATTACGGTTATCTAATAGCGTCGGATTAATTGACAGTGATTACCGTGGTGAGATTATGGCGATGTATGAGAACAAACCTGATGCGATTGGTTCCCGAACGATTGCGGAGGGAGATAGAATCGCTCAAGGGTTTTTAATTCCCAAAATTAAAGTAACATTTTCAGAGGTCGATAAACTTCCAGAAACTGAGCGTGGTGAAGGTGGTTTTGGAAGTACGGGGGTATAGGTATGAAATCCAAATATAAATTCAAAGTTGGAGATACAGTCACCTTCACAGATGAAAAATATAAAAAACATGTAGGTCGGATTATTCTCGTAAGCAAAGATAGCGATATGCTTCCTTATTTATGCTCCTTTGGAAGGAAAAATAGTACAGCGAGTATCCACAGAGCTTGGGTTTTGCGCAAAGGCACATATCTCTATGTTCCTAAAAGTGTGGCATGTACTCATTGTGGGGAGTATGTAAGATGGGTGCCAGAATGTATGTTAGAAAAGGAAAACAAAAATGCCAAGAGAGGTGCTAATAGTATGGTAGAAGCCAGACAAATAGAACAACAAAGAGAACTTGTTGAATTGGAAGCCAAAAATCTTTCAAATAATATTGCGAATGGATTAGTTTATAACTTTTCGGAATGTCCGAGAAATTGCACGAGAACAGCTTTACAGAACCAAATTGTGGTTTTGCGATATCATCTTGGGGAGTTAAAGAAGCTTATTGAAGATTGGAATCCTTACTCAGAAGATGACTAATGAATTCGGGAGGAATATGTACATGGAAGATTCAAAACTCAAAAAGAAAGAGTATAATCCTGCTCTTGGGGACGTAGTAAAAATTAAGCGAGATATATATTCCGATAGGGTTGAAGGTATGTTTGGGCAGATTGTGTTAATGTTTGCTAATGGTGATGGAATTGCTCTTCTGCTTAGAATTGAAAAGAATTATGGCTGGGATATAGAGAGTAACAAGAATAACTTACCGGGACTTTTCTATGCCCAGTATTCCAAAAATAAGAATTATAACTTCTGGTGGGTAGATTCAGATGACGTGGAATTTATTCGACACAGTAAAGTTATTATAGACAATCAAAAAAAAATGTATAACAAGAAATTATTGAAAGCATTAAAAACCATCTCACAGTATTGTTGTCAAGTTAGTTGCTGTTCGTGTGAAATGAGAAAAATATGCGATAAATGCCAAGATAGCAAGGTGCCATTTTTCCAGATAGCTGATTCACTAAAAGAACTTGAAGAACAGGAGAATTAAAAATGATAACCGTGTGCGGATTTTGTAATTAGAAGGGTAACAGAGTTTTTGAGAAAGGATGAACAATGCAACTAAAAAGGTTTTGTAGATGTTCAAAAATGAAGGGGCTAAATATGATTACAGATAAAGAAGCTAAGAACGCCGTAGATACAATCATCCAATATTGTCGTGAAGGAAATATAAAAGGGGACAATACAATATGCCATGAATGTACATTAGTGCCTTTTTGTGGACAAATAGAAGATGAGGTTTACTGTAATGACATCTGGCAAGCATTTTTAAAAGATTTTCAAGGCTTTAAGGAGAAAAACGATGATAGATAAAACAAATAGATGTTATATGCCGTAAATACACGAATTAAAAAAAATTTAGAATGAAGAATTGGAGAATGACTAATGATTACAGACAAAGAAGCTTTGAAGGCAATAAAAACAATCGCTCAATATTGCTATTCTCAAGATTCTCAAGAATCTTGTCAATCTTGTGCAATAAGGAAATATTGTGATGTGAGGGAAGATAAAGAAGGAGTACCTATTCCGTGGTTAGTAAATGAATTGGAAGAGGAGGAAAATGAAAATGAATGGGATTGAAGTTAAAAACACTGGTCTTAGAGATACATATAGAGAAATGACATACCGAGTAGTCACTAATGATTGGGTAAATGAGATGAGCAATTCTGTTATAGCGTCTGGATACCCAATGCTAAAATTGTACACGCCTATGGATGACAGCTTAAAAGACGCTAAGGTTAAATTAAAAGATATTAATCGGGCATGGAAGTTATCTCAAGCCCCGGCAGGCAGTGGGCATGACTGCTTCTTGAAAGGTGTCCTAGTTTCTTTTGATTTGACTTTATCACTAAAATGCTGGACAGAAGCTGAAAGATATGGATTTTTAAACTTTGTATCTTCTATGTCTTCTTTAAAGTTAGCAGAAACCAACTCTGATATTTGTTTTATTGAATACACAGATAGAGAATCAATCAAGGTGTTTAGACAAAAAATGAAAGAATACCAGAATGACAAGACGAGAGATAACTGGTTAAAAATGGTGTATAGTATGCCGACTGGACTGTTGTTATCAGCTCGTATGACTACTAACTATATGCAGTTAAAAACAATTTACAACCAACGCCGTACCCACCGATTACCAGATTGGCAGGAATTTTGTGACTGGATAGAATATTTACCAAATAGTGGGTGGATTACGGGGGAACTTGGAAATAAGGAAGGAGCCTAAAAATGATAGATAAGAAACTCGATGACAAACTATATGCGAATGGAATTAGAGCGTATGTGAACGAAGAAAACAGAACTGTCACTTTAAAAGTCTCGGATTACTCAAGCGAACGTATTTTTAATAGCATTTGTGACCAGTTGGGAGTTAAACGTTTTTTAAGAACTCTTATTCTCCATCCTTATTTCTTACGTCGTAACGAAACCCTTTTTGTGGCTACTGCAAAATGCCACCCGAACGACACATTTAATGCGAATATAGGGGTGAAGGTCGCTCTCAAGAAACTGAAAAGACGTATTAGAAGAGCTATAATTGGAGCTATTGTGTCCGTGCATAAAGACGTATATCCTTTAATAAATAAGGTTTACGACTTATATTATGAGTATACACTAGCAGATTATATAGACATTAATCATAACGACAGTTCGTATATATGCGAAGTACTAGGAAAACCTCTCGATGGGAAATATTATTAAATATTGTATGAGGGCTGGGAAGAAACAGGAGGAGGGCAAGAGTCATGTCAAAGAGTAACTCTGGAAAGGTAAACAAAGGTTTTGTAGAGGTTTCTACGGAAGTAACAAATAGAGATGATTTAGGTCAGGATTGTCCCAAGCGGGAATGGTATGACGAGCATTACTCACAGTGTATTGTAGAGCCTATCGAAGTAATGCAAAAATTGTTTACAAAAGAGCAGTTCGAAGGTTTCCTTATGGGAAATATTATTAAATATTGTATGAGGGCGGGGAAGAAAGGTTCCGCAAAAGAGGATTTAGATAAAGCGGAACGTTATCGTGATTGGTTGGAAGAATATAGAGTAGTAGGAGTAATTGACCCACGGGAGGAATGATTATGAAAGAGTACACTGAAAGTGTAATTATAATTCTATTTAGTGCGATTGGACTTTTACTAAGCTTCCCTTGGTGATAAGGAGTGAAAAGATATGTTTTTGCCGGTAGTTCATAAAGGTGTTACTTTAACAGAAATTCCAAATCGTATTTCTGTATTTTTTGAATTTGGTAATTGTCAATGTGGATGTATAGGATGCCACAGTACAGAGTTATGGGATAGCGAAGAAACTTATACTATGCCAAATATGAAAGAAAGCGACATTATAGATTATGCAGAAGAACAAATGGAAAAAGGGGCTAATGCAATAGTGTTCCTCGGTGGACTCCAAAATAGTGGGGTTAGTATTATCGCATTACGGCGTTTGGTTAAGACATTTTATGACAAGGGGTACGACGTCGGGCTTTACGATGGCACAGGCTCCTTTTTAGAGGATATCTATCCCATTTTCAATAAAGGGTGTGATTGTATGCTCAAATGGATAAAAACGGGGAGATATCTTTATGGGAGAGGAGGACTAGATGACCCGAACACAAACCAAAAGTTTTACGAAAAGAAGAATTATCTCTCAATTGGGGATGGGGAACTTATTTGCGTGGAAAGATTTACGTTTCGGGATATGACGGAAAAGTATTTCCAGAAAGGAAAGAAAAATGAACACTATAACTAAGTTCTACATAGATGGTTGTTTCCATTGTAAACATATAGAAAACACCTTTAAAGAGATTGCAGAAGAATACAAAGGGAAGGCAAGATTTAATAATCTCAAGGTAAATTATCCAGAACAAGAAAAAGAATATAACTTAACCATTTATCCGACAGTAATTGTATTCGAGGAAAATGGGGAAGAGCTTGATAGAATAGAGGGTATTATCCCCCCCGAAAGTTTAAAGAAATTTGTAGAAAAGGGCGTGACATTGACATTATGAGTAACAAAAAAGAGTACTTCAACTGGCTTACACCAGAACAAATTGGGAAGAAAGTAGATTACATTAAGTATTATGTAGGAGAACAAAATAACGCCACGGCTTCCCTTGTAGACTCCAATTCTAATGTTTCTGAAAAGAATATGGGAACATTAAGAGAAGAAATGTGGAAGTTTGAAAACATTCAAGTTAGCCGTAAGATTATCTACGATGAGATTAAAGAACTATTCGGCGAAAAACTAGCTAATAGATATTTGAAAGATATTGAGGAACACCTTATTTACGTACATGATGAAACCTTGGCGGCGTTTCTCCCATATTGTGCGAGTGTGACGATGTATCCCTTTCTACTCGAAGGAACGAAATGTTTGGGAGGTACTTCCAAAGCTCCAAAGAACTTGCAGAGCTTTTGTGGCTCGTTTGTTAACTTGGTATATCAGCTTGCTACGAACTGGGCAGGAGCGACAGCCACCGTAGAGTTCTTAATGTATTTCGACTATTTCGCCCGTAAGCAATACGGTAATTATTATTTGAAACGGCATTCAAAGAAAATTGCCCAAGAGTTGCAAGGTGTTGTGTACGCTTTGAACCAACCAGCGGCGGCACGGGGAAATCAAAGTGTGTTTTGGAATATTTCTGTATTCGATAAATACTATTTCGCTTCCGTTTTTAGAGGTTTCCGTTTCCCAGACGGGTCAGAACCAGATTGGGAATCCTTGAGTAATTTGCAAGATTTCTTTATGGACTGGTTCCGAAAAGAAAGAGAAAAAGAACTTCTTACATACCCAGTGTTAACGGCGGCTATGCTTCTTGATGAGAATAAAACTCCTGCCGATAAAGATTTTGCTTACAAGCGTGCAGAAGATATGGCTAAAGGTTTGTCTTTCTTCTTGTATGAATCAAGTAGTGCAGATAGCCTTGCGTCGTGTTGCCGATTACGTAACGAATTAGCGGATAATACATTTTCCTATACATTAGGGGCAGGCGGAGTAAGTACAGGCTCATGCCGAGTTATTACAATCAATATGAACAGATATGTACAAAACTATGAAACTCATGGGGAAGATTTCGAAGAGCTTGTTCGGAGAGTTCAGAAGTATTTATACGCCCACAGGGAAGTTATTAAATGGTATATTTCCCAAGGTATGCTTCCTGCATATACAGCAGGGTTTGTAAATTTCGACCATCAATTCTGCACTATCGGTATCAATGGTATGTTGGAAGCAATGGAATATAAAGGATACAACCCTCAGGACGATATAAAAAAATATCAGGGAGAAGTAGCGAAGTGTTTAAAAGTAATCCATGGTTGCAATAAAAAAGCATCAGAAACGTATGGGTGCATGTTTAATACAGAATTTGTCCCTAAAATGAGTGGGGACTTGGTGGGATAATACATAACCCATCATAAAAAACTCCTTTTAATTGACTTGAAGTTCCAGAAGTGGATAACAAGGCGCAAGCGTAATGGTAGCGTGAACGACTAAATAAAGGGGGGCCTCCTAGTGAGGTTATGCGATAGTCTGAACCAGAGATATAACAAAATGAAACTCTGGAGCCATGGTCAAGTGTAAAGACACTTTAGGAAGAACCGTGGCCGCCTATGAAACTTATCCTCCGGGGGGAGGAATATATGAAGAAATGTTGTTTTTGTGGTGAGGCTGAGGAAAATGCGAAAACGGCAGAGGAAGCTCTTGAGGCGAGAAGAAATAAAGAGTTAGAGTTGGTAGGGTAAGTTTCATAGGTCATAAAAGTAACAGAATGGCTGAGGGATTAGGAGTTAAAAATGCACAATGGGATAAACATGATGGATTAGATGTACCAAGAGACTGTTACAACTCATATTTCTATCCTGTAGAAAATCAAGATTTGACGTTGCTTGATAAAGTTGCATTGCATGGTGAAAATACGGTTAAATACTTAGATGGCGGGTCGGCTTGTCATTTAAATATTGCTCAGTTGCTTACTAAGGAACAGGCTTACAGTTTAATGTGTATCACTGGTAAATTGGGTTGTAATTATTGGACATTTAACTGCTTAATGACTGTTTGTAACGATTGTGGGTACATTAATGTCAACACGGAAGACCATTGTACAAAGTGTGGGTCTAAAAATGTTGATTATGCAACACGGGTTATTGGATATTTAAAACGAATCAGTTCGTACTCGAAAGACCGTCAAAAAGAAGCTGGATTAAGATTTTATCAGAAACCGTAAATTTTGTTTAAGAAGTAGATTGGAGGGGTTGGATGCCGAAGTTATTGGCAATCCTCCTCCTACTAATCTCCTTTGTCTTACCTGCAAACGCTATGACCGTAATGTGTACGGCATACACTCCATACGAGAGTGGAGGGGTAATGGCAAACGGGATGTGGGTACAAGAAGGTTATGTTGCTTGTGACTTCCTTCCTCTAGGAACCGTAGTGTATATAGACGGGCAGAGGTATGTAGTAGGAGATAGGATAGGAGATGGAAGCTATAACCATGTGGACATTGTTTTCAATGATTATAACTCAGCAATAGAATTTGGAGTTAGGTATTTAGAAATGGAGGTTGAGTAGATGAAAGAAGGTATATGTTTATGGAAATGTTTGTTTTTTACGTAAAACAATTTGGAGCTTTTTGGAAGTTTGGAATTTTATCCGATAGCAAAGAAAAAGTGTTGGAATATTTAGAAGGTTTGTCTAATGAGGTACGCTACAAAGGAACGGAAGAAGCGAAACCAAGTAGATACGGGACGAAAAAGCTCCCTTGCGGGGAGTTGTACCAATACAAATTCTATGGACGTTTTTGCCCCCGTGGGTTAGAGATAGACAGGAGGCACCACCTGTTATGAACTACTTAGATGAATTAATCTGGAGATATGAAAATGGAGAGATTGACGATGAATCCGTTTGCGATAATATCGAAAGAATAACCCGCAAAGAGGAATTAACAAAAGATATAGTCGAGTACAAAAAGAAAAAGAAAGTTACAGACTGTAAATATGGGTACGTAAAATTGAGTAAATCACCAGAGGATATAATTATCAGCTGGGAGGAAAAAGAAAAAATATTCCATTTCCTCACTTGGTTGCAATTAATCCTAGGAGCAAACGATTGGGATATATTTTGTCAGTCGGTGATTTATGGGAAACCTAAAAGGCAAATTGCAGAAGAAAGAGGCGTTTGTATAGGCTCTATCTTTGGGAAGCTGAAAACAATTAATAAAAAAATTGGACAAGCCCTCCCTTTGTACTACGCTCAGTTCGGAAATCTGAAAGAGTATTTAGAAAGGAGATAAAAATGAAAAAGAAGCCAACAACTCCTTTCGATATGCCAAAAACACAATCAGCACTAAAAGCAATTCGAAAATTTTGTATCCAATGTGGTGACGGGACAAGTAAATGTGTTGATATTTGCCCAATACGAAGATGCCCTTTACATCCCTATCGGTTTGGAGTAATGCCAGCAACGTATTTGTCTAATTTAAACAAAAAAAAATAGCCCCCAAACGGGGGCTAAATTCCTAGGAGGTGATACTTTGGGTAATAAAGGTGTACAGCATGATTTTTTTAAAAAGCCCGGAAGAAAAAAGAAGAAACGCAATCTTACCGAGCAACAGAATAAATTTGTTACAGAATATATGAAACACGGCTCTAAATCCAAAGCTCTGGAAGTGGCAGGATACGCCCCGTCGAGTAAAGTTGGGGAGTTTAAAGTAATCCAGACGGCGATAGAAGATAGACAGAAAGCAATGATGAAAAGCTTCTTGAACGAAGCACAGGAAATGAAAGAGAACATGCTAGACTTGGCAAGAAACGCCGAATCAGAATCAGTCCGATTCCAAGCTACAAAAGATATGCTTGATAGGGCTGGATTAAATCCGATTAACAAAAATCAAACACAGACGGCAAAATATGTGTCTATCGAATCTCGGTTCAGTCGTGATGCATTATCCCGATTTGAAAAAGAGGAAACAAATAAAGAAGCCGGGGAATAATCCCCGGCTATTTTTTTTTAACCCCAAACCACTACAGAATTGCTCTGATGGTTATTTATCTCGTAGGCTAATTCATCTTTCCCATCGCTTAATCCTTTATCGAACCCTAGTTGGTAATCACTATCCATTTCGTATAAATTATCTGGTATCATTCTATTATTTTTACCACAAAAATAACCTCTTTGATAACCTGCGTCGTAGCTTTCTTGGCTTGCATAAATGGTAACTGGATTGGCAACGGAGACAAGTAAAACAGGGGTGAATAATAAGTATATTAAGATAATTAATTTCTTCATGAGACTCTCCTATTTCTTAATGGATTCCCTGTGACATAATAAAAGCTTTAACTATTGCGTTTAAGATACCTTTTAAAATTGCTGTAACTATAATTCCACCTAATACAGATAATACAGATTTTACATATTTCTTTTCTTTGAATTTACGTTTAGCAAATCTAAAAGCATACCATAAAGGAAATAGGTAGATAAGAGCTGTAATAAAATAAATAATATATACTGCGGTCATACTCATAAAATTCCCTCCGTTCTTAATTGTTTAGCATAAATTGTTAGCAATTTTTGTTGCTCGATTGAGTAATTCATATACAGGTTATAAATAGTACAAGGCTTTGTTTGTGAAAGTCGGTGTATTCTATCTTCTGCCTGTTTTGAAATATCTGGCGACCAAAGATATTCAAGGAATACAGCAGTATCACTACTTGTAAGAGTAAGTCCTACAGCTGATGCCATAAGGGAGCATATAATAATAGGGATTTCTCCCGCTTGGAATCTGTCTACTGATTTCTGTCTTTCGTCTTTACTCTGCCCCCCGTAGATAGCTACACACTTATCCTTATACTTGTTAACAAACTTTTTCAATAATGATTTGTGATGAACGAATATAACAGGTCGTTTCCCGTTGGTTAGTAAATTATCTATAAAATTTACAGCCAACGGGAATTTCTCTTTATTCACCATGCGGCTATAATCTTCCATTTCTTCGAACGTGGAGGCATATTCCTGTTCCATACTCCCAACACAAATATTCTTGACTGTCTTAGGTGGCAACTTAAGCCCAACGCTCTGTTTTGTTCTTCTTAACAGGTAAGGCTTTAATTTTTCATGTAGTTCTTCTTGATTGGATGCGCCAGAATAATCATATCCAAAACCATTCCAAGAGGGGTCACAATACTTCCGGTAAAATGTTTTGTATCCCCCAAAAGTATCTAACTGCCACATAACATCTAATAATGCGGCTAAATCTTTAGGCCCAGAGGACATGGGGGTTCCGGTAAGTAGATAAATATAGGTACACCTCTTAGAAACTTCTTTAGCGTAAAAATGACGCTTAGAGCTAGGATTTTTTAGGTAATGGGCTTCATCAAATAGCACCATGTCGATATTCCAAATATCGACAAGTGCCCTTCTCCCTTTTTCGTGGAGAATCCATTTATCTAAATTTTCATAAGTATCAAGCTGGATACAGCTATCACCACAACGAGGGAAAAGGTCATAGAAATTTTCCTCCCCAAACCATCTTTGAATTTCTCTAACCCACGTCCATTGTAGGGAAGCTGGGGTAATGATTAAACAGCGTTTTTGTTTGCACTGCTCCTCCATATTCTGTTTGTCTATCCAATCCTTAATAGACATTAACATAGTGACTGTCTTTCCCAGCCCCATCTCATCCGCTAAGATAGCTTCCCAATGGGATTGTAAGAATTTAACTCCATCTTTTTGGTAATCTTTTAACTGCAATTCAGTTGGTAAAATGTAAGGCTTGTATTCTCTAGCCATTGGGAAGTACCTCCTTCTTTAAAATCTATCCAAATCCTCCAATTTTTTATATCCGTAATAAATTTCATTAACGAGCCAATCTATAATTTCTCCATCGTCGCAACCTAAATCATACACATCATATCCAGTTACGTCAGGATAAGCTTCCTTACAATACTCGTCTAAAGAATCTCCGACGGGTACGATTCGAGAATCTTCATATCCCATTTCATCGCAATATTGATTCCAATATCTGATAGTAGTGTCAGTATCCCAATAATGCACAATTTTTCTGACAACTTTTTCTAATTCTTGTTTTCCCATAATTAATTCCTCCTAAATTACATTGTAGCAAATTTACCAAATAAATTCCAATCATCATAGATTGTTTTTGCTGATTCCAATTCTTCTTTGACATAGTTTGCAAGAGCTTTTTCGTCAAACTGTTCTAAGTCATCAATAATTCCCCCGATACGGTCGACTAACTCGCAATAGCGGTTAATCATATCAGGAAACATGATATTATCCACCAAATCGGAGGCAGTTTGTTTTAACTGTTTCCCGCAGTACTGTACGTCCTTATCATCACTGTATAAGGCGACAAGTCCTGCAATACCGCAAGTTGCGGCGAGAGATTTCGACTCATCCTTCATTTCTTCTGTAAGATGGTCGTCAGACATCCCATTGGATAGTGCAATCTTATCCCAGTAGTCTTTTTCTAAGCTTACAAATGCCATATAAATTCCTCCCTTATCTTTTGATGATTTAATAATACTGCATCAAACTACATATGTCAAACATATTTGTACTTACTCCAAAACCCAGCCCTCCCTTCATTTTGGGCAAAATTGATTTGCATTCCTTTTTCATATTTCTGCTTTGTCAAAAAATGTATTCTAGACTCTCTTTCTTTAACTATTATTTTTATTAGCTCGTTCACATTGGTTGGAGATACGTAATATCTAAACCCAAACTTGTTAGGTATTCTCTCGACTTTTGTAGACTGGAAATTTAGAGATACATTATACCTGTATCTTAGTTTAGTATTCCCTCGATGGTCACTAATGCGGACAGAATGAGCCATCCCGTAGTCTAGTTTTAAATAGATACTGTTAGAGGTTATGGAATGGTAATACTGAATTGTAATTCCGTGATTCTTTAATTTCTTTATCATTTCCTTTGCTATTTTATTTAGTTGTTTCCCGTCTCTCATATCTTAAATTCCTCCCCGTATTTACCTATAAATTCTTTCTCCGCCTTAAGTAAATATTTCTCAATACATTCCTCACAAAATCTAGAACCACACTCGACCCGTTCGGGGTGTTCCAGATAAGGGAGTAGGGAAGGGCAGGGCATTGATTTACGTGTCCCTCCATGCCCATATGCTCTCGTTGTAATCAAATATATAACTGTTTGTTCTACATTTATTTTCATTTAAACATCTCCCTACATAACTTGTGTATAATCGTATCCCTCTATTTCTTTGCAATTAAAGTTGTTTTCATATTCTTTTATAAAATGGGGGCATATTCCGCTACTTTTCGCTGTTTGGTATAAGTCTTCCCATTCGAATAGTTTGTTTACTCTTAGAGCTGTCATGCATAGGCAATACACAAACTCCAAGATTGCCTGTATATGATTTAAATCTGTCGACGTGGCAAAGAATCGTAGTTCTGTATGTAGAGGATGTTCGAAATTAACCGCCATTCTATGCCCTCTACAATCTTCCATTATACTCCCTGTATCATCTATAGACTCACAAAAATCTAAATGGAGTGGGTCGCGCCTTCCAAATCTGATACAGTCGATATAATGGAGCATTACGAAAGCCCCTATATTTTTTAGCTGTTCTGGTGTAAACGGCTCGTTGTGGAAATGTACATGAATTCCACTACTAAAGTGTTCTTTAAACCCTTCTTTCTTGGCAAGGGATACGGCGTTACCAATACTTTTGAACCCTTCTTTTTGCCAAACTTCTAAGGTCATGGCATCGGATATCACCTCAAATCCATCCTTGATAGAGGTATCCTTTTCTATTTTTAGGTATGGATTTTTCAAGATACTGTAAGCCAGTTCCCCATTATCCTCTCCGATGAAAGGCATTTCCAACTCCATTCCTAAATACAGTTTGGTTGTTTTTCTCCGAGTATCCGATTTATAAGGTGTGGAGTAGTATTGGACACTCCTGGAGAGGTGATACTCTTTTATACATTCTCTGTATATGACATGTAGGCATTCATGGCATATATAACGACCGTCAACTTTGGAAAGATTGTCTACATGGGTAAATTCTCCGCAACTATCGCAAAGCTGTATAGAGTCGTCTTTCTCTATACATTTGTGGCAGATATAACTTCCGTCCACAAATTCCATATCGACCTTCTTGTTGTGGATTTCACCGCATTTAGTGCAAGGAATGTAGTTCCAAGAACAGCCAGAGCAAAGTACCATGCCCTGTATTACAACTTTATTCCCGGCTGGGATAAAATCTCCGCAATCGGAACAAAAGGAAATTTCTTCTTTCTTATATTCATTTCCCTTGTAAGTAACTGGGTAGGCTAATTCCGACGTAGGGATAGCGACGGGAATAATGCCTCCTGTTTTTTTACTTTTCCCTTGGACTATAGCGTAGTCCTTTTCAATATGCAGTATTCTCATATTTTACCCCCCTAATATGCAAATTAGACAACTAAACAAGAACCATCCTACAACAAAGTACAAAGCAATTTTAAGGGTGTCTACAACACTTTCAAGAATGTAAACACCCTTATTCCAAGGGGTAAGACTGGCAAATGATTGCCAGTGCTTCCCGTTTTTATCTTTGCGGTACTTACTCATTTTCTCACCTCCAGCTTCACGATATATTCGGAGTCTCTCCATAAACAATCCACAGATAGTAAAAATTTTACTATTTTTACTTTTCTGTAAAGGGCTTTGTAACCTATGTAAGCCCCGGTATTTCTGTTGTAATACCGGATTATATACTTGGGCGGAACAGGTTCCACCGGAATATTGGGCTTATATCCCGTATGCCCTTCTATAAACCTACATACGGATTGAAACTTTTCTCCATGCATTTCCTTAAAAGGGAGGAATGCATGGACTAATTCATGCACTAGTGTATTCCCATCCTCTTGCGAAAATTTATCTGACAAAGATATAACTGCTCTATAGTTGTCTCTCCATAATTTCGTAGCCCCGGAATAATGAATTGCATTACAAGTTTTATATTCTACGTCCCTAGGGACGTACCACCAAGGAAAATTTGTAGCAATAATTTCCCGTACTAAGTTTTCTATTTTTTCTATTTGTTTTTTATTCATTATCGTTTCCCTCCATTTCTTCTACATCCAATTCATCCCAGTATTCGGGATGACTTTCTAACCAGTCTGCTAAATCGCCTATCTGAATTGGGCAATAAGAACACATTCCACTAAAGGAATTTAATCTTCCGTATCCATCAAAGGAAAAATAGTCGTCGTCCGTAGAGTAAGAATAAGAACTTCTCAATGCTTCCCACGGACTAGAGAAGCTGTTTTCTATCTCGTACTCATTATTCTCATGGATATAATCGTCCGTGTAGTTACAATCAATACAGCATTGGTTCCATAATGTAACGAGATTATGGAAATCCAAATTTTCTAAACTTTCTGAGAGCTGTTCTCTAATTGTCATAATTAATTCCTCCCTTTTTTATATCATCCATGCTCGGGCTTTCTTTACCGAGCAGTACAAACAATTTTTGATTTTTTTTAAATTTCCGTAGTCCCCTTTATATTTATATACAGACAATGCACCATCTGCACATCTTTTATCATTTACGATGATAAATTTTCCTAGAGCTTGTTCAACATTCTCCCTAGTTTCCGTGCAAGCTGACCAATTCGGGTAGTAATCCCATTCGTGGTCATCTACCCAATTATCACGTGAAGCTTTGGAGGTGAACGCTAGGAAACCCCTGTAGGATTTCCCGTGTCACCCCATATCGTTTTAACTCCAAATCTGGAGTACCGAGCGTAGTAAAATTTTTTCATAATAAACCCTCCATTTTTTTATTTAAGAGTTTAATACCCTTATTCAAGCTCAGAACGTTTTGTTCTGAACTTTGGTAAATATATTAAAGTAGGGGTTATAACTTCCCATCTGCTTCGGAAGCCACAATTCCGTATATCTTTTGAAAGGCGTGGAACAGGGCACGGGACTGGACATCTAACCAATTGTCACGTCCGTTAGGGGCTTTCTCTCCGTGCTTATTTTTTTCTAGCATTTTTTGGGTGCATAATGCTTCCGCTATATCACCGTCATAAATAAGGGCGCAACCCCCGTAAGAATATTCTTTCCAGTTTTCCGCCCCATTTAAAAGGACTTTTGAAAGCCCCAGCTGGTGTAATTCCACATCGTCATCTACATGCCGTAGAATGATGTAGGCGTATTTGCATACGCCACGACGCCACCCCGGCTTGTTGCAGACTTTAAGCCACAATTCATTCAATTTTTTTACAACTTGTTCTTTTCTCATAATTATTTCCTCCCTAAAGTACTTAAGGTATTGTCCGCGTTCGCTGTCGCAGTTGTAAATCTCGTATTGGCATATACGGTCATTAAAAGTTGCTCTCATATCCTTTTTATTATTTATGTAAGGTATTCCCGACCATGGGCTATCTAATCTCATATGAACAGGGCAAAGATATACATTTCTTCCTTGATTGTATATCTTTCTTGCCTCTGTTTTATTGATACGGCAATAGGTAACGCCGTCAACAATATATTCTTCGTACTTCATTTTCTACACCCCCTTACAAGAAAAACCCTGGGAACATCTTGCAATTATCCTAGAAACAGGGATGTCCATATAATGTTCTCCGTCCACGAAAATATTAATTTCGTGGGGGGTTAAATTTTTTAATTCTGTCATGATTAACACTTCCTTTCCCAGTACCCGTTCCAAAGAAAATAGAGACAATCCATTGCGGATTTCTCTACCGGGAAATCAAGAATCATAACGGGTTTTGAAACCAAAAAGTTCCTTGGGACGGTGCTCTACATCACAGTATGTATTCCAAAGCCGCACCAAATCTTCGTTTTTAATTTCTTTTGTTGTTGTCATGTTTTTATTCCCTCTTTCTTTGTTTTCGGTGATTAACATTCCTCTTTCTCTATACCACCTCCAAAAAATAGAACCCCGTCCCAACTTTCCAAAATGTAATATTTCATTTTTCCCTCTCCATTCTCCGATTTCTCGGGATACATTTAATTGCTCTTAATTGAGCATGGGCCGGTGTTTAACGTCCCCCGGCACGACAATCTATTTGTCTAAAATGTAAGTCTTTTCACAACTCCGAGCGGGGCGAAAAAACTTACATTCCGTTCCTTTGGTTACAGTATATAGAGTATAAGAAGTATCTATCCGCTACTCCCATACCCTAGACACATCGACCATAACCAGAAGCACCGTTCCCGGTCCTTAGCCTCGATACGACTAGTATACATACGTACCTCTGATTATTGATAATCCCTCACTAGGCATGCAACTTAATATGCCATTAGAATCGTTATCATTCCCGGCTACTAAATAGCCAGTTCAGGCAACAACACCGCGAATCTCACGCCGCCTACCATGGCTATCTGACGCTTAGCCCTCCAACGACTTGGTTAAGCCGTTTTCATCGGGTACCACGGCAACTTTTTTATGTCGCCAACTCCCACCGTTTCCGGTGGAAGATACCATATTCTGTTCTCAAAGAACAACCCGTTTGCCTCACGGCTGGGGCTTTATTTTTTTTCTTTTTACTATTGCGTCGAGCCGACCTTGTATTCCTACAACCCAGCTCGGTGGGCGTCCTTTGCGTTTCGTTTCCGTCCCGCTTGGGATGGTTACAGTATATCAAACCACATAAAAACTGCATCAACCGCATAACTAAGCCATTTGTAGCCACTATACATAAATAAACAGCCCATAAACCGCATGGTTAAGCCATTCTTGCCTACCCCCCCCATCATTCGCCCCTTTGTGGGGGTGGGGCTTCGTATTTGCGGGTACTGGCACGGCACGGCGATAATTAGGGAAGTTAGTACACTCACGTATGTTAATTTTTTTACCATTTTAATTAAAAATAACGCCCTCAAAGGCTATTTTTAGCCTTATATATTCTCTTAGGGTAATTATACCTAAGACAGTAGTTATACCTAAAAAACGTGCTTGAGAGAGCCATTTTTAACAATTTAGAGCCATTTAAAGAGGGGTGGGGCTTCTTTTTAAGGGGTACTATAAATAAAAAAAAGGGGATTCCAAAAAATATTTTAAAAATTCCTTGGTAAAACTGTTTAAATATACGGGAATTACTGTCTAAACACGGGAATCTATGATAGAAATATACAAAATGGTAGAATAAATCCTTAAAAACAAGTTAAAATAGACAGTTTGTCATACGGGAATATTTAAAAATGGAGAATACTCTCAATACAGGTGAACTACATTTAAACAGTTTTACTGTTTAACATGGCTAATCAAGGCAAAGTCTTGATTCCCAAGGAATCAAATCACGGCGGAAAGGGGGATATATAATGAATGACAAACAAAAACAAATGGCGCAGTTATTTGCATCAGCCAAAGATGATTTGATGTTATTCAGAAGAGTTTTTCTCCCCGTTGAGGATGAAGTAAAGACCCCTACATTCCAAGAGGAATGGGGAAATATCCTTTTACATGGTAAAAATCACTATGCAGTAGAAGGCTTCCGGGAATCAGGAAAAGCTCTTTCTATATATACTTTAATTCCGACACCCAATGGGTATAAACAAATGGGAAAGCTCAACGCTGGGGATTACGTATATGATGAAAATGGAGACCCTGTTCTTGTTGGTAGCACTTCTAAAATATTCAATAACCACCCATGCTTTGAAGTAGAGTTCGACGACGGAGAAAAAATTGTTTGTGATGCAGGGCATCTCTGGGATGTTTGGGATAAACGTAAACGTCGTTGGAATATAATAGACACCTTAACAATGTATGGCAAACAGAATTTAGGGAATCCTCAGGGAGGGTATCAGGAGAAAGCTTTTAGAATACCTTTAGGAGGAGCGTTACAATTCCCTCAGAAGGGGCACATTATTTCCCCCTATGATTTAGGGATGTGGTTAGGGGATGGAAATAACAAAGCCGCAGAAATAACATCTGGGTACGAAGATTTAGAAAACACCTTAGATAATTTAGATTGGAAACAAAAAACTGTTCGTAAGGAAGAAGGGGCAGCTGTTATTAAATTCCAAAGTGGTTTCTGGGCAGAATTAAAAAGATTAAAATTATTCCACGACAAACATATCCCAGAGGAATATTTTTACGATAGCGAGGCAAACCGATGGGATTTATTGGCGGGACTTGTTGATAGTGATGGGACTATTGCTAAGACGGGGACGAAGAAAGGGACTATCACCTTTACTAATACGAATAAAAGATTAGCCGAAGGAACATTTTATTTAATTAAAAGCCTTGGGCTTAAATGTACTATGACGGAAAGCAAAACCTATTTATATGGGAAAGAATGTTTTCCACATTTTGACATTTCCTTTAAAACAACAAATAAATTCCTAAGGTTAAAGAGGAAGAATTATTTAATCCAAGAGAAACAAGATGCCCGGTCAAAAATGAGAACCGTAAAGAAAGTAACCCCTTGCAAATCTGTCCCAACCATGTGTATTAAGGTTGACAGTCCTACGGGATTATTTTTATGCGGTACAGGATGTATCCCAACTCATAATTCCGGGGTCGTTCTTAGAGCTTTCCCCTTCCATTGCCTTACATTCCCTTCTAGAGACAAACGGTACGTAGTCTTTATTATGGCTAACCAAAGATTGGCTAGCAAGAGATTAAAAGAAATAGAAGATGAATGGCTGAGTAACGAACTATTATCTATGAATTTGGTTAAGATTGTAGAACAATCCCAGACTGGGTTTGAAGTAGTGGTAACAGACGAAAACCAAGAGGAGATGTGGGTGCGCTTTGAAGCCTATGGCAAAGGGGCTTCTATCCGTGGTTTGAATGTACATGACTGCCGTCCGTCTATTGTATTAATAGATGACCCGCAGGATATTGAAGATGCTAAATCGGATACAGTACAAGAATCCGACTGGGAATGGTTTTTATCCGATGTAAACTTCCTTGGTAAGAAAACAAGAATTTTTATGATTGGCAATAACTTAGGTGAGAAATGCTTAATAGAGAGGGTTATTGAAAATCAGAAGGATTTGAAGTTTATTGGCGTCCGCATTCCTATTTTAGACGCAGAAGGAAATTCCGTATGGCCCGAACGATGGAGTTCAGACGAAATCAAAGCTGAACGGGAAGCCTTTCGTCGTATCGGTAACTTGGATGTGTGGGAAAGAGAAAAAATGTGTATTGCTATTTCCCCCGAAAGCCAATTATTCAAAAAGGAATATTTTAAATACTACAAGCCGGAAGAAGTAACTACAAAGGATATGAATATATTCACTACGGTTGACTTGGCTATTTCCCAAAAAGAAACTGCCGACTACACGGTTGTATGTACGGTAGGAGTTAATTCCGATAACCATTGGTTTATCCTCGATATCAACTACGGACGGTGGAATCCTTCCGATACGATTGATGCCATCTTTGATGCCGTGGTTCGATATAAGCCAGTATATGTAGGAATGGAAAAGGTTGCGTACCAAGCGGCGTTATCCCACTTTGTAGAAAAGGAAATGCCTAAGAGGAATGTCTGGTTCACGGTAAAAGATTTGGAAGCAAAAGAAAAGAAGGAAGAACGTATTAAAGCCATCCAGCCAAGATTTAAAGCAGGTACGGTATGGTTCCCCATGGGAGCTTCCTTTCTCGGAGAATTAGAAGGAGAACTTCTTGCTTTCCCTAAATCTTTACACGATGATTTAATTGATGCTTTGGCATACCAAGACCAAGTATACTTTGCTCCCGTTAGCAGTTATGAAAAAGTCGGTGGGGAAGATATCCCATTCGCCGGGAGTATGTAAATAAACACTTTGAAAGAGGTGATACCTTTTGACAACTAAAGCAAATATTACTTTGCCGTAGTTGAAAGGAGGTGATTAAAGCTTTTCTCTGAACTTTGTATCCTACGGCAGGAGAGTTTGGTAAGAGAATATCTTGGGGATTTAGTTTAATGGAAGAACAGGGGTCTCCAAAACCCTTAATGGTAGTTCGAATCTATCAGTCCTCGCCAAGAAAGAAACCATTAAATTATGCTGGGAGGGTAGACCCTCGAAAGTAGCTCTATCCTAAACGGACGGGCATACTTTTTAAGGTTGGTTTGGTCAGACGTGACTGCATAAGCCTGAAATTTTAACAGCCAAGGAAGTATCTCTACGGGGACTTCTTAAAATATACCCTGCTTTTCCTATGCTAAATAAGGTTTTCCTTGTTTTCATTTGCAAAAGGGGGCCTCCTCGTGGCGGGGGAGGTATTTATTTGTAATAGAGGAGGAGTTATGTCAAAAGGAGCTTTAGAAACAAGGATAGGCTTAAATAATGAAAACGGCCCCTTTTTAGGTATAGGTTTTGGTTTTATGGTTAATGTAAACCGTGTAACTTCCATCCTTCCATATATTGGTAAATACACCCATACTTTATATTTAAAAGCTAGAGATGAGGGCAAATACCATGACGCTACACGTGGTCGGGGGAAACGCTCTTTGGTGCTTTTAGATAATGGGGAGATATTTGGTTCTGCGTTTAAGCCACCGACGATTGTAAATAGACAGGTGTAAGGGGGGATTTAGTGAGTTTTCTTCAGAATAAAGAAAATCCGTCAATAGATGATATTGACAAAAGCTTAGTAACTGCTATTCAGAGAGATATTTCTGATGCTGAAAATTACCAAGATTCTGTAATCCTTCCAACAGTAAAAGAACGTTACGAAATTTACTACGCCGACAAGGATTACTACGCCCGCAAATTTCCTCGCCTGTCCAAGGTTTCGTCTTTGGTATCTACAGACGTTACAGATACGATTGAATGGGCGTTACCTTCTCTGATTAAAGTCTTTACTGGCGGTGACGAAGTTGTTACCGTACAGGGGGCATCAGAAGAAGACGATAAAAATGCCGAAATCATGCAGGAATTGCTCGTTTATCAGTTACAACGGCAGAATCGTTTCTTCCCTATCTTATATAACTGGATGAAAGATGCCCTGATAACTGGGATGGGCATTATTAAATGCTACTGGGACAGAAAAGAAGATTGCCAGCTCTTGGAACAGTCTATGAACATGAGAGCTTTCCAAGAATTACAGCAACAGAATGTTAAAATCCAGAGCGTCGAAGGTCCTGATGAGTTTGGTATTATGAGGGTACAGTATTTAAGCCCATATTACGTGAAGAACGCTCCCGTTATTGAGAATATTCTAGTATCGGAATTGCTTTATTCTTCCGATGCGAAGACTCTTGATGAAGCAAACTTTGTGGCCCATAAGAAAAAGGTGACAATGTCATATTTGCGGGAGAAGGAACAGCAAGGCATTTACGCAAACGTAGACCAAATCACGCCAAAGCCGATGACTGGCATCTTAGATGATGATATCGTCGAACAGGTTATTGGTGATAACTACCAAGGAATGAGTCAAGAAGCCGATGATGCGCGGGCGGAAGTTACTTTATACGAATGTTATACAAAAATAGACTGGGATAACGATGGTGTGCTTGAAGATATGATAGTAACCATTGTTGATGACACTATTTTACGGGTGGAACCCAATTATATGGGCAGACATCCGTTTTTCTCTATCAGCCCTACAAAAGACCCGCATAGAATTTGGGTAAAACGCTCTTATGCAGAGTTAATTGGGGAATTACAGGATTTAAAAGTTGCATTAACTCGGCAGATTGTACAGAATATCGCCCTTACCAATGACCCAAAGATGATTTTGGCAGAAGATGCTATCAATATTGACGATTATGTCAAAGGCAGAGCTGTTATTCGGAAAAAAGCCAACCACGCTATGCAGGACGTTGCTATGTCAATGCCTGTAAACCAGTTAAGCCCATATACATATCAATTCCTTGAATACATAGAAACACAAAAAGAAAACCGGACCGGTATTACTCGGTATAACCAAGGTCTAGATGCGAACACGCTCAATAAAACGGCTACAGGTATTTCTCAGATAATGGGTGCGTCTACCCAAAGACTTGAGTTGATTGCGAGAATGTTTGCTGAAACTGGCGTGTATGAACTGTTCCGTTTTATGATTGGGTTAAACCAAAAATTCATAGACAAAGAAACGGTTATCCGCTTGACCAACCAAGAATTAGCCATCAGCCCAGATGATTTACAGGGGAATTTCGATTTGGTTGTCAATGCTGGAATCAGTATCGCCTCCAAAGAGTCCACTCAGATGATGCTACAGTCCATGCTTACAGCTTTGATGCAAGTGCGGGCGGCAGGTATCCCAATTGTAACGCCTGACAATGTATACAATCTCTTTAAGAAATGGATTGAAGCCGCTGGCTTTAAGAATTATGCGGATTATATTACAGACCCTGCTCTTGTTCAGCAGAGGATGGTTATGGAAGAACAACTAAAAATGCAGGTTTTGGCTTCGTTACCGCCGCAAGCGGCACAGTTATACATGCAAACTGGGGTTCTCCCTCCAGAAATTATGATGCAGTTGCCGCCTGAGTTACAAGCTCTGTTCAATAGCTCTACAGCAACAAGAACTATGTGGGGAGGAGGTTCAAATAATGGACAAAACGGAATTGGAGTACAGACAGGCTCTATGCTCGGCAATGGAATTGGGGGACAAAGCGGAGCTAGTCAAGACCCTAACAGCCAAATGGTTGGAGGATTATCAAGAACTGACAATCGAACACCTCAAAACGTGCCAAGACCGCGAGGTAATGGGCCTTCGCAACAAGCTGGTGGCATTGGAGGATTTTAAAAGCTGGCTTGAAGCCAAAGTAACAAATGCTGAAATTGCAAAAAATGAATTTGAAGCTCTTTCCGATAATAAAGAACCAGCTAATAGTTATACTTTATAAGGGGGAATCATAAAATTTAATGGCAAAACAGAACAGAATTTCTTACAAAGAAGACCAACAGATTAATCAGCCACAAGCTAATTACTCACAGTATCTAGCGGCTGTTAATGCTCCACCGATGTCTACTACTCCACAGCAGATAGCTACGGGGCAGGGACAGAAACAGAATATTTTGAATAGTCCAGTAGGTGCCGCCGTTAATCAGAAATTAGCCCAAGCACAGGCGATGGATAAAGCGGCTGGATTTAATGGATTTAACGTACGTCGGCAAGAATTGCTTGATAAATTGAATAGTTTACAGCCAAGTTTGCCGCAGTATGTTCCCAACAATACTAAAATGGACTCCCCTGCCTTCCAAGCTCAGACAGCTAATTTAGGGGATGGTTCCACTTTGATGAACCCCTCTGACGTTGTACAGGCACAGGAATGGAATGTGGATAAACTGAAACAGTTACATCCAGACTGGTCGGATGACATGATTAACCAGTATATGAAACGGCGGTTTAATTACCAGGCATATAATGCTTTAGTTAATGCTGGGGCTATCCAACCGAACCAAGCATCCCGTGATTGGACTGCATATTTGGCAGAAAAAGCACGTATGGAAGCAGAAGCCCGTCGACAGGCGGCACTTGCGGCACAGCAGGCTAGCTCCGGCGGTGGTTATGACAATAGCTATTATTCCGGTGGTGATTACTCCGACGGGGATAGTGGATATTACGATTCTGGCTATAGTGATTACGGCGATTACTCATCGGGAGACAGTTATTCTTCTGATTATAGTGACGACACCCCAACTATTCGGGAGGCTACCCCAGAAGAATCAGCGGCTTTGGATGACCAGTACTCCAAAGATTATTACTACCGTACAGGAACATATCCGAGTCCTGTAGGGGATGGTACGCCTCCAAAACTCTTTGCTTGGTTATGGGGGGACTAAATAAAGAAATCCTATAATTTACTCACCAACCCGATTAACGGGAGTGAAAGGAGAAACAAATGGAAGAAACAAAAGAATTAAAAATGAATATTCAGCTTTTCGCAGACGGTGAACAGCCTTCTGATGGAAATATAGACACACAGGGACAATCTGGTACTCAGAACCCCTCAGTGGATACCGCCGATAGCTCTAATCAGCAGAACGACGGTAATTACGATTGGTCAATCGACCCAGACACGGGAGATGTAAAATTCGACCCAAAAATGTTTGACGATGCAGATGGCGGGGAACAGGATTCTGATGAGCCAGAACAGCCAGCGGAACAACCTCCGGAACCTCCGAAACCTCAGACATTTACTGTCAAGGTTGATGGTGTGGACAGACAGGTCACACTTGAAGAACTTCAGCGTGGTTATATGATGCAAGCTGATTATACGAAAAAAACTCAAGCTCTCGCTAATGAACGCAGAGCTTTGGAACAGAAGTATAATCAACAACAGAATCCCCAACAGGGACAACCTGCACAGCAACAGAAACCAGTACAGCCTCAAGTAGACCCGAAAGCATACTACAAGACCTTATCTGATTATGCAATTAATCAGGTACAACGCAATTTGGGAGAAGATTTCGACGAATACAACCCAGTTCATCAGGCGGCTTTAGCGGATGAAATTTCCACTATCAAAGCCCAGATGTATGAACGGAACGCAAAACAGCAGGAACTTCAGCAGGTATATAGCAAATATGCCCAAGACCCAAATATCAAGGAAATTGATACTTACGCCGCACAGCGGTTAAATCAGCTTCCTTATGGAGCGGCGGTTAAGATTCAGAAAGCCCTCCGTGAAAACGATGCTCGTGTAATTGATGCATACATGGCGGCGGTACGTGATGAATATTATCGGAATAGAGGATATATCCCGGCTAGTGAACGTGCAGTTCAACAGAATCAGCCGATGGCAAGTCCTGCAAAACCAGTACCGAATGTAAAACCGCCTTTTGTTGAAAATACAGGAGCAACGAAAGAACCACAAAAACCAACACAGAAAAATTTAGATTATACAAAATTAGGTAAAATGACCCTTGCCCAACAGGCACAAGTTGCTACAAAATTAGGGCTTGGTTAATGAGGAGGAATATATTTGGCAATTATTGATAAAACCGTGAAATCCGGGACTATTGTAGGGAAAATCGAAGATGTTAGTGACTTCATCACTGCTCTTGACCCGGACGAAACGTTCTACTCTAAACGATTCGGAAATACTTCCGTAACATCCACTAAACACGAATGGTTGAACGATAACCTTCGTCCTGCACGTGACAACGCTACACTTGAAGCTGTTGATTTCGATGTACAGAAAGCACGTCCCCGTACACGCTCTGCTAACTACTGTCAACAGTTCCTCAACGGTTATAGTACGACCGATACCACACAGGCAGTTAAGAAATATGGTGTACGAGATGAACTGTCCTACCAGTTTGTTAAGTGCGGCAAAGAAACTGCCCGTGACTTGGAATACGCTATCGTAAACAACAAAGTAGCTAAGGCTGAAGATACACAGCCTGCACGTTTTGGCGGTATTGCGTACTTCTTGGAAGCTACAAAACCAGTAGTTAGCATTGACACAGATGGTAAAGTAACCGTAACTGGTCATGAATTATTTGACGGTGACCCTGTTATCTTTGCGGCGGTATCTGGTGGTGTATTGGATTCCAATTATAAAGCAAATACCACATATTATGTTCATGTAATTGACGCAAACTCTTTTACCGTACATAGCACACCGCAGGAGACTATGATGTCTAATACTTCTGAAACTGCTATTAAACCGTCTGCCG
>ERZ808275.72-NODE-72-length-65802-cov-4.817148_pt1 | contig 65802 bp, 92 predicted proteins | sample MGYA00520894_ERZ808275 | MGnify/ENA primary metagenome ERZ808275 (study PRJEB31516, sample SAMN03275598) | gut metagenome | biome: mammalia-associated habitat; material: feces | host: Papio cynocephalus | place: Kenya | collected 2012-08-03 ... | reverse complement strand
CCTCTTTGATGGAGTCTATACCAATTGCAGCTTAGATATGTTTGCTATGCTTGTCAGCAACAACAAGCGGGCTAAGTTGGAAGACCTTTATCACTGCGATGAGTGCGGTGACGATGTCTATAGAACGACTTTAAAAATTAATGTAGATTATGGCGACAATCATGAACATACAAGGGAATAACTGCTTAAGAGTTGTCCTTGCCGATGGAGTAATAGATATTCCACAAGGAGCTAAAGTGATAATTAACGGAAACGGCAAGACGTTCGTTGACGGAATGCCTCTTGAAGAATACGCTAAACAACAGAAGAAATGAAACTGAATAGTATAGATATGTTCTCTTCGCTTCCCCATCTGATGAAGAGAGAGGATGGCGAGATATGCGAATATGACGATAGCTCTACACCAGAGTACATTGCGACTCTGAGTGAGTACGATGATGAGTGGCATATCGATTGGGTGTCGGAAAAAGGTGATAGCATACAGAATATAGCGGATAAGGATATCTCGTTGGCTATATACGAAGCGTATGCATGGTGCGTGGACGAGGGATTCCTCCGAGACTTAGACTCTTATCCATTTGCTACATCCGCCAGCATGGAGGCAGAGATAAACGAACTTGATGAGATGCTATATAGGCTAAGCAAATCCGTTGCAGATTCACAGCAGGAAGTTGAGAAAGACTTCCTTCGGAGACAATACGAAATAATCTCAAAGTACAGATATATGCTTAAGAGGCAATTCGAGCGTAAGAAAAAATACTGGATATGAAGCAAGAATATAGCAAGTGGGACAAGGAGCGTATCAGCATCCTCCTCCGAGTGAGAAATCAGCTAAGCAGCATGAAGACAGACTATGAGTGTAGCGCTACCTTCGTGGAGAATAGGCTGACTAACCCGAATGTGATAAAGAAGTTCGAATCTCTGATTAAGGAGATTGACGCTCAATTACGTAAACAATTTAAATTCAAAATCTGATAGAAATGAGTTACAGAATACAATGGCATCAATCCGAGGATGAGCCAATCATTGGAAAACCTATTGTGATAGAACGAAAAGACCTGCACGGCAGTACATATAGTGTTGACTCGAACCAAGGACGATGGGAGGTACACCGCAGAATTAACAACATCATTCGATGGGTCTACATCGATGACATCTTACCCGAAAATCAATGAGAGAGAAATATCTATGGTGTGCATTTGCTCTGCTTATATCAACGATGATAGCGGTCAATATCTATGAGGCGCGCAAAGCAGAGCAACTTCCCTACATCATTGTGAGAGCAAACTGCAATGATACGCTAACGATTCAAGCAGACACATTCAGAGTCTTCCCTCGCGAGAATAAAGCCTACTTCGTTCAAGGAGAGCGAACTATCGCAGTAGTAGACTCAGTTAACCAGATAAAAAGAAAATAAGATGATAGATACTCTAAGACTTGAAGTAATTGACAACGGAATAATCCTTGAAGACAAGGCTTCCACAATTAAGGAAGCCGCAACGTTCAATAACGACCCCATGATAAGTTCTGATAACATTACAAAGTTAATTGGCAGAAATGTTTGGAGTCAGATTAATCAAGTTCTAATGAAGAAGAAAGTAAAAGAATTTCAGATTCTAATCAACTACGACAATAAGAATAATAAGCAATGAACAAACAAGGATTCTCCAACTTTCTCAAGGCATACGGATTCCAAGACGCAACAATCGAAGAATACATGAAGACACCTTACGAATTAGCGCATGAAATGGTCAACTCCATGAGCTGCCACGATTGCACAGAATATCACACCTGCAGCCCAAAACAAGCCGACACCTGCCGAAAGGCATTCTGTAGAGGCTTCATCAAAGGCTACGAATCACGCAAGAAATGAACGCATTAATAATCATCGGAATAGCGTTACTCACGCTCTCTATTATCCACGACATAAACCAAGACGATAACGAATGAAAAAGAAAGTATTCATCTCTTTCCCTGCGATACACAGAGAAGAACACTACATGAGGAAGATAATCTCCTCCCTAAAAGAACTGAGAATGTTTCAAGATTACACAATCATCTCACCTCTGAACAACATTGACAAATATGGTGACGAGGAATATGAAGAAGCAGTAGCTCACGACCTTGCCTTAATGATTAAGTGCGATGCCTTCTACTTTACTAAAGACTGCGAACGCTCTAAGCTAAGTCAAGTCCAACGTGCAGTAGCCAAGGTGTACGATATCAGCGAATTTAAACAAATCAAGTAGCATGACCACCAAGCAAGTTATTCACATCCTTCACCTACACCAGAAGTGGCGCAGAGGAGCAATATGCGCACCTCAAGTCACGCAGAAGGAGTACGGAGAAGCCCTTGACGAGGCAATCAGAATCCTAAGAAAGTATGCAAAAGAAGAAGAGTAATACTCCATGTTCGGAGTGTGAAAGATTCATTAAGAATAAGTGTCCTATGGATTATTCTATATCATATCTACTATCATGCGATAGGTTTAAAGTCATAAAGAAATGAACAAAAAGGAAATCATCCAGAAGTCGAAGTCTTTCAACATAGAAGACATAAGATTCAGAACTCTATGCTCTATGGTTTCAGTATCCCAAATAAACTGTAGAACAGAAGACATCTTAGACTGTATTAACGATGTAGGGAAGTTAGGCTCTGATTTATTAGCACTAACATCCTATATTTCCCTGATCCAAGAGCTTGCAGACGATGAGTGAGATACTAAACCTACTATAAAGCAGAGGCAAGCACATCAATTAAGTGCTTGCCTTTTTTTCGTTTAAAAGCTCCTCATATACAACCAAATCTTATTGCAAGGAGCATCCTCATCCTCGAAGAAGAAAGCATAAGCAGTCTCTATGATTAGCTCTTCTGTGAGAGTCTTATTTAAGTCGGCATACGCAGCGTTGAACGCTACATACTTATCATAGTCTGTAACGCAATCTTTAAACTCAAGCGTGCTTGTAGCGTCAAGCACCTGCTCAAGCGACCAATGCGCCCCATGATGCTCCACCCCATCTTTGGTGGTGTAGTAGATTCGCTTCACTGCCTCTTCAGCACTCTCCTTATCAAAGTGCTTACATTCGTCCTTTAGCGTTATGTAGATTTTCATTTTTTAAATTCGTTTATAAAGTCCTTGACAATACTGCTGAGGCTCTTTACCTCGTTCTCTATTCCCTCAATGCGTTTATCCTGCGCACGCTTTTCAGCAAAGGCAGGATTCAAATTCTCAAGCAGAGCATTGCAATTAATAACCGCTTGCTTGTGCTTATCCACCTTAGAGAGTGCTTCTTCGCTTACTGCCTTGAGTGCTTCCACCTCTCTCAGTATGCCTTCTTTGTCGGTTGATAGCACAAGGTTGCCTGCATAGGTAGTAGTTGATGTTTCGGGTATCGTATAGGTCTTTGTCGCTCCTTCAGCCTCAATGGTTACATCAACAACTAAGCCAGTTGGTTGCGCTCCGTAACCAGAACCGAGTTGATTGTTGTAGCGAGGAACTGCAATGCTTACTGCCTTGCCTTGATAATACCTTACGCTCTCCTTATCAAGGAAGTAAATCGGGTATCCAGTCTTTATGTCTTTGAATAGCATATTATTACATTAAAGGAGTGCCATCCCGAAGAATAGCACTCCATCGTTACTTACTCTTACGTGACTTCCTCCGCTTCGCAGAGGCAAATTCTTCGGGCTTCGCAACGTAAGTACTACCCTTTCATGTGGTTGCAGTGGTTGTCTTTGTTCCAAGTGCGGCAATGAGAGCTGCCGTCTGATTCTGTTGCGAGAGTTCCAAACGCGCATCTTGATACCTGCGTTCGATGTCGGCATACCAATGCTGATTCAGTGTATCAACGATTCGCTGCGTGTTGTCTTGACTCGCACGGATTATGTCGCACTTGTCTTGTGCATTTTGGAAGCCCAATGCGGAGAAGCCTCTTTCAACGGAAGAGTTGACGAAGTTAAGCCCTTGCTGCAAGGAATTCGTCTGTCCTTGGATAGCGAGCTGATTCTCATACCCCATCTTGAGGATTGACTGCTGAGTGTTGCAGCAGCAGTTCTGGATAGCTTGCACGATGGAAGCATCTCCCTTCTCGGCAGCATTGATTACACGCTCAGCAGAGAAGCCTACTTGACCTGCTACCTGCTCAACTGCCGAACGGACTGCACAGACTCCCTGCTGCAACTGATTGAAGTCGCAATTAAGGTTCGCTCCCAAGGTAGTCAAGGCATCGTTATTACCCTTGATAGCCTGCATCAGCAAGTCGGAGTTGTGGTTGTCAGATAGCTGCGTTCTAAGGCTCTGAATCTGCCCTTGAATCTCTGCATCCTGCACCGCATTGCCTCGGTTGCCCCATGCACCAAAACCGCCTCCGCCAAACAATGCGAGGAACATTATATACGCAAAGGGGTTATTCATCCACTGATTTCCCATGCCTCCGTTCATCATGGCAGCCATAGCCATCGGGTCGTTGTTTTTGTTCGCCATCGCAGCATATGCGAGAGCATCATTGTTGCCTCTATCGCAACAGATTACTTTTTCTACTTCGCTCATAATAGTGTTTTTTAGTCGGTCGGGAACTATCTCCCGATAGCGCAAAGGTGGGAAGAAGTTGCTTGTAAACCATTTGTGAGTTTTGTAAGTTGCTTGTTTTTTGCTTGTGAAAAGTTTGTTCATATGGAATGCAATGCCTACCTTTGCCTCGTCCAAGCTGGAATTGAAACAAATATAATTTCTACTATAGTAGATGAAGTTAATCGAACCATTGGACGCATGGCGAGCATCAGTTTCAATGCTCGCCTTTGTTGTGTTAAACTCTCCCTAAAATTATCATAAATGATAATTGTTTTGTATCTTTGCACCACATAAAGCATGAACCACATGGAGATATTATTCATAGATGAGGAAATAGAAGATGCAGTTCTATATTCCAACTTTCATGGTAAATACAAGAAATTTAAGAGTGCTGGAAAATTAAAGAAAGACTTAGCTAAAACATTCAATATGCTAAGAGCCGCAAATAATACAAAGTATCTCGAAAAGATAACCTCCTTACATTATGAGAAATTGAAACATGATAAATCTGGCTTAAGCAGTGTAAGAATAGGATACAAAAGCAAATACAGATTAATATTTACAGAGAACGAATTAGGTATAACAATCGAATTAATAGAAATAAGCGAACATTATGGCGACAAATAACATTACTCCGTTAGAAGCTACTCATCCAGTTGAATTGATTAAGGATGAGCTTAATGCACGCGGAATGAGTAAAAAAGAACTCGCCGCGCGCATGGACATTCAGCAGTCAAATTTAAGTAGATTGCTGAAAGGCAATATGCCAATATCTTTCGATGTTGCAAGAAAGTTAGAACAAGCTCTTGACATTCCCGCAGATTATTGGATGAGTTTGCAATTGCAATATGACAAAGATTGCGATGCAATTATGCAAAGAGAGGAGTCGGAAAGAGAAGCTATAACGATAGAATCCACACTTCGTAATATATTCAATTTATCCGACCTCTATGGCAAACTTAGCATACGCTCATCGCTTTTTGTGCAGAATAAATTGGATATTCTGAAGAGCATCTTTCGTGTTGAACCGATTCAGATTCCAACTCTTATACCTAATGGCGCATTCAAGAAGAGCGAAAAACTCACAACAGACGAGAAAAATCTGAACACATGGTTATTGCTTGCATATGTATCAGCAGACGATAATGCTCCCAATATTTCTTATGAAGAAGGAAATGCAGAGAAGGCAGCAAGCCGTATCTCATCTGAAATGAACAACGGAACATTGACTCAGTCAAAGATAAAGACTATCTTAAGTGACTTAGGGATATCGTATTCCGTTGTTAAGAAGATAGAACGAGTACCAGTTGATGCTTTCTCATTTTGGAGAAATAAATATCCATCAATTGTAACGACCAATAGATATAATGATATGAGCCGACTTGTATTCAATGTATTGCATGAACTCGGACATATATCAATGCACTTAAGAAAAAGTAAATACATAGGATTTCTCACTTCAGATAATAACTATGAGCAGAATATGGAGTTAGAAAATGAAGCGAACAAATTTGCAGCAGATGCGTTAATTCCACCATCCGTTTGGAAGGATATAAGTAGAAGCGCAATGCCGCAAGGATTCGCATCAATAGTTCCACATTTACGGAAGATGGCAAAAGAGAAGTCATTGTCTGAAGATGTAGTAATATGGAGGTACAAACATGATACTGGATGTTACAATCTTAAAGGAGCAAAAGCGTCACCGATAAGATAACATATATAGCGAGGGTCACACCCTCGTTTTTTCTTTGCTGCGAGCATCAGTTTCAATGCTCGCCTTTTTTGTTAAAAATCGGTGGATTGTTGACTTGTATTGATTTTTGTTCGTATATTTGCACCGACGAAAGTTAGTGCATGTATACATAGCCAAGGTATATGGGCACTTTAAAAAGAAAATAGGGAGGACTTTCACGTGAAGTTCTCCCGCTTTTATATAGACTACATACAACACTACAAACCATTAAGCGTAATGTAGCATACGCATAGCGAGGGTCACCGCCCTCGCTTTTTGCTTACATAAAAAGCAGCCCTTGCGAGGCCGCCTTTCATTATTCTGGCTTACCATACCCTCTTCTCTCATTCTCCTCTACGAGAGTGGTGTAAAGGTCAAAAGGATTAGCTCCTCTTCCAAGCCAATCATGTAGGAGCGTAAGCAGCTCTCTCATGTCAGCAATGGTAGCTTGACGACTATCAGCACCACGAATGCCATTGTTACCAAGACGATGACCAGTAAGGAATGTACATTTCTCCTCGCGTATAAGAGCACTACTTTCTCCCTTCGGTAGATAATCACGAAAGATTGACTCAACGCATTTATAGTATAAGTCATACTTCACAGATGGGTCATCAATCTGCGAATCAAGCAAATCCTTGATTTCGTCTTTTACTTGAATATTCTCCTCTTGTTCATCGAATATAATGCCTTCCGTTTTAGACCTATCAGCATTAAACAAGAGTTTCTGCTTCTCAATCTCTTGCTGAGTCTTCTCTCTTAACTTTTTAGATTCGTTTATCATAACTCTATTTTTTGTTTGAAGTTTGCTACAGAGCGTTCAATTGATTCGCACTGAAATACGTTAGTGTTAATCACGTTTGTTGCCTTGTCAGACTTAGGTATGTATTTTGCGTAAGACGACCACTTACCATCATCATACGCTGCAATAGCATAGATTAAGGATGGATGAATGCCCCACTCCTTTGCATAGCGTTCTACGATGGTTGGTGCATTGATGTAAGTCTTAATAAATCGCACTTTCGTTGGAGAGAGAATGAAATCTCTGGCAAAGCTATCAGCAGAGTTCTCATCTGTAAGAAGTAAATCACCATCTGAAGAACTAACGTGATATTTATTCTGCCGAATGTCATCGAAGTCGAATAGTACATGGTACAACTCATGGAACAAGGAGAACCACAAAGTCGGGTATCTCTTATTTAAATCCGATATTACTATACAAGGTTTTCCGTTGCATTCCATTGTTGCTCCACGAACTTGCATCTTCGGTATTGATGGTTGATAGATTATCGTTACACCAATAGCGTACAAAGCACGAATTACATTCATAAGACCATTCTCCACGTTCTTCGTGCATGGACGTATGTTAGGCATTATCTCCATCAGACGACTTCGGTTGTATGGATTAGGATTCGCAATCTTCTCGAACTGAGCAGAAGCAGAAGAAGTCCAGAAGTTGCGCATCTTGACATTATACGTGTTCTTTGTTCTGCTATATGCAGCAGAGAATCTCGCAAGGTTGCTCACATAATCTTGTAGCCTTTTGAATCCAAAGAATTGCTTGATTCTACTTGCATAGTCATTGCTGCCAAAGAATCCCAATTCTTTTAAAGTCTTGATGTCGAAGTATTCGCACAAGATGGAAGTATCACGTATGTCGCATATTTCCTTTACATCTTCAAGGCTGATGATGTCTGCATTCGCGCGAAGGAAATCATCCATAGATATGCCCAAAAACATTGCTACCTTTAGAACGTTGAATACGCTTGCACCAGAATAATTGCCATCAATTATCTTAGTCAACGTACCTACATCCATGTGCAACAATTCTGCTATCTTCGTCTTAGACAATCTCGTATCTTGCATTTTCTGCGAGAATAGTTCGTTGATTGACTGACTACCTATATCAACCTTAATAGGGGAGTCGAAGACACCCATCATCGTTTCTTTATATTGTATATCTTTCATACCGATTATTTTCGGCAAATATACACAAACTATCAGTATTGCACAATATGTTCACCGATTATTTTCCCCACCTCCTCCCTCATAATCCGTGCAGCAAGCCCTCCGAGCCTATACCTCGCACTATTCTTCAGCGAGTTAACTCTCTGCTGACTCATACCGCTAAGCCCGACAATATCAGCCTCAGAAAAGCCTATCTGCACAAGCACGTCTACAAGCACCACGCGTGCCGTGACGCACCTATCGGAGCGACACACGAAGAACTGCTCTTCCCTTATGCCGCCAACCAGAAGAACCGCTTCTACGGCTCTTCGATAAATATCTTCAAGTCTATGCATTATTCGATTGATTAAGATTTAAAAAATAAGAAACACAAAAGCGCAAAGCAGTCCACCGACCGCCTTACGCTTATCATCCTAATCAATCTATTTACCCTTAGAATATATGTACCTATAGATAGCCACAATTAAGGCTATCACGAATGCAAATGAGATGAGAGTCACAAGCGACTTACGCTTAGCCAGCGTTCGCTCCTCTGCCTTGCTAACTCTCTCCTCCTTGATAGCTACGCTGCGCTGAGAGTCACTCTTGCTCTGTGCACGATTCGTCACATGCTGAGAGGAGGAGAGTGCGTCCTTATTGTGATACACTCCTCTGTCGCGATACACGCTCTTGCTAAGCACCTTGCCGGTAGAGTCCACTACGATGATGGTCTCTGTTCGGTCGACCACGCTATCGGCTATTTCCATTTTGGAAACAACCACCAACGTATCATGCACAAGCACGCTATCAGTCTTAGTGACCACCATCGTATCGTGCACCACGGAGGCAGTACGCTCAACGGACTGATACGCTTTGCGCGCGCAACCACATATGCTCATGCAGAGCAAAAGGAGGAGCAATATGCGATTAATATAGCTTCCCATATTGTATGTGATTCACTCGGTTGAGCCAACCCTTGAGATTTACTTTCTGTCGAGGGTCGCCCTCTGCAATGCTCTTATAGTATGCGATTCGCTTCTCTCGGAGCTGCCCGAAGAGTGCAAGTGGGCTTCGAGAGTTGACTGCTGCCAATGTGCGAGAACCTACAATGCCATCTGCCGTCACTCCTGCACAACGTTGCAAGGCTTTGATGGGGTTGATAACTCCTGCGTTCCATGCCCAATCTACGAGCATATTCGCCACGCTCTGGTCTTCTATCTGGTCTGCCTTACACTTGTCCCAAAATAGCTTCTTGAAGATGTGCATCCACTGCTCCGTGGTGATATACTTAAGGTCGTTAGGAGTCTTATTCGCTCCGTATACGCTGCGGAAGGTTGCGAGGGTCACTCCCTTGCAAGTCCAGCCTCCTCGGTCGTTCTTGTTATTTGTGAATCCTCCTTCCCAACGCAGGATAAAGGGGACGAGTTCTTTGTAGTTTGCCATAAATATCGTATTTTTGTGGTGAATTCAGTTGTTTTCATTTTGAAGAAGTTGGCGGGCGATACTATATGTGTCGCTCGTTTTTATTTCGTCTTGTCTTCAAGAGTCTCTTCTACCGCTTCGCCCACATCCTCGTTCTTGCGCTTGATATAAGCCACGATGAAGCGTTTGAGGCTGAATCTGTTTCGGATTCCATGTATATCGCATACGTGCCCATAGATGCTATCAGCCTCAATGAGTAGGGCAAAGATTGCTCCGATTGCGCCTCCAGTAAGGTCAGAGCCAATGCCGAAGGGCTCAAGGGTGGCCTTAGCGAGCAGGAGTCCGAAGATGATGAAGTTGATGTACTCAAGGAATTTCACTATTGTTCGCCTCAGTGCGCGAGAGATGCGGAAATCTTCCTTTCTCACCTTCACGCTTGCCGTAAGTCCCGACCAGAAGTCGGTAAAGACGAGCGCGATTATGAAGAGAATGACCCACCGAAGGTCGAAGAATGTCTGCAATATCTCGGTGTAGAACGTGTTCGCAGCAATTGCTCCGCTCGTCACCACGATGGGGTTGCCACCGCTTGTACTTACTCCCTTTAGCATACCCTTATAGTCCTATCTCGGTCAGTGCGTCCTTTACCTTGTCGATGAACTCATCGTGCTCTCTCACCTCATCAGCAGTTTCGTTCGTGCGGCTCTTGCGGGAGAGCGAGGCTGCGAATGCTGCTACATCCATTGCTGAGCGCAGGTTGTAGGCTTCCATCTCTGCGGCATTGATTGCCTTGTCTCGCGTGATGGGCTTCTCTACGCTAAAGCACCATGCTTTTGTGATGTCTCTTGTTGTTGCTTCCATGCCTTCCTGCATAGCAGGTTCGGTGATTGTCTCATCTCGATGGAATAGCATAATCTGCACTTCTGTGGTGCGATCTTCCATTACGCATCGTCCGTTCTTCCACGTGTGTTGATTCTTCTCTGTATCGGTTGCCTCTGTGTGAGGCACTTCTGTGTAGTTAAGGTTTATCATCTCTGTATGTATTTAATTTGGTTTGTTGAGTCATAGAATATGTAGCCGCATTGATTGACAATCATAGCGTCTTCGATAGGCAATATGTTCTCCTTGCCGAATTGCCTCTCAGCCTCTGCAATGTACCTAACAATGCCATCTGCTTGTCCATGGAATTCGTATGCTCGTATCTTGCCGTTCTTATTTCCGTCTTTATCCAATTCGGGAACACCAATCAAGCATTTTATCCAATTATACTGCCCATTCTTTTCGTTCTTTAGCAAAGTATAGTCGAATATATCAAATACAACCTCATGCTTCACTAAGTCGCTCATTGGGTAGTTAGGAGCATCCATCTTTCTATCTATTCTAATCTTGTCCGTTAATGCGGATAGTTTCATTCGCTTCTCGATATTTCTTATCTCATTGAACGAATTCGTATGCTTAAGTAGTCCGAAATAGCTCGCCCAAGATTTATCGTTATTGCATTTCCTCGCACGCTTTATCGTGCTTTTACGCAGCAAGCAATAGCCTTTATTGTGACTCATAACAGATTTATTCTGATTGCGATACAATCTGAAGCCGCAAAAATCAAATCCTTTTGCATCGTCAATGCGGAATATCCTTGTATCACCTTTCTTCGCTCTCAATTTCAATTCGTACCACCAATATTGCCTTATTCGCCATTTTAATGAATTAGCTTCACTTTTCGTCCTGCAAGCCACAAGGCAGTTATCTGCATAGCAGACTCGCCACTCTGTATTCTCGCATAGCCAACGATGGAAGCCAAGCATTATAATGTGATGCGCAAGAGGGCTCGTTGGTGTACCAACTGGTAGTTGACCATTCGCAAAGCATATATCTGTAGCGAAATCTATTAGCCATTTATCACCAATCAACTTCTTTAGTTCCTTGCGGAATACCGATTGCTTAACATGAGCATAGCATTGTCGTTGGTCTGCGCATACGCACCATTCTAATTCTCGCATATCGTAGAATAAGTGTTTAACTCTTGGAAGGACGTAATTACTTTTTCTGTTTTTTACTGATGGAGTAATTCCGCATCCATTCTTGCAGTTAAGCGAAACCAAAGGGGCACGTTTGGTGTAGATTGGCTCTAACTTATTTTTAACAATATGTTCATAGATAAGCGTTCTGAATGCTGGCGCATTGATGTGTCTTACCTTGCCGTTAAGATTCGTCTTAGTTAATTGACGATAGGAGATATCTCCTCGCCACGTTCCGTTCTTGAGATGTAAGTTAATAATATTGCACAAGCCATCTACATCAGCCAATTCTCTTCTGACCTCCTTGCGCCATTTGCGTCCTTTAGATGCAGTCTGTATTGCAACGCGAATGTCATCTATAGTAATCGGTAAATGTGATGGTCTGTGCATAGTTAATTATATATTGTGCGAGTTTCCTCGCGTTAATCTCTCTGCCGAGCAGTATCAACGGAGTTGTCTGTCCGTTAGAATGCCTCATGTTCATATCCATTACATCTCGTGCAATCATTACACCACATTCGCATTCCTTGTCTTTTATATTCTTTGCTTCTCCAGAGCAAGGGAATCTACCATAATAGCTCTGCATCATTTTATGATGCTCGGCTTAGAGCAGAGCCGCCATAGTTCACATTCGTATTCGCTGCGGAGTTGTTCGCATTAAGATACCGCGCAGAGCAAGCCGAATTGTTCGAATTACCACGAAGGCGAAGGCCATGATAGATTTCCTTTTTAGCCGATTCAATCGGCATCACCTCTCATTCACGCTTCAGCGGTCACCTCTCTCATAAGGGACTTGTCGTTTTTTGAGGATTCGGGGGTGCGGTCGTTGCACTCCCTTTATATCGGCTGCGCCTCAGCTTCGCCTAATACGGCAGAGAGCAGAGCCGCCATAGTGCACATTCGAAATCGCTGCGGAGTTGTTCGCATTAAGATACCGCGCAGAGCAAGCCGAAGCGTTCGAAGAACCACGAAGGCGAAGGCCAATACGCGCACGCTGGTCTATCTTATCTGACCAATATGGGAACGACCATGTATATAAGCATTGCCAACTATTAAGACCTCCACCTACTGCGGTCTTATATGGAGTGAAGCCTAATCGTGTCTTTGCATATCCATCGGATAAGATAGGAGGTCCGAATGTGCCAATCTTCGAGTAGACGGATTCGAAGGGGAATGTGCCGAGATTGTCTTTCGCAGAAGACGTTTCGTACGCCCACTTCGATTGATTGGGCTCAAGATAAAAGTCTACATAATCTTTATCGAGCGTCTCTTGCTGAAACGAACCAGTACCTTTCACCTTATTCGTGCCTACCATCTCACATCCACCGCCCCAATAGGCGAAGATGTCGCCACTTAGGTTCATTCCGTGAGTGAGGCTCATGCGCAGGCTTACTTCCACATCATAGGTCACCCCATCTGTGTCGCCCTTGGCAGTGCCTTTTACTACCTTTAGCACCTTGCAATTCATCTTGCCATCGGCAAGACCTTTAGCTCCTACAATGTTCTTATAATGATACTTCGCTCCATAGGCTTCGAATTCTTCACCCTCAGCAATGCCGAATTCTGCTGCCCATGATGCTGCCATCTGGCTCTCCATGCATTGTTCTTTGGCATAGTTATAATTGATAGTAAACGAGTAATAATTACCACCCCCGAAAGGAGAGGCAGAATAGAATACTCCATACCGCCAAGTATCCGTGCCTTGCTCTTTACACCGCACACCTCCATTGGCAAGGAATGTGCTCTCGGAATTGCATGAATTATTAGATGATATACCCGAACCGAAGAGATTGTTGTCGTGCAGATATTTCGTGCCGTAGAACAATTCCATGCACGTGATAAAGGTGTTGATAGCATGATAACCGCCCTCAGCGAAAGGCACTGGAGATGTAGCGTCAGCGTTGTTTGCTCGTGCCCATTTCATGTTTGATATCTGGGTGACGTCTGCCGTGCGAGGGAATGTGCGCTTCAAGTCCTTAAACATCGTGCATAGACCATTCAGTCCTGCCGCATTCGCAGTGTTAGAATCTCCACCTTGATAAGCATAGAAGAACGTGCGTGCCTTGCCGCCAATCGTTGTGATAGGACAAGGGCTGAGAGCAGAGCCAAGCAGAGGAAATCGTCCAGTCTGAATGCCATCATACGTGATAGGATTAAGGAATATACCGCTCAGCATCTTTCCGCTCTTGCCCACTTGGCGGTCTACAAGATAGAGTGTATCATAGCGACCTATCATGATAGAGTACTTCGTCTCCGTTGTCTCCCACGGAAGGAGTTGGCGCACCTTGTTGCCCTCAGCATCGTAAAGGGTGACGAGTCCAAGCGAATTGTACACCTCAGTAGCATCGTAAGGATGCGCACCATCCTTTGCCGTAACGACCACTCCGTTTTTAAGTGTGAGAGGCTGAGTATGCGCTTCGTCAGTATAGAGCTGCACATCACAAGCAGCACGCATCTCCTCTGTGATACCCACCGCAGGAGCGAAAGCACCAGAAGTGAAACGGAAGAAGTTGTTGTCCATCAGTTGCCCCACTGGGCGCGTACATTCCTCCGTATTGTCCGTATGGTCTATGAGAAACGGATGCCAATCTTCGAGAATGCTCTTATTGCCCTTGCCGTTAAGAAACTTAGGCGAGCCAGTCTGTTCGTCATGCTCCGCCACATAGTAGTCTGCACTACCCTCTATGGCTGAATTGAGTGAGTCAATCTTCGTGAGCGCATCAGCGAGCTTCTGCTTTTCTTCGTTCGTGTAGTCGTTGGTAGAAAGTCCCTTACCGCTCACCTTGTCCACCTTATTCGCCACTTGAGCCGTTGTGGGCTGCCCTGCATTAGCGTATTCTTTCACCTTAGCGAGGCTTACCGCCTTATTCGTGCCTCCATCGTTGATGAGCACATTCTCTGCGCCCGAAGCCGCAGTCTTAGCCTCAAGCCCTTTAAGGTATTCGTCAATATTCTTTGTCTGTTTTGCCATCTCAGTTAATTGTTAGTTTGTTTCCGCCACCATCCGTGAGGAATTTCCCCCCTTGGGTGACGAGATAGATGTTTCTGTCTATTTCTCCATCAGCTATCTTAGCTTGAGGAGGAGCAATGCGAAATTCCTCGGCATGAATCGTCCGTGCGTGGAATCTCACTGCCTCAATCGTCTGTGCTCTCATACGTATTGCGCGTTATCAATCTCAGCCGTATCAAGCACGATGATTCTTGCTCGCTGAACGGAAGGACGAAGCCCATCCACGTTCACCTCAGCATAACCAACGAAGTCCATCGTACCTGCGTTTTGCCAATTCTCTCCGTCAACGGAGTGCTGAGCAAGGAGCGTGTGCACCTTGCCATCCGCAATCTTGATTGCAAAGGTCACAATGCCCTCGTCACCGCAAAGTATTGCGTCAGACTGCTGCATTCCGTCCTTCTCAGTAAAGTTCAATGTTGTCATAGTTATTTAATCGTTAAGTAAGTATTCGTATCATTCTCCAGAGCCGCAATTCGTGCTTCAAGAGCTTTGATTTTAGCCTCAAGCGAGGTTGTGTCCGCCTCAATCGTATGAGAAAGCGTTCCCGATATACAAGATATCTTGTAGACGCTTCCACCATAAGCAAAAGAGAGACGGAAGTTATTATCATCCGTATACTTAGCCTGCGCCTGCGCTATCGGGTAGTAGTAATAGCCAAATATTCTGTCGCTATCTACAGCTTCCTTCCTTATTGCCACATATCCGCCATAGACGATAGCCTTAGCCATCTTGATATAAGAGTCCTTGTATGCCGCAACAGCCGAACCACTCTCCTTTGTAGGCAAGTAAGCCTCATTCAGCACAAATGCTGCTTGATTAACCTTGCTATTCACATCGTCAATGCGCTGCACGGAGGTCATGATGGTGTTGTAGGTAGCAGAGGTCATGATACCTGCCTTGGCACTCGTTGCAGATGTAAGCGTGAGCGTTTTCGTGCCTCCGTTGGAATAGTCGGGGTAATTAATCTTCACCTCAGTGGTGGAAGAATTTGCTTCAGTCAATGTTGCATTATTCATGCGGGTGAAGTAAGCAAAAGGCATCACACCATTCGCAGAGTCATTAACCACTGGTATGCGAGATGTAATCCACTTCTTAGTAGACTCAACATCCCCACCCCAAAGAGCAATGCGCACATATGCTTGACCATTGTTTTGGAAAACCTTCATCTCTCCGCCAAGCACACTCTTACTGCTGGCATCACCCTTAGAATAAACGTAATTCGTTTCGTCACCATCTGTCGTCTTCTGTGCCGTAGGAACTACCTTCTTCCAAGCCGACCACCCACTCTTACCGCCATTCTCGTTGTAGTAACGCACCAATTGCACGTAAGAGAGGTAGCTGCCCGCATCTTTAATCTTCTTCGCATCATCAGTCAGCGACACACAACCACTCAGTGTCTGCACCCACACACTCTCATCCACCTTATTGCAGGCTATTGTAGCAAGCAGAGGAATACCGAATATAGGTACAACGTATACACCTTGTTTGCCACTCTCCTTGATTGCGATAAGACGATTATTCAGTTCTGTCACAGACTCGCAATTATTGGTAGCAAAGTATCTACCACTTAGAGGAGTCAGCCTCTCGTTTATCTCGTCAATGCGCTGCACCTGCGTAGCAAGAGTGTTGTAGGTAGCAGAGGACATTAGTCCGTTCCGTGTTGTGTTTGCGGTGGGAAGCTGCGAAGGTGTAATATATTGATTCTTCCCTCCGCTACTCACTATTATGTGGTCATCTATCGCACCATCCTTGTTCTGTAAATTAGCAAGCACAGTGCTTAATTTTATGGTCTTTTCTGTCATCTCACATCTTCTTTTAATGTTATATCTATCTGAGGTATAGCAGATGAATCGTTCTCTGTTATTTTTAAAGAGCTTATCCGAACTTTATCTGAAAACCCTAAATCTTCTGACTCATCCACATAGAATCTGTCGCCTTCTTTTATCGTACTATAAAGGCTTTCCTTCCCAAACTTCTGACAAGCCTGATGTTGTCTCCAAAACCACACATTGTCAATCTTTGGCTGATAGGAATAATTCACCTTACTATACTTCTTGAGGTATGGAAGAGCAAGCCTTAGCAATTTCTCCGATGCCATCTTAACATACAGATCAGGCATCTTTATGTTAAGAAGAACGTATTCGTCTCCTTCGCTTATGCAAAAAGTTTTATTAGGGAATACAACATTAATATCTCCATCTGTTTTCCGTAACAACCTAAGTTTGTAGAATAAGCCACTTTTTTCACAACTATCTATTTCGAATTCACGACCTACACACATTCCGGTCTTAAAATAAATGGTTGGTGCGGTTTCAGACTTGTAGTTGTTTATATCAAATCCTATATCCTTTATCCATACATCGAGAGAATTCTTTTCAACCTTGCTCAAATCCAAATCTCCGTCATCCGAAGGCACTTCGGCTTTTACTATTGTATTGATTACATCCTTTGAATTGCCGTCTACATCAACTCCTGCATTTCTTAAATCTCCTATAGTAACTTTCTCAATTGAAGGGTACACATCTTCGTCTGTCGTCTCGTTATCTGTACCATCTATGTACACACTTCCCTCAAAAGTACCATACTTGCTTCTATTCGGGCAGTCTATATAAACATCATTTTGATTGCATACCAATTTATATCCGTAATACTCGTCATCCTCACTTTCATACAGAAGTTTAGTACCTTTTTCCGATGGGAACATCGGCAGCATAAGTCTTGTTACCGCCATGTTGTTCTGAGAATTAAAAGGAAGGTCATTTACAACATATTTTTTATATTTGTCGGATGATGTTATAAATGAATATTTGAAAATTCGCGTAGACCTCGCAATAATCTTTGTCATAGGGAAAGTCAATTCATCATATTTCATTTCCAGCACTCTAAGCCAAGATATAATACCATCGTCTCTTGTGACCCAGCACCTTACCAAAGATTTTTTCTCTGAATCCTCATAATAAGAACAATAATCAAACTGCGCAACTCCCTTAAGTACGTACTTGCTATCTGAATATACTGGAACTCCATCCTTATAAGTTGGCTCTCCTACATACTCATAATAACTAACTTGAATACGAGGATTTATATCATCCATGAGAGTAAAATACGGATTGGAAACTTGCTTCGGAGACTCATTGTAACATTGTACATCATTGATAAGTAAAGAAGCATCATGATTCAAATTCGTATCATAATAAAGAATGAGCTGCGGGCGCGTCTTTCCGGTATTATCGGAACTTAAGTCTTTTATCTTATACATTCCATAAAGGTTCGCAATCTCATAACCCATACCAACCCACTTATAGTACGAAGTAGGCATATTGGTAGTATTTCCATAAGCCCTTAATCTTGTAATAAGTTCCTTACTATCGTCTATTGCCATTTCAAATGACAACAATCCTTTCCCGATTCCATAGCAAAACTTATTGGCTATTACATCACCAGTGCCTCCTATCAATATATTTCTTCCACGAATAATAAAGTTCGTCTTAAATTCGGAGTCAACAAGTTGAAGCGCATCCCAACATGATTGATTCTCTACGCTTATACTCTTATCTTTTTTAACAGTATAGCCTTCGTCTACTTTTACAGACCACTTGTTCTGCCCATACAGTCTATCCAAATTAGCTTGGATTCTCTCTGCAAGGTCTGATACATCCTCACAATAGAACGAAAATGTTGGTAGAGCAGTCCAATGAACATTATTGTCATTGAGAACATAATCATGAAACTTACAACGCTTCAACTCATACGCATAAGTATAAAAGACTACGTTGTCATAAGTAAAAGCATCTCCTGCTGAGCCCTTACTCGCGATTTTTTTTACCGCAGGTATATGATTCAGAACAAATCTCTCTCCTCGGTAATCTATATAGTCTCCGATTTTAAAATCTATTGGTGTCGAAGACTTGAAATTTACAGATATGGTACAGTCACCCATATATTCACCATTGTACTCAACATTGGTTACAACGGCTATAGCCACACCATTACGATATAAAGTCAAAGCCTTCATCACTCTCTATTTTTGTTCCATTTTCGTCTACTACAACGTTTCCATCCTCATCCACAATCCATGTATAGAACAACTTGCCATTATTCAATACAGAATCTACTCGGAATGTCAGTTTGAACTCAACAACATCTCCAATTGTAGGATTCGTGAAGATATCAACATCAGAAATCGTCTTCAGATGGCATCTATTCCAAGACTTATCTTTCGTATAAGGCAGGTTTATAGTCAATGGCGCACTCTTCAAGAAAGTGGCAATTTCAACAAATGTGTCAAGCCAGCTACTTTCAGCGCCTTTATAACATAGGTCGACCTCAAAATCCCCTCCTTTGTAGACCATACCATCTTCAGGGTAAAAAGTGTCATCACCATCAACATCCTTGAAGTCATTGGTGTCCAAATCTTTTGTCTCAAAAGAAGGAATTTTAAAGTCCGTAACACCACAAGAGAAATCATCCTCGAAACTCTTAATGTTGCCGTCCTTATCCTTAACCTTTAACTCATATTCGTTCTTGTATGCCATCTCTATAAATTTAAAAAGGTCGAATAAGCATTAGCGCCTATCCGACCACATAAGAACCTAACCTAATACCATTGCAAATATACGCATAATTGCATAGATATGCAATAGATTAAGCCTTATCTTCTGAACTTATAGATTCCTCCGAAGATTCTTTGTCTATATTTTCAGACTCTTCTTTCATTTCGTCTAATTGGCGTAGTTCGTTAAGAGCCTTTTCGTCATCTTCTTCGCTGCCGACTTCAGATTCCTTGCCAATTCGCTCAATGCTTTCAAATACATCATTTGCGAAATCAGCATTATATGCCATCATGCAGGATGCATACATGGCGGTGATAACAGAATAAGCGACATCCTTATCCTCTTCACTCGGATTTTCCACGAATAGCGTGTTATTAAGCATTAGGTGAGTCATAGAACCTGCCGAAATACCAACAAACCAATTCTTCGACACGGATGCCACGCTAATAATACCATCTTCGTCTCTTTCTACGATAAAGTTTTCAATACGAACCTTCATCTCTTTTTCTTTTTTCTCTTCCATATTTATTTTGTTTATACACCATCGTCAGCAACATCATCAAATTCAGAATCAGCCTCAATTTTCCATGCTTCAAGGCACAGGTCTTCATCAGACATCGTCTCTGACGATAAATTAAATCCATAAACTTTATATTCATAGCCAGAAGCCACGCGTCTCTTATTCTGACCAGTAAAGCCAACCTTAGACATTGCTCTGCCAAAAGCTAAAACTTGCACATCCGGAAGGTCATTCACCTTGATATATCTACAAAGGTTCTCGTACATCGCAGATGCCTTAACCCATCTCCACTGCTCTCCGTCAACTCTGGGACTGCAACTAATCTTATGAAACATTATCCATGACAATACCGGATTGCTCATACCCATAGAAACCAATTTCTGCCTTTCACCATTAGCACTACGAGGAAATCTATAACCATGCTGCTTTAGATACTTACCTCCTCGGATTATCCAATTCAGTATACCCGGGTATTCCTCTCTCAATTCCTCACCAAGACTCTTGTTCTGCATACTTTCCGGTATCGTCTCGTTGAATATCAGATACAGGAATCTTCTAAAGAAACCATAGCTCTTATCACTCGTAATAGGCAAATTGTTGAAATTAAATATCTGCCAAGGCACGTTCGTTATAGTAAACACATTTCCTCTAAGGAATCTTGCGTGTTGCTCCTCTCCGCTAATATAGCTCTTAAAGGCTGCTTCGTGCCCCAATAAAGCCCTCTCACTAACCTCACCACTATAGTTGATGTATTTGCCTACCAACTGACACCGCGCTCGCATACCATCGTCACCATCCCTTAGGATACTCTCAATACTCATCGTGCTAATATTCTCAGCACCATAAACACCTCGTACGACATCGTTTATAACACTCTTGCCATTAGAGCCATTACCATACAATGCTAAGCAATTCTCAATCTTAGCACCCATCTCGCAACGATTCATCGTTGTAAGCCCCAAGAACATCTGAAGCAATAACCTGCTATTCTTCTCCGGTAGCACCTGACGTAAGAAATTCTTCCACAACTTGCAATCAGCATTCTTATCGAATCTGTAGTCGTGCCTAAAGATAACATCCCACTTCTTATGGAACTCATGGAAATCTCCAGTAGTAATATCTACTACCCCATTCTCAAAAGCACGTATATTAAACTTAGGACGCAACTCATGCTCCATCTTAATAGCCAAACGAGCTTGACGGAGCAACATATCCAACTTTGAACGCACCCCTGCGTCGACTCCCATCATTTCAAGTAATTTAACTAAACTCCAAGTCAGCAAATCCGAGTCAGCCTCCTCGTAAATCTTACCATTAAAGCAGTATAATTTGTTGCTAAACCAAGCGAAAACACTGCCCGAATAAACGTTATACACCTCCAAACCCAAACTCGCTGCACGAGCTGCATAACTTCCACTGCTTGAGCAAGCATTACCCCAACGCTGCCTATCACAACGCTCTACCAAGTCACAAAGTATTAACTCTCTATCCAACATAGTGTTCTATTTTTCTTATTTAAGTATTCTGTTTTTCCTATCAAAAACAAGTGCATATAGTGAAGATACATAGGTCTCAAAAATCAATATATCTCAAAAATCCTCTTTGTTTTCTCTGCAAAGATACGAATATTATTTCATATATACACATTATATGCAAAACGTACATATAGCTTACTTTTTATAGCTATTAACATACACTATAATATACACTAAATGTTCCTATAGATATACATTTTATTTTGTTAACACTTTAATTCGGTGTAGGTTCAGTTATAAAATAGTAGTTTTAAGGATGTATATTGTGAAAAAATTAAACGAAAATGATGAAACCTTACGGAGGATATATGAAGGTATGGCTGAAAAATTAAAAAAAATAGACGAGAGGTGAGAGTTGGTGATACGCACCACCATGAGGGGGGGTACACCACCCAAATGAGCATAACTTGCTGATATTCAGCACATTAATGCTATATTTCACCTAAAATATAGCAAGCGAGACGGGTATGGAAGTGCGCTAAAGTGGTGGTAAAATCTGTGTAACTACTTTGATACATAGGTGTTTTTGAACACTTTTGAAATATGGAACACTTTAGGTGCGTGGTATCCACCTCCAACTCATAAGCACCCTCAATTTACCCCCTTAAATTCGATATAAGGAACTTTCTCTACTTGAGCGTATGTGAACCTACCTTAAGGCGAAACGCTCTCAGAGCCAAAGAATCGTGTAATACTATGTTAATTTCTATTTATGTATATTAAATATCAAATCAAGGCAAAAAAAGTTGCTTTAAAATTTGGAATGCATATAAATACGTCGTATATTTGCATTGTCTTAAGGAGGTAAAGAGTTACCTCCACGAAAAACCCCCACATGGCTGCAACCATGAGGGGTAATAAAAACCTACAAAGTAGGTGAACGCGGTGTTCACGTGCAAAGGTAGGTATTTAGTATGACTTTGACAACATTTTGAACAACTAAATACTACAAATTATGGAAACTTTAGTAAAAGTAAGTGAGTTACGCAAAGGTGCTAGAAACGAGTTAAATAAATTCTACTCTAAACCGGTTGAAGTTTTTCGCGCTTTGCGTGAAATTGCAAAAGACCATGAGAGTTATGTCTACATGATTTTAAGCGCCCTTGATATTAAGGCAAATAAGCTATCATTTGATAGTTTTGGCCGTTACGCAATATATTGCGCCGGTCGTGTACTCATACATAAACCGCGCAAAGTGGAGATTTGCGGCAAAAAAATAGAAATATTAGAACCTATCAAATTTCCAACTTGCAAGGATTATATAAACGTCCTTTTGCGTCTCGTTGCTGATAAGCAAAAGGTTGAAAGAAAAGTACAAAAAGCGCGAAAAGCGCAACTCACAAAAGAAGAAAGGAAGAAGTTAGCACGTGATAAAAAACGTGCTACTATCGTCGCAAAGATTATAGCAAGTGGTAAAGGTAAAGAGGAAGCAGAATTTCTAGCAGCCTTACTTGTTGCTTAAGGTAGTATGGTATTAAGGGTGGTTCGATTCCACCCCTACCTACTTTTTGCCTCCCATATGGGAGGCAACCACCACTACAAAAAGGTAGTGTTACAAAGGGCGCGCGTTGCGTCCAACCTTTATAGTACGTTACGCGTTGTAGCGTGCAAACACAAGGAACGCTATTAATTATGTAGTACGTGGTTAAGTTGTTCTTTGACTTATTGGACAAACATATTGTTTTTGGTTAACGCTATAGCACTATAGTGGTAAAAAAACGTATGGAGACTAACACCACCGACATACGTACGTGCATACGTACGTGTATGGGTAACTATACACGCGTTTCAAGCACGGCAAAGGTGGTTACAATAGCCTTGCTATTGGTGTACGCAAATAAAACGTTTGCAGATAGTGACGGCCTACAAATGTAGGCAAAGTGTAAATGTAAGTAGGGCGTATATTTAGCTTGATAGTAGTACGGAAAACTATACCGAACGTTGCGACGGGTACAACGTACACGTTTACACGTGTATAAATAAAACTCATGCGTAATTAGGTTTACGTGTGAGTACAATTTATAAACTAAAATACAACAATATGAAAAAAATTGACGATGACGAAAAGTTAGAAATTGTGTTTTTCTCATTTTTAATTCTATATTCAGCATTCGCACTGTTTATGGCAATTTCTATTCTATTATGGTGAAAAGTTTAAGGGTGGTTCGATTCCACCCCACCAACTAAATATTAATAACTAAAAATTTAAACAATATGAGCACTGAATTCGAAAGAATGAAATTTGAATTGTCTTTGTACAAAGATTCTCTATTAATGGAACTAAATAAGAGTATAAAGGATTTTATACTCATTGATATAATGGACTGGTTTGATGAAAATAGAGAAACTACTTATTTCATCTCCTCAGAAAATGGGTTCTACTATTTTACAGAAGCATTTGAGGCTGCAAAATATGCTGCAACCATAAAATTTCCGATTTTGTTCAAATGTACAAACATAAATGGACAAAAGCGCATGGAATCTTCTTTTGTTTAGGCAACCTCGGTGGCTTGGGTGGTTCGATTCCACCTTGCCTACAATTAACCCAAAATTTTAACAATATGAAAATTCTAACAAAAGAGGAATTTTTGGACTTTATGAGTCCGATAGAAAACTCACGTTCTTATTTCGGTAACTTCGTGTTTGATACCACGTACCGTGTATGTAACTACATTTTTAATTATATGTATATAGGCGCGGAATTTATCGTACTTGGCAATGGCTTCCGTGAGTTTAAATCAGAAGTCGAAGCCGGTATATATATCGGCAAAAACACGAGCGCGTGGTGCGCGCTCAAAGTTACGAACTCTGGAAACGAAGTTTATGTTTCGCGTGTTTGGTAGTATGGAATCAGTGGGGTTCGAATCCCCACCTACCAACGACTAAATTTTTAACAATATGAAGATTATCAAATTAGTACTTTTAATGATAGTATGCGCTCTTTGCATACTTAGTCGCGAATTTCTTGCATTGTCTGTGTTATCAATGTTTGTATACATTGGATACGACACATACAAGTATATGTACAAGTAACTTAGTGTGCAGCTCATTGTCGGGCTGCACACTTCATTGTTTAACCAAATATATTTTACAATATGGAAGATATTAAAATCTCAGTGAGTCTTGATACGTATGTAACAATTCTTGAAGCACGCAAAGAGCAAATAGAAAAAGACTTTGGGTGGACTATTCCTCCCATAGTTTGGGACTTTTTCATTGATTTGCTTCGTGATGGTTGTGTACCTGAAGAAACAGAACCGGCTATTGTCGTTGACAATATCGCGGTGAATGGCGATTATGGGTATATAGCCGATTACATTAACGAAGACAAGACAATAGAAAGCGTTCGCAAGAGCGCAAAAGAGAAAGCTTTAGCGTATTTTTCTGAAGAAGATTACGTTATTTGGTTTCTTTAAGGTGAATGGTTTTAAGGCCGGTTCGATTCCGGCCTCGCCTACTTATTTTTAACCAACAAAATTTTAGCAATATGAGAATTAGCAAAATGAAGAAAAGAAAAGTTTTCGGTTCGTACGAGCAAGCAGAAGAATTCCTCCGCGATTATGAAGAACAAGGGGGAGTCATTATCCAAATGAACGAGGGAAGCCTCCTTATTGGAGATTGGCTTTGCATTGACGCCACTAACACATTGAAGTGTTATGTCATCAGCGAGTGCTTTGTGTCTACACAATCTTCAGAAATGGTTATCACCTCTGAATATAATGGGTGGAACAAGACTCCAAAAAAATGGAAGAAAGTGCTCGAAGAGAGTCAATACCTCATTGATGCAGAAGATGCAGAAAATGCAGAGGAGGTGATAAAAGCCTACATTTCTGCAACAAGTAAAATTGTCAAGCATATCATTAATGAAATGTACGCATGGAAATGGGATTTAGACTTCGAAAAACCGAATCTTGAGTAAGTCAGCCGGTGACAAAGGCGGTTCGATTCCGCCTTACTCACAATTAACCAACTAAATTTAAAGCAATATGAGAAAATCAGAATTAAAACGAGAATTTCCTTTCGTTTCCGAAGAGTACATTAATGCAGCTCTCGAAAAGAAATACCCCTTTCATGATTACAAGACTGAAAGAGGTGTTTTCGGAAAGCTCCGAAAACTAAACGAATCCGCAAAGGAAATAGTAGAAATGCCTGATGTGAAAACACTCGACATTAACATGGTCTACACTAAAGGTGTTTATGGGTTGAGTCCTCTCGCATACTATCAAGTGACATTTTCCGATGGAAGTTGTTCCGATGGGAAAACTTCATATTATAGCGGTTGTGGGTACGATAAAACTTCGTGCGCATTGGCTGATGTATTTAACGAAGTCTGTAAAGGCATGGCATTGCGAAAAATGAAAAGGAATAAAAATATCCCATATGGGATTTATAAGACATTCGGAATTCCGTGTTTTCATGGCGGAATCGGTGAGTCTTGTTATTATGAAATAGCGAAATACCTCGGCCTAAAGAAAATTGTCGTGCATAGAGGGATTAAAGAGAATTTCTATTCTTTCTCTAAGTAAAAATAGGTGGAGTGGTTGTTCGCTCCACCTATACTAAACCAATTTTTTAGCAATATGAAAAAAGGAATAGAGGAAGTGCCAGCATGGGCATTAAACTACATTGTAAATGGTGATGCAACTGAGTTGTCTATAGAAGAGACCGAAGCTATTGACAAATTTATGCGAGATAGCAAAATAATGCTTTTAAGCATTATAGACGATTCCCAACATTTTACACCTTTCCCACCTTTCGGATTGCCTTGCAATGTATATGATTGCAATGTCATCTATTACGAAGATGATTAAAAGAATGCCACAAGGTTGTACTTGTGGCATTCACCATAACCAATAAAAAACAAAACAATATGAAAAAGTATGATTTTACAAGCGAAACGCGTCTCTATGAGGGGCGAACACTTCATCGAATTGTCGCTCTAAAAGATTTCTCAGATGTCAAAAAAGGCGACCTCGGAGGATGGGTTCAGTACAAAAAGAACCTATCTCAACATGGCAAATGTTGGGTGTACGATGATTCTATCGTTTGCGACAACGCGAAAGTTTATAGTAACGCGAAAGTATTTCGAAATTCATGTATTGAATTCGAATCAAGCGTTTTTGGAAACGCGAAAGTTGAAAACTCTCATATGGTGTCATTTTCGTTTGTATCTGATAATGCTCATGTATGCGAAAGCGTTATAACTGATTGTGCTCAAGTTTTTGGGAATGCCTCAGTTGATTTGAGCAGAGTCGGTTACCGCGCAAAGGTGCATGGAAAGGCATTAATTGCAAATCATGCATCTATTGAAGATTTTGCCGACATATCTGACAATGCGGAAATTTCAAATTCCGCAAGAATCGGTGGAGGTGTCAAGGTCTATGGATTTGCGCGCATCTCTGGAGATGTCTTAATAAGAGGCCGCTCAGAGATAAAAAGCTACAAGGATTTCTTTGTATTCACAACACCTTGGAGAGAAAGCGTTCGTAATGTCGTTTATACAAAATCCGATGGGCTATATCATGGAGATATAGCAACGCAACGAGAAAGTGACTTCATAGATTCAGAATCCGGCTATGGTGTGAAAATAGAAGACCTCATAGCTTTCATTAAATCAGTGTGCAATTAAAAGCCATGCGGCATTTGCTTGCCGCATGACTACTTATTATTAACCCAAAACAACAAACAATATGGAAACTATCAAAAAAGCATCTGTGGTAGAGATTGGTCGTGTCAAAACAGAAATTTTAAAGTTTAGAGGAAAAGACCAACTCTTAGACTGCGTTTGTCTTGACTTATCAAAAGGTTATATAATTACTACAGATAAGAAAAGACTTTATGTCAAAAAGATAAACGTAAAAGGCGAAATGAAAGACATAGTCTTAATTCCATCTTACGACTTCAAAAGATTGGGGTCTCGGTTTATTGTAGCCAATGGGAATTATTCTACTGAATTTCGTACTTCCTACGAATTCTTAACTCAGAAAGGAGAATCTTTTGAAATAATGAATCATAGGACGATAAACTTTCCAAACTATAGAGCTATTGACTTCTGCACTTCTGAAAAACTGCATTATAGCTTTAGCGAAAATGCGAAAAAAGACATTATCAAATTTCTTAAAAGCTATAATCGTTCGAGAATCGAACTTCGCATAGATAGAGGAAACAACTATATAAGGTTGTTCGACTACGATGAAAAAGAAAAAGCTCGTATAAAGATTAACGAAACATCCATGTACACTATAGACATTTCTTTAGAAAAGAAAATGTTTATAGACGCTCTTTCTACTTCTTCTCCAGCTATCAGCATTTGTATTGACAAATCTTACAAGTACATAAAAGCAGTTCTTTTCAAGACTCGCAATAATGCGAATGTTATGGTAACGTGTTCGCCTACTACAGATTATGGACATTCCTTGGTAAACATTGAACGCAAAGATTTAATGCATTACACCGAATTCTAACACATTGGCAGCTCTTTGTTGGGCTGCCGATGACTTATTAACCAAAAAAAATCAATCAATATGGACATAAATTTCTATCGAAACCTATCAAATGTTTTTCTCGGACTCGTTATGAGTGAAGATTTTTCACTAATTCATAGTGAAACAAGAAATGAAATCGTCTCAGAAATCAGAGACTTTGTTTACTCTGATGAGATAGGTAAAAGGTTTTGGGTCGTTTTGGATAATAACATATTAAGACCTACAAGCGAATTTGATTGCGGATTAATAGCAGCGAAAAATGCTGACACACAAATCGCAATCGGTGTAGAGACTGCGTTTAGTGGTCCTATATTACACATTTACAAGGTAGACTGACAAGGCAGCTATGGCGGTTCGATTCCGCCCTACCTACATTTATTAACATATAAAATTAAACAATATGAATATTAATCTTTCGAACGAAATTCACGACATTTTTACAAGATGTGCAACAAAAAATGCACAATGCATTGCAGACAACGTGAATTTCTCAGTAAAAAAGGAACTTGCAGATTTAATCCAGCTACATCTTGACTACATTTGCAACGGAGACTCATTCAATTTCACTCGTCCTTTCGAATCTGTTATTTTTGACAATAACAAACCGAAAGTGATAAAAATTGAGCGTGCTTCGTTCAATGGAACGACATGGTGGTTGTTTGACATAAACAACGAAGCATACGGATTCTGCGAAATGCCTATAGATAGCCTCTTGACAATGTTGGAGGTTGTTAAAGAACAAATGATGAAACTCGAAAAATGACTTATGCCATAGCTCTTTTGCCTGAGCTATGGCTACATTTATAAACCAACAAATAAACAACAATATGGAAAAATTAGAAATTAGATTGGCAGAAGCAATCTGCGATTGCGTGGAAAATGGTAAATCACAATTGGTAATTGATGCCTTGAGAGCGTGTCTTATGAGCGACATTACGTGCAAATTTAACGAGACTCGTTTAGCGTACTTCCGGAATGGCGAGCAACCTATTATTCGTTTTGAAAACGGCCAACGCTTTCACTTAACCTCGTTATCAATAAAAGATGAAGAAGTTCATCTGAATAGGTTTAAGTTCGACATAGGAAAACTTGCAGAGTTATCTACGAAGAGTTTAATACTATTATCTAATTTAATTCAAAAGAATTAAGGCAACCTCGGTGGATTGGGTGGTTCGATTCCACCTTGCCTACATCTTATAACATTTATATGTACCTTTGTGGTACAATAACCAAAAATATTATGAATATAGTAGATTACAACGAAGCATTATCTCTTATAGAAAAATTCAAGTCTGACAACGATGAACATGGGCACTTATATGCGCTTAAGATAAAAGGGTTTGATAACGAATTTGGCGAATGGTTGCTATTCTCCGAATTTGGGAATTGTTATCGATTATCCGAAAGGGAGGCAGATGATGGCTCTATTGGAGTTTATGTGCAAAAGATTAGGAACGCTCAAACTGCTCCAAAGAAATGGTCTGAAGCGTTCAAAGAACGCGATAAGATAAAAATGGCAGAAGTATGCCACTCACTTGAAGAAATGAAATTATTAGTAAAGCGTACACACTCAAAAGTTGGAAAGGAGCGCGTCAAAGAACTAATGAAAATTAGATTCGGCTATAAAGAATAGTCAGAACGTTACTTGTGTAGTCAAAAGTAATCATTAATTTTGTCGTATCGTTTGTTCGGTATGGCGAACCTAATATTAACCCTTAAAATAAAACAATATGGAAAGAAGAATTACTCATTGGGAGTACCGAAATGACTTGTACCACAAAAACAAGAAGTATAGAAGACTTGAATGCAAAAGTATTATATACTGGTGGACTTCATTATTCTTCCAAATACTTGGATGGGCTGGAGTCATCCTTTCTGGTATTGCCGGAAGTGATAAGGCTTTAGCTGGAGCCTCTATCGCAGCATTAGTATTGGTTATTATGCTAATCGCAATTTACTTCAAATGCAAGCAATACAATTGTGATAGAGATGCATATGTGGAGTCGCATAAATTGTCTTGGAAACAGATAGAAGACTTCTTGGGAGTCAATCGTAACGAATTAAAATCTCTTTCGAAATGATTACGTTCATATGTCTATTGATATTCACAATCATTGTCTGTGGTTGGGAGTTCGTTTTGGTAATGACATTCGTAGCCGTCCCACTTGGATTGTTAGCTAAAGTATACCTACAATCAGTTTTAGATAGTCATGAAAATTGGGAAAAGTACATCATAGATGATGGCGTTAGGGCTATCGCGAAGAAGATAAACGAATTAAAAGGTACTGACGGATTCTATTTATATTACACTGGTGTATGCTTGTCAACGTGTAGTGATATTCCTGCCATTGTGGGCAACGGAACAGAAGAACCCGAATTCAGCTCTATTGAACCTATCGGATACTTGTTTATACTGCGTACAACCGACAAGTACGGATTAGGTTGGTATGCTCCGTATGATGAAGAGCCAACATTTGCCTATGATAAGAAGTGGAATTGTTATCAATACAAAGACTTCGATATTGTAGAAGAATTGAGAAGATATGTATTTAGGCACATAGATTAACCGACCACTCGCAACCTTTGTCAGTTGCGAGTGGACTTATATAACCAAAACGATTAATTTTAAGATTATGAAGAACTCATAACAATTAGGATTGGATACTTGAGTCTGCGCTCGAATACCAATATCAATTAGAAAAAATAAGGTGAACTGATAGGCAGCATAGGTGGTTCGAGCCCACCTCTCCTACCACATTCGATTAACTTCAGCCCTCGACAACATCGGTCAAGTCAAAAAAAATGAAAAAATACACACTTATCAAAAACAGCTCAGAAGAAATCATGCTTGTTAGAACAAACATGATTTACGAAGTAGTAAATTTAGATTATAGTTGTGACAAAACTTGTATTTTCAACAAAAAAAGAGAGGAATTAACCCCGACAGAGGGGTATTACCATAAAGACTACTTCGTAAACAACGAAGAAGAAATACTCGTTGTAAAAGTAGGGGACATTAAAGACGACCCCGAATTAATGAGTAGTCTTTCTTCCGAGTCTCATCTCACCATCAATGACGGATGGGATGAGATAGAGGTAATTGACGTTACCGAATATTATATGTCTTATATATATGGCAAGGCCATAGATATAGAGCATGGTATCAATACAGATACCATAATCATAGACGGGGAAGACGACCCCGATGGGTGGAAATCTGAAGAGGAGGTCAACGTCGTTGACTGGTATTGCGAATACGAACAAAATTATCCGACACAAGAATACACAAGGATTCTTGTGTTAGATGACGGAAGAAAGGTAAGAGAGACGACGCCATTCCTTGAAGACAAAGATATGTGCTCTTACGAGTTCGTGGATTAAAAAAAGCCCCATCGGCAAAGATGGGGCAAATCCACGAGAATAAATCTCGATTAGACAAAAATGCTCACAAGAGCGTTTCAATCCACAACCAAAAATGGTTGACGATGCAAAGTTAAGAAATCCGCTCGACTTTGCAAACTAAATCCCCAAAAAAGGAGGCGCAGCATAGACACATACGTGCGAAGCTATTCAGAGCTTAAAATATTTTCGTGAGAATTACGACTATCTACCCGATTAGGATGTATAAAATAATAGATATCATAGACCGCTACCCCCACGTAGTACTGCAACTCGTTGACATCACCACTGGGAACAAACGCTACTGGTGCCTCAGCGAGCTTCACGCAGAAGAGCTATGCAAAGAATACCACACAAGGAGGCTCAAAGGAATCCTACTTGACCATCTGCCGAAGAACGGAGGATGGATAACAAAAAGGACAATTAATCTTATATAAACATTTAAAGGCGGGCGCATAACATAGCGTCTGCCTTTCTTATAAAATTATCAACTATGACAACATTATTAAACGCTTACACAAAGAAATATCCGACTTACGTATCACTCGCGCAGTCACGTTTTCAAGAAGCGAATGGGTGCGAATTTAGCTGGGAGAACCTTACTAAAGCAAACTTAGCAAATTATGTAGACTTTCTAAACGAGAAGGTCGCTCCAAGCTCTGTAAAAATATACGCAGGTATGCTTAAAGCCGTTATGTCTCTTTACGATGATGAACACGAATTCCCTAAGGGTTGGAAAGACATACTCACAACAAAATCCGATACTTCTCAACAAGTATATTTAACTGAAGAAGAAATACAACGTATAATTGAATATTCTCCAGAGACAACAAAGGAAAGAGTCGTTAGGGCAAGGTTTTTAATAGGGTGTATCACCGGTGCGAGACATTCTGATTATATGAGATTTTCAAGAAAAAACATAGTAGGTGGCTATCTACGATACGTATCGCAAAAGACGCACACAGAAACAATTGTCCCAATAGCTCCGATTCTTCAATCTTTAATTGATGAAGTTTATGTACATTCGAACATCGAAGTATCAGAGTCTACGTTCAATAGAATCATACGTAAGATTTGTGAATACGAAGACATCAACGAAGACTTAGAACTATACAAGAGAGGGAATTTTGTTAATTGCGAAAAATGGGAAGCAGTTTCTTCACATACTGCAAGACGTTCTTTTGCAACAAACCTTTACTTAAGAGGTGCTGACATCTTTACTATTTCGAGGCTCATGGGGCATTCTTCAATTGAAATGACAAAGAGATATATTTGCTGCGGAATGAGAGATTTAGCACCTAATGTCGCAGAATATTTTAATCAATTCCAATAATGTTTTGACGATAACGAAATAATTTGTACTTTTGCAAAGCAAATGGAAATTCTATATTTTCATATTGTTAAAATTTTGGTTAATAAGGAGGGGCGCATATGCGCCCCTTTTTTTATTTACTATTCTTTGATTTTTGATACAAAGAACATTTCATGCAAGTAAGTGGAAGATATGTATGCACAGTCTTATCCTCCCTTTTCGCATCCTCACGTTTCATACCATCAAGGTCTGCATACTTCATTAATATATCAGCTCTCTTTGGGTCGTTTTTCGGCAGAGAAAACGCAGTTTGAAGCAATTCGTCCATAACTTCTTCTTTGCTCATCTTTGCCTTGTCAATGAACACATCCTGCTTTTGCTCTTTATTCATGTTTTTCATTGAATACTTAGCAAATTCTTTCCGACTGATTAACTCTTGAATTTTCTTCTTATGCCAATTGTCGTTGTACGCAGGATTCATTCCAAAACACATAACATATGCGTCTTGTTCTTTCCATCCTGCCAAGATCAGGTCTGCCATAGCTCTTTCGTTAATATCAAGACCTATTTTCGATGTAGCTGTTTTAAATCCTTTAGTATAGTCCATTAGCTTTTAATTCTTATAGCCTTACCGCCTCCATTGAATACTATAACACTACTCAAGGCACTTTTAATTTCTTGCGCAGTGTCAGCGTTCGAACGTGTATTATTTTCTATTAATTTTGTCTGTTCTAAAATCTGACCGAGTTGCTTCAGTTGGCTCTCAGCAATAACACTCATTTTCGGAATGCTAACCTCGACAAGAGTTTGCATATACCCTCTATTTATACTTACATCCGCACGGATTGCATTTATATAAGAAGCCAACAAGTCGCCGGTCTCCTCCGTAAGCCCTTTTGCTGACATCGTCATAGAGGAAGAACCATCGGAATAAGAAGTCAGACTACCACCTAATCCACTATTAATACCATCAAAAGCAGCCTGCCATACTGGGATTTTCTCTTCCAAATTTCCCAACCAATTGTTTATTACTGGCAAGGCTTTTTTAGAAGCTTCTTCGGGATTGTTGATATCCGAAAGGATTCCGCCACCTTCTCCGTCTTTACCAAATAGTTCAGTTTCAAGACCAACGAGTTCTGGCTTAATCAAGTCTTGAATAAACATATTCTTGACAACATCCTTAATAACATCAATAGCAGTCTTATGGAAAGCCTCAGCCGCATTCTCTCCATTTTCGAATGCGCTAACAAGAGAATCACCAAGTTTGTTAGCCCAACTTGAAATGTCTATTCCATACAATTCTTTAGCAAGGTTTTTGGCATATGTGCGTATCTGTTCGTTGAGTTCTGTTATTTGATTCCGATAGTCTGCCAATTTATCATCATCCTTGTCTTTCTTGTTATTCTCAAGCATCATCTGCTTCTCGACTTCTTTTCTCTGCTCCAACAGAGCAAGATATTCAGCGCCATAGGCAGATATATCCCCTTCAGAAGTAAAGCCATGTCCCTTCAATGCTTCTTGTTCCTCTTCTTCTCTTGCCTTAGCAGCATCAATTAGAGCCTTCTTATTCTTCATCTTTCTTTTATACTTCTTTGGAAGTGCATCCAAGTCTGAATCAGAATAATACTGTTTTAACTCCTTGTTAGCAGCCCTTCTCTTCTTGATAGCATTAATAATACCGCCTATAGCCAATGTTGTTCCAAATGCAGCCATACCAATTCCTCCTGCAAGAGGTACACCAAGCATGGAAGATGACGCTGCTCCTCCTAAGAAAGAGAAACCAGTTGCCTTTAATGCCTTCTTGTACTTACTGCTATCATAAGAAGAGCCTTTTTGTGAAGTTGTATCTTTAATTACAGATTGCTTCCCATTAAGCGCATCGTATACATACTGATAATAGTTGTTTTTACTACTATAGCCAGCATTCGTCATTTGCTTAGAAAGTTGAGCATATCTTGAAGTACTCTTATCTTTAGCATCTTCAGTTCCGAGAGAATCGTCAATAGCTACTTTGATTTCATCTGCGGCAGCCTTTATTTCCTTCCCTCTCTTTTGGCTTTCCTTAATCATTATCTCCAACTTCTTGTCATGAAGTTCGTTAAACATCTTGATAACGTTAAGTGGTGTTGATATCATACTTAGAGCAGCACCGATAAAGTCACCACTCATTATCTTTTGGAAGCCATCTTGTATTCCGCTACCAACTTCAGAGACTGCGTCAACAACAGTTGAGAATGTTTGAAAACCTGCATTGTTCTCAGAATCATTACCAAACGAACTCATTAGTCCTCCAACGCTATCTCTGAATTTCCCCAAAGATTCTGTTGCAGAACCAATATTGTTCATGATTGCTTCTTGCTTTCCGAGTCTTGCTTGCTTTTCTTTTTCCTTATCTCCGTCTTCTTGAGCTTTCTTTAATTCTGCACCCCATTCGCTTGCCTTTTTGTGATATTCAACTCGCTTATTTTCATCTCCGTTTTTCGCTGCTTCGTTCTCTTGAGCCTTGTAATAGTCTACGCTATTTGCAGCATGGGCAATTCTCTGGTCAGCCATCTTAACACGGAAGTCTTGACGACCTTTAATTCCATTGAGCCATAGAGAAGAGTCTTGTTTACGAGTGTACAATGTCTGCAACTGCGCATCAATCTGTTGAATCTCTTCATAATAGTCCTTAGCCGAAATTGTTCCTTCTTGAAGCCTATCGTTAAGATTCTCTTTAATAGATTGTCCTATCGAAGTAGCCTTCTCTATGGTAAGGTTATATATTGCATTAAAAAAATCCATATAGTCAAGAGAACTCTTAAACTGCTCGTTTTCTATTTCGTCAAGATTTTTTTTATGCTCTATATCTGCGCCAGCCTTCAACTTATTTCCTTCTTTAACAGTATATGTATTGTTGTAGAGATTCTTTTTGGACTTATCCAATTCGTCTCCGGCTTTTACGTAGTCTTTATCCACTTTTACATATCTCTCGTACTGCTTAGTACCTTCAAATTTTGCCTTTGAATCATTAAGCTCTTTCAATTTCTTTTTCTTGCCTTCTTTATCTGTATCCGGCATTGCTTGATATTCACTTAATTTCTTTTGGTAATCTTTATATTCAGATGTACTATGCAACCTTTCCTCTTCAAGTTCTCTTATAACACCTGCATCGTCATAGTTCTCTTGAGCCTTTTTCACTCGTTCTTCTGCTTCAGGTCTTGCATCTACTCTCTTTTGGATAAACTCAATGCGTTTCTTATACTTCTCATTTTCTTTTGTAATTTTGTCGCTATAACTTAGCGAACTCTCAAGCAGTTCAGAATACATTTTATCATTTGCATCTGTCAGAGACTTCGCAGCCTTTTGATATTCTTCTACCCATTTCCACAATTCGTTCGTGATTTGATGATTGTTACCAAACATCTCGTTAAGTTTGTCTTCATCAGCATCCAAAACATCTTCTATGTCGAAATCGAAGTTTTTAGCCCCATTTGCATTTTGCATTGACAAGAATAGTTCTACCTGCGAGCGTATCATTTCTGATATATCGTCACTACTTTCTTGAAAACCAAAAGCCTTATTGCTTGCTGCGCTCGCAGAGAGACCTTGTTCCTTAAGAGATTTGTACCTACTCCATGCCTCACTTAGCTTGTTTATTGTACGCTCTATGTCCTTAGTTCTCTTATCCAAATCGTCCTTGTCTATGCCAAGTTGGTTCTCAAAGATATCAGAAGGCACTTCATCATTCTTTAATGTCTTAAGCGTATCAGTCTTAGGCTCTATCTTGTTTTTAAATTCTCCTAATTGCTTACCATAAGCGACATCGAATTCTCTTTTTGTTTTAATATTCTTTGGTACAAAACCGGCTTTTACGAGACCGCTCTTTCTTACACGCTCAAGGGCTTCTACATCTCCATACAATTCGCGTAGTTTATAGAATAAGTCTTTCACACGTTTTATTTGTTTTAACTCGTCTTGCAGTTTCTTTTCGTATGCACGGAGTTTTCTTTCTCGTTCTCGTTCTGCCTTGTCTTTAGCTCGCTGATTCGCAGCATCTTTTTGTTGCTGCTTTTTGTCTTCTTTTGGGCCTGAAAATCCTAATGTATCACGGACTTCAGTTGCTTGGTCTAATTTTGTTCTATCTGCAACATGAGTGCCATTCTTTTTATCGAATTCTTGTTGAGTCTCATAATTCTCTTTTTCATCTGCAACTGTCTGATTAAGTCTTTTCTTATAGTCAGCAATAGATTCGCCTTCTTTTATTCTTAGACTTTTAGTAAAAGCACTTGGTTTTCGTCCACTTTTTCCTTCACCGAAATTTTGGTCAAAAACTTGACTTACTGGCCCTAAATTTTTCGTATCGTCTACAGAGAAGTGCGCGGCTATAACGAAATGAAATTGCTCAGAATCAAGTATACCTTGAATTTGTTTTTTAAATTGAGGGAATTTCGTAATAAGGGCAAGTTTTGCAGCCTCCAAGGCATCTCTCATGCCGTTTTTCATACCCTTTTGGATACCATTCATGATGTCAGACCTATCCTTTCCCTTGAATTCGTCTGTATAATTGTCCAATTCGTCCAAGAAAGCCTTATATACACCAGCAGTTTGCTGCCACGTTGAACCTTTTGCGGGCGTAAAATATTGAGTTAGCATATCCATAAAAGTTCCCTTATATTGGTCTGACCAATTGTGAAGCTTTGCCATTTCATCAATTGTCTTTTGAACTTCCATAAATCCCGCATCTGTCAGTTTTTTAAAGTTTACACCTTTTGTCGGGTTCTGCAAATATATTTCATTTAGCCTACCTGCCGTATCCTTTACTTTTTCTTGTAATTCTCCAAGGAGATTTAAATAAGAACCATAGTCATTAATTTGACCTCTACCACCAAACAGAAGACCGAACTGAGAATTATTTATCAGTCCTTTGCTCCAAAGGTCATACGCTTCCTTTTGTTCATTTGTGAAAGTCTTATATTCTTTAGCGAGGTTTTTAATTTTTTCAGTAGAATACAATTTCTCCGCGTTTCTTGAGGCATCTTTATATCTGTCGCTCATCAATTCAAGAACGTCTGTCATATCTCTTCCAAGCCAGATATTGTACCACCGAGAATTATCTGACTCGTCATAAGCGTCCTTTGCATATGAAGGATTATGCCCATCTTCTCCCTTAACATTCACATCATTAAGTTCCTCTATCTTTTTCTTTAAATATTCAAGTTTCTTAATGTTGTTATCTATACTACCAGCCATGTTCTTTGCCCACGATAAATCTACTGGCGCATTCTCAAGCTTCTCAGAATACGCTCTAATCAAAGAATCTATAGCCTTACTATCCTTTGTCTCAATAGCAACTTCTATTGGATTGTTGTCTATGAAGTCTTTAAGTTCCTTGTATCCTTGCTTTGCACCTTCGATACTATCATTAACTTGATTGTTGAATGCCTCAGCTTCCTGCTTTCGCTTCATTATCCATCCAAGCAAAAGGCCTATTGCCAAAAATATGACATTAGTCAGGTTGAACACATTCGACAAAGCATTTTTGAAAGAGTTCCCAAATGAAATTCCTGCGAGTTGCGCTTTTATAAAAGTCTTTCTCAGGAAGCCCATCTTTCCTCCGCATTTATCTATCTGGTTATTTACGGAAATAAGACCTCGTTCCAACAAATTTGCATGAGATGCAGAAGTATAAAGTTTCCCTTTTTCGTTTCTGTTTATACCTAACGCTGACAATCTATTATCATATTGAGTATATGTTCCTCCTAAAAGAGCAGTTCTCGCTCTCTCAGTAAGAATTGACTTCCTAAATCTCTTGTCTGCTGCGACATTGATTCCATAACCGCCATAATCCATTTTTCTTTTTGCATCTTCAGCGAGCGTAATAACCCTTTTATACTCAGCCATCTCAGCTTTCAACGCTTGTGCATTGGCTAAAGATGCATTGGTCAGCATACTTGACGATGTGGTCAACATAGCAAGAATTCTTGACTTACCTGCCAATAACCCATATGTTATTAATGCACCATATACATAAGTAGAAATATCCTTCCAATGCCTTGCAATCTTGATTAGCAGAGAGATTGTTCCTTTTAGCACTCCGCCAGAAGATGAGGAAATTTCAGAGTACATTATCTCTATCTGGTCTTTTAAGTTAGACCATCTACCACTCAAGCTATCAGAAAGTTTCTCCTGCATATTATAGAAACGACCGCCTTCATTAGTCATCTCTTCCATAACCGCCTTTACATCTTCAAATGAAATTTCCTTCTTTGAAATCATTTCATACACTTTCGATGCAGACACAATTTCTCCTTTGAGCTTTGTGAAGCGTTTAGACAAAGCATCTACCATCGGGATACCTGCTTCCGTAAACTGCTTAAGCTCAGTTCCCTTTAGAAACTGAGCGGTAAAAACCTGACCATAAGCCAAGATGATTCGGCTTAAATCCACACCGACACCTGCTGACACATCAGCAAGTCGCTTTGTTGTACTGAACAAATCTTTGTATTGTATACCGAACGAAGCCATCTGTTTGGTATACGCAGCGAGTTGCCCGAATTGGAACGGAGAAACAACTGCCAAAGACTTCAACTGATTATATACTACAGACGCCCTATCGGCAGAGCCAAGCAATGCTCCCAACGCAATTTTCTGCTTCTCGAACTCACCACCGATACTAATTAGGTTTCCAAGAAATTCTTTAATACCATAAACAGAGAATACGCTTCCAAGAATTCCTTGAAGCATATTTGCTTTTTCTCCAACACGACCTAATTCTTGAGGTATTTGTTGTAGATTCCGCTTTGTTCGCTCTATTTGCCTATTTTTCTCGGCTTCCTCTTTTGCTTCTTTTTTAGTTGCTTCATCTTTAGCCTTGAAGTAGTCATTCCAAGCTCTCTTCATGGATGCTATACGTGCAGCCCTCTCTTCCTCTTGATGTTTCCAAAGCTCAGAGCCTTTCTTAGGAACATCAGTTACAGTCATAACTTGCTTCATGTTCCCGACACGCTCCAATGCGAGCATGGCAGAATTCCTTTTTCGTAAAAGAACATTGCCTTTATCTAATAAAGAATTAAAATTGTCGAGAAATTTTTGAGGTACATTAAGATTCATGCTCTTAGCCTTCGAAAAATATGCAATCCGAGTTCTGAGTTTATCTTGCAATCTTTCGTATTCACCGGCTATTTTTTTTTCGTCTTCCGGTTTCCATGAATCTACAATTTTATTTATATTGCCCTTAGAAGTATAAGTTCTTCTGTTATTCCCCCAATAATCTTGTAGTCCTTTTTCAAAGTTGTTGTTAATTTTTTGAGATGCCTTCTTCGATTCATCAACAGCTTTCTGCATACCAGAAGTGTCCACATTGATTGCGGGCTTACTCTTAGATAATTGATTGCCGATGTTATTCAATGCAGTTTGGTCTACATTTAGCTTAACATTAGCAGTCGCGGTGAGGTTCTTCAATGCAGATGTATCTACATTAAGCCCGACCTTTGCAGTAAATATCTTCTTTGATAATGCGCTCTCTATATCTTTCGTAATGCCGCTCGTATCTACCGCTATCTTTGACTTGAGTTGCTTTAGCTTACTCTCAATTGACTTGATGCCCTTATCAGTGCCATCAGTCAAGAGAACCTCGTAGAATAAAGTTCCTAATTTACCCATATCACATATAATCCTTTAAATTCAAACTTACAGAGTTATTTGATTTGTTTTTATACTTAGATTCCCATGCTTCTTTAGCCTTTAATATATCAGCGCTCTTGGGCTTTTTGTCTTTCTTCTTATCCTTGTTGTCATAAACAATAATAGGGCAATCCGAAGTCAAAAGTTGAATCTGAGCAATCGTCATGCCCCACATATAGTTCCACATAGGGATATTGATCAGGCCGAAGAACAGACTTTTAGATTCTATCAAAGTTGAATACTTCTCTCCAAAAGACCATGCAGCCCCTACTTCTGTTCGCGAAGGAATTGTTCTGTCTCCTTTCTCGTCATCGTCATCAGAGTGTCCTTCATCCCTGTCAGTAATGTGGTAAGCAAGAAGTAATTCTCCACACCCACTTTTTTTTTACACATTGACATCAAAGGTATGTATTCTTCATCAGTATATTGTTTGATGTAATAGAACCATCTCCATAAAAACCAATAGAACAACTTGATAGCCCAAAATCCGTTCAATACTACTACTGCTGCGCACTTTGCACCGACCTTACTTTCGTTAGTTTCGTTAAGATAGATATCAGTCAACTTGCTGCGCACTCCTGCCCGAATGAATTTCATCTTGATTTTCTTATTACGTAGCATTACTTCGTCAGCCTTGTCCATTACAACGGCTTTCTGTAATGCTTGCATTTCATCATCCGGTTGCTCTAAAATTTTCTCTTTTGCCATATGCTTTATAAATTAAAAGCCCCAATAGGATTGATACCCATTGGGGCTAATGTTTAACTTTCTAATTGCTATTGCTTACCTGAAGGTGTAGTGGTACTACTTGACGAGGATTGAGTTTTATCATCAAGCGTTGTTACTTTTTTTTTAAAATAAAGATTTCATCACCTGCAGAGTTCGCTCTCGGAGTGCAGACAACCTTGAAGTAAGCAGGATTATCTCCATCGGCTGCATTAAGGCTTGAAACCATATACGCATTAGCAAGAGCTATAATTGTAGAGTGGTCTTCTGAATACATAATAAGAGAACCAGTTACCACCTTTGGGTCGAGGTTATAACCCTCTCCAGTGTAAGTAGCCTTCTCGTCAAATTTTGTTTCGATAGTCGTAGCGGTGCTCTTATTCATTAGAAGGTCGTTCACGTAACCCTCAACGCTCGCCACATTGAAAGAAATATCAGAGTCACCTCGCTTGGTTTTCTGCGTCCAAATCTTACCAGTAGTAAGTTTAATCTGCGTTACATCAGGCGAACCGGTATCAAAACTTACACCATCCTCAAGAACTGGCAACTCTGCGTCTATAGCAAGAGACGCATTAGTCAAATCTGTAGACTTAAGTTCTGTTTCCTTAAAGTAGACTTCCTTAATACTTGAAAAAAGTGTTGATAGAGTTGTAAGCTCGTGTGTTTTTGTAATTGCCATATCTCTAAAATTTTATTCTGTTTATTTCCTAATTTTTCTCCATACGAGTTTGTCAAGCAAAGAACGTGTAGAGTCATATGCGCTTTGAAGCATATTTACCTTACTAATTGATGCTAAATATATCCAATATTCTACACCAACCGCTACTACCATAGATACTCCTTTGTTTGATTTAGGTGTATATGACGCTATAAATTTAGCTGCGGTTTCAGGACCAGTCTCGTTAGCGACATCTACTCTGCCCCATACAGCTCTCGGCCTACCTTCTTTTGGGTTCTTCAAGAATACTTTCCGTCCCTTTCTGATTTTATTCATTAGTGGCGAATAGCCGTATGTCTGACCATTCTCGAACCCTATCAGAGTTCCATTTATATACACACCTATCGTAAAACTTGCTGCCGAGTTACCAGTAAAGGACTCAAAGGTTTTGTTATTTATAGATACCCTTATTAGCTCCCTTCCTACATCAAAGAATCTGTCGGCAATTTCCCATAAGATTCTCAACCGCTCTCTCTTTATCGTGCTTCTAAACGTAGAAAGATTGTTTAGATAAGTGGAACTTGACATTAGTTTTTCGGTAGATTAAAGTATACGGTTGTTCCAAGGTTTGTTGGATAAGAATCTGTGATAAATGCGCCCTTGATTTCTCCAGTTAAATCCCGAACATCAGCGAAAATACCAGTCGTTATGTTACAAACTTGCCCCGGAATAGAAAGTGCATAATCTGCTTTTTGGATTCCGCTATTGCTCGTAAAAGTACGAATCGAAGTATTCCCATACTTGCGACATTCGCCTTCGTACAATACGACCTCCTTGCCTTCATAAAAACTCGTTTCTCCTTCATACTTATATATTTTGCACCAATGAGGAAAACGTGGATTATTCACTTTTGTCATTCCGCTAATCTATCTGTAGTGTTAACAACTAAATTCGCTTGAATCAGCCAAATCGTAAAAGAATTCTCATCATCGCCCTTAAACAAGAGTTCTGGTGAAGTCAATACGAATCTGTCGAATCGTATCGGGAACAGAGAAATCAGTGCGTCAAGCATAGATTGGAGTTTCGCAGTATTTGCGATACCACTCTGCTTATTTCTAACACATATCTCAAACCGAGCTGCGGTATGTTGATAAACTCTTTGGTTGACGATACTCGCAGGAAGGCTTACGATGACGAAATCGGGCATTTGAACATCAACCCCACTTGGGCGGTGTTCAACAAATACATTGTCTGAAACATTGTCTAATAACATATCATATATGCCACGATAATAATCTTCAAAGTAAAACCTTACCTGCTTCATCGTCTTTGCTAAATTAATGACAACCTATCTGACTATCTCTCTACGCGCTATACCAAGTCCGATAACCTTAACCTTGCTTACAGATGTATTTTCTCCATATAATTTATAGATATCATTTGCCATCTGTCGAAGGTTACGCTTATCAAAGGCAGAACTTTGCGTTCCTCCCTCCTTATGCTTCCAAACACCATCTGCGTCTTCTACAGAGCCTTGCACACTTGGTGTAGATGCACACCACATATACAAGTCTGCTCTGCACAAGTCCTTGGTTCTCTTGTCGAGAGTTTTTACATCTGTATTAGGCTCAACTTCTCTGTCTATTAATATGCTTGTTATCGCATTATCTTTAACATCAAAGCCTACAACACCCAACAGATATTCTTCGATAGTTGTCATCGTAATTTTATTTATACTGTTACTGTGTAAATACACATATATTGAGGCATACTCGGCACGCACAAGATAGAAGTTTCACTCTGTACATACATCGAGTTTGTCTTTGAATCGAAAGTTTGCGTAAGGAGCGTGCGGCCGCCATCAAACCATGCATAGTTTGCTGCGAGGTCACCTATTGCAATCTGCTTCACTGATTTGATTGTACCAATCTGTCCATCGGGAATGAAAGAAACATTGTGAGGGTCAAAATTCTCAATGGTTGTTGGAACAAGTTTCTTCGTACCTGAATCAAACTTGTCTACCGCAGCGAAGCTATCACGTGTTACGATTGGACATCCAACGATACGCTCAATCTTGCTCTTCAAAGCGTCTGGCTCTAAGTTCTGTGCTGCGGAAATTGCACCTTCATCCGTTGAGAATGGATTCATTGCAAGTCCTATGCGCTTTAGCACGGCTGAGTGAGTCGTCATATCGTCAAACAAGTCTTCAGCCATCTCGAAATGACCGCTTGGGAAGCCCTTTCGCTTCATCTCCTTACGCTTATTCTTCAAAAACAGAATCGGGTCAGCAGTTGTGCCCTCATTTGCCTTAACGTGCTCCTTTGCAGTCCACCATCTTGCAGTAGTAGCGAGAGTTTCCTTGTTTGCAGTAGGAATATTAAAGTCAAATGTTAGACCTTGAATACCACGAGGGTTGTTCTCAGCAGTGATTGTGAATTTACCAGTAGAACATATCTGCATACGCTGATGTGTTCTTGCATTAACGTTCGCCTGCAGCAATTTGTCCGTACTATCGAAAAGAACATCCAATAGCGCGTCACGAGTATTTGAATTCAAGGCTGCATTACCGAATTCCTGCACTGCAATCATACGTTCACGAAGAATCTTTCGGTTCATTGCATATCGTGCTTTTTGGGTAGGAATTTCGTTTGAACCAATTTTGAACTCTCCAAGGCTGCGGTCGTATGCATCACTTTCTGAGTCAACATATGAAGGCAAAGTCGTGATACCAAGATTAGAGAATAGTTGCTTGTACGTATAATCTACTTGAATGTCCTGATCCCATACAAAGCCATCCGTCTGTTCTTGATTATACTTCTGCTGAAATCGGTCAACAAACTGCTGAAAAGTCTGCTTGCCAAGACCGAAAGCCAGAAGTTCGTAAAAATTAGAAGGTCTGTTATTCATCTCTATGTTATTTCTTACTTTTCTTTCAATTGCTTAATAGCCGAAAGGTTCGCCCAGACTTCTGCAGGAATAGCTTCAGCTAATCTATCCGAATAGATAAGACCTGCATAAACTATTGTCGCAGTCGCATAAGTCGTACCCTTTTCATACCAAATATCATTCTCTGTAAGTCCATTTACATCTTCGGGCTTAACAGTACCTCCACTATTAGAGGTAGTTTTGATGTCAGTAGCTTTGACAATTTTGCACGTATGTTTCGCATGGTCAAATACACACATAGAACCAGCAGGGATAACTTGACCTTCCGTGAAAGAAGAAAGGTTGCTAACGCTTCCGCCACCGGGGTATTTACCATCAATTGCGTGCCAAACCATCTTGCCACCACCAAACTCTTGGCTTTTTGCGCCAAATGTGTTGAAAGTACTCATGTCTGTTTGTTAGAATTATTTGTTTTCTTTTGATGGGAATTTGCCCATCGCAGCTTTTTTAGAGAAGAACTCATCAAGAGCAGAACTACCTACATTTGTTCCTCCGTCATTTGGCTTTCTTGGCACATAGCCATCTCCAAAGCAGGCTGAATAATTAGAGTCGTACTCCTTCAAACTTTCTTCTACCATGTCCTCAACCGGCTTTTCTGTATCAAATTCTTTTTGACCGAAAGTCTGTCTCAGTATATAATCGTTTGTTGCTCCCTTTTCTTTCAATGCCTTATAGAGCTTGTCTCGGTATTCTGACACCACCTTGCCTTTTTCCATCATCGCAAATTTATCTGACAAGGCTTTGTTTTCGTTCTTCAACTCATTAAACTCTTCAAGCAATTTCTTGATGCTATCATTTGTAACACCACTCGGTTCACCTTCTGTCTTTTCAGAAGGATGATTCTTTTTCCATTCTTCGATACCAGAAGTGATGTCATTGCTGAGTTGACCTTGAATACTTTTCAGTATACCAACATGAGCTTCTACGAAAGATTCGCTCAACGACGAGTCGTCACCCATAGTAGAGGCAACTTTCTCGGCATAGTCACTTAATGTTCGCTCACTAAGATTGGTTCTTCCAAGCTTTTCTTTGAGCTTTCCCAAAAGTTCTTCTTTTGTCATTTTGTATAGGGAGATTAAACGTATAATTCACCACAAAAATATGCATAATAAAGCAATTATGCAAGTATATATGAATTTTTATTTGTATATAATTCTTATATTGCATATATTTGCATATAAAAGAATATATGATGGACTTTGAATCGTTCAAAACTACTGACGGAGAAGATGTGTATTCTTATGATTTTGTGCAATCACTTCGCAATAGCAAAAAGGACAATGTTTTGTACGCACAAGCAGGTTGTCAAGAGAAGTTCTTGGCTACCCATGCAGACTTGACTATTTTTGGAGGAAGCCGAGGGGGAGGTAAAGGCGCACCATACGATAGCTTTGTGATGACTCCATACGGATTTAGAAAAATGGGAGATTTGAAAGTAGGAGACAGAGTGAATAGCATATATGGAAGTCCGCAGGAAATAATCAGTATTAAAGAACTCGGCAACAGAGAAGTCTATAAGATACTTTTCTCCGATGGTACAAGTACGGAATGCACAGAAGACCATCTCTGGAATATAAAGAAAACGAACACAATATCAAAACTAAGGAAAAACAACGGACTTACTCAACAATTCGATTGGAGACTATGGACTTTCAAGATGATAAAAGAGCATCTTGACAAAAAAGAACTCAATATTTGCAAAAGACAGAATCTTTTGATTCCGCTTTGCAAACCACAAAAGTTCTCGTTCGCAGTAGGTAAAAGATATAGACCGCAAATAGTTACTCCGTATATATTAGGAGCATTAATTGGAGATGGGTGCTTTACAGGCACGAGGAAATCTGTACTTTTTTCTTCTATGGATAAATTCGTTGTTGACGAAATCGGTAGAGAAGGACTTCAATTCCAATATTCGCGCAAGGTGTCTCAAAAAGCGCATGAATACGAATACAGAGACCAACAATTAAAAGAAGATTTAATTGGATTGAAACTCTATGGCTTGTATTCTCATGAAAAGTTTATACCGGATATATATAAATATGGTACGATAGAAACAAGATATTCTATAGTACAAGGTTTAATGGACACAGACGGATATATAGACAAAAGAGGGCATTGTTCTTTTTCTACTTCAAGCAAAACTCTTGCCGAAGACCTATCTTTTATTCTTCGCTCTCTCGGAGCTTATGTAACAATTTCACGAAAGAAGGGATGTGGATACAAACGCTCTGATGGTAGCTTTGTAAAATGCAAGGACTCGTTTATTCTATATATAAAAATGGAAGACGAAGCAAAGTTGTTCAGATTGCCAAGGAGAAAATCAAGATGCGCTCATTACAACGGAGGAGCGTCTATCCCAACAAAGAGGATTGTTGGATACGAATTCGTTGGATATAAACCATGCAGGTGTATATCCGTGAGCAATGTAGAAGGGCTATATATAGCAAACGATTTCATCGTGACTCACAATTCTTTTGCGCTACTCGTAGAAGCATTGAAGGATGTATATAATCCATACTTTAACGCAATCATATTGCGCGAAGAAAAGCCTGATCTTGAAAACCTTATAGATGAATCAAATAAGATATACGAACAATATGGAAAGTATAATCGTTCAAAAGACGATATGACTTGGAATTTCAATTCCGGAGGTAGACTTCACTTTGGCATATATTCTCAAGCGTTTAGCGACTTTACGAAGAAATATCAAGGAAAGCAATATGCATACATCGGTATAGACGAAATCACGCACATTCCTTATAAGAAGTTCAAATATCTTATAACTGACAATCGAAATGCTCATGGAATCCGTAATAGGGTTTACGGAACTTGTAATCCCGACCCTGATAGTTGGGTTCGTAAGTTCATTGATTGGTGGATTGGAGATGATGGATATCCAATAGAAGAGCGTGATGGTGTAATTAGATATTGCTTCATGGAAGGCAATACTCCTAACTCTATCATATGGGGAGATACCCCACAAGAAGTATACAGACAATGCAAAAGGACAATTGATTCTCTATGGAAGCCATCATACGAAGAACTTGGATTTAACAAGCTAACCATGTTTGTGAAATCTGTATGTTTTATCTACGGCAAACTTGAGGAGAACGTAAAACTCCTCGAATCTGACCCCAATTATATAGCCAACCTTGCTCAGCAGAGCGAAGAACAAAGAGGACGCGATTTGGGCGGCAATTGGGATATACGTGCTGGAGGAACAGACATGGTGTCTCGTGAAGATATGGAAGAATTCTATAAGATTCCAGAGCTAACCGAAGAGAATCCGAGTAAAAGAGCATCTTGTGATATCGCATTTACTGGTGGAGACTCTCTCGTTATGTGGCTATGGAAAGGATGGCATATAGACGATGTATTTGTTTGTAGAAATGACCCTAAGACAACAATAGAACTTGTCCGTTCGAAGCTGTACGAATGGGGTGTTAGAGAAGAAAATTTTACATACGACCTCAATGGACTCGGACAAACGTTTAAGGGGTTCTTCCCAAACGCAATTCCATTCAACAATATGGCTGCTCCTCTTCCAAGAAATAGTGAGGAGAAAAATGTAATACGCTCGCTATTCGGCAATCTAAAAAGCGAATGCGCATATATGTTCGCAAATAAATTAAAGAACAAGGAGGTATCAATCAATCCAACTCTACTTGATAAAAAATTTAGCGGTGATGGATTTGAGAAAATGCCACTAAGACAGATTCTATTAAGAGAGAGAAAAGCTATTAGACAAAAGGAAGAAACTTCCGATAAGGGATTCTCTCTCATTGAAAAGAAAATGATGAAAAGGTACGTTGGTCATTCTCCAGACTACATCGAAGCCCTATTCATGGTAATGATATTTGAACTCAAGAAACATAAAAAAAGAAAGAACTTATGGATGTTGTAATTAAAGAACTCTTAATAAAGAAACCTTTTGTAAGAATGAGGTCAGAATGCGCTACTCCTCATGCAGTCTCAGATACTCGTATGCAGTCTGTACCCGATGTGCTAAATATGTACGATGTATATAGCCAAGCTGACTTCCTACGAGAATACTATCCAAGTGGGCATCTCATCTACAACCGCGATGTTTATCCAGATAGATTAAGACAAGACCCCGAAACGAAGCGTATGTACAAAGAAGAACTTATCCGGTGCGGATTCGCGTTCCAACAGATAATAGCATTGAGACAAACTATTACCTTATGTGGTAATGATGTTCAATTCTCATTAAACGAAAGGGACGCTAAAGAATCAGACAACAATAATTTCTACGAATTCCTAAGAGGGTGGGAAACACATGATATGGAAGTTGCGTGGTATTTGGCAGCTCGCGCAGCAAAGATTGTTGGAGATTCTGCCCTTGTTGGATTCATGCACAACGGAAAGTTTAGATGGAAAGTTCTTTCATACTTAGAGGGGGATACCTTGTACCCACATTATGACCCTGAAACCGGTCAACTATCCATATTTGTTCGCCAATATGAAGACTACGATGAAGATGGTAAAACAATCACCAAATGGGCTGAAGTATGGGATGATACATACTGCTACAAATACAAGGAATCTCAAATTGGTGTAGAAGGAGTTATCAATAAAATCAAGAACAAATTCGGGCTTGACGGATACAAACTTGTAAGTACAACTGCTCACAATTTTCCATTCATTCCAATTACTTATATCCGTACATCCGGTCCTTGTTGGGCGCCAGCACAAGAGACTATCGAACAATATGAACTTGCATTCTCCTATATGGCGCAGAACAACACCGCATTCGCTCTGCCAATCCTTACACTATCTGGAGAAGACATCGAGGTAAACGGAGAACCTATGACTGATTCGATAAAGGTTCTGACTATGAGTTCTGACTCGAAGGCTGCTTATCTTAATCCTCCCGATGGCTCTAATTTGTTCACAATGCAGCTTAACAAACTCTATGATTTAATTCTCGAACAATGCTCTGTAGCAAAAGTTCCAGAAGTGAAGTCTGGAGATATGCCCGGCATAGCGGTGAAACTCTTGTTCTCGCCATCCATAGAAAGAGCAATGGAAGACTCAAATCTATTCAAACCATTCATAAACGGAATGGTACGCATATTCAAATATGGGTATGGTGTGGAAATAAAGAAGGTTACCGCATTATCTAACTTGAAGATATCTTCATACATAGAGCCATATGTACACATGAATACTTCTGAACTTATTACAAATCTTGCCACTGCGGTACAAAACAACTTTTTGTCTCACGAAACTGCTTCAGAAAGAATTCGTATGTACGCTTCAGCTCAAGAATATGACAGAATAATGAGGGAATATAAAGAATCTCAACAGATGGACGTATTAGAAGAGCTAAACAAAAGCAATAATGACGATGCCCAAACGAACAAAGTAGAGGAAAACAATGTCTGATAGTAGATATTATACTAATGAACAAATGCAAAGAGCCTTGAATTTTATAAACGAGAGGCTTTCTTTGCAGCGTTTTTCAATAAATGACATACAAAGTCTATTAAAGAGAGCCGCCGAGAAGATTGTATCAATCTCGATAAGATACAACATATCTCCAAAGTTGTTCAAATTTTCTTCCAATCAAAGGCTCAACTTCGAAATAAACGAAGTGCTGAACGATTTACTCGAAGAGTTATCCCAAGTAGTGACTAATTATAGTGAATATGAAATAGAAGATAAAAAGTACTTTTTCATAACTAAAACGATGCTCAGCGAGAAGTATAAGGGAGCAACGCTAAAAGATAGATTGTGGTTATATATTGATAAATTCTGCTCTGAGATAGAACCAGTCGTTGCAGCTTCGCTTCTCTTAGGTTTAAGCAGAACAAAAACGATTGAATCTATCAAAAATAATATAACAGACCTACGGAAGTCAAACCTTGCAAAAGTAGCTATCGATAACAGTTTCTATTCTGCTTCGAATTTCAACGAAAGAATGGGCAGAGGATTTACTAAATCTTCTTATGGGAATATTGAGCGTGTGACAATAGACTATGTCTCAAGGATTAGGCAAAAGATATACATTGAAGAAGAAAAAGACAAACATGGTACAAATGCTTGGTACGTAATGAGAGGCAGTTCGTATCCATGCGATTTATGCGACTCTGAAGTTGGAATACACAAATCTGACTTTGATTTGCCTCCGTATCATCCACGTTGTTGCTGCTTAGCAATACCAATCAAAATAGAATAATATATGAACACATCCAAAATGCTAAGAGACTTAGCACGAAGAAATGGGCTATGCGACCAATTCTTTACAGAATGGGATTTGGAATCCACAGAACAAGAATTACTTGACAAATATCTTGCAGGTATGAACTTCTGCGTGAAGCACGATTTCCCGAGTGCTGATGTGATTAGAACTATGTTTCATCATGATTTACTTAACGAAAATAATATCTACATTGATGATAGGATAAATCTATACAATCCGACATTCAACAAAAAAACAAATGTAGTTTCTCTTTGCGGAACATCTCATGGATACATATGGCTGGATAGCTTCTCTGTAGCCGATTTATTTGTCCAACACGACTGCGACCTAAATATTGAGTGCAAAGGTATGTCAAAGGCTTTCATTACATTATCCGGCAACGCAAAAATACGTGTTACACAAGACGATGCTGCTTTCGTAGCAATCTACAAGAAATCCCAAGAAAGCTCATACGAGACAATCGGAGATGTAAAAGTAAGAGACCAAACACAGCTATAAGTATTTTGGCACGCACTATAAAAAAATGCGTGCCAAAATGCGTGCTATTAGTGATGATTAGTTGTGATATATTTCACAACAAAAATCGTATTATTGTTGATTATCAGAGTATTATTTAGTTATACGTTCACAACTAATATATATGTGCGAGTCCTATCAGGCGCACAAAGTATGCTGATTATCAGCAAATTACGAAATATACGTGCCAAATCACGTGCCAAATTAAGGCTATGGCTCTTTATTAAAAAGGGACATAGCCGTTTTTTTTGCTTCATCTGCTATATCAATGTATGGTTGCATTGACTTATAGTCAGAGTGACCAGTCCATTTCATAACTACATTTGGTGCGATTCCAAGCATGAGAGCATTGCATATAAAGGTGCGCCTTCCGCAATGCGTTCCAACCATTTGCCATTTTTCTTTTGTTTCTTCGTACTTCTTTCCTCCTATGTAATAGATATCTGTCAAGAGTTCATTGATACCACACAATCTGCACACTTCCTTGAGATACACATTCATTTTTTGATTGCTAACTACCGGCAATGCCTTTTCTCCTTTGTTGTCCTCATATTTCTTTAGTATGGAGCGCGAGTAATCGTTAAGCTCTATAGTTATCTTGTCATTCGTTTTCTGAGTAACGATATGTAAGGCATCGTCATATATGTCTATCTTTCTAAGCGCATACACATCCGAGTAGCGCAAGGAAGTGAAGCAGCAGAAGCAGAACACATCTCTTGTCCGTGAGAGGTATCCTTCCTCAAACGGATGATTGTATACATTCATTAGCTCATCCCATGTCAAAAACACTATATTCCTATTAGCCCTTTTAAGATGAGGCTTATAAGCAGTGAATGAAATGTCAGAAAGATATCCTTTAGCTACAAGCCAACGGAAGAACCATTTTGACATAGATAGTTTTTTCTTCGCAGTCTCATTCTGATGACCAAGGCTAATTTGGAATGCTATGTATTTATCTAAAGTCTCTGTCGTAATTTTATCAACAGACATATTTTCATCGAAAATCTTCCATTCGTACAAGATTCTTTTGTGCTTATACAAAACGCTATTACTCCAATTGCTAATCTTGCTCTGCTCGTCAATGTAACGTTCATATAAGGAGAAGAAATCTTCTTCACTGCTTGCAACTCTTGATGGCTTCAACTCCTTGTCAAGAGACATCTTAAACTCTTCAAACGTAGGTTCATCACGATAGGAGTTGGCTATAGCTAAGACGGAATCTTCATAGCTTTGTATCTTAGCATTGATTTTAGCTGCTGGTATAGATTTCTTTCCATGTGTAGTATTTCTCTTGCATCGTTGAGCAGAGGAGTCCCATTTGCTTTTATCTATCGTAAATCCGAGAGAATAAGAAAACTTCCTACCCTTATACCCAACAAATAACCGCAATGAACCTCTTCCATCAACATTAAAGTAATATCTATATTTCATTTCAGTTTATTCCTTATGTCGTCTACAGCAAGTCCTATCAACCCAAAAAGGAGATTAAGGATACTAATAGCACAACCAATGAGATAGATAACACTATTTTCTTCTCTATCGCATTTACCTATAAATGCGAATATGAACATAATAGAAGCTATAGTAGAGATAGTTATATCTACCTTACTAACGATTCTAAGATAATTCTTACCATTAAGTTTGTTCTTTAATTCTTCCATGTTGTATGTTTTTGTTGTTATTGTTAATAATTAATCTCCGAGTCTAACAGAGTAAACGATTCTGTACAATCGGATTACCTTTGTTTTCGCTATGTTTTGATTTTCAAAAGCACTATTCTCGTTGATTCTTCTGCATTCGTAATATTCTCCCCTATCATATATTCTCCGCAGGAGGAATCCGAAATCATTTGTATCTATTATCATCGCAGCTCCTTGAATAATATCAGAGCCACGCTCCGTATGCAGGAGTGCGACCAAATCTCCTTCTTTATACAAAGGAATCATTGCGTCTTGTCTCACCTGATAATAGAAATCAAAGTTATTATACGGAGGAATTGTAGTAAGGCTATCCAAGTTCAAGTCACTAAGATTATCTCTTACCTCCTTATATACATCTGTATTTGGTCTTGTAGCGAGATATTTGGGAATAATAGGTCTGCGAGAATCTCGTTCCCTTTCTTCCTTATGCGCGTGCGTGATGGTAATATTGCTTCCTACATTGTTGTTGTCACCTATTACATTGTTATCACCATGAACGTTTGTAGCTGCTGATGCTTTTATCATCTCGCCATCACCAGTTAAGAGCCAATTTATATTTAGATCAGGGAACACAGATTGGAGTTGGAGTTGGCGAGCCTTGGTAATACTTATTGATTTTCCAACAAATCCGTTTGGCAAGTCTGCATCGATTTCGAACTGCCTCACAGAACGATAACCTTTCTTTTTAGCAAATTGCGAAAGTCTTTCACCAAGAGGTTTCATAGCTTTTTACTATATTTATTGCAATATATAGTTTACAAAAACATATATCACAAGTTAAACAATGTTTCTTTTTAGCAGATTTATAGCATTATACTTGCATTCCGTAGCGTTTTGCTATACCTTTGCACTTGTAACGATGAAACAAACGTTACTTGTAACGCTATATCTTACCACAAAGGTAGGATTTAAAACAATACGTTGCAAACGTTCTTTGACTTAATTACATAAAATCTTAGCAGATAGCAAGACGCACAACGATATAAAGCTAAATACATGAGCGGTTGTAGCAGACGCAAGGCTACTAAGATACACAATAGACCATTGCCCATGATGGGGGCGGCATAGTGCGGTTGGTTCAAGCCCAACAATGGTCACAGAGTTTATAGTTTATAGTTCTCGTTGCTGGTTCGTGAGAATAGGTAACGAATTGAGATGGATAGACGGCTAAATGGATAGACCGCAACATACAACATTACGAAGTTCGATTCTTCGCCATCTCTCAGTATTTATTAATCACACATCATGAAAAGAATAGAAACACTTCGCAAGGTTATGCGCCTTGCATGGCAATTCGTTAAGAAGAATGGCTTTACCATGAGCGAAGCTTTAAAAGAAGCATGGGCGAACATTAAATTGCTCGCAGAGATGCGTAAAGGCATCGTTAAGTTCTACTTTGTTAAGGTAGACGGCAGCAAGAGAGAGGCTTACGGCACTCTCAGCGAGTCTTTAGTGCCTGCGGTGTCTGGCGAGCGCAGGACGAACAATACCTGCCAAACTTACTTCGATACCGAGAAGCAGGCATGGCGTTGCTTCAAAAAGGCAAACCTTATCTACTAATATATAAAATCTTAGAAATGGAAACAATTGACAATAAACTTACAAAGCTCTGCCAAGAGGCAGTAGCTCAAGACCTTGACGAATTCGTTGAAATGTTTTCTGATAGCGAAGGTTGCATAGAGAGGGATGAGACCTTCGGTACTATTGTGAAGTACAAGGGCTTCACAATAAAAATAAAAAGCTATTACTACAAAGAATGGCGAGAAGAAATGGATGATGAATGGCACGACATCTTAGTACCATTTCTTTCAACTTTTTCGGTGGTTGATATATCCATCGAAGAGAAAAATGATGAAGGCGAAGTGCTTGAGACTCTCGTTGATATCGACCCTTGTGACATCGAAGATTACATATACGATAACTTTAACCTATGAGCAGATACTTAACGAAGCACATACTGACGCAGCTTGAGAGGGCTGCGTCAGCCAACAAGTTCACTCAGCCTACCACAGAGCAGGCTAAATGGTGGCAAGAGGGATATAACGCTGCAATGCAGCAAATTCTTTGGCAAATCAAAATATACGAGAAAAACCTATGAAATATATACTGGCAATCGTTCTCATCCTTGCAGGTCTCGGATATGCAGGACAATGCGATTACGAAGATGCAGTAATCGCAGAAATGAAAAATAACGGAGAGTACTATCGTCTAACAGAAGAGCATCCAGATTGGTCAGAGTCCCAGATGATAAAGTACTACGAGAGAAATAAGTGCAGCATGGATGAGGCAGCACGATAGCGAGCCCTCATGGCGAGGTTCGAATCCTCGCCTGCACCCTACCTTCATAGATGTGTGCAGTACGCATGGTTCGTGAGAATAGTGCGTGCGATAGGGCTTTTAGCTCAGTTGGTCAGAGCATCGCACTCATAATGCGAAAGTCGCAGGTTCAATCCCTGCAAAGCCCACAAGGTTAATAATGTTTCCCCCCTTGAGCGCATGGTCTGTGAAGATAGTGCGCTCAACCTTGGATAGGATAGGCGGTTAAATGGATAGACCGCACATTGTTGTGTTTTATTGTTTACGCTTGTATTTGGTTATTGCATTAGGTGGTTCGATTCCACCCCTATCCACGCTAATTAAAACGAAAATATATGGCAACAACAAAAGAAAAAGAACTCACATTCACCGAGAAGGTGATATCTGTTCAGAGGGAACTAAAAGCCCCTAAAAGTCAATACAATAAGTTCGGCAAGTATTACTACCGCAATGCAGAGGATATTCTAAACTCAGCAAAGCCTCTACTTGCCGACAAGGGCTTACTGCTCACAATCACCGATGATATTGTGCTTATCGGCAGTAGATTTTACGTAAAGTCTACCGCGACCATCACAGATGGCGAGCATAGTCAATTCGCTACTGCTTTTGCGCGTGAAGACGAGATACAAAAGGGCATGGCAGGTAGTCAAGTGACTGGTTCTACTTCATCATATGCCCGCAAATACGCATTGAATGGTCTGTTCTGCATAGATGATACAAAAGACGCTGATACGCTAAATACGCATGGTAGCGAGACATCATCTACAGACGAAAGACTTGCACTCGCAATTCAAGAGGTTCATGCTGCCCAAAGCAGAGCTACCTTGACTTCCGTTTGGAATAGTTATAACGACCTGCAAGGCAACGCTAAGTTCTCCGAAGCAGTTGCTGAGGCTGCAAAAAAATTCCCTAAGCAATGATACTGAGAGATAGTCAAGTTGTGTTCGATAGTGTAGCACACACATACGAACTAAAGGGTAAGAAGCTAAAGGGTATCACTCAAGTCATAAAGAATAGACTTTTCCCAGAAGAGTATGCCAATGTACCAGACTCTGTGCTACAGAAGGCAGCAGAACGAGGTAGCAAAGTTCATACCGCATTAGAGTTCTATGACCAATACGATATGACAACGGATTGCCCCGAACTGCAGGGATACATTGCAGAGATGGATGCGCACCCATTCCTGCGGAATCACGAAGAGAGCGAATACCTTGTTACTGATGGAAAGCAATATGCCTCAGCAATTGACAAAGTATATCGTGATGGTGATGGTGTAATCCTCGCTGACATTAAGACTACATACAAGCTCAATACAGACTATGTTGCATGGCAGCTCTCTGTATACAAGTTCTTCTTCAACATCCTCAACCCTAATATAGAAGTCAAAGCAGGATATGCCATATGGCTTCGAGGAGACAAACATAAAGTTGTAAAGGTTAATCTACATTCTGAGGATGAAGTCAAGAAACTACTCTACACTGAAGAACCGATGCTCGCAGTTCAGAATGATGAAGGCATACCATTCAACGAAGACTATCTCCTTCAGTTAAAAACCAAGGCAGACGAAGCTACTGCTGCTTTTGAAGCATATAAGCAGTATGTGGCAGACTCCATGCAGAAAGAGAATATCACCAAGGTGAATGGCATGAAGCTAATGGTAACTCAGCGCGCAGACACAGAGCGAATGTACTTCAATAGTAAGAAATTCGGAGAAGAACACCCAGAGTTATTCAAGGAATATCAAGAGCCAAGAGTAACGAAAGGTGGTCTATCTATAAAGGTCTTATAACATGGAACAACAAACCTTCGTAGCAGTCCCTATAGACCAGTGGAACAAGATGCTCTCACTCTTAGAACGAGTTGAAGAGCGTCTGAAACCACAAGACGAGTGGATTGGAACAGACAAAGCTTGCAAGATATTAGGTGTTACACCCAACACTCTTGCACGATACAGAAAGAGATTTAATATTCAATGTCACCAAGTTGGGCGAAACATTCTCATGCTTCGCTCATCAATTGACAAGCTAATAAATGAAAGAAATCTATAAAATATGAATCAAGCAACATTTATAGGCAACCTTACTGCGCAAGCAGTACAGAAGCAAACTCAGAGTGGAAGTTGCTTCATAACATTCTCTATTGCGGTAAATCGCAAGTACAAAGACAAGGATGAAACGCTCTTTATTGAGTGTATTAAGAATGGAGACAATGCCAATCTCCTCCCATATCTGCAAAAAGGAAAAAAGATTGCGGTATCTGGTAGAATCTCTTGCCATGCATACATGGACAAGAATAATCAGCCAAGAGCATCTCTTGACTTAGCAGTTTTTGAACTTGAGTTGGTCGGTTCTAACACAGAAGCAAGCAAAGCACCTTCTGTACCGCAGACACCGAGCAATCCATTCCCAACCAATCCTGCGCCTGCAGCAGGTAACGATGGCCTACCATTCTGATGAAATACGACCTATCCAATCCACTACATAGGCAGCAAATACGTGATAGGGTGCAAGCACTACTATCTAAGCCTGCAGGGGTCGTTGAGATAAAAGAAATAAAGCCTCAGCGAACTATGCGACAGAATAGTTACTTGCACCTTATCATCAGTTTCTTTGCTGCGGAATATGGAGAGTCTGCCGAATTCGTCAAAGAGCAGTACTTTAAGATTGCTGCAAACAGACAGATATTTGTCCGTGATAGGAACGATAAAATATTAGGCAAGGTCACCTACATACGTTCATCAAGTGACCTTGACAAAGAAGAAATGCAACTTGCTATTGAGAGATTTCGTAATTGGTCATCCATCAATGCAGGAATCTATCTACCATCAGCAGACGAACAAAGATTACTACAACTTGCCGACATTGAAGTCAGCAGAAACGAAGAATACTTATGAATATCATACAATTCTTTTGGCGCAAATACACCAACGCAAATGCCTCAAGAAAAGAGGCAGCTCGCAAGGAATATCTTGAAGATTATAAGGAGCGCATCAACGTAAGAGAGTTTAACGGAAAGATGTACATATCGTTCGATGGTAACCCCATCGTATGCACAGACAACCTTAGAGAGAGCATTATCGATACGCTATCAGATGCAAGAGAAGCAGTAACAGAATACAAATGCCATACTATATAAAGAAAGCAAAAAAGACTAAAGAAACTTCCAAATCTTCGCTATCTACTTTGGTAAGAAAACTTGACAAGAAATTCTCTCTATTTATCCGTCTGAGAGATAGTCGTGCTTTTGGACACAAGGCATTCAGATGTATCTCTTGTGGGCAGATTAAGCCTTTTGCGAAGGCTGATTGCGGTCACTACTATAGTCGTAAGCATATGGCTACAAGATTCGATGAGGATAATGCCCATAGCGAATGTAGCTCCTGCAACCGATTTAGCGCAGACCACCTAATCGGGTACAGAGAGAATCTTATCAAGAAGATAGGTCAGCAGAGATTCGATATGCTTACATGGAAGCATAACCAGACGAAGCATTGGTCTGAGTTTGAATTGAAAGAGCTGATAAAATATTACGACATACTAATAAAGAAAATGCAAAGCGAATGAAAGAGCTAATGACGATATCACAGAAGAAGCGCGCACAGAAGCACAAGAAGATAATTGCTCTTTATGTTGAATTGCAAGAGAGCTATCCAGAGTCTTCGAGGTATGCCAAGTGGCGGACGATAGCCGCCAAGGTTGGTTATTCTGTTAGCGGTGTACGTAAGATAACCGAGAAATACGAAAGCTCATGTGCAATGGATGGATAAAGATACACAGAAAGATTCTTGATTGGGAGTGGTTCTCTTGTTCTTCAACGTTTCATCTGTTTGTTTACCTCTTGCTAAACGCAAGCACAGAAGACAAAAACTGGAAAGGTATTGTTATTAAACGTGGGCAGCTTGTCGTATCTGTCGCAAGTATTTGTAGCAGTACACATCTAACCACACAACAAGTGCGCACATCACTTAAAAGGCTAAAATCAACAAACGAAATAACAACCCAAACAACAAACAGATATACGCTTATAACTATCTGTAAATACGAGAGTTATCAACAGAGCGAATACAGAGAACAACAAACAAATCAACAAGCAGTACAACAAACAAACAACAAACAAACAACAAACAAACAACAACATCTTAAGAATAATAAGAATATAAGAAGTAAAGAAGATAAAGAAGATATATTCACTAACGTTCATATATCTGAGAAAGACGCGACCAAGGTCGCTCCTATCAAAACGATGGAAGAACGCAAGGCGGATTTCAAAGAGAGCCTTCGGCAGTACGTACCAATCTATGGTGAACGGATGATGCAAGAGTTTTACGACTACTGGTCTGAATCTTCGGAGAACGCACGAAAGTTTAGAAAAGAGAAACAAACTACTTGGGATACCGCGAAGCGTTTGGCTCGTTGGGCAAAAAATCAGAAAAGCTATGGTAATAACAACAGAAATAGTGGAGCAAGCACTCGCGAGCAGCGAGATGCAGAATGGGCGGCTTACGCAATGCAAAGACTCTATGGCTCTAACCAAGAATCAGACGAGATACCTGCAGCGTTACGTGACAGCTGAGAAGATTATGAAGGATTTCCTTCCAGAGTTTCAAGTCAATTTTGCGAGATACCCGACCAAATGCCTATTGGGCGACTGCCCCACAATTGCAGACATGAAGCAAATATGGGGTGGACGATTCGCAGAAATATGGCTCGCCAATCAAGTGAGAGATTTGGCAGAGTATGCAGGTACAGACAAAAAGTTAGACACATTGCAGCTTGAAGAAGTAGCAAGAATGGCGGTTCAAGAGTTCTACTACTTCAAACTTTCTGAGTTCATGCTTTTCTTCGCCCACTTCAAGGCAGGACGATATGGTAAGTTCTATGGAAACGTAGACCCGCTTGTTATTGCTGAGGCTCTACAAAAGTTCAAACAATGGAGAAATAGCACTTTAGGCTATCTGCATGAGTGCCAACAACGAGAAGAAATCAACAAACGACCCACAAACGACCCCGAAAAGCTAACCTACACAGAATGGCAAGAACTGAAATGGTTATTCAACATGGGGTACGAACGTGGAGCAGACGGAAGAATTCAATGAAGAAGATATCATTCGTTTGGGGCAGATGCACAAAAGAGCAAAAGATTCGAATTCGCAACAGATTTGGTATATCAGATTACACTTCAGTCAATGGTGAATCAGAATGCCTCATCAGCGATGAAGACTACCCCCTATTTTTAGAGACCGCAAAACGAGGATTCTTGAAAATACGACACAAATAAGTAGCCCTACATATAAAGCACCTTTAAAAACGCTATTTATTTCACTTCTAACGAATTCTTTTTACAAATACGTATAAGTTATAACATTGGACAAAAATAATTCATTACACGCAAAATTTAGCGTTCGAAAATCTTGGTTCATTGGTTGGACTCGCGGACACGACAAATTCGGCAGAATTGAAAAATATCATCTTAAGCACTTCTGCAATACGTTAACACAGTTCTGTGGAAGATGCTTTCTAAAAGACCCACTGACCAACATGGCAAACACAACACCCTATGTTTTGATAGAGTATGCAAACGAAAGAGCAAATTCTAATTAATGGATGCAAGTTGGGTGGGAAAATGGCAAGCACCCTAAAAGCAAATTATTACAAGATGAGCGCGACAAATATCTTAGAAGCAGAACGGCACGGTTTTATGTCAATGGGTGTTTTTGTAGAATACAAATGCTCCTGATCACAATAAACAAGCAAGGCTTGTCCGACACGATAAAAGCGAACTACTACAAGATGAACGCAGCTAATATCATTGAACAAAAAAGAATGAATTACAAAGCAATTGGAATTTTAATTGAATGGAACTTAGCATAACAACATCTTCACTTATTCGTGAAATGCAAGGCGGTAAAATGCAAGCAATTTGCATTGTCGGGCAAACTGCATCAACAATAACAACGAGATATGGTGCAATATGCACGACAAACCTTATCAGCACGGCTCATTTCCCGATGACCGCAGTACTAATAGAGCATGAAATCTAAAAATAAGAATTTAGAGCAGATGATATTGAGCGGTTGGCAACCTTCCTATCATGGAGAATTCCTTGACTGCTACAATAGAAGGTCTGTTGGTAGAATTACAAGTACAATTCTCACTGGTATCTCCTTCCGCAATATGTATTACGTTGTAATCGAACATAAGTTATGATAGCAAAAATCTACCCAGATGGGCATAAGGACTTAAATGGTTCTACACACCCAGTCCGATACTTTGACATACGGAAATTGACCGAGCGAGAATGCCTGCGGTTGATGGATGTTTCGGATGCGGATATTACAACTCTTGTCGAGTCAGATAAGCTCTCACGCTCCTCACTCTACAAAATGGCAGGCAACTCAATCGTTGTCAACTGCTTGTATGAAATCTTCAAAAACATTTACGATGGGAAAGAACAAAACGATGGAGAACTTTTTACGTCCCCTGCATTCAAAGCCGAAATCCCATCAACTATCAACATGGTCACTCTCTGTTCAGGATACGATTCGCAAGTTATGGCAATGGAGAGGCTTGTTAAAGAATTCCAAGCACGCGGAGTTAGCACTACATTAGACCTTTTAGCGTGGAGCGAATTCGACCCAGATAGCAGCAAGGATATCGACAATCAACCTGCGGTAATAGCTCACAACCTTCTATTTCCACAATGGAAAGACAGAAACCTTGGAGATATGACAAAGATTAATTGGTCGTTACAAGTGCAGAAGTATAAAGGAAAAAATTTTGACATTCTTACCTACTCCACTCCGTGTCAGTCTATTTCACAAAGCGGAAAGAGAGAAGGAATAAAGAAGGGAAGCGGTACTCGTTCGTCAATTCTGTGGAACACAGAAGCTGCGATACGCGCTTTAAGACCGAAATTCTTGCTACAAGAAAACGTTAAGGCTCTTTGTAACAAGAAAAACCTTCCCGACTTCCAAGAATGGCAGAGAGTCTGCAACGATTGCGGCTATGACAACTATTGGCAGGTTATGAATGCTAAAGACTATGGTGTCGCTCAAAACAGAGAAAGAGTCTTCATGCTAAGCGTCAGGAGAGATTTAGGACTACCGGCATTTAAATTTCCCTCCCCACTCCCACTAACGAAGGAAGTGAGCGACTATCTTGAAGAGACAGACGATTTGATATATTTCCTCAGTCCCGAAAATGTCATCAAATTCTTACAGATTAACGAAACAGACAAAAACGGAGAATTCATCTACGCTGAAACAGACCACAGATTAAGTGAACAAGAAATACAACATTATAGAAATCAAAATTATAAAAAAAATGAGAGCAACCTACCCTAAGTTACATGGAAGTCCATTCAAACCAAGGAAAGGACTACCTCTATGGAACGCACTATCAGTAATGCAACAAAAGCTTCAAAAAGCAGAGAGTGAGAGCTATAAAGAGAACACTCGCGAAAGCAAGCTATTCGGCTTCGCATTTTACTCCAACGCAATCCGAAAGGAATTTGCTAACGAAAAAGTCCGCAGCACGCTTGTCGCCCTATCTGGAACCAAGTACTACAAGCACAAGGTGAAACAACTCGCGAAAGAAGTGCAAAGAGATATCGCACAATGGGATAGCGACATTGCAAGAGCTACTGGCACGGAAATTCTTGAGGAACGCTATGACAGACTACTTGAGGTGGCGACACAAGAACTTGACTATCTCTACAAGCCATTTCTTTTCTCCGTTACGCAGGTGCTGACTTCTGCAGGATGCAAAGAGTCTTACCTAATTGCATCCCTTATATGCAGCATGGCTCTACTTGAGTATTCTAACCGCCAACTCTGTAGTGATGTAGGCGAGCGAATCATGGAATGTCCAGTGCTTGACAAGCTAAGCGCAATGTTTGCGGAAAAGACGCAGGTAACCTTGCAAAAGGTAATCAACGAGCTAAACAAACAAATAAATAGCCAAGTCGGTGATGTTAACGTTAATGCCGACAAGAACGTTACCCTTGCAGCAGAGAATCTATTCAACAATTTACAATCGTTCAACCGAATGCGAGAAATTATCTCTAAGACATTCGAAATGAACGAAGAACAAGAAAAACAAAATCTCAATGAAGCAGAAATACAGAATTAAGGAGTGCGTAACCTCCGACCAAATTACACTACCAATGTCCATGCAGGACGAAGCAATTAAGCACAACAAAGTATTCCATGTCCAGAAGCGTTTTCTCGGCTTTCTGTGGCTGAATATCAAGTCGTTCGAAGACAAAAATGACGATTGGTGGGCATGGGGCTGCGCGCAGAATCTACTTGACAAACTTAACGAGGAGGACTAAGCATGATAGTACTAATTTTGGCGGCATGTGCTGCAAACCTTATGATAACTTTTTATCTCTTTTTTTCTCATTATATGGACGATTCAAGGTATAAGAAAGGGTACGAAGATGGGCGCAAAGAATGGCGCGCTAAAGGTTATTTGGAGGGCTTCGACAAAGCTCTTGGTAACCTCAACATTTCAGATTATGAAACTGGCTACATTCTTGGCAGGAATGATGCAAAAAGAGAATTAAAAGAACAACAAAAGAATAATCAACAATGACAACGATAATCTTATGCGTGATAATAGACATTTTCGTTTTCGTCTTTATAGGCTCAATAGCCTACCGAAAGGGCTGCGACAAAGGCTACGATGATGGCTATATCCAAGGATGCACTATTGGTCGAGCTGACGGCTTCGAAAAAGGCAAAAAAGCAGGCTTCGATGAAGGCAAGGACGTGGGCTTTGAGGATGGTAAGCGTTACGCTACTATCCAAGGTCACAACGAGAAGGTGCTTAAGGACATGGGGATGTTCCCCGAAAACTACAAAGACGAGAAATGAAGAAGTTTACTTTTGATGTCATGATAGGCGACCGATACTATGGTAGCGTGACGATGGATTATAATCCGTTGTTTCCGATTCAAGATACAGAGATGCGTGAGGCTGCGCTGACTAAGTTCCCTACGCTGAGGAATACAACTTTTAGATTTGCATGGTGATGACACAAGAAGAAAGGATCAATCAATACACCAAGAGGCGCGCCAACGGAACGTTGGCATTCCCTCGCACCGCAAAGGCGCACCTGCAAGAGATACTAATGTTTAACCCCGATGCTCTTAAGGCGGAGGATATGAAAACAATAAAAAAGCTCTCATGAAAAAATACAGACTATTAAAAGACGAAACTATCAAGATTGGTGACAGAGTGTTATGCCGAATTGAAGCGGTTCGCTCATTCTCGTGCGTAAAGAAAGGTGATAGAGGAGGATTCATCGAAAGTGAAAAAAACTTATCTCATTTGGGCAATGCTTTGGTTTGCGGCAATGCAAGGGTTTTCGGCAATGCAAGGGTTTGCGGCAATGCAAGGGTTTTCGGCAATGCTGAGATTGCCGGTGATGCAGAGGTTCACTGCGACGAAGACTACATTGTATTTAAAAATTGGTGGTCAAGTGGTCGCTATTTCTCTTGGACGAGGACAAATAATAAATGGAAAGCAGGGTGCTTTTACGGAACTGGCGAAGACCTCATAATTAGAGCTTACGCTGATAGCGAGAAAAGTGGACGAGAGTATGAGCGTGTGGTTAACTACGTTAGCTCTATTATGGAAGACGAAGAACAGAATTCAAACTGAATTGATATGAAGAAGAGATTGGCTAAGAAGATATACTACGCGTATTTAGCTAAAAATGAGAGAATCTATTGGGCGTGTAGATGGAGAAAATATATCTTCTGCATGGTGGGCGACCACCGAATTGAAAAGGCAATCAGAAAAGTAAATAAATCACTTAAAGAAGATTAATCATGGGTGGAATTAAAATTAAAGTAAAGAAGCTGCACTCCGAAGCGGTGCTCCCAAAGATGATGACAGATGGCGCAATTGCATTTGACTTGACTGCTACAAGCGTCAGACAAGATAGCAAGACAGACTGCATGATATACGGCACTGGACTCGCATTCGAGATACCCAAAGGCTATGGAATGTTCGTCTTCCCTCGGTCATCATGCTACAAGCATAGAGCCTTCATGGCGAATAGCGTTGGTGTGATAGACCAAGACTACCGAGGCGAAGTCCATGCCATCTTCAGATGGCAGACGGCTAAGTACGACATTGGCGACCGCATTGCTCAAGCGGTAATTCTCCCGATTCCCGAAGTCGAATACGAGGAGGTTGATGAGCTGAGCGACACGGAGCGTGGCTCTGGTGGGCTTGGCAGTACTGGTAAGCAATAAGCAACAAGGTAGGAGATTCAGTCTCCTACCAAAATAAGAAATCATATGGAAGTAACAATTGAGATAACAGAGGGCTGCACGGACTATTCCTATCGAATCAACGGAGTTGAGTGGAATAAGCTATACGACAAGGAATCTAAGCATTATAATATCGAACTGCTTGACAAGGTAGTTGAAGCATTAATTGACGAGGCAAAAAAGCAATATCATTTACCCGATTGGATTTTAGAATTCCTCTTTGATGGAGTCTATACCAATTGCAGCTTAGATATGTTTGCTATGCTTGTC
>ERZ808275.71-NODE-71-length-65903-cov-4.033319_pt1 | contig 65903 bp, 61 predicted proteins | sample MGYA00520894_ERZ808275 | MGnify/ENA primary metagenome ERZ808275 (study PRJEB31516, sample SAMN03275598) | gut metagenome | biome: mammalia-associated habitat; material: feces | host: Papio cynocephalus | place: Kenya | collected 2012-08-03 ... | reverse complement strand
AAATCCCTAAAACAAAAACTTATTTATTACCCTACCTTTCCCTATACAAATTTTACCGGTGATACCCTCACCGGTTTTTTATTGAATAAAATAAATTTACAAACGAAGACTAGTTTTCAACGGCTTTTTGGTCTTTTTTAATAAATTCGCATTGTGATTCAAGGCGTTTATCTTCCATTTTATCAATAAGTTCTTGAATATCCTTAATTTTATTCAATTCAAAACTTACTTCTGCAAGCAAAACGCAGTCATTACAAAGTCTATATTCGCCATATCTAATAGAACCTGCTAGACTTTTATATTCGCCACAAGCTGCACACGTAAAATATTCATCTGCACAATCAGGGTTTTCTTCTATATCGTCTGCAACCATTTGTTCGCAAACTTTTTGCATCTCTTCTATAACTTCTTTTTCTGTTTTCATTTATTTCTAATCCTTATTTTCAACTTTATCTAGCATTTGTTTAACAGCACTTGAAAGTCCGTCAAATATAGCTTTTGTAATAATACTATGACCAACGTTTACAAATTTAACCGTTGGAATTTCTCTCACAAGTTCCATTGAGCGATAATTTATACCACCTGAAATATTAACTTCCATACCCATAGTTCTTGCATAAACTACAGCCTCTTTTAAAGTAATAAATTCAGAGGTATCAATTGGATTTTGTGCAAATGTTTCTGAGAATTTTGTTGCATTAATTTCAACACACTTAGCACCAGCTTTATAAGCAGCAGTTATTTGACCCAATTTTGGTTCAACAAACACACCAGCATTTATTCCCTCATAAAGTAAAGGTACTAAAAATTCATTAACTTTTTCCACATTTTTTTCTACGTTATAACCAATTTTTGTATCGTTATATCCCATTTTTTCAGGAACAAGAAATACCATATCAGGTTTAACCTCTATTGCAAGTTGTTGGGCTTTTTCGTTCATTTCAATCATCATCATCAACGGACATTTCAAAGCTCTTTTCATAGATAGAATATCTGATTTAGTAACATTAAAATCAAATCCATCATAATAAACAGAAATACCTTGAGCACCAGCGTGTTCGCAAAGTCTAGAGGTTCTGATTAAATCAGGTTCAGCCCCGCCAATTGCATTTCTTAAACTTGCTATATAATTTATATTTATACCTAATTTCATTATTTTCCTCGTTTATTCATTTCTAAAAGAACAGTATAAGTAGGCAAAATAGTAATGCCACTACCAACTTCAGTCTTTGTAGAAATGTATTCTATTGCCTCTTTTAAAGGCGTTATAACTTTAATTTTATCTTCAGGGACACCGGCATATTTCAATCTTAAAGCCATATCGTTAGCTCTAATTCCTGAAACAATAATATCTTTTTGAATATCAGCAAGAGCCTCAAATTCTGCATCCCATAGCCAAGAAACATCACGACCATCTGCATAATTATCATTTATTGCTATCAAAAGATTTGAATCCTTATTAACTGTTTTCAAAACTTCACTTGCACCAGTAGGGTTTTTGATAAGCTGAATTAATGTGTCGTGACCATTAAGAACAGTTTTTTCAGCTCTTCCAAAAATAGTTTTATAACCTGACAAAGCTTTTTGAATACTTTCCGTATCAATACCATTTTCAAGACAAAGTGCAATCGCTCCAAGTGCATTATACGCATTGTATAAACCTATTGAATTAAATTCAAAATTATAAACTTTATTTTCATGTTTAATTTCTAAACCAATTTTGTCATCATAAATAGTTGCCTTAGCATTATATTGAGGTTGAGGTCTAGAATATCCGCAATCGCAATAATAATGTCCCTCATGAGCAAAAAATCTTTTATTGTATTTCAAAACATTTCCACATTTACAATGGAATAATTCTGATGGAGCTTTTGATGTGTATGTTTCACTAGCAAACTCTACATCTTCAAACCCAAAATAAACGGTATTGTGATTTGTATTAAAATTTGCAACCAATGGATCATCAGCATTTAAAATTAGTTTCAAATCTGGATTTTTATCTATAGCTTCTTGAATTTTTTTAGCTGTTGTATCAAGTTCCCCATATCTGTCAAGTTGGTCACGGAAAAGATTTGTAACTAAAAGATAATCAGCCTTTATAAAATCATATAACTTTGATAAATAGGCTTCATCAGATTCAAAAACAGCACAGTCAAATCTTTTGAAAGGTCGAATAGTTCTTGCACAAACATTCACAATACCTGTCAACATATTTGCACCCTTTGCATTATGAACAGGCGTTTTGGCAGCATTTTCTAGGATTTGTGTAATTATACTTGAAGTCGTAGTTTTGCCATTTGTACCAGTAACAGTAATAATTTCTCCGTTAATATATTTTTGACAATCTTTTAAAAAGTCAGGATAAAATTTTAAAATCATTAAACCTACAAAAGATGTTCCAGACGAACGATTTAAGACTTTTATCGCCAAAGAAACAAGTCTTGCTAATAATAAAGTTAAATAAAATTTTAAACGACTCATAATTTACTCTCTTGGGTATTTATTTTTTTTGACCTTTACACTATAATCTAATCATAATACAAAATACGAAATATAAAAATGATTTATTTAATTTATGCAACAATCACAATCGAAATAATCTTAGCAGTATTGGCGATAATAGGTATCGTCAAATTTAACAATAAGATAAATCTTATCAACGATACGATTTTAGAAAACAGATACAAGATTACACAATTTGCAGAAAACATACAAACACAAGTTTACGAAACCTGTGAAGCCCTAAAAATTTGTGGTAAAAAAATTGTTGATAAGAAAAAAACTATGGTTCATAACTTGATAAAAAACTTAATTTTAAGCATAGGATTAATGTTTTTATCAAAGAAATATAAAAAACAAGTTTTGTACATAGAATTAGCCCTAATAGCCTATGAAACGTATAAAAATAGTCTTAAGGTATAACTTGTATAAAAATTTAAAGCATGATAATATTTAGAAAAATAAAATGAAAGTCGAGGTATAACAATGTGCAGAAAGAATGATTCATTATGTTTCGGACTTGGCTTGATGGCAGGCGTAGTTGGTGGCATTATTGCTGCTGTATTATACGCACCAAAATCAGGTGAAGAATCAAGAAAAGAAGTAAAAGAAGCTATCACAACATTTGTAGAAAACCAAGCTCCAAATGTTCAAGAAGCTAAAAAACAAGCAAGTGAAGCTTTAGACGTATTCAAATATAAAATTGAACAAGTTTACCAAAGAATTAACAACTCTTTAAAAAACAGAAAAATGAAAAAAGCTAAAGAACTTGAAGGTTTAAATTACGATTTTACAATGTAGTAAAGGAAAATAAATGTCAGAAACAGCTTTATTAAACAACGGTCTAACATTTTTAGTATACACAACAGGTATTGTCTTAATTCTTGTAAGCGTATTTTTGATAAAACTTTTAATCGATTTATCAAGATTTACAAAGAACTTGGACTCAACACTTGATATGGTAAAAACTGAATTAGAACCAACAATACAAGAAATCAAAGCGTCATTGAAATCAATTAACGCATTTGTAAAATCAGCAGACCAAAGAGTAGACTCTTTCAAAAGAGCCTTTACTGATTCGTTCGGATTTGGCATAAGTGCCGTATCAAAATTAAAGAATGCATCAGGAGCATTAATATCAGGGGCAGTAAAAGGTTTTACAACCGTATACAAAATGTTCTCTAAATAAGAAAAGCCGTCACTTATACTAAAATGTTTGGGTGAGGGTTGATAACAAAATTAAAAGAAAGGAAATTAAACTATGTCAGTAGGTAAATTTTTAGGCGGATTTGTAGTAGGTGCAGCTTTAGGTGCAGTAGCAGGTTTGTTATTAGCTCCAAAATCAGGTGCTGAAACAAGAGAAATGCTTTCAGATACAGCAAAAGACGTAATGGAAAAAACAGATAAAACTGTAAAAGAAATTCAATCAAAAGCAGAAGAAATCGTATCTGATATGCAACAAAAAGGCGATGCTATTATGGGTAAAATCCAAGATATGATTAACTCAAAAAAAGAAGAAATGAGCAATAATCAATAATAGCAGATATAATGTTTTAAATTGTAAAAAGTAGGCTACAAAGCCTACTTTTTTTGCTTAAAATGCTTGCTACTAAAAAATGTTTAAGATAAAATAAAAGCAAGATTTATAGATGAAACAAAAGGCTGCATTTATAAAGACGTTAAAACAGCCAAGAAAGAGGAAAAAATGGTAGAATCAAAGAAAACTCAACTAGAAGTTGGTGGAAAAATTGTTGAAGTTGAAACTGGTAAATACGCAAACTCAGCAACTTCATCAGTAACCGTTAGATGCGGTGATACAATGTTATTCGTACATTGTTGCGTAAGCAAAGAACCAAGAGTTGGTATTGATTTCTTCCCATTGTTAATTGACTACGAAGAAAGAATGTCATCAATAGGAAGAATTCCAGGCGGATATAACAGAAGTGAAGGTAAAGCATCTGACAAAGCTATCTTAGTTTCAAGACTTATCGATAGACCAATCAGACCTTTATTCCCAAAAGGATACAGAAATGATATTCAAATCGTAGCTCAATTATTCAGCTATGACCAAGAAAACCAACCTGATACATTAGCTATGTTAGGTGCATCTTATGCATTAATGTTATCAGGAGCACCATTCGAAGGACCTATTGGTGCAGTTAGAGTTGGTAGAGATGAAAACGGCAATATGATTGCTAACCCAACTCACCAACAAGCTGAAAAATCAGACTTAGACATCGTTGTAGCTGGTACTCACGATTCTGTAATCATGGTTGAAGCTGGTTGTAAATTCGTTACAGAAGACGATATTATGAACGCTGTTGAATTTGCACAAGTTGAAATCAAAAAACAATGCGAAGCTCAAGTAGCATTTGCTCAAGAATGTGGCGTTGTTAAAGAAGAATTCGTAAACCCTTACGATACAACAGAAATTAAAAATATTATCCAAGAAGTTGCTGGCGACATGATTTATGATGCTTACCACAACTTTGACAGAGCATACAGACAAAACAAATTAGAAGAAGCTAAAAAATTAGTTAAAGAAAGAATTGAAGCATTACCTGAAGATCACCAAATCCACGTAATGATGGAAGAAACTGGTATCGACTTTATCGCAGAAGAATTCAAAGCTGCAGAAAAGAAAGTAATGCGTGCAATGATTGTTAACGAAGGCGTTAGAGCTGATGGAAGAAACCCTCACGAAGTTCGTCCAATCTGGTGCGAAGTTGGTGTTATTCCAAGAGCTCACGGTTCAGCAGTATTCACAAGAGGTCAAACTCAAGTATTATCAGTAGCTACATTAGCTGGTCCTGGTATGAAACAAGAGTTAGACGGTGTTGATCCTCAAACAGAAAAAACTTACATGCACAAATATATCTTCCCAGGATTCTCAGTTGGTGAAGTTAAAGCATTGAGAGGACCAGGAAGACGTGAAGTTGGTCACGGTAACTTAGCAGAAAGAGCTAACGTTCCTGCACTTCCAAGCCAAGAAGAGTTTGGTTATACAATCAGAGTAACATCTGACGTATTAGAATCAAATGGTTCAACTTCAATGGCATCAACTTGCGGTTCTTCAATGGCATTGATGAACGCTGGTGTTCCTGTTAAATGTATGATTGGTGGTGTTGCAATGGGTATGATTACAGAACCTGACCATGAACCAGTTGTACTAACAGATATTCAAGGTATTGAAGACTTCTTAGGTGATATGGACTTCAAAGTTACTGGTAACGACGAAGCTATCACAGCTCTTCAAATGGATATGAAAGCTAAAGGTATTTCAAACGATACATTAAGAAGAGCTTTACAACAAGCTAAAGAAGGTAGATTACATATCTTAAGCAAAATGAGAGAAGCAATCACAGAACCAGCTAAAGAAATGTCACCATTTGCACCAAGCATCACAACATTAACTATTCCACAATCAGACATCGGAACAGTTATCGGACCTGGTGGTAAACAAATCAGAGCTATCATCGATGCTTCAGGTGCCGAAATCGATATTCAAGACACAGGTGTTGTTACAATCACATCTAACGACCAAGAAGGTGCTAAGATCGCAATCAAAATGATTAAAGATTTAACTTTCAAACCTGAAGAAGGTATGATTTTAAAAGGAAAAGTTGTAAGAATTATTCCTATCGGTGCTTTCGTTGAATTAGGTGGCGGTAAAGATGGTATGATTCACATTTCTCAAATCTGCAAAGAAAGAATTGAAACTATCGAACCTCACGTAAACATCGGTGACGAAGTTATCGTTAAAATCATCAAAATCGATGACAGAGGCAGAGTTAACCTAACATTAAAAGGTGTAACTGACGAAGAAAAAGCTAAATTCGAAGCTGAAAATAATTAATTTTGATTATTAAATAATGAAAAAGAGGTACTTGATAAAATTCAAATACCTCTTTTTTTATACAAAATAACAAATAAAAAAGCCTTGAAAGATTTTCAAGGCTTTTTGTATTAATAAACTAATTTCTATATTAAGCTTTTTGAGATAATAAGTTTTGTGCTTGAATCATTTTTGAACTTAATGTTGTCATTTGTTGTTGACAAGTTTGTTGAGTTAATGAAGCTTGGTCAATTTTTGATTTTAATTTATCAGAAGATGCTTGTTTTTCTGTAAGAGTTGTAACGATGTCTTCTAAAGCAGCTCTTAATTCAGTTAATTCTTGGCTTTGTGGGTTAGCTTTTAAAGCTTGTTGTTCAGCTCTTGCTTCAGCATTCTCTGCGATTTTAGCTTTTGCTGTATTTTGAACTGAGTTATCAGCAGATTCTTCTTGTTCTTTTAATGCAGTAAACTCATCTTGTAATTTTTCTTTTTGAGCTTTTGCTTTTTCGATAGCTTGTTTAGCTGCATTTCTTGTTTCTGTATCAGGAACTTGTTTTGTTGTTACGTTACCCATTGCATCTGTTGATTGAACAGTTTTCATAGCTTGTAATTTTGGTGTAGCGTCAGTAATGATTTGATCTTGAGCTTTTAAATCAGTATCTAATTTTGTTTTTGCATCAGAAACTTTCTTTTGGCTTGCAGAAATTGTTTCGTTTTGAGTTTTATCATCCGCATCTAATTCACCGATTTTTGTATCAGCTGATTTGATAATTGCATCTTTTGCATCATCAACTGCTTTTTGTTGAGAAGTTTGAGTTGATTTTAATTCTGCAATTTCAGCATCTACTGAAGTTTTTTCTGCTCTTGCACTATTGATAACTGATGTTTGTTCAGCATAAGTAGAAGATAATTTACTTCTATCAGCTTGAGCTTTTGAAAGTTCAGAATTTAAAGTTGCAACAGCTTTTTCGTTACCACCTTTTTTATCAAATTTAGCAATTGCACTATCTAAATCGCTTGAAAGGTCTAAACTTTTAATAGTGTTACCTACAGCTTGTTGCATAGTTCTTTGTTGAGTAGCAGCAGAATTAGCGTTACCAGTAGCTTGAGAATTAGATTTTGCAAATATGTTGTTTCCACCAGCAATTGCAGTACCGCCTAATAAACTACCTAAAGTGCCCGCTACTTGACCAATTGTTTGAATTGTTGCAATTGTTTTTGCAGCTTTAACAGCTTTATTATATTCTTTCATGTAAGCATCAGCATTAAATACTGTAGATGATGACTCACCATAAGAAATTTTTGTATCTGTATCAGCAGCTTTTGATGTAGCATCTGCCCAAACACTGTTAACAGCTGCTGTTTCGTATCCTGCATTAACTACTGCTTGTTTTACAGCAGTATTTTTATCTGTAATTCCTTGATCTTTCGCTAATTTATGGTATTTTTGGATTGAATCAAATGCCATCTTTTACTCCACGTAACTAAATACATTCTACATTACACATATATATAAAGTATTTTTATAAGGCTCGATTTCAGCGAAACCCTTATCCCATCATGGTTTAAAAGGGGTTGTAACCCTGAAATAGCGTGAACATGAACACAAAAACAAATTTTACAAAAGTTTACAAAAAAGTAACATATTTGTGTACTTTTATTAAGCAAACACAATTATATTCATGATTCCCTGTACTTTAATAAAATATTTTTTTCATAAAAAATTGCTACGGTTTTTATAAATTATTAAGAAATATTACAAACATAAAACAGAAATTTTGACTTTCAAAAAATGATTCTTAAAAAGAATGTGTAACGGAGTTTAACAAAGGAGAAAAGAGTTTATGACATTTATCAACCCAATTATGAGCTATTCTCAAGGCATCTATGGTGGCATCAAAACAAACAAAAAAGAAAACACAGCCGACAGCAAAGCTTCAACAAATGCTAAAGAGAATATGGCTCTAACTGAACCAAAAAGACAAGTAAGTGCAGATGAAATCTTCCAATACATGTCTTCATCATACGCCCAAGTAAAACCATCAAAAGACGTTAAAGTATCTAAATACGTTTCAAGCGAAAGTCAAGACAGAATCCAACGAACAGTAAATCAATTCAACAATTTATTCAACAAAACCTTGAATATTATTAGAAACGAATTTGGTGACATCTTATCTGACGACGCTATGAATACTTTAACACTACAATTATTGACGTAAGCCAATATATATAGTCATAAATTCACATTTACTCCAATCTTAGCCGAGCGAAAGCTCGGCTTTTATTTTTGTAAAGAAAGAGGGCTTTGCCGTTGGCAAAGCCCTCTCTAAATAAAGTTGCGACTTTGAGCAACACAAAATTAATACAATGAAATAATCTTATTAATACCCTCTTGAGCAAGGTTAAAGATTTCATCCATTTGTTGTTTTGTTAAAGTATGACCCTCTGCAGTTGTTTGAAATTCTACGATATTACCACTTTTTGTAAGTACAATATTTGAATCAACATCTGCGTGAGAATCTTCTTCGTATTCAAGATCCAATCTTATTTCACCCTCAACAATACCAGCAGAAACAGCTGCCAAAGGTTCTCTAATTGGATTTTCTGTTAATGTACCATCTGCTAAAAGTTTTTTAATAGCATCTTGCATAGCAACAAAGCCACCACAAATACTTGCACATCTAGTACCACCATCAGCTTGAATAACATCTGCATCAATAGTAATTGTAACATCAGTCATTTTTTCTAAATCAACACAAGCTCTCAAGCTTCTACCTATTAGTCTTTGGATTTCATGAGTACGACCAGAAACCTTTGAACGTTCTCTAGCAACTCTTGTATTTGTTGATGCAGGAAGAAGAGAGTATTCAGCAGTTACCCAACCTCTTTTATCTTCTTTGTCCATCCATTTTGGTTTACCAACTTCAACTGATGCAGTTGTAATAACTTTTGTATCACCAAATTCAACTAAAACTGAACCTAGTGCGTTTTTAGTATAGTTGTGAGTAAATTTAACCTCTCTCAATTCGTTGTTTTTTCTATTTTTTCTCATAATTTATTCCTTTTCCCATGTATATATCTGACCACAATACTTGCAAACAGCGTGTTCATTCATAAAAGTTAAGTCAGGAATGAACGTATAATCACCAACTGTTATTTCGATTTTGTTATTTTCGTTGTAAACCATCGAATATGTTTTTTCCTTGTCATAATCCTTTGAAAACATAAGTTCAAATTTATCAACGTGATTACAATTTTTACATCTGAACATCTAATTTACTTTTCTTTTTAAATTTTGCTAAATATTTTTTGTTTAAATCCTTGTACATCAAATAACAAGCTAAACTTCTAATTGGAAGAAGATATGCTGATACAATCCAACCTATTACGGCTAGAACAATCATTTTAGACAAATCTAAAATACTTAACGGAGCTTGATTTACAGTTGTTAAAAGCTCATTGAATTTGTCTAAATATATTTGAGTATGCAACGCAACAATATTTTGTATTAAGTTTGAAAACATAGTAACAATACCTGTTAGAGAACAAATCAGTCTAACTATTTCCGGAATAAAGAAATAAGTAAGAGTTGCAACTAAAAGTAGGACCACTAATGTTTCAAAATATTTTTGCTTAACTAGGATAAAACTTTTGTAAAAACACATAAAGATATTTTTTTCAGGTTCAAGAGTGAAAACTTGGAACACAAGAGCGAAGAATGTAAAAATCAAACCGCCGGCAATCCAAAGTAAAGGACAACTTGAAATAAAAATAAATAAACTATAAATTATCCATAACCCTACAAATGCAAATTTTCTATGGTTAATAAGAAGAGTATGAGCTTCAAAATCATAAAGCTTACCTGATTTTGTCATATTGTCAGCCATAGAGTTTATTGCACCGTACGCAACCAAATAATCCCAAAACGCTCTAAGCATAAGAATTAACCCAGGGAGCATAAGAATTATTGCAGTAACTAAAATTGCAACAGGGTTGTTGTATAGCGGAATATATTGTTGAATAACATCTAAATTAACTATAAAATGATAATTTAAAACAAACGTAATTACCATACCAGCAACTTGACCAATAATAGGAAAAGTTAGGTATGAAAAGAACGCTCTTATATGTTTTGTATACAAATTCATTGTTGAATAAAAAGTATCAAATGCTTTAAATTTTTGTTTTGCCATAAAATTTTCTCTCTTGTTTATACCATATAGGGTATAACAAAAAAGAGGTAAAATAAAGGTTAACTTTAATGATGTAGCAATGTTATCATATTCTTTATGTCATGCTTAAGCACGCTTGGTGAAATATGTCATATTCTAGTATGTTCAGCCTGACATGTTTTTATATTAGTTGTAATGCAATACTTGGATTTTGGTTAGCAGTAGAAAGTAGAGTTGATGTTACATTTTGAAGAATTTGATTTTTAATATAATTTGCACTTTCTTCGGCTATATCAGCGTCTTTGATTAAAGAATTTGCTGATGTCAAAGCATTTCTTTGTACTTCTTGAAATTCCATTGTGCTTATTAATCGGTTTTGAGTTGAACCGATATCTGTTAGTTTATCTGTAATTTTAGACATTAAATTATCAATTTTGTTTAATCCAATTCTTGCAAAATCTTCATTTGCTACTGATATATTAAAATCATCAAGACAAAATCCTGTGTTTATTGTTATTTTTGAGTTTTCTGAAGTGTCAATGCCAATCTGAAGATTTGTAGGTACATTTATGCTTTTTTCTATATTGGTTTTTATTATTGTTCCTTTCTCAAGTTTAATTTCTGGAATATTGTTAGAATTTTGATTGGATTTACAATTATTAAATGTAGTTTTTGTGTTTCCAGCTGTTTGTCCAATAAAAATACCAGCATATTTGTTAAATTCTGCTTCTACAAAACAATTTGAAAATATATTATCATTATTTGTTTGTCCAACAATGCCTCCCCAATATGAAATACTTGATGAGCTCTTATTTAATTTTATTATGCAGTTATTTATTTTACCATTTGATAATTCTCCCACTAATCCTCCAACTGCACCTCTTTTAGAACCAACATTTCCACTAAAATTAACATTATCAATTGTTGTACTTGGTGCAGCTCCCACAATTCCTCCAATATAATAATATCCAACAATATCTGCATTATCTACGTTAAGATTTTTTATAGTTGATTTTGATGAATAGCCAAATAATCCTTGAAGTTCGTCATTTGGCTTGTTTATTTTTAAATTAGAAATTGTATGATTATTACCATTAAAAATCCCTCTAAAAAGACATTTTCTGCTGCCTATTGCAGTCCAATTACCCTCATCTGTCATTTCAAGTTCATTAAGGTCAATATCAGCAGTTAGTGCAAAAGTTGTATCTGTTGTGTTTATCTTTTTATCATTAACAATTGTAGCAAGTTTTTGTAATTCTTTGGCATTTGAAATCCCAAAAACTTGACCTTTGTAGTTACTATCCCATTCGGCTTGAGTTAGATTTTCAAGGTCAATGTCGTTGATACTCATTGTAGGTTTTGTATAATCTCTTTCTTCTTCACCAAGTATTTTCTTTCCATTAAATTCTGTTGTATTTTTTATACGGTAAATTTCTTCAGTAAGTCCGTCAATTTCTGCTTGCATGGCTTTTCTTTCGTCTTCGCCATAAGTTCCATTACTTGCTTGTTCAGACAAATCACGTATTCTTTGTAGCATTGAATTTATTTGAGTCAATGTTCCGTTTGCTGTATCCAACATGCTTTGACCCATTTGAGCATTGTCTTTTGCTACATCATAAGAACTCATTTTGTATTCTAATTTGGTAGAAATAGCACTACCAGCAGCGTCATCTTCTGCTGAATTAATTCTTAAACCTGTTGATAATCTTTCTAACGCAGTATTCATTTTGTTTGTAGCTTTGTACAAACTGCGTTGTGCGATTATTGATGACATATTAGTGTTGACTGTTATTGACATTCAACACCTCCAATGTTGGGGTAGAAACCCCAACCTACAAGGTTTGCCATACCTTTTATGTCTTCCCCAATTACGTCTACACACGCAAGAATACAACCTAATTCTCGTGTTAGGTTGCAAAAATATACAGATTGCATTGTGTAGTTAGAAAATTCCATTTCTATTTTTTCTCTCGAGATTGATTTGTGCTAGCTATTCATAAAAATAAAATACAAATACGTATCTGTTGGGCAAGTATGCCCAACCTACTATTAAGTTCCTTAACTCAATAGTGGTACGCCATCATATTGTCAAATATGCATGTCACCCTGAAGCGTGCTTTTTGAACATACAAATAAATCTAGTATGTTCAGGGTCTTATCAACATGGAATTTCTACATTCACCATGGGTAAGATTCTGAAATAAATTCAGCATGACATGGAAGTAGCCCTGCCACATTTATTAGCACTAGAGGTATGACATATTTCTATGACAATACTAACGCATTTTATTTACCGTTAAGTTTTAACGGTACTCCAAAACATATTACTTTGCTATTTTCGGCATATATTTCGGGATATGTATTTGTAGTATTTATTTCTACACTCAAAACATACTACATTTTTCCCATGTTCACCTCATCTAAATAGATGAGAAAATTAAAAACTAATCAACCAAAATTTCTGTTTCGTTTTTGTATGTAACATATCCCAAATTAGCAGCTGGTGGCTTTTTAAGGTTTTTTCTAAAGGTATAAATAACTCCAGCTTTAGAAGTTAATTTTGCTTTTGAATATTGTTTTGCTAGTTTTGCACAATGAAGAATAATCTCGTCCGGTATTTCTTTTTTCAAAGGATTTTTTAGCAATACGTGAGAGCCAGCACAATCTTTTGTGTGAAACCACAAGTCGTCTTTATCCGACAATTTTGAAACTATCAAATCATTTTGTTTATTACTTCTTCCGATTAAAATTTTATAATTTTTATATTCTTCCTCCAAGATTACGCTTTCTTGTTTTGGAGTTTTTTCTTCCTTAATCTCTTCAGAAATATCTTTTAAAATATCCATAGATTCAGCTTCTTCTATAGAAAACAAGATTTCTTCTAAATATTTTACGTCTTCTAAAGTTTTTTCTTTCAACTCGTGAAGTTTCAAAGAAGAATTTTTTGATTTGTTATAAAGTTTATAGAATTTGTTCGCATTATCTTTTATAGATTTTGTTTCATCAAGTTGAATTTCTACATTCTCATTTGTATTCCAGTCAAGAAGATTTGCAGATTTTGAATAATCTTTTAATGTATGCAAATTTGCCATAAGTAAATCACCATACAATCTATAAGTTTTGGCTTTTTCTTCTTTCTTTAATTGTTTTTCAATCTTTTCCAATGTCCCAAGTTGTTTTTTATATTTTGGATAAACTGTTGAATAAAGATTATGTTTCAAACTCTTTGTTAAAATTTTCAACTGATGATAAGTAAAATAATCATCAAGCATTTCATTTACAGAAGATTTCAAAATAGGATTTTTAACAAGTTTTGAGTACAAAGAATACTCATTCATATCACCACTTATAACTGGTGAAATATTTTTTAAGCTCACGAAATCTTGTATTTCAGTTAATGAACAATCTTTAACCTGTTCTTCAAAAGCCTTTGAAATACCATAAAAGTTTTCATTAAGATTTTCAATTTCGCCGTTATAGTTTAAAATATCTGTTTTAAACTGTTTCGGTGGATAAACGTAAGGTAAAAGTCCAGCCATTTCTCTTGCACGACTCTTTTCTTCGCCAACATTATGGCAACAACCAATAATCATATTTGAATCGTGGTTATAAAGAACAACATTTGAATACTTGCCCATAAGTTCAATAGCAAGGCAAAGATAGATTTTGTCACCTAATTCATTATACGATTCAATAAATATTTCAAAAATACGTTCATACTCAGGAACATTTACACGAGCAATTTTACCATTTTCAATATACTTACGAAGCAACATACAAAACATAGTAGGTTGTTTTGGAATTTCAAGATTTAATCTTGTTTCGTTTTCCTTTGATTTAAAACAAATATGATAAAATTGAGGGTTAATGTTTATATAAAATTTTCTTGTTTCACCTAGCCCACGCAAAAATAAAATCAAATCTTTTCTAGATGGAGATTGAATTTTTTGAATACGTGCATTTTCAAAGAACTCTTTATTTTCCTCATAAAAAGCTTTTAAGGCTAAGTAATCAAATGTAATCATTCTAACCTCTTAAATGACTTGCACCTTTTAGGTAAACAAATTCTGGAACAAAATCCTCATTAACATTAACCACAACAAGGACTCTCAAACACATTTTCAATGAATTAGGTACATCAAGTTCGTGATAACACATCATAGCAACGTTATCCCAGCCAAAATCTTTTCTTGCGAATTTTGCCGGAAAAGCTGCATTCAGGTCATCAGTAAGGGTGAATATTGCGTGAGAAATAGTAGACGGTTCTAATTTATTTTTAAAAGATAATTCTTTTAAAAGTTCTAAAGTAGCTTCTTTTAAAGCTTCTTCTGTATTAGCGTCAACTGTAATTGCACCTCTTATACCTTTTGTAGTCATTATTTCTTTAATCCTCTATACCAATCTGCTGCTGACATTACGCCTTTACCCTCAGGTTTAACTTTATTAATCAACAAAGCTTTATCACCACAAGCGACTTCTAGTCCATTTTTGTTAGCATCAATAAATTCGCCTGCATTAGCAGATTTTTCAATTACTTTACTGTCTAAAACTTTAATAAGTTTGCCTTGATGTTCAAAATATGCACAAGGCGAATTATAAACACCTCTAATCAAGTTATGAATTTCTTGTGCTGATTTTGTCCAATCAATTTTACATTCTTCTTTTGTAATTTTTTTAGCAATACAAACACCATCTTCAGGTTGTTTTACAGGTTTTAAAGACCCATCATATAGCCCTTTTAAGGTTCTGTCTAACAATTCTGGAGAAGAGTCAGAAATTTCTATAGCCAAATCTTCACAATTCATATCATCAGTAAGTTTGATAGGATGTTTTATACAAATATCACCGCAATCAAGACCCAATTCTGTAATCATTGTACAAATACCAGTTTCTTCATCGCCATTGATAATTGCTCTTTGAATAGGGTTTGCACCTCTGTAACGAGGAAGTAATGATGCGTGAAGATTAATTGTTTCAAATTTTGGAATAGCCAAAACTTCTTCTGATAAAATTTGTCCAAACGCAAATGTGACAAAGAAATCGGGATTTAGTTTTTTTAATTCTTCTTGTATTTCAGGTTCTTTTCTAATAGAAGTTGGTTGAAATACTGGAATATTATTTGCTAAAGCAACCTCTTTTACAGGTGATGGTGTTAATTTGTGACCTCTTCCTTTTGGTCTATCAGGTTGAGTAACCACACCAAGAACTTCAAAATCTTCTGAATTAATGAAATATTCTAAAGATTTTACCGCAATTTGAGGTGTTCCAAAATATACTAAACTAATTTTCTTCTGATTCTGCATTATTAATTTGTTCCTCTAATTCTTTTTCATCAAGAAGTTTATCTTCTTCTATTGGAGGAAGATTGTGTTCTTCTAAAACAGCATCTGCCTCAAATCTATTCATTGAATGGTCAATAAATAAAACGCCATCAAGATGGTCGAATTCATGTTGAATACATCTTGCAAGAAGAGTACCGTCTTTTGCCTCTAAAACAAAAGATTTACCTTTTCTATCCATAGCTTTTATCATAACATTTGCATATCTTTTTACGTCTGTAAAAGCCTCTGGAAAACTTAAACAACCCTCATGACTTCTGCAAGCACCTGATTTTTTAATGATTTTTGGATTAATAAATACAATCGGATTTAAAGGTTCGTCACCAGTTGAAACATCAACTACGAAAACTCTTTGATTAACACCGATTTGAGGTGCTGCAAGACCAACACCATTTTGAGCATACATTGTATCCATTAAGTCATTTACTAATTCTTGAACCTTTTTTGATACCTTGTGAACTTCTTTTGATGGAGTTCTAAGGATAGGATCGCCATATCTTAATACTTTTTTTATTGCCATAAAAACCTCTTTTTCTTGATTATAACACATAAAGAAACATTTATGTAAACAAATGTAACAAAAATCGTACATGCTGAAATTTGACTAAACAAAAATACTTTATATAGGAGTAAGAGGCAAGTAACAGAGAGGATTATTTATTATTGTAGGCTAATAGTTTAATAGTCTAGATAATAGCAAAGGTTTTAAACACACACACTAACCTACCACACACACACTAACCTTCTACACACGAGGAATTCGAAACAAAATTCCAGACCCTTTTTTAAAAAGGGTTTTTTTTTGCTTAAAATTATAGTATCATTAACAGAGAACACAAATAATGTAGGTGGTTATGAACAAAATAAAAATAGGCTTAATCGGTTTAGGTACAGTTGCTAGTGGTGTGTATAAGACATTACAAAGTTTTGACAACATCGAAATTGTTAAAATTGCAGTTAGAGATATTAATAAAGAACGTAACATTGAGGGTTTAGATAAAAATCTTTTAACACTTGATGCAAATGAAATCGTTAACGATGAAAGTATTCAAATTGTTGTTGAATTAATTGGCGGTGTTGAACCAGCTATGACATTAATTAAAACAGCACTAAATAACGGTAAACACGTTGTTACAGCTAATAAAGAATTGCTTGCAAAACATGGCGAAGAATTGTTTGATTTGGCTGCAAAAAACAACAGAGTAATCCTTTATGAGGGTGCTATCGCTGGGGGTATTCCAATTATTATGCCTATCAAAACTATTTTGGCAGCAAACAAAATTAATAAAATAGAAGCTATTTTAAATGGCACAACAAACTACATTTTAACAAAAATGGATGTTGATAAATCAAGTTATGATGATGTTCTAAAAGAAGCACAAAAACTTGGTTATGCAGAAGCTGACCCAACTTCAGATGTTGAGGGCTTTGATGCAGCATACAAATTAGCTACATTAGCTACAATTTCATTTAATAAAAGAATTAAAATCGAAGATGTTTACAGAGAGGGAATAAGCAAGGTTAGAGCTGAAGATATTGATTATGCAAATGAATTAGGCTATAAAATCAAACTTATTGCTCACGCTGAAATGATTGATGAAGAAAATGCAGACGTTAGAGTTCATCCAATGTTTGTAAGCAAAAACACAACTCTTGCTCACATTGATTTTGTAACTAACGCTGTTACTATCAATGGTTTTCCTATTGGTCAAGTAACTTTATCAGGGCCAGGGGCTGGCGAATTTCCTACAGCAAGTTCTGTTGCAGGTGATATAATTGTGCTTTCTAACGAAATTGGAACAACTGATTATATCTTGCCAATGATGAGATGCAAACATGGTGCAGTTGCAAAAGTAGTAAACATTAAAGACACCGTAAACAAATACTACTTGTCAGTAAAAGTTAGCAATAAGGCTGGTGTTATTGGTAAATTAGGTCTTGTGTTTGCAGAAAACGGCATAAGTTTAGCAAGCTTATTACAAAAAGGTGTTTCAGAAGATAACACAGCAACAATCGTTATCATTACTGAAATTTGTAAAGAAAAAGATGTATTAAAAGCAATCGAAGATTTAGAAAAAGAGGGTTGCATAAGTAAATTAAATAGTATGATAAGGGTGGCAAAAGATGATGTATAAAGGTTTAATTGATAAATACAGAAAATATCTTCCAGTAAGTGATACAACTGAAATTGTAACATTAAACGAGGGTAATACTCCTTTAATCAAGGCTGACAATTTGGCAAAAGCTATTGGAGTAAAAGCAGAAGTATATTTAAAATTTGAGGGTGCAAATCCAACTGGTAGCTTTAAAGACCGTGGTATGACAATGGCAGTTACAAAAGCTAAAGAATCAGGCTCAAATGCTATTATTTGTGCATCAACTGGTAACACAAGTGCTGCAGCAGCTGCTTATGGTGCAAAAGCTGGTTTGAAAACTTATGTATTAATTCCAGATGGATACATCGCACTTGGTAAACTTTCTCAAGCTATGATGTACGGTGCTGAAATTATCGCTATCAAAGGTAATTTCGATGAGGCACTTGAATTTGTAAGAAAAATTTCTGACAATTATCCAATCACTTTGGTAAACTCAGTTAACCCATACAGAATTGAGGGTCAAAAAACTGGTGCATTTGAAATAGTAGACGCTCTAGGCGATGCTCCTGATTATCACTTTATTCCAGTTGGTAATGCTGGTAATATCACAGCATATTGGAAAGGTTATGAAGAATATTTTGCAGAAAAGATTTCTACAAAATTACCAAAAATGATGGGTTACGAGGCAGAGGGTGCAGCAGCCATCGTTCGTGGGGAAAGAATTATGAAACCTGAAACTATTGCAACAGCAATTAGAATTGGTAATCCAGCAAGTTGGAAACAAGCAGAAAATGCAAGAGATAAATCAGGTGGTAAAATTGGTTGCGTAAATGATGAAAAAATCATTGAAGCGTACAAATTAATCGCATCAACTGAGGGTATCTTATGTGAACCAGCAAGTGCTGCTTCAGTTGCAGGTTTAATTCAAGCTAATCAAGAAGGACTTGTAAAAGACGGTTCTAAATGCGTATGTATCTTGACAGGTAACGGTCTAAAAGACCCTGATAGTGCAATTAAATATTCAGCAACAGAGGTTGCAAAAACAGGTGCTGATATGGATGAAATCTTAAAAGTTATGAATTTAAAATAATTCAAACTTGAAAGTATAATTTAATTAAACAGAGGCGAAATTTCCTTCTGAAATTTCGCCTCTGCTATTTTTATTAACTGACTTCTTATTATTTGTCATGCTGAACTTGTTTGACTGCTTTTTCCGAAATCTTTGATTTTGTGAAAAATGTCTGGTTTTTCCACAGCATCTTACCAGCAATAAAGATATAAATTAGACGTAAATATTATTACGTTTAATACAAAACTCTAAGTTGGTAAGGTCCTGAAATAAATTCAGGACGACAAAATACTAAATGACTATTTTCTTATCAAAGTAATCAAAACATCATTACCAATTTGCTCAACAGATTGAGTTTTATATTCCACACAACCGCTAATCTTTTGAATATTTCTACCAATAAAAGCTGATTTACCTGTATTATCAGCAAGAATTTTTGGGGCAATAAATTGATAAATTTTATCAACAATTTCTAAATCGACGATTGAACCATTAAAAGTTCCACCTGCCTCAACAAAAATGCTCATAATTTTCTTTTCAAAAAGAATTTTCAAAAGAGCAATTATATCAATTTGACCATTTATAGTTGGGCAAGGAATATATTCAACATTCTGTAAAATTTCAGTTGGAATGAGGTGTTCATCATGAACAACAAAAATTTTACCTGTTTCAAAAAATTTCATATCAGTCGGAACTTTTAAATTTCTATCGATAAGGATTTTTTGTCTGTTATTAAAATTAGGATTATCTGCAAGAACTGTTTTTGAAGTTGTCAAAACCGCATCATAAATTTCTCTTAATTCGTGACCCTTTTTTCTTGCAAAATCAGAAGTAATCCATTTTGAATCGCCAGTTCTTGTAGAAACCTTACCATCTAGAGTTGTTGCTGTTTTTAGAGCAACAAAAGGTCGTTTTGAAGTCACATTAGTTACAAAAACCTCGTTCAATGTCTTTGCTTCATCTTCTAAAACTCCACTTATTACCTCAATTCCATTAGCCTCAAGCTTTTTGACACTTGAAACAATTGGATTTGGATCTTTCATCGCAAAAACAACTCTTTTCAATTTTCTTTCAATAATCAAATCTACACATGGCGGAGTTTTTCCAAAATGTGAACAAGGTTCAAGGCTTACAATAATTGTGCCACCCTCTTCTTCACCGTTTTTAAGTTTTAAAAGTGCATCACGTTCTGCATGATTTTCGCCATATTTTGAATGATAACCAGTAGAAATTTCTTTACCATTTTTATCAAGAACTACGCAACCTACCATTGGATTTGGAGAGGTTTTTCCAAGCCCTAATTTTGCAAGTTCAAAACATTTTTTCATATATTCTTCGTACATAATTGTATTTTAACTAAAAATATGTTAAATTTAAACAAAATATTTAAGGAGATAATATGGCATTTGATTTAAAATTTTTAGGACATAGTGCATTCGAGATTAATAACAATGGAAACTGTATTTTAATTGACCCATTTTTATTAGCATATCCAAACTATGACTGGAAAAGTTTAAGCATAACAGATATTTTTGTAACACACGGACACTCTGACCACTTAGGTTCAGCAATCGAAATTGCAAAAACAAAAGGTGCGAAAATATCAGCCGTATTTGAACTTGCAAACTATTGCCTTGATAAAGGTGCATACATTAATCCTGTAGGTCTTGGCGGATGGATAAATTACGATTGGGGTAGAGCAATCTTTTTACCTGCATTCCATTCTTCATCAACTCCAAATGGACAATACGCAGGTTGTGCAAGCAGTATCCTTTTTGAAATTAACGGCGTTAAAATTTTCCATGCTGGTGACACTTGCTTAAACCAAGAATTAAAAATTATTAAAGATATGAACAAACCTGATATTGCAATTTTACCTATTGGCGGACATTTTACAATGGATGTAAATTCAGCAGCACTTGCAGCAGAATGGATTGGTGCAGAAGTTATTATACCAATGCATTACAATACATTCCCTTATATCAGAGCAGATGTTAACAGATTTAAGGACTTGATTGAAGACAAAGGCAAACAATGTACCATTATGGAAGTTAGCGAAGTCGCTCACTTCTAGCTTGAAAATTTGTACTTATTGTTTGATTTGATTCGTTAAAAAGAACAATACCTAAATTTTTAGATGGTTCTTTTACTAGCTTGTAAAAATCTTTTACAAGTACAAGTTGAGTGCTTATGCAAGTTCCGTCTTTACGTTTTAAATATTCTTCTAAACGTTCATTATCTTTTATATATTTTGAAACTTTTACAAAAAGATTAAAATCCCTCTTCCGTCTACGAAGTTCTCTATTTATAAACCCAAAAATCAAACTATAATCAACATTATAACCGTCTTGAACATCGACTGAAACCGTATAATTTATGTTGTCATAGGTTGTAATTGAAAAATATGCTAAAGGAATTTTTGCAGAAATATCTTCCATAACATATTTCAATTCGTAACTACTTGATAAACCGTAAAAAATTTCTTCTTTAAATTCCTCTTTATTCTTTAATAAAGATGGTCTGAAATGATTTATTACAGAGGAATTATACATATCACAGATTTTTTCAGCATCAGCATTTTTAAAAGGTCTAAAAATTATTGATTCTGTTCTGTTGATACGGTGAGCTTTTTTAGGAATTTTGTATAAAAGTTCGCACGAACATTGTCTAAAACCACAACCAGTAGTAAATAATTTTAGCAATTCATCGTGGCTGTCATCAATTGATACAAGAAAAGTTTCAGCACCTTTTGCACCATATTTTGTAATAATATAATCAATTAATTGTTTACCAACTTCATAATAATCTTGCTCAAATAACAAACGTGTAATTGATAATTTATAAGGATTTCCACGAGTTGGTTTTACAGTAATAACTCCGTGCAACGTTTTATCAACTTCTAAAACGTATGACTCCGGAAGAACTTTAAATTTTAATGGCAAAAATTGATGAAAAATAGAACAAGAATTCTCCATCAGCTTTTTTATAAATTTTTCAGCCTCATCCTCACCAAGAAAAGCTATCATTTTCTTAATTTTTGAGGCATCTAAAATAGAAAGTCTTCTAATAATTGTCATATCCAATTATATATTTTTTTTATGCTAAAATCAACTTATGAAAATTGCAGTTGTTGAAAATCAGAAAAACGTAATTAAAGAAGTCGAAGATATAAAATTAGACGGAAGAAAAGGTGCAATAGTTCAAGTTTATGGCTGTGGACTTTGCGGTTCTGACATTGTAAAACTTAAAACAGGCGTTGCTAAAGATGGTACAGTTTTAGGTCACGAAATTGTTGGCAAAATCGTGGAAATAAATACAGATACAGATTTTAAAAATGGAGACAGGATTGTTTCTTCTCACCATATTCCATGTTTTGAATGTGATTTTTGTAAAAATGGTCACTATTCAATGTGCAAACATTTTAAATCAACAAACATATACCCTGGGGGATTTAGCGAATATATCTATCTTTCAGAAGAACATCTTAAAAATGTCGCATATCCATTACCAGATGATATGACTTTTGAAGAAATATCTTTTTATGAACCTCTTGGTTGCATTGTTAGAGCAGTAAAAAGAACTGAATTAAACGAAGATGCTACTGTTTTGGTTATTGGTCTTGGCTCAATAGGTTTTCTCTCAGGACAAGCCTTTAATGCAATATATAATTGCAAAACTTATGGTTGCGATTTGATTCAAGATAGAATTGATTTAGCCAATAAAGTTGGTATAGAAGCTTTTAATTCAAAAGATTTTTCAGAAGCCGAAAAATATATTAAAGATAAAACAAACGGAATGGGCGTTGATGCAGTATTTATGACATCAGGTGCAGATGCAACAATAGAACTTGCTCTAAAATGCGTTAGAAGTGGGGGTAAAATTGTAGTTTTTGCAAGCACTCCTAAAAACTTTGGCTACGCAAACAATGAAATTTATTACCGTGAATTGACTGTTTTTGGTAGTTACTCACCTGCTCCAGTCGATTTAAAAACATCTTATGAACTTTTGACTTCTCATAAAGTAAACGTTAAAGGGATTTCCACAGATTATGATTTAGATAACGTTCAACAAGCTTTTGACGACACTATCAATAACAAAATTTTTAAAGCATATATTAAAATAAAGGAATAAAATGAAAGCTATACAGTTTTACGCACCGGAAGATATAAGATATGAAGAAGTGCCAATTCAAGAACCTAAAAAAGGTGAAGTTCTTGTAAAAATTATGGCAGCTTTAACTTGCGGAACAGATGTAAAAACCTTCCGCCGTGGACATCCTGTTTTGATAAAATCAGTACCATCGGGTTTTGGTCACGAATTTAGCGGTATTGTAGAAAAGTTAGGCGAGGGCGTAACTAACTTTAAAGTAGGTGATAGAGTTGTGGCAGCAAATTCAGCACCTTGCGGAGAATGTTTTTTCTGCAAAAAAGGTCAATACAATTTGTGCGAAAATCTTCAATTTCTAAATGGAGCTTACGCAGAATACATAACTGTTCCAGCTAGAATTGTTGAAAAAAATATGATTAAACTTCCTGACGATTTAAGTTTTGAAGAAGCAGCTTTTACAGAACCTCTTGCAAATGTCGTTCACGGAGCAGAAAGAACAGATATTAAAGCTGGTCAGTCTGTTGGTATTATTGGAATTGGACCTATCGGTTTGATGTTTGCAAAATATGCAAAATTAAAAGGTGCGAGAGTTATCGTTGGAGGAAGAAACGAAATAAAACTTCGTCTTGCAAAAGAATTTGCCGGTGTTGATGAAGTTGTAGACTTAAAAAACACAGAAAACTTTGAAGAAGTTTTTAGAAACTTTTCTGATGAGAAAAGAGGCTTGGATGTCGCAATAGAATGTGTTGGACTTCCTGAAATGTGGGAAAAAACATTTTCTCTTGTTCGTGCAGGCGGAACAGTACATTTCTTTGGCGGATGCAAAAAAGGTTCTGAAATAAAACTTCCAACAACAAAAATGCATTACGGCGACATTAAGATTTTGAGTGTATTTCACCATACTCCAGAATACGTTAGAAAAGCTCTTGATTTAATCGCAACGCATAAAATGGACGTCAAAAAACTTATAACAGAAGAAATTTCACTAGACAAAATCCCTTATGCAATGCAACAACATATTGAGGGTAAAGCCATTAAATTTTTGGTAAAACCTTAGATAACAATTTTTTAATTAAATTGCTTCCATAAGTGATAAAATCAAGAGTAATTTCAATGTCTTGAGCTTCGTTCCACAAAGTTTTTAAACTGTTTGTTTTTGTTTGTTCAAAAACATCTGCAGTCAATATTTTGTTAGCCAATACATCTTTTTTTTCGCTTGTTTTAATCACAACGTCATCCTCGGTGTTTGTAAATTCTGTTTTCAAGTTAGCACATTCTCCTTTTTTTTTAATCCTACATTTATCGTATATTACTTTCTATAAGAATAATTTTTTAAATATCAATTTTTTTGTGAAAATATGTAAAAATTTACTTAAAACAGGGTAATTATTGACGTTCAGGTGGTATATTAAATGTATGGTTTCATCACTATTAGACAACATCACAAATATAACAAACCCTAATACCTCAGCTAATGAAATCAAATCAGCTGTGCAAGGTGTTCTTGCAGAAAATGAAAAGAAAACTGGTAGCAAAAAACTTGATGAAACTGGAAGAAAAAGTTTAATCTCTCAACTTCAGATAAACTATAGTGACGATAATTCAGCAAAATCAATTAAAGATTTATTGAAAAATTATACGGAATCTATTTCCAAAAATATTGAAAAGATTTCTGACGAAAACAAGAATAAAAACAATATCAAAATTGATAAAAATTCTTTGAAGGATGTTATTAAAAATATGGCTAATAAAAATCTTTCAAAAAGTACTTATGAATCAGTTGGAATGGGTGAATATTATAACCTAAAATCTCTAATGAGCATGTCACAAGCTATTACAAAATACAACCAAAACGATTCAGCTTTTTCTATTTCAAAAGCTGGAATTAACATGAGTAACTTTATTATTAACGTTTAATTATTTTTTTATTTACTCATTAAATGTCATCAAAATTATTCGTAATTGTATGAATATATTCCAAAATTTGTGCAAAATATTCTAAATCAGTATCACCATCAAGAATAATATCTGCATGTTTCATTTCAGGGTTAATGTATTTTTCGCTAGCACCTAAGATATAATCCCAATGTTTTAACGCATTTTCTAAATCTTGGTTTCTCTCTGAAGTTGCTCTTGATAAAAATCTTTCTTTACGTTTTTCTTCATTTGTTCTGATAAAGATTTTTATATCAAATACATCTTTTACAAATAAAGCGGCTGTTCCTTCAACAATGATAATCTTTTTAGATTTTACAGGAATAGCATTTGGAACAGAAACACCAGTACCATTTGGAAGATAACGAGGAGACATAATGTCATTTCCCATCGAAATATCTTGCAAATCTTTTAATAAAACATCTAACTGAAAACCCTCTGGTGAATCGATGTCATAACCGTTATCTCTAAGATTGTCAAATGAACCATATTTTTGAATTAAATCAGAAATGTCTTTAAAATAATTATCAGTACTTACTATTGATAAAGGCAAATTCATTTTATCAGAAATACTATGAATAGTATTACAAATAGTAGATTTTCCAGAAGCTGAAGCACCGGAAATACCAATTAAAATTCTTTTATTAGGGTCATTAATTAATCTTTTTGAAAATCTAGAAACGAAATCAGGCTTAACATCTTGTATAATTGGAGAATTACTTTTTCGGTCATGATCCATAAGTTGTCTAAACTTAGCCTGTAAATACACCACAAATAGTTCACGCCCACTCTTTTTTGTTAAATCGGGTTTTAAGAATTTTGTGTTTGTATTTAATTCTTTATTGATAAGGATTTTCATAACTTCCGTAATTTTTGTTGTAAGAATTACACTTACATCTTTTTTAATATTAAACCACAAACACAAAAAAAATTGCTATATGTAAAAAAAGATTATCACCAAATGTTAACAAATAGTATTGAAAAATATTTTTGTAGTACAATAAAAATAATAAGAAAGGGAGATAATATGGAAGTACTTGAACAAACACAAGGCTTAATAACACAAATCATCGGGCCGGTTATCGACGTAGAATTTCAATCTGGTAATTTACCTGAAATTTATACAGCATTAAGAATTTATAGAGAAGACGGAAGCTATGTAGTAGCTGAAGTTCAACAAATGCTAGGTTCAAACAAAGTTAGAACAGTTGCAATGTCATCAACTGACGGTTTGAAAAGAGGCATGAAAGTAGAAAATACAAATTCACCAATTCAAATTCCAGTAGGTAAACCTATTTTGGGAAGAATTTTAAATGTAATCGGTGAACCAGTTGACGAAATGGGACCTGTGGAAACAGAAAATTATTTACCAATTCACAGAGAAGCTCCAAAATTAGTTGACCAAAACACAGATGTAGAAATCTTAGAAACTGGTATCAAAGCAATCGACTTGTTACAACCATACCAAAAAGGTGGTAAAATCGGTTTATTCGGTGGTGCTGGTGTAGGTAAAACAGTATTGATTATGGAATTAATCCACAACATCGCAATGGAACACTCAGGTGTATCAGTATTCGGTGGTGTAGGTGAAAGAACTCGTGAAGGTAATGACCTTTGGAACGAAATGAAAGAATCAAACGTAATCGATAAAGTAGCCTTGATTTATGGTCAAATGAACGAACCACCTGGAGCAAGAATGAGAGTTGGTTTATCAGCTCTTACAGCTGCAGAATACTTCAGAGATTTCTCAAAACAAGACGTATTGTTATTTATTGATAACATCTTCAGATTTACTCAAGCAGGTTCAGAAGTATCAGCACTTTTAGGACGTATGCCATCAGCAGTAGGTTACCAACCAACACTTGCTAATGAAATGGGTGATTTACAAGAAAGAATTACATCAACAAAAGATGGTTCAATCACATCAGTACAAGCAATTTACGTACCAGCGGATGACTTGACAGACCCAGCTCCAGCAACAACATTCTCACACTTGGATGCATCAACAGTATTGTCAAGACAAATTGCATCATTAGGTATTTATCCAGCAGTAGATCCTCTTGCATCAAACTCAAGAGTATTAGATCCTCACGTAATTGGTGAAGAACACTACGAAACAACAAGAAAAGTATTAGAAATACTTCAAAAATACAAAGAATTACAAGATATTATTGCTATCTTAGGTATGGATGAATTATCAGAAGAAGATAAAGAAACTGTAAATAGAGCAAGAAAAATCCAAAAATTCTTATCACAACCATTCTTCGTAGCTGAACAATTCTCAGGTATTGCTGGTAAATATGTTAAGTTAGAAGATACAATCAGAGGCTTTAAAGAAATTATCGAAGGTAAACACGATAATTTACCAGAACAAGCATTCTATATGGTTGGTACAATTGAAGAAGCAATAGAAAAAGCTAAAACATTATAGGTAGAAAAATATGCACTTAAAGATAGTAACACACGAAAAAGTCGTATACGATGATAACGTAGAAGAAATCTATTCAAAAGGAATAGACGGCGAATTTGGTGTATTGAAAAACCACATACCGTTTATGACTGCATTAGATGTAGGCGTTACAAAAGTTGTAAAAGACGGTGAAACAAAATTATTTACAACCATGGGTGGTATTTTTCAATACGCTGATGAAGAAGCTGTAATATTGACAAATTCTAGCGAATGCGGAGATGATATTGACGTAAATCGTGCAAAAGAAGCTAAGGAAAGAGCTGAACAAAGATTGCATGACAATAACGAAGATATTGATGAACATAGAGCAGAAGCAGCATTGTCAAGAGCTTTAACAAGATTGAAAGCAGCACAAACAAAATAAGAAAATGATTACAGGATGGGGTTTAAGACCTCATTCTGTAAAAATATAAAAAAGTAGTTTACAAAAAAAGTATTTTATATTAGAATAGAAATACGGAAGAACAATCAATTTGGAAGAGTGCCAGAGCGGTTGATCGGAGCGGTCTTGAAAACCGTCGTACGTGACGAGCGTACCGTGGGTTCGAATCCCACCTCTTCCTTTTTTAAAACCTCAAGCGAAAGCTTGAGGTTTTTTGTTATATGTGTGTTGGAGTTTAAAGTCCAGTTTGAAAGTCGAAAAATCATGTTGTATTGAAAAGCATGATTTGGTTTGTACGGGTGGAGTTTAAAGTCCAATTTGAAAGTCATATTAAAATATTCAGTTTGGCACAGATGCCCAACACTAAAATGTTTCGTCGGTCGGAAGTAATTTGATTATCAAAATTCAAACTGGACGAAATTGGGCTTTTGCTAGGCTTTGAAAATGAAATATTTATCTCTTTTTTTACAAAATTTGCCTCATATACCTATAAATACCGAACTTTAGCAAAAGACATAAATGAGTACAAAAAGTCCATTTTGAAAATTTTAGGTCAAACCAAATTATAAAGTTGACATAAAATATTTTTCAAAATGTTTATTATGCGACATTTGTATAAATATTATCATCTGCATTATTATAATAATCATAGAAATGGTCGTATAAAGAGTTACATTTTTCTTGAAATAAATCTTTATCGTATATTTCCGGTAATGACTCATCACAGATTGTTTCAATTGCTTCTTTAACTTTTGCTCTTGTAGATTGTTTTTTTCGCCAGTTCAAAACTAATTTTTCCTTTTTAATTACTTGAACCAATGTTTGTGCTGCGGTTTTTACTGCTTCAAACTCTTTTTTAGAAAGTTTTGGTTCTGGCTTTGTAAGGATATCGAGAATTGCAAGCTCCTCTTCTGTTAAATTTTCATCAAGATGTCGTTTTTCTTCTGCCGTCAAATCATTTGTCAGAGCTACTAATTTAATATACATCTGCTCCATTGTAAGTTTTCCTGCATTATATTCATCAATAATTTGCTCAAACTTTTCTTGGAAATGTTTTCTCATATCATTAAATTTTAACATTGTTGAAAGTTTTGAACCAATTGTTGCTTTAAGATTTTCTAATAATGCACGCTGTTTCTCCTTTAGAATTCTACGTTGTAATTCTTCAAAATCAATTTTACTTAAATCAAGTTTTTCTCCAGCTTTAATCTTGTAAGATTTAAGATTTATTGATTCATTAAGTAACTCTTCTACTTGTTGTGCGAGTTGTTTAACTTCTGTATTATCAATAGATTTTATTGTAACTTCGCGAATTTTAGCTTGCAAAATAGAACAAACGAAAACTAATTTTGCAAATCGTCTTGCATCATTGTCAGGTAAAATTGCTTTAAATAAGGCTTTTAGATTTTGTGTTCCTTTTAAAAATTCTGTTTTATCTTTTTCTGTTTCTAAAATAGTATTAACAGCATCTTCTGTTCTTTTTATACATTCCAATGCTCTTGTATCAAATATTTCATCAACATTAATTTTCTTTGAATCAAGAAAATTTCTCATTTTTGTAGCTTCGGAATCTAATAATTTTATCAATTCGGACTTTGTCTCTGCAGGATTTTCTTCAGAAGTCCCCTTGTCTGTTGGTTCTCCGTATATTGCTAACGCTTTTTGTAATGCTTTAAAGATACCGATATAATCAACTATCAGACCGTTGTATTTACCCTCTGCTACTCTGTTTGCTCTTGCTATTGTCTGCATTAGTGTATGTTCTTTTAAAACTTTATCAAGATAAAGAGTTGAAATGGTAGGACAGTCAAAACCAGTAACCCACATAGCACAAACAAACACTAATCTTAATTTATCATCTTTATCTTTAAACTTAGTGGCTAAATCTTCCGTTTTCATTCTCTTTCTGTGAGGCGCTATATCAACTCCTTTTTGTTTCATTTGTTCATCTTCGTTTTGAGATGATGAAACAACAACTGCCATATCAGTTTCTTTCATATAGTTGATTTGATTTTGCAAAACCTCTTTAGTATCTTCACTTGCAGTTTTTAACTTGTTTTCAAGATTTTTAATATACTTATCCCATTCTATTTTAACTTTATCATACATTTTAATTGCGGTTGCTTTATCTATTGCAACATACATTGCTTTTCCCATAAAACCACGATTCATAAAATGTTCAACAACATCTTTTGCAATAGCATCAAGTCTATCTTCTCTTGTAATAACTTGATACATATTTACATATTCTTTTTCAAATTGTTCTTCTTGTTCATCTGTAAAATCAGCAGAATCAATAATATTTTGAAGCTGAGTTTCCAAATCATCATTTGTAATCTGCATTTCAGGGATTCTTGCTTCGTAATACAAAGGAACAGTAGCTGCATCTTCTATTGATTGCTTGAATGTATATTTGCTTACATAATCACCAAAAATTCGTTTTGTTTTTTGGTCACTTTTCATAAGAGGTGTTCCGGTAAATGCAATAAACTTAGCATTATGAAGAGCTTCTCTCATATTCATTGCTAATGTTCCGTATTGCGTACGGTGTGCTTCATCAGTTATTACAATAATATCGTTTCTATCAGATATTTTTTCAAAACTCTGTCCTTTTTCTTCTGTTCCAAATTTCTGAATCATTGTAAAAATTGTTCGGTGGTCTTCTTTTAATAATTGTTTCAAATGTTCTCTTGTATTAGCTTGAACATTTTGTTCAGTAACAGCACCAGTTGAAACAAAGTTTTTATATATCTGTTCATCAAGGTCTGTTCTATCTGTAACAATAACAAAAGTCCAATTACCTTTAATTTTTCGTAGGATTTTTTGAACAAAAAATATCATTGAAAAACTTTTTCCACTTCCTTGTGTATGCCAAAATACACCAAGTTTTCCGTCTGTATTTGTTTTAAATTTTTCTATTGCACTATTAACACCTAAAAATTGGTGATTTTTACTGCAAATTTTTATAGTTCCACCTTTTGTTTCTTGAAATAATGTATAATTTTCAATAATATCTAAAAGGTTTTCCGGTTTACACATTCCTATCATTAAAGTATCAGCAGGAATTATTCCCTTTGTTCCGTCATTATCAATCTTTTTCCAATCAGAAAAATGTTCCCATTTAGAAGTTAGTGTTCCGAATTTTGCATCTGTTCCGTTAGATACAATAATAAATGCGTTATACCAAAATACTTGAGGAATTTCCTTTTTATAGTGTGTGATATTATCATTAAAAGCATTTTCAATATGTTTATGACTTGCTTTAAGTTCAATAAACACAAGCGGTAACCCGTTAACAAATAATATTAAATCTGCTCTGCAATTATATCTTTCACCTGAAATTTTAAACTGTCTTATTAGTTTATATTCATTATTTTCAGGTTCTTGAAAATCAATAACTTTAACAATATCTGTTGTGTCAATTCCATTATTGTCTTTGAATTGGACTTTAACACCGTCTTTTAACATAGAATAAATAAACTGATTTGCACTTACAGGAGTTTTAGATGATAAATCCTGCGTTAGTTCATAATATGCATTATCTATTGCTTCTTGTGGCAAGTTAGGATTAAGTTTTAATAAAGCCGAACGTAAATTCTTGGATAAAATCACTTCACCAGTTGTCTGCCTGCCAAAGGTTGAATTTTCACCACCAATAATTTCAGAAGTTGCATCATATAACTCAAACCCTAGTTGAGTTTCACATTCTTTCATTAAATCTAATTCAAAGGCTTCTTCTGACATTATATGCATTATTTATCTCCTTTAGAATACCAAGCTCCGCGACCTTTAGAATGAAGCGTTAAAATATTTTTATTTACTAGGTTTTGCAAAGCTTTTTTTATTGTGTTTCTGTTTGCTTGCGTATATTCAACCATTTTTGCTGTGGTTGCCGATGGTTCAATATCAAAATAAGACAATATTTTTTCTTCTAATTCTGTTAAATCACTGTTTGATGTTGTTTCACTTTCGTTGTTTATCTTGTATTCTAATCTAATTTTTTGTTTTTGTAATGTTTTTAAGAAAAATTCTAACCAAGGCTCAAAATTTTGGTTTTCACTTCTTAATGTAGTTTGGGTTTGTTTTAGTGCTCTATAATAACCTTCTTTGTTATCCTCAATAATTGCTTCCATTGAACTATAAGGAACGTAAGTATAACCTGCTTTCATCAACAAAAGACAGGTTAAAGCTCTTGATAATCTTCCATTTCCGTCTTCAAATGGGTGAATTGCTAAAAATTCAACGATAAAAACTGCAATAACAATTAATGGATGAAAAAATTTATCTTCAAGATTTTTTCTTGTCCACGTTACAAGTTCTTCCATTTTTATTGGTGTTTCAAAAGGTGTTGCGGTTTCAAACACAATACCTAATTCTTTGCCGTCAGGAGAATAAGCAGCAACTGCATTCGATATTTTTTTATATTCTCCTTTGTGTCTTTCGTCTTTTGATGAAAATTGCAATAAAATCTTATGTAATTGTTTAATGTAATTTTCGGATAGTGGGATAATTTCCCAATCTTCAAAAATTGTATCCATTAATTTTGCGTAGCCAGCAACTTCTTGTTCGTCTCTTGTTGCAAAAGATTGTTTATTAATAGATGATAAAAGCTTCTCAACCTCTAAATCTGATAATTTATTTCCCTCAATACGATTAGAAGAGCCGACACTTTCAATAGTTGCAACTTTTTTAAGGCTCTTTAATCTTTCAGGAGCCATTTTACCCAATAATTTCCATGTGATTTTAAACTCGTCAATCTCTGAAATTATTGAAAGCATTTGGTTTGAGATTTTTATATCATCAGTTTTAATCATTAATTGGATATCCGTTTTTGTCTTGATTTTATCCAATTATATCCATTTTTATCCATTTTGTCAAATTTGGATATTTTATTTCAAACTTTTTAAAAATGTCTTTGGCAATTTCTTTGAGTCCTTTAACAATAGACTTACTTAATTAAAAATTAAGCATTTAAAATTGTTTCAATAAGCAAATATAGTTTAATGACATTTTCAATTTTTCCGTAATGTGGATTTTCCCCGTGTAAAATTTTATTTCTTGAAAAGTCTGCATTTGTAATATTTGAATTATCTCCAGAAGTAGTTCTTTGGTACAATTGTGTGCATAATAAATATCTTGCAACTGCTACAAAATTGTCTGTTTGGGGCATATTAAATTTTTTTCCAAATCTATCAACTAATAGCCCCTCAACTTGTGCCATTATAGTTGGTATTACAATATTTGAAGCAGTTTTGTATGAATACCTTTTTACAACTTTAAAACAGTCTTTTAAAATTCTTAATCTATCTTTTGAAATATGTGGATTTTTCTCCCAACATTGGATTAAATATTTTATGTAGTACCAATTTTCTTTTGTAAATTCTTCAATAAAAAATTTATCAAATAGTTCTTGTTCATCAACATCAGAAAGGTTGCACTTTATTTTTTGATACAGTCTGCCGAAAATATCACTAGGTAGAGAGCCTGGGATAATCCAACCGTATTTTTTTAACTTTTCCCATAAATCTTTATCCCAAAAATCATGTAATTCTTTAACACTATTTTGCAACTCGGATAAAGCTTGTTTTATCTCCGTTTCATGCTCTCGGCAAAAATTTTGAAACTCTTGAAATACATCTATATATGGTTGGAAATATTCTTTTAAAGTTTTTCCAAGTGTTATAAATGATTGTGTTAATTCTATCAAAGCTGAATTATTGGACATTACAATATCTCCAATTTTTCAACATCGATTTCGCCGGAGATTAGACGAGGTAGAAGTAGGTCGCGTATTTGTTTGAAATTAGTATTCTTTATAGTTAAATTTGCAATTTGCTCAAAAATAGGTGCAATTAAATCATTAAACTTTTTTATAACATTTTCATCTGGTATATCAAATTTAAGTTGTGCCAAATCTTGAGGATAAACATGTGGTTGAGCAGCACCTCTTTGCATGTTAGTAACTTTAACTTGGTTATACTTTAATAGTAAATAATAGTAATACACATAAGGTGTCATTGTTGAATCTATAAATGAGCAATCTGAAGCCCAAATATCATTATGGTATAAATTTATATAACCAGCATTTGCACCAGAAGCACTAACTGTTATTACAGGGGCAATCGTGTTCGGCACATTATGATAATATGCAGGCTCAATTCCTCCTGCAACAACAGGAACATTCCCTTCTTTGATAGTTGCTTTAGTAATATTTTTACCTTTTTTAGGCATTACTTCACTGCCAAGTTTGGTTTGCCTGAATGTTGCGGTTTCATGGCCTGGAAATTTAAAATCTACAAACCATTCTTTATAGATTTTTTGAGCCATTTCTTCCAAAATTTTTATTCGTTTATTATTATTTTCAATCAAATCATCATAGTTTGATAAAATTTTTGCTATTTTGTTTTGTTTTTCAATTTTAGGTAAATCAATATCTAATTCTTCAAAAATTTTAACAGTTAAACTCCCCCTACTGCTGCTAGAATCTGAAAGTAGTCGTAGTTCATTATAACGAGATGATAAATTATAAAATAAATATTTTGAATTTAATAATTCTTTTTTTGTTCTTATCGCGATAATAGATTGATTTATGTATGTATCTGTTAAACAATAAGCAACTTGCCCTCTTGTTTTACCTTGACCTGCAGAGGCTATAACAATATCTCCAATTTTTGCTAATCTTGTACTTGATTTTTCCACACCTAATTTGGTAATAGTTTTTTCTGTTTTTCTTATGTATGAATTTTTTGTTTCACCAGAAGATAACCAATAAAATTCACCATTCCAAAATTTTTCATTTTTTGTTGAAGGAGTACCTCCACTAAAGATGTTAACTGATAAATCTTTCAATTTCATCTTATACCCTCAATAATTCTTTTACATTATGTGCAATCTTTTCTTCAAGGTCTTTTGATTCAGAATTTAGTTTTTCAAGCTCAGAATTTAGTTCTTTTAGTTTATCTTCAAATACATAATCTTCTTCTTCAACCTCGGCAACTCCAACATAACGTCCTGCGTTCAAACTCCAACCTTGTTTTTCAATTTCTTCAATAGTTGCAACTTTGCATAAACCTTTTACATCTTGGTATTTTTCATCAGGGAATTTTTCTAATGTCAGTTTTTTACTACCCCACCTGTAGTCAGGTTTTTCTCCGCGATATAGTTTTACAATATTGGTAATGAATTCAATCTGTTCATCTGTAAATTCTCTGTGTGCTCTATCAATCTGAGTATAAATCTCCCTTACATCAAGAAACAGAACTTTATCTTTTCTATCTGTATTCTTTTTACCTTTATCCAAGAACCAAAGTGTACAAGGGAGTGTAACATTGTGGAACATATTGCTTCCTACAGAAACCATTACATCAACAGCGTTATCTTTGATAATTTTTTCTCTTATTGTTTGTTCTGTCTGTCTTGCATCACTTGCAGAGTTTGGCATAACAAATCCGGCACGTGCATTTTCTCCATCTTTTGGTGTTTTTAATGCCGAATAAAACATCTGTATCCACAAATAGTTTGCATTATCTGCTTTTGGCAATCCAAATGGGAATCTTTTGTCGCCTTTCAATCTTTCTTTATCAACACCATCAACGTTAAACGGAGGATTTGCTAAAACAAAATCAAATTGATCAACTGATCCTTTTTCTGTTCTTTTACCATTTTCAGATTTTTTGTCTTTAACTTCATAAGTATATTCATCTTCATAAAAACTGTTTGCGGAAATAACATTTCCCTCTAAACCATGAACTGCTAGGTTCATTTTACACCATCTTACAGTCTCTTCTGTTTTCTCTTGTCCAAATACAGTAATTAAATCATTTACTGATTTATCTTCATCTTTATTCTCTCTTTTTGCAAATTCAGCAGTTTGAACAAACATGCCACCTGAACCACAAGCTGGATCATATATTGCCCCTTTAAAAGGTTTCATTATTTCCACTAATAATTTTACTAGGCATGTCGGAGTATAAAATTCTCCGCCCTTTTGCCCTTCTGAACTTGCGAATTTACCTAAAAAATATTCATATACTTTTCCAAAGACATCTCCGTTTTCTTTTTCAAACTTAAAATCATTGAAAACTTTCATAGTATCCACAAGTAAATAATCCGGGATGCGCAAGTATCCTTTTGGTAATACACCAGCCAATCTCTCTTTGTTGTTGTTTTCCATTAGCGTCATTGCATCATTTATCGCTTTTCCAATACTTTCACCTTCTGGAAGACTTAGTAAATATTTAAAAGAGGCTTTCTCTGGAACATAAAGAATTCCTCTTGCTTCATAAGCTGTTTTTTCGTCAAAAGCTCTTCTTGAAGATTTATTTTTTAATTTTTCAATATCTGGTTTTGCTTTTTGAAATCGATAATCTGCAAATCTTAAAAAAATCAAACCTAAAACAGGTGTTGAAAATTCATTATATTTCAATCCTGAATTTGCACGCAATGCATCAGCAGTTTTCCATAGTTTATTCTGAAAATCTTTTAAATCAAATGCCATACTCTACCTCAATCTAAACGTATAAACAATTTTAAATAATATCCATTGAGAATTCATCGACTTGTTAGATGAAATTGTCAACGTGAAATGATTGAGTGAAAGGTTATATGAGTTATATCCTTTAAAATATTATAAATATCTGGCTTAATAATATAAATTATGAAAATTTGAGTAATAACAAAGTTGTTTTATATTACAATTTTGAAAAAGTTAATTACAAAATATTAAAAATGTGTTATTCTATTAATGTACATTATTTATTTTTTTATTGAAAATTTTTGTTTATTGTAATGTATTTTGATGGGTTCGGATTCCACCCTCGCTATACTCAAACCAACTGTTAAAAGAGCTCAAACTGCAAGTGTTTTTACAACGGGTAATGTGATTTTTCAATTTGGTATATAGAAAAAGATTAATTAAATATCTCAATTCATAAATAGTACTCTCCTAGCTTATTTACAAAACTGATTTTTTCTAAAATAGAGTTGTAAGGTAAAAAATATAAAGAAAGGAGAAATTATGACAGCAGTAGAACCTATTAGAGATTTAAAACATTTGCACAAAATAGAAGAGTATTTTGCTCAAAAAAGTAAAAGAGATTTATTATTGTTTACTATTGGAACAAATTGTGGATTAAGAATTTCTGACATTGTTGCACTAAATGTTGGTGATGTAAGAAATAAAAGCCATATCCAAATAGTAGAACAAAAAACAGGTAAATTTAAAAAATTCCCAGTTAATTCAAAATTAAAGCCTATGTTTGAAGATTTCACAAAAGGAAAACATTCAGAAGAACCTTTATTTAAAACAATATTTAACAATAGAATGGATAGATTTGGAGCTTATTACATTCTAAAAGAAGCAGCAAAATCATTACACCTACAAGAAAAAGTAGGAACTCACACAATGCGGAAAACTTTTGGTTACCATCATTATCAAAAGTTTAAAGATGTTGCAATCCTTCAAAAAATCTTTAACCATTCCACTCCTCAAATTACCTTGAGGTATATTGGAATTGAACAAGACCAAATTGATGATAGTTATAATAACTTTATTTTATAGGGTAAAATCCTTTAACAACAATATAGAACATAACATTTTGAGCTCTTAACAGTTTATCAAATATGTAATGAAAGAGATTTATACTAAATTCTACCACAAAAAATATAAAAAGTTTACGTTTGTTATTAATAATTACATTTTTTACAGATGTCCAAAACTTAATATATACTTGATTGTTCAGTACTTTGGCTCTTAACCATATATCAATTTTGTGAACATGTTATTTTTGATTTGCTTATTTCAATATTAACAGAAACAAATTTATTTTCAAATTTGAAAACAAAATGTGAAGTTATTATAAATAATAAAAAATTAATATACCTGAATATCAAGTATATTACGCTTTTAACGGCTCTTAACTTTATTGATATAAAGTTAAGAGATTTGTTGTAGAAGTGATAAAAAATTTTATTAAATGAAAGAAGCTAGAAGTTTATGATGGCAAGTAGCCCGATTGTAGATAAGAATTTAATAGAACAAATCAAACAAAAATATTTGGATAAAAACCAAAAGAGAGATTTGTTGCTGTTTTTATTGTCTATTAATACTGGAATAAAACTTGCAGAACTTTTGAAACTTAGAGTTTGTGATATTAAAAACAAAGATTTGCTAACGATAAAAGAAGCTTATACAAAGAATAAAAAGGTATTTCCTTTAAATACAGAAATTAAAGAATTGGCAAAAGAATACACAGAAAATAGAAAAGCAAAAGAACCTTTGTTTATATCTATTTTTGGCAAAGCTGTTGATAGAATACAAGTTTTTAGAAATTTTAAAGAGATTTGCGTTGAATTAGGCATTGAAAAAGAATATTCAGTATCCTCTTGGAGAAAAACTTTTGGTTACCACTATTACAAAAAGTATGGTGATTTGGCAATGTTGGAATGGCTTTTTAATCAATCAACTGTATCGGAAACTATGAAATATATCGGAGTAAAAGAGGATTTAAATTCTCACTTTAATAAGGAGTTTTGCCTATGATAAATATTGATATTTTAGCACATAGAGGGTATTGGAAGACAGAAGAAGAAAAGAATACAAAAGTTGCTTTTGAAAGAGCTTTTGATAATGGTTTTGGTATTGAAACTGATTTAAGAGATATTTGTGGAAAAATTGTTATTTCGCACAATATGCCAAAAGGTGACGAAATAGCTTTTGAAGAGATTTTGCAAATGTTAAACGGCAGAAATCTGCCATTAGCTCTTAACATTAAGGCTGACGGACAAGCAGATGAAATAAATCGTTTGTTAGCAAAATATAATCATACTAATTATTTTATGTTTGATATGAGTATTCCTGAAATGGTTTACGATTTTAAACTTGGCGGATTAAAAATTTTTACAGGCTTAAGCGATGTTATAACTACTCCAATTATGTTTGAAGAAGCGGATGGTATATGGCTTGACAGTTTTAATTCTGACTGGTTTGGAGCTGAGGAAATTTTAAATCTTCAAAACCAAGGTAAAAAGGTTTGTATAGTTTCACCAGATTTACACAAGAGAGAATATAAGACAATTTGGGAACGATATAAAAATATTGATGGAATAATGCTTTGTACAGATTATCCAATGGAAGCAAAGGAGTTTTTTAATGACAAAAATTAAAGCTGTAATTTTTGATATGGACGGAGTCCTAATTGAGGCTAAGGATTGGCACTATGAAGCTTTAAACCAAGCTTTAGAACTTTTTGGATATAAAATTTCAAGATATGACCATTTAGTAACTTTCGATGGCTTACCAACAAAGAAAAAACTTGAAATGCTTTCTATGGAAAAAGGGTTGCCACAAGGTCTACACAAATTTATAAATCACATGAAACAAATATATACAATGGAACACGTATATATGAAGTGTAAACCCATGTTTCATCACCAATATGCTTTATCAAAGTTAAAAGCTGAGGGATATGGCTTAGCCTTGGCGTCAAATTCTGTAAGGGTAACTATTGATATGATGATGGAAAAAGCTGATTTGCAAAAATATCTTGATTTTACTTTATCAAACCAAGATGTAACCAAATCAAAACCTGATCCTGAAATTTACACAACTGCAATACGAAGATTTGGACTAAAACCTGAAGAATGCTTAGTTGTAGAAGATAATCCAAATGGTGTTAAGGCTGCTTTAGGTAGCGGAGCAAATCTTTTAAAAGTTGAAACTGTTTATGATGTAAATTACAAAAATATAAAAAATAAAATAAATGAAATAGAAGGACAAGAGGCTTTGGCTATTGGAGGTGTTAAGTAATGAACATAATTATTTTAATGGCTGGAAGCACAAAAGATTTTGAAGAAAAAGGATATTCTTATCCAAAATATTTAATTGAAGTTCAAAACAAACCGATGATTCAAAGAACGATTGAATCATTAAAGAATGTTGGAGAAAATATAACTTGTATTATTAGAAAAGAAGACCAAGAAAAGTATTTTTTAGGTGATACAATAAAAATTCTTTGTCCAAGTTGTAATATTATCGAAGTTTCTGGAGAAACAAAGGGTGCAGTATGTACAGCATTGTTTGCGATAGATAAGATTAACAGTGATGACGAACTTTTAATTTTAAACGGTAGTCAGTTAATAAAAACAGATATTAAACCTGCGATTGATAGTTTTAGAGAAAGAAATTTAGATGGTGGAATAGTAACGATAAATGCAGTTCACCCAAAATACAGCTCAGTTTTACTTGATGAAAATGAGTTAGTTATTCAAACAAGTGAAAAACGTCCTATTTCAGATATTGCCTCTACTGGGTGTTGTTATTACAAACGAGGCTCTGATTTTGTAAGTTCAGCATTTGCAGTTATCGAAAAAGATGTTAATACGCAAGGACTTTATTACATAAGTTCCACGTTTAATGAAATGATATTAAATAATAAAAAAATAGGCATTTATGAAATTTCAAAGAAAGATTACATTTCATTTGCCAATTATCAACTGTACGAAAATTATTTATCACATAGAAGGGGATAGAAAGATGATTAATATTGTAATACCAATGGCTGGAGCTGGAAGTAGATTTGCAAAAGCTGGATATGATAAACCTAAACCATTTATTGACGTGCTTGGTAAACCAATGATTTGCCATGTTTTAGATAATTTAAATATGACAAATGCAAAATTTATTTTGCTTGCAAGAGCAGAACACTATAATAATGAACAAGAAACAGTTGACTGGATTAAAGCAAATTATAATGTGGAATTTGTTTTGATTGATAAATTAACAGAAGGTGCAGCTTGCACAGTATTGCATGCACATAGATTGATAAACAATGATACTCCACTTTTGATAGCAAATTCAGACCAGATTGTAGATATGAATATTGCTGATTATATTAATGACAGTGACAACAGAAAATTAGACGGTTCTGTTCTTTGTTTTGAAGATAATGACAAAAAATGGTCTTATGCACGCTTGAACGAGGAAGGTTTGATAACAGAAATCAGAGAAAAAGAAGTTATCTCAGAACATGCAACAGTTGGAATTTATTACTTTAGAAAAGGTTCTGATTTTGTTGAAAACGCTATTGATATGTTTGTAAGAAATGAACGTGTAAATAACGAATTTTATGTCGCACCTGTTTATAACTATGCAATTGCTCGTGGTGGAAAATTTGGAATTTATTCAATCGACAAAACACAAATGCACGGAACCGGAACTCCGGAAGATTTGGATAAGTATATAGAGTTAAAGAAAGGAAAAACACTGTAATGAATGATTTAGTATCAGTCTTAGAAAAATTTTTACAAGAATCAATCGATGGAACAAATTTTACTCCAGAAACTGACGAATCAAATAGTCATATTGAGTTTGATATTGTGGGTTTAAGTTATCAACAAGATTCTTTAAGAATTTCAAATTTGTACCAAGACGATTATGATGAGGAAACGGTTGAGTTTGAAGTAATATTAAATGCTGATTTTGATATTTCATTTGAAGGTGAAGATTATTCTGAAGCTAGTTACGATAAAGAAGATGATGAATGGTACAATACTGAAACTGTTTCAGAAAAACATATATATCGAAAACAATTGAATCTTAATGTAGAGTTAAACTTAGCTCTAGAATCTTTTGAAATAACTACACCACAAAACGAAGTTCATATTGATGTAAATATAAATGATTATTTAGGTAAAGAATAATGAAAACAGCAAAATTAGAAAATATGATAAAAGGTTGGTTCGTGGGGAACTTTGAGCCAACCCTAATAAAAACAAACGATGTGGAAGTTGCAGTTAAAGAATATAAAAAGGGTGATTATGAGGAAAAACATTATCACAAGATTGCAACTGAGATTACAGTAATTACTCAAGGCAGAGTAAAAATGAATGGCGTTGAGTATAAAAAGGGCGACATTATAGTAATGGAACCAAACGAATCAACTGATTTTGAATGCCTTGAAGACGGAACACAAAATGTGGTCGTTAAATATCCTGGGGCAAATGATGATAAGTATTTATGTGAAATATAGAGATTAATTTAAAGTTTTAGATGAATTAATCATTAATAAAAGAAAGGAAAAACTAAATGGACAAAGAAACAAAACAAGCATTAGCAACCATTTTAAGTGAAATTTATGAATTAAAAAATCAAATTTTAAAATTACAAAATGAAAATAGTGAATTTAGAATCGAAGCACTAAAATGTGGTTATGAACATATTATTAATGAAGAATTAGGTATACATGATAATCAATTTGAATTTCCATTAACAGAAGTAAAATATGATGAAATACTAAAGTGTTTAGATGATTACGAAAGAGAAAATTCAGTAGGAATTGAAAACTTAACGGGATTTTATGATTTTCCTTCAGAAATTCAAAATAGATTTTCTAGAATTGAATGGTTATACGCTTTTAAAGCAATGAAAGCAGAACATCGTTTTAATAACATTATTTCAAGAATCGAAGATAGTCAAAATTCTCCAGCAGAATTTCATAATTTATAAAAATGACAAATAATGAAAAATGGCTTAGATATTAAAAAATAATGATTATGCCTTTTATAGGATTTTAGATGATTTAGGGGAATGAAATGCTTACTTTAAATAATCAAAGAGAATATTTTAAAAATTTAGATTTTCTTAGATTTATATTTGCAATAATAATAATAATAATATTTCATATGAGTAGAATTGCTTGCGTTGATATTAATTCAATGCCTTTATTTAATGAAATATTAATTCAAACTGATAATATGAATAAAATAGTTGAGTGCTTTTTTATTTTATCGGGATTTATGTTAATAATTTCAAACGTTAAGGATAAGAATTTTATACCATTTATTTTATCTAAATTTTTCCGTCTTTCTCCTACGATAATATTTTGTGTTTTTATTTTTCTTATCCTTTCTTTTTTTAAAATCTCCAAATTTTACTTCTTTAATAATATATTTAGTATCTTTTTTTTAAATGGTCTTGAAATTGGAACAAACCGTAGCGTTTTTGGTTCATTTGGCAATGTTCACTCATCATGGTATGTTTCAGTTCTAATATGGGTAAGTCTATTATATAAATACATATTAAAAATTTATGGTGAAAAATGTTTTAATTTTATTGTACCTTGTATTATTATTAGTTCAATTTGGATAAATAATAATAATTTTTATACAATTATTCCTGGTACAATTCTTCGCGGATTATATGCTATTGGTATTGGTTGTATGCTTGGTGTTTTGTATAAAAACAATTGTAATTTTATTAAAAATAGTTATAATTCCCCAAAAGCAAAATTTATTTTTACTTTATTAGAAGTATCAACATTCATATATTTTATATTGACAATCTGCATAGCTAAAATTGAAAAATTATCTGTAAGTGAATTTATGTTTTTATTTTCAATTATTTTATTTACATTTGTTATAAAAAAAGGATTACTATCCAAACTTTGTAACCAAACATGTCTAGCATATCTAGGAAAGTTTAGTTATTCAATATTTATATCTCATTGTATTTTATTAGATGTATTTCGTAAGTACGTTTTTACAACTAATTTTATGGCAAAATGTACAAATCCAGGTTTTATTTTTGTGTTTAGCATAATTTGTTGTATTGCATTTGGAATTGTAACATATTTTTTGATTGAAAAACCTTGTTATCAATTCTATAAAAACTTTTTGATAAGAAAGGAGAATAATATTTAGATGATTGAATCAAAAGACATATCCGTTGTTGTACAAGGGGCTATAGACTCAAAAAATACTCCATTGTGCTTAAAAAGTATTAGAAAAGTTTTGCCAAAAGCAACAATTATTCTTTCAACATGGGAAGATAGCGATATTAAAAACTTAGATTATGATAGGATTTTGTTAAATCAAGATCCTGGAGGATTTAAAGACCGTAATTCTAATTTTACAAACAACTTACTACGACAATTAGTTTCAACTCAAAATGCACTAAAAATTGTTGATACAATGTATACTTTAAAAATTAGAACTGATATTTTATTAAAATCTGCAAAATTTTTAAAATATATTAACGAATTCAATGATTGCAATTCAGAGTATAAAATATACAATGAAAAAATAATAACAACATCCTTTTTTACAAAACGTTTTTTATGTGATAAAAAAGGTAAATACTTCATGCCAGTTCCATTTCATGTTAGCGATTGGTTTTCTTTTGGTTTATCCAAAGATATAAGAAATATATTTTCTATTAGGTTGCCAGATGAACCCTTACAAAGCGAATATTTTTATAATCAAAAATTGGATTTCGATAGCCTAAATTTATTAGGATGTTCTCACCAATATTGTCCAGAACAATATATAACATATCATTCATATCAAAATTTTAGTAAAAATCCAGTAAAATTTGAAAATTATTTAGACTATGACAATTTAAATACAACAGAATCTGAATTATATATATTAAATAATTTTAAAATATTTTCGCCACAAGAACTTGATTTTATATGTTTAAAAAACAACACAAATTCAGACTTTTATAGGGTATGGTGTAAAAATCCATTCTCAGTACCTTATATTTTATGGAATGGATTATATCGACCATATATCTACAGAATATTATATAAAAGATACTGTGATAAAAATTATACGATACCACTAAGAATTAAATTTAATGAAGCACTAGAAAAAATTATTATTGCGAGAGGTAAAAAATGCATAACATATTAGTAAGTATTATTATTCCTGTTTATAATCGTGAAAAATACATTCAAGATACAATTAATAGCGTATTAAGTAGCTCTTACAAAAATATTGAAATTATTTGTGTCGACGATGGTTCAACTGATAAATCTTTTGAAATTATTAAAAATTTAGCGTTGACGGATGATAGAATTATTATATTTTCTCAAACAAATCAAGGTGTTTCTGTTGCAAGAAACACAGGGTTAAACATTTCAAAAGGAAAATATGTTATGTTTGTTGACTCAGATGATTTTATAAGTCCTACAGCGATCTCTAAATGCTGTGAATACTTGGAACAATTTAATGCAGATATAATTTGTTTTAATATGTTAGCACTAACTAAAAATTGTAGAGAACACTTGTGCTTTAATGATAATTACTTTGATTCATATTTAGTAAATTGCGAAGCAAAAAATTACAATAAAGCAATTAATTTTACAAATGCAGCTCCTTGTATTATCAGAAAAAAGTTTTTAGATGCTAATAACATAAAATTTATACCTAATCATATATATGAAGATTGGGTTTTCATGGTTGAAGTTTTTACAAATAACCCATATTGTGTTTTTCTAAATGAACCTTTTTATTTTTATAATAGAACCGTAGATATAAGTCTAACAAGCAATCTCTCTGAAAAATGTATAGATTTATTTGATTCATATAAAATATCTAAAGCTATTATTAATAATAAAGATTTAAATCATGTTTGGAATAAATTAAATGACAATAAAATTTTAAATGAATGCTTGCAATTTTTCTTTAATAGGATATTGAGGTCAAAAAATGAAAAAATATTTAAGTTATACATTGAAAATTTAAAATCATTAGTTGATAGTTTTAATCCTGTTTATCTTAGAAGTGTATTATACAAAGAAAACGATGATATGCAAAATGCTATCGAATATATTTTATCAAACAAGATTATTAAAAAAAATCGATTAAAAGCACATCTCCATAAAGGCAAAGCAATAAAAAGTTTTTTTAATTTTGTTTCTGAGACTTTATCTTTTTGGTTTTATCTATTAAAAACGGAGGTCTAAATGCTTAATTCAAAGGATATCTCTGTCGTCGTGCAGGGTGCAATAAATAAGACAGAAACAAAAAAATGTTTGAAAAGTATCAGAAAATTTTTGCCTGATGCAGAAATTATTCTTTCAACTTGGGAAAACTCTGACGTAACTAATCTTATAGGATTATATGATAAAATTATTTTTAATAAAGACGTTGGAGCTCCAGTTGTTGGAGAAGTAAACGGTAAAAAAATTTATAATAACATGAATCGTCAATTACTTTCTACACAAGAAGGTATAAAACAAACTACTAGAAAATATGTTCTTAAGTTTCGTTCAGATTTAATTCTTTCAAATACAAACTTTTTAACTTTCTTTGATAAGTACACAGAAAGAGGCGAAGAATATAAATTATTTGAACATAAAATACTAATACCAACATTAGTTACAAGATTTTCAATTGATAAAAACTTGTTAACCCCATTTCATTTTTCTGATTGGTGGTTTTTTGGCTTGAAACAGGATATAGAAGAGTATTTTTTGAAGACACCTCTTGTAAAAGAACCTGAGTTTTCTAATTATTTTAATAATGTTGAAAATTCTGAAAAAGTTAGTCCTTATTTACCTATTGCAATCAAATTTTCTCCTGAACAATATTTTGGATATTCTTGTTTTGCAAGAAATTTTGAAGATATCTATATGGAAGATGCTTCAGATATTAATGATCTAATTGTTGAAAAATATAGAAAATGTTTAATTAATAATTTTATTGTTCTAGATTATAAACGTTCAGGTATTTATTTAAATAAATACTTATCTGCAAGAAATGAAATCCTACAGGGACCTTGCTTTTTCGGACTTTATAATTTTTATAGGTTTGAAAAAGATTATAAAGAGTTTTGCGATAAAAATTATAAAATAATTACTAATAATAAAATTTTTGAAGATGAAGAATATCGATTAGCTTTTTTAAAAGTCTATCATCATATTTCAAGAATAAAAATTTCTCAAATATCCTTATCAAATAAACTTGAAAATATTTTTATTAGTATTCCTTATTATACTATTAAATTTATCTTAAAATACTGGAAATATTTACTAAAATAAAGGGGAACAAAATTATGAAACTAAATATGACAACAGCACAAAACTCTTTCAGATATGGATGGCTATTATCTCGTATATGGCCATACATTAGACCATTTTGGTTTAGGATAACATTAGGATTTTTAATTGCTATCCCATTGGGTTTGTTAGACGGTGTAACAGCTTTTGCACTAAAACCATTTATGGATTATGTAGTAGGAAAACAAGATTGGGTATTTCATTTGTTTGGAAATGAATACACTCTGACTTGGCAATTATTTGCGTTTTTAATCCCGTTTGCAGTTGTTGCATTTGCAGGAATTCAAGGTGTCCTTAGATATTTAAACGATTACATTTCAGCTTGGACAAGTGCTCATATTACAAATAATGTTAAATTTGATTTGTTCCACAAATTGGTTCACATGGATCCACAATTCTTTGACGAAAATTCATCAGGTATTGTAATTTCAAGATATATGGGCGACCCAACAACTGCCTCTGCAGGTATCGTTGATAACATAAAAACTATTACAACAAGTTTGTTTGGTGCGTTAGGTCTTATTGCAGTTATGCTTTACAGTTCTTGGAGATTAGCATTAGTTGGTGTAATTGTTTTAAACATTGCCTTTTTACCTGTTGCATTAATAAGAAAACGTATAAAAGATGCATCAAATAAAAATATGGTTATTGGTGGTAATATTACAACTAATATCAATGAAACATATTCAGGTAATAAAGTTATGGCGGCTTATGGCTTGCAAGATAGACAAGAAGAGTATTTTGTTAGACAAACTTGGGAAGGTTACAATGTCGGAATGTCTTTATTAAAAAGAGCAGGCTGGATGAGTCCAATGATGTATTTAATTGCATCAATTGGTATTGCAATAGTTTTGGCTTATGGTACAAGTTTAATCAATAACGGAATTATGACAGCAGGTTCTTTCGCATCGTTCGTAACTTCATTATTGTTATTATACAAACCAGTTAAAACATTAGGAAATACTTTAACAGGTATTCAAGGTATTTTTGTTGCTATGGGCAGAGTATTTGAATTGTTTGATTTAGAACCTGAAATCAAAGATTCAGCAAATGCTGTCGAAATGAAAGGCTTTGATAAAGAAATTCAATTTAAGGATGTGTATTTTGAATATGTTCCAAATCAACCAGTGTTAAAGGATATTAATTTAACCATTCCTAAAAACGAAACTCTTGCAATTGTTGGTAACTCTGGTGGTGGTAAATCAACATTAGTTAATCTTCTACCAAGATTTTACGACATTAAATCTGGTGCGATTACTATTGACGGCAAAGACATTAAAGATTTTACAATCAAATCATTACGTCAAAATATTTCGATGGTATTCCAAGATAACTTTTTGTATTCAGGTACTGTAAAAGAAAATATTATGATGGGCAAACCTAACGCAACTGAAGAAGAATTAATGTCTGCAATAAAATCAGCACACTTAGAAAAAACAATTAAAGAACTTCCACAAGGTTTGAATACAATGCTTGGAGAAAGAGGTCTAACTTTATCAGGAGGACAAAGACAACGTGTTGCAATCGCAAGAGCAATGCTTAGAAACGCACCTATCGTTATCTTAGATGAAGCAACTTCAGCTCTTGATAATGAGTCAGAAGCAATCGTACAAAAAGCAATGGACAACTTGATGCAAAACAAAACAGTATTTGTAATTGCACATAGATTATCAACAATCAAAAATGCAAATAGAATTGCAGTTATAAATGAAGGTGAACTTGTTGAACTTGGCACTCACGAAGAACTTATGGCAATAGAAAACGGTGAGTATAAACATTTATATGAAATGCAATTCAGAACACAGGAGGAATCGAAATAGTTTGAACTATCAAACAAAAGAGTAAAAACAAAAAAATAAGTTATGTATAAAATTTATTAATTTTTAATTTTCCTAAAAATCTCAAGCTTCGTGTTACAAGAAATCATTTCATATACTCTTTTACATAGTTATTGTACTTTTGGAGTTTAATGACCAATTTAAATGTCATTTCACTCCAAAAGAGTACTGAAAACTTTTATCCTTGTTAAATCAAAAAGATTTATTTCAAAAATTTAGTTCAATACAGAATTAAGTTTTAAATAATCTAAAAAAGCAGAACAACCCTCAACTACATCCTCATAAGTTTCATCGAAATTGCCTGTATACCAAGGGTCTTTGATGTTACGAGGAGTATTTGTGTAATCCAAAAGTCTTTTAATTTTATTATCCTTATCTTCACCAACTATGTATTCAATATCATCAATATTTTCTGAATCCATAGCTATAATGTAGTCATAGTAGTCATAATCGTTCTTTCTTATTTTGCGAGAATAATGTTCTTTAAAATATACACCATTTTTACGCAAAACTTCTTTTGTACCACGGTGAATACCTGCATGGCACATTTCATTGTAACCCTCTGTACCAGCTGAATCCACTTCAAAATAATCTTCAAGACCTTGTTCTTGAATCATATTTTCAAAAATTATTTGTGCCATCGGAGATCTGCAAATATTACCTAGACATACGAATAAAACTTTTATCATAATCTTTCCCTTTTATATATTAAATTCATAAATCAATTATAACATATAGCGGATAAAAAAATAGAGGCGTAATGCCTCTAATGTTTAAGAATAGCTGGAAGTATGAAAAAGATTTAATATACTTATATTAAACTCTCTCAATATAGAAAATGTTATACCCCAACTGGTTAATCTTTTTTGTTTAAATTGCCATAGTGGAAAATAATTTACTCTTTGTAAACATATAGATACAAAGTCTAAAAATTTTACTTCTTTTGGTTTATGATAGCTAAATTAATTTACGGAATTAGCTTATTAGAAAATTTTGAAAGAAGTTATATATGAAAAAGAACAGAATTTTAGGGATTATTGTAGGAATTTTTGTACTTGCACAAATGCAAGCTCATGCCAGCACTTCAACATGGAATGATTTGAGCGATGCATCAAATACAGCCTCAGAGGGTTCGACTGTTAGTATTCTTAGTGATATTACAGCAGATGGCTCTTCAATTGGATTTTTACAAAAACAATTAACCCTTAATTTTAATGGGAATGTCATTAATGGTACGACTTATCCTGACGACTCACCTTTAGTTTTTTCTGCTTCAGGTTCTTCTGAAACAAGACTTCAAATTATGAATGCAACTTTTCAAGGTTTTGATACTGAAAATGGTATCGTAAGAGGAACAAATCCTTTAATTGAGCTTACTGATGTATCATTCTTGAATAATAAAGGTGTTGCTATTAATAATGATGGGTATAATAAATTAATCATTAACGCTAAAAATAGTGATGTTACGTTCAAAAATAATGCTGATTACGGCATAAAATCTAATAGCAGTATTTATTTGAATGCTTCTGACGGTAAAACTATAACTTTTGACGATGCTATTAAAATTGATAATTCTTTTGACGGTAATTTAATTATCAATAATACTCTAAAAGCTGGTACTGACTTAAACGGTACTGTTGTTTTGAATAAAAACGTTGATTTTGCGGGTTCAAATGGAATGATTTATTTAGGTGCAAAATCATCATACAAAAATGGTACATTAAAACTTGGTGTAACTCCGGCAAATTCAAATGATTTCAGATTATCTGTAGGGGGTGAATCAACATTAGACTTACAAAACGATAATGTTGATAATCTTACAATGAGCAATTTTTCAGGTGCAAACGATGCTCCATTACATTTGAAATTGGATTATGACGCTAGCACAGGCAAAATGGACTTGATTGTAGTTAGTGATAGTGCAGTTGGTGCAAGTACTCCAAGCATAATTGTTGATGCAATTAATATTCTTGTAGATGGTGATGCAACAGAAACAAAATATTTAGATGGCTTGGGTAAAACTGTAATTGAGGTTTCTAAAGACGCTGTTACTACTATAAGTGGTGATAAATCTAAAACTTACATCTTTAATCCTATTGCTAACGAAATAGGTGCTTATAAAGTATCCAAAGCAACTAATATTTCTGATTTACCTACCTTTATTCAAACAGAACCTGACGGCTCAACATCAAATGATGTTGCAATTACAACAGATATTACTTTGACAGAAGATTTAGGAACTCTTGCTGGAAGTGGTAGAGATGTAACTGTATACGGTAATGGTCATTATATTGATGCCTCAGGTACATACAAAGGTGTAACTGTTGAAAACCGTCAAACTTTTGGTTTTAATAATGTAACTTTGAAAAACTTTACTGCAGGGAATGGTGTTGTTGATAATGCCTATGGTGGTGAAACATATTTAACTTCTGTAATTTTAGACAATTCAAATATAACTAATGCTGGAAGAATAGAATTCTGTGGAACAAACAATTTGCAAAAAGGTTTAATTGATTCAACTGACGCTAATGCGGTATTTGAAATACGTCAAGGTACAACTACTGTTGGAAAAGATTTCACAATTAATTCAAGAATTTTTAATTTTGGCGGTTCTGGTACAGCATTATCTGTTGCGACAATAAATAACTACGGAAAAATTAACTCTCACTATGCAAACTTCAATTATACCAATATTAATAACTATGGAACGTTAAATCTTGAATCTGTGCAGGATTTGGCAGCTTCTTCAACAAATATAGTTAATAATGGAGAAATGTTCTCTTCATTTTTATCACTTGCAAACAATTCTAAATTTACTAATAATAACAAGTTTACTGGTGTCGTTAAAAGTGGTGGAGAAATCATCAATAATGGAACAATTGATGGCAATGTCCAACTTGGATTTAACCTACCAGGAAACATCTATGGCGGAACTTTGACGTCAAGTATTGATAATATAACAGGTGGCATACAACTAATTGATGGAACAAATTCTATCTTTAATATCACAGGTGGAACAATTAAAAGTACAGACACCGGAAAAATCTATGGTAATGGTATTATAAACATCGTCGGTGATGTTATCTCCGAAGCAGTTCTTGACTACAATGGCAAAACTTATGTTAAAAAGGGTGGCGAATTAATTGTAAAAACAGATATTTCTTCATCTTCAAATATTTTTAAAAAAGGTGAACTTAATTTTGAAGATGGCTCTATATTAAATTTAGTTGATTGCATACACAATAATTATGCAGGTAGTTCAAACATAGTTGTCAAAGACAATAATACTTTAAATTTGAAGTTACCAGAAGATTTGACTTTACATCTTCAAAAATCAAAAATAGAAGATGGTAAATTCAACATTAAAGAATTAAATATAAGTAAAACTAATAACAGTTGGAACCCTCTTGAAGATACAGATAATTTTGTCAATACAAAAACTTCATTAGATAGTGACTTAAAGTTGGTAAAAACTGGAAATGCCGGTGGCGTAAATTACGTTAATTACAATAAATCAACCGGTGAACTTACTTACGGAACTAAAAACTTGAAAGAAGCAATAGATTCTGTTAGTGGTGGAAATGACCATTTCTACGAAATGACTACGGATGAATCTGCTCAAAAGTCTTATAACAACGTTATTGACAGCGGACGTTTAATTGTTCAAGGTAATAATAACACCATTTACGATACAGACATCTATTTGAAAGGTCAAAATGCATCATCAGGCACACTTGTTTTAACAAATACAAACTTAAATAATGTAGCTCTTGACCCAGATGAAAACGGTTCTATTGTTATCCGCAATAGTTCTAATCAAGCAATCAATCTTGATAACACAACAATTAATAATAGTTCAAGCGTTGGTGGCGTAACATTTGAGGGTACTAATGATATAAACTTCAATGGCGAATATATCGGTAGTTCACCAAGTGCGACTGCTGGAGTTGATTTAGGTTCTGCAACTTTAACAAGAAACGGTAACGATACTCACGCATTTTGGCAGTTGAATAGCGGTACATTAAAATATTCTAATGATTCATATTTAGCAAATGGTGGAATGAACGCAATTACATTTAACGGTGGTAACTTAGACCTTAGAAATGGTGTTGCAAGCAATATTCCATTATACGGTTTAGCATTAAATGCTAATTCAAATATCTATGTTGATGTTGATTTAGCAAACCAAACAATGGATAACTTATCAGCAAGCAACACAAATTATAATGGCGGTACGCTTAACGTTGCAGGAATGACACTTTTATCTGATGCAACAAACGATTTTACTTCAATCAATTTTACAAGTGATAGCAATTTAAAATCTCACGTTGCATACACAGGTGCAAGTCAAGTTGTATATTCACCAATTTACAAATATAACGTTGCATACAATGAAAACAATGGTAATTTTGAATTTACAAGAGGCTCTGGCGGTGGCGGTGGCAACGGCGGAAACGCTAGCAATGCATTCAACCCAGCAGTACTAGCAGGCACAGTGGGTGCTCAAATTGGTTCATATTTAACTCAATTAAATACTTATGAACAAGCTTTTGCTAATCAAGATATGTTAATGGCAATGACTCGTGATGAAAGAACATCAATGAAATTTGCCAACAAATACGCTTCAACTCAAGGAACAGGTGAGGGCGGAGTTATAACATTTGACCCTAACCAAATCCCTGAACAAACTAAAGGTGCTTGGTTTAGACCTTATGCAACTTTTGAGGGCGTAAGTCTAAACAATGGTCCAAGCGTTAGAAATATCGGATATGGTTCGTTATTCGGTGGTGACACAGGTATTATAGAACTTAGTCACGGTTGGGATGCAGTATATTCTTTCTATGCTGGATACAATGGCTCTAACCAAAATTATAGTGGTGTAAGCATTAACCAAAACGGCGGAACTCTTGGTGCTAGCGGAACTTGGTACAAGGGTAATTTCTTTACAGGTTTAACTGCAAACGTAGGAGCTAGTGTTGCAGAAGCTCATACAATGTATGGAAGTGAAGATTTCACAATGCTTGCAACTGGTATTGCTTCAAAAACTGGTTACAACTTTGAACTTGCAGACGGTAAATTTATTATTCAACCAAACTATTTAATGTCTTATACCTTTGTAAATACATTTGATTACACAAATGCTGCTGGAGTTAGAATCGATTCAGATCCACTTCACGCAATTCAAATTGCCCCAGGGCTAAAATTCATTGGCAACTTGAAAAATGGATGGCAACCTTATGTAGCACTACAAATGGTTTGGAATATTATGGATAAATCAAGATTTAAAGCTAATAACGTAAGTTTACCTGATATGAGCGTTGATCCATATTTCCAATATGGTTTAGGTTTACAAAAACGTGTAGGCGATAGATTTACAGGATTTGGACAAGCTATGATAAGAAATGGTGGCAGAAACGGTATCGCACTAAGTTTCGGTTTCCGTTGGGCTTTAGGAAAATAACTTGCAGAAACACATGTTGCAATATAAAATATACTCAGAGGATATAAAATGATATATTTAATTATTGCAACAATATGTTTTTCTCTATCATTTGGACTTATAAAAAGTCAGCTTAGCACTCTTCCTAGCGATTATGTTGTTATGCTAAGATTACTTTTTGCAATACTTATTTTTATACCATTTTTTAGAAAATTTGATTTCAAAACTCATTTAAAAGCTTATCTAATAGGAACTATCCAGTTTGGAATAATGTATGTTGCATTTCTGCATGCATTTAAATATTTACAGGGGAATGAAGTAGCTCTTTTAACAACTACAACACCCATATTTGTTGCAATTTGGGCAACTCTATTTGGTGACAAATTCAAATTCGTTTATATTCTTTGTATCTTAATGTCTGTTTTTGGTGCAGGAATTATTGTTTGGCAAAATTTGGAATTTTCTCAAATTGTTAAAGGAGTATTATTAATGGAAACTTCTAACTGTACCTTTGCACTAGGGCAAGTTTTATGGAAAAACTTTATACCCGAAGAAACAAAATCTGAAAACCTTATGGCAACAGCATATCTAGGAGCATTTTCTTTAATTTTGCCTTTCGTAATCCTAAATAACGAATTATCAACACAACTAACTCATCTACAAATTCTATCAATTTTATATCTTGGAATTGTACCAACAGGAATAGGATTTTTCTTGTGGAATAAGGGAGCTAAACTTGTAAAGAGTTCAACTTTAGCAATAATGAATAATTTAAAAATACCTTTTGGAGTATTATTTTCAATACTTATTTTTCAAGAAAAAATTAATCTCATAAACTTTTTAATAGGAACATCAGTAATTATTTTGGCAATAATTCTAATGAATAAAAGTATTCAAAATAATAAATAATAGACCTGCAGAAATTTTATTATATAATCATTTTGGAGAAAGAAATTATGAAAAAGAAAATTTTTATTTTTGATATGGACGGAACATTGTTAAACACTCTTGAGGATTTAATGATTTCTACAAATTACGCACTTTCTCAATTTAATTATCCAATTCATACTCTTGAAGAAATTAGATTTTTTGTAGGTAATGGTGTTGCAAAGCTTATTGAAAGAGCTATTCCTGACGGATTAAATAATCCAAATTACGAAAAATGTCTTGAAATATTTAAAAAACACTACGCAAAAAATATGTATAATCATACTTCTGCATACGACGGAATCCTAGAAATGCTAGAAGATTTAAAAAACAAAGGTATCAAAACAGCCGTTGTTTCAAATAAATTTGACCTTGCCGTAAAAGAACTTTCAAAAAAATATTTTGGAAATTTAATTGATATTGCAATAGGCGAAAATGAAAAAGCAGGAATTAAGAAAAAGCCAGCACCTGACACAGTTTTTGAAGTCCTAAACTTAATGAATTTAAAATCAGAAGATGCAATTTATATAGGGGATTCTGATGTTGATATTATGACTGCAAAAAATTCTGATATGCCTTGCATAAGTGTAACTTGGGGCTTTAGAGATAGAGAATTTTTAATCAAAAACAACGCAACAATTATTATTGATACCCCAAAAGAAATTTTACAGTATGTGTAAGACTTGAAAAAGTTAAAAAATAGGTTATAATAAGAATATAGCAAGTGGCAATTAGTTTTAACTAACTTTTTTCACCACGTTGTTTTATTAGGTAAATAAAACTAGCGTTATGAGTGCAATTATCAACGCTAGTTTTTGTTTATTTAACAAAAGTGCTATCACATAATACATGACGGCTAGCGTTTTAATTGTTAGCATAAGCATCACCCCTTTCTTGGTATTGGCATACCATTTAAGAAATGTTGTGGCGACCACTTGCTAAATTCTTAATTTCAATGAACTAATATATCATAATTATTATATATATTTATGTTTTTATCTATACTCCGAATAAATTATTTTATCTCAATTTCAATACTGCACTATGGCGGTTAGTTGTTTTGTTTTCCTTTCTGTAAGAGAAGAATTTATCATTATCTTTAACCGTACAATATGGGCAAATATCTATATCAAAAACACCGATTTCGTTTAGTTGTTCTTTATTTAAGCCTTTTAAATCTACGTAGTTATCTCTAAAATATGGAGTTCCAATTTTATTGATACTTGCTTTCAATCTTTTTAATGCATCTGTATAGGTTTCAAATTCATCAAAACCAATACACGGTCCTATTGCACAAACAATATCTTTTGCTTTTGTACCATAATCTTTTTGCATTTTAAAAACAGTTTTTTGTGCAATTCTTTCTGCAGTACCTCTCCAACCAGCGTGAGCAATCGCACCAATATTATTTTTGTAATCATAAATAATAATTGGAGTACAGTCCGCAAAATTAAGATATATTGCCTTATTTTTTGATGTCAAAATCAAAGCATCCGTATTTTCGTAACTATAAAGATTGTCTTCCACAACTCGAACATTATCACTATGAGTTTGAACAGGATGTATCAAGTTTTTAGACTCAATTTCTAAATATTCAGAAATAAGTTCTACGTTATCTTTTACGATTAAATCTCTTGATGTAAAAAAGTGTTCAGTTTCAATCATATCAGAACAATATACATCTTTTCCACCAATTTGTTTTTTATAAAACATTATTCATTTTCCTCATATTCTTCTATTGAATAAATAAAAATATCTTTTAGCGATAAATCCGTTGGGTCGATTATATGGAAATTAAAATAGATTTTATCACCAGTTTTTATGTTAATAGCTTCACCTTTTTCAACATAAGATAGCGGAGTTGAATCATAAGCTGCTTTTGCACCTGATTTAAAACGATTACCCTCTTCATTTTTTACAGCACCCTCAACTGTTCGATAACCGATAGAAAGTCCTTTAAAAAACTTATTACCAACAGTCAAAACAACACTTTTGCCAGCTTCCATTTTATCAAATTCAGTTGCGTATTTAACAAAAAGATTTTGAGTTTTCGTTGTTACGTTATCAGGTGTAGTAAAAGATTTTACTTGCATAACAAGAACCGCATTTCTTTTTAATCTTGCTTGCTCTTTAATTTTGTATGGAACAGCTACAAATGTAGAGTTTGCAGGAAAAATTATATTATCCATTTCAACTTCTTCTAAAATTTCGAAAGAAAAAGCCTTTGCTGGTTTTTCTATATCAAAATCACTCAAAGCTTTTGCCTCGTAAATTTTTGCGTAAGTAGGTTGAATAGTAAAAAATAAAATTGTAAATATTAAAAATAATTTTGCAAAGTTTTTCATAAAATATCCTCTTTTTATAATTATAACATATATTTTATGATATATTTAATAGTATGAAAGTTTCACTAAAAGATATTTATATGGAATTTTTTTGGCTAGGCGTCCAATTACTGGGCGGTGGCTACGTTATCGTTCCACTAATTCAACAAAGCATAATTGATAAACGTAACTGGATAACTAATGAAGAATTAACCAATTTTTATGCCTTGGGTCAAAGTATCCCAGGAATTATTGCAGCAAATGTCTCAGCCTTTGTTGGATATAAATTGAGAAACAAAAGAGGTGCAGCAATTGCTTTACTTGGAATTATAACTTCGCCAATTATTGCTATTTTGTTGGTTGCAACTATTATAGATTTTTTATTGAGAATTTCTTTTATCCAAAGCATTTTCTGGGGTGTTGGAATTGCAGTAATTATTCTTGTTTATTTAACTATTAAAGAAATGTGGAAAAATAGCTTAACTGATATTGTCACTTGGATAATATTTTTAGGATGTTTTTCAGCATCATTTTTCTTTAAAGTTTCACCAGTACTTGCAATTGTAGCATCTATTATGGTTGGTGTAAGCTATAAAGTTATTGAGAAAGGTCGTGCAAAATGATGACCTTAGTTCACTTGATAATAGAATTTTTTAAGATAGGTGTATTCTCTGTAGGTGGTGGCTATGCAACAATTCCGTTCTTGTATCAATTGGTACACGAATACGGCTGGTACACAACTGACCAATTAACAAATATGATAGCAATTTCAATGCTAACTCCTGGACCTGTTGGAGCTAATATGGCAACTTTTGCTGGATTTCAAACTTTTGGAGTCTTTGGCGGAGTCGTTGCGACTTTAGCCTTGATATTTCCATCATTTATTTTTGTATGTGCAATTTCAAAAGTTCTTAAAACTTTTAGAGATAACTTTTGGGTAAAATCTGTTTTATATTCCCTAAAACCAGCTGGATGCGGTCTACTTTTTGCAGTAGGTGTTGGATTTTTTAAAGATAACGTAACAAGTTTACCAGCATTTTTGCTATTCTTATTTTTGTTCTTGTTATCTTTTAAATTTAAGAAAAACGCACTTTATTACATACTTTTCGGTGCAGTAATCGGAATAGCTTTGCATTTTTGCGGAGTTGAATTAGTTTAAGGTTTTGGAATTAATCACCAAACATAATAGAAAATAGATGCAAGGGCTTTGCCCTCGCCTCTCTGTATTCCTTAAATATTTACCCCTAATCAATACTCACAATTGGGTAGATTGATTTTAGGTATTCTACTGCATCAATTTCAACCTCTGCATACAAAGCACCCTCTTTCAAGCCTGCTTCTGCAAGAACTTCTGCAGTCGGTGAAATTATCATAGAGTTACCGATTGCTCTCCAAGATTTTCCACATTCTTTTGTTTGGTTACTTACAACCAAATAAACCATATTATCAAAGGCTCTTGTTCTACACATTGCAGAGAACATATCTTGAGCATAAGCCAAAGTTTTTTCATCTTCATAGATTTCTCTTTGAACTAGCCAAGCCGTAGGCATAACAATAATTTGTGCCCCTTTTCTAACAATTTCTCTTACATAAGTTGGGTATCTCATATCAAAGCAAATTGTCATTCCTACTTTGGCAAAATCAAAGTTTGCAATTTTTATATCTTTACCAGCTTCAATTCTTTCACCCTCAGAACCGCCCATATAATTAAATAAATGAACTTTGTCATAAGTTTCAATAACTTCACCTTGTCTATTTACAGCGAAAGTTGTGTTATAAAGTCTTTCGTTAACTTCCCTTACAACAGAACCAGCAATAATATTTGTATTATATTTTTTAGCCAATTCTTTAATAAATTTAATTGTTTCACCGCCATCTTCAGGTTCTGCAAAATCAACATAATCGATATTTGTTGCAAAAAATTCAGGCATCACAACAAGATCTAATTTTTTATCAGCATTCTTTTTCATATAATATTCAATTTTACTGAAATTAGCTTCTTTTGAACGCATAAGAGCGTTGATTTGTATATTTAAAATTCCTGCCATAAAAATCTCCTTTTAACCTGATTTTATCATGAATTAAGGTATTTTTTATTGTAACAATTTCTACACATTTTAGAGGAAAAAAGGTAAAAAAAGGCAAGAAATTTTGTATTTAGCCGTTAATATACATGTACAAGTGTAAGTAGATTAGGTCATGACAAACGGAAACGATTTCAAACTAGGTAGCAATAAAGCTAATAGTATCGATTTAAACAAACTTAAATCAGGTGCTAAACGTGCTGATTTTGAAGCAGATGCAAAAATGCTTCAAGTTTTTGATGCCGTAGATTCTAATGGTAATCAAACATTAGACATGGATGAAGTTACAGTATTTACAAATAAAATGAAAGAATCTGCTGGGGACGATAATGTATTAAGCCAAAAAGAAGCCAAACAAGTCTTTAAAGAACAACAAGAACGTGAACAAACTGCAAATGCTGATTCTAAGAAATATGATATTAAAGCAAAAAACTTGTTCGGTTTTGTAAACAAATTTTTAGATGTTTCAGAAAAAAGTAAAATCAAATCATCAGTCGTAGATGATAAAGGCAACCAAACAATTACTTATGAAGACGGTGCTCAAGAAATCCTTAATAAGGACGGCTCAAAAGTTTTAATGAGCGTAATTGATGGTAAAAAATTCTCAAAAACTCTAGACAAAGACGGTAAAAATGTTTCTGATGAAATGGTTAATGAAGAATCAGGCGAAACAGAAACTGTAAAATATGGTGCAAATGGAAAACCAGCTACACACACAATTACAAAAGATAATACAACAACGTATTTGGGTGTAAAAGAGGGTATTTCTCAAGGCAAACCTGTTAAACAAATTATAAATGCTGGAACACCTGAACAAGAAACAATCGAGTATGATTATACTGGTGAAAATTCTTATACAAGTACAGCGACAAAAGGCGACATCAAAAACACTACTGTTGTAGAAAACGGAAAAACTCAATCTTCAACTGCAACACAATACAAAAATGGTAAAAAAGTTCAAACAATGAGTTTGACAAAAGATGGCGTTCAAACTCGTATGATGTATGATGAAAACGAAAAAGTTCGTTACGAATCAGTAACAGATGCAAAAGGTAAAACTACAGAAAAAACATTTAATGAAAATGGCAGAGGTCTTCAAGCCGTAATTACAAATCCTGACGGAAAAGTTCAAGTTGCAAAATACGACGGTAAAGGTAACACACTTATCGTTGTTCAAAACGGAGAAACCTTCCAAGAAATTTGTCAAGAATTTGATAGAACAAAGGCAGAACTAACACACACTAATAAAGGTACAGTTCACTATAAAAATGGTGAACCATACTTCCTTGCAGGCGAAACAGCAAGAGTTTCAGGCGAATTTGCACCAGACCACAAGGGTGTAAAAGGAAGAAAATCTTCTGAACAAGTAAAAGGTCAATACGCAAGAGATGAGCAACAAAGAGTTGCAAAAAGATTACAAGGTAAAGAAGCAAAAGAAGTTACAGTTGGTAAAAATTATACTGACTGGACTCACTATGCAAAAGATATGTTGGCTTCAGAGGGTATTGCAAAGCCATCAAATGAACAAATTACAAATAGAACTAACGAATTGATGATGATGAATCCGTCAATTCAAGTTCCTAAAAAAGGTAATAAAATCACAGCCCTAAAAACTCAAGCAGAGATTAAGGCTGAAAAAGAAGCTGAGGCAAGAAGACAGGCTGAAGCTCAAAAGGCACAACAAACACAACAATCAAGTTCAGTTCAACAAACACATAATGCTCAAACAAAGAAAGTTGATCCAAGAGTTCAAAAAGAAGCCCAACAAATTGCAGATAACTTGTACAACGAATTAAGAAAGACAGAATTTGCAACAGTTGATAAAAATGTTAACTTTAAAAATCAACTAAACAAAATTAATTCAGAAAATGTTGTTGAAGTTTATAAAGCTTATGGTAAAAAATCACCTGATGAATCTTTAGCAAAAGCTATTTCATGGGAATTAACAAGTTCAAATAAAGCAATCAGAACATCTGAGGGCAAAATTTTTAATGCTTTATATACAAGAGCATCAAAAGCTGGTGTAAATAAACAACACATCGATAATTTCAGACGACAAGCTGATTTAGCCATTGCAGATAATGATGCTAAAGCGTTAGATAAAGCAATGGGTAGCTTAGTTCAAACTATCGATAATAGAGAAAACCTAGGTGTTAATGCAAGAGAAATTCAAAGCAGAGGCACAGCAGAAAACAGAAATAAAACAGTACACACCGTAAAAGGTATTTATTCAGAAGCACAACAATCATTAAAAAATCACGATGATGCACAAGGTTGGGCAGGTTCTGTTGTAAAAGGAATGAGAAACACTTTCGGTGCACCTGAAAGTCCTAACAAAATCAAACAGTACATGGCAACTTACAACAAACAAGTTCAACAATTGGAAGCATCTGCAAAAGGTACATCAACAAATCCGCTTGATAATCTTGACGGTGGAAAAAATGACAAAAACTTTAAAGATACCTTCAAATCAATTTATGGCGTAAGCTATGACCCTGTTGCTATTGAAGCTTATAACAATAAAAAAGCTCAATACAAAACATCTAGTGCCAAATACGCAGTTGAACAAAAATTTAATAATGATTTGTCAAAACTAATAAAAGGTAACGGCAAACTATCAGAAGAATATAGAACACAATCAAACCCAACTGCCGGTACAAGTACAGTTATGACAGCGACAAAAGAACAAGTTTATAACAGAGAATTAGGCAAATTTGCATCATTCCTTGGTATGGGCAATTCAAAAGTTGGTATGAAACAAATCAACGATGAAATGAAAAAAGCCGGAATTGACCCAAATAAAGCTTCAATGGATAAAAAATACAAATTCTTATCTGATAGAGCAAAAGCTTGTAGTAAATTATTACATAATCAAACAATGTCAGCAACTGGCGGTAAATCATTTAGCGAAATTCAAAAAGAATATAAAAATTCTTATGCTGGTGCATTTGGTACAAAAAATGATATTCAACAAAAAGTTGAAGAATATACAACATCTATTGATTCAAGTTCTGCAATCTTAAAATCAGGAGTTAAGATTGTAGGTGGCGTTTGCATAGGTATTGCAACAGGAGGAACAGGCGTTGCTCCGTTATTAACAGCTGCCAGTGCACAATCAGCATTATCATTTACAGTTGATGCATCAGATTTAGCAACATCTAAAAAAGGTGGAACAGCTGAACAATATGCAAGAATTGCAAAACAATCAGTAGTTGATGGCTTATCACAAGTTGCAAGTGGTGGTGCGACTAACTTTATCAATGGCACTACATTATCAGCTACATCAAAAGTGTTGTTAGCAACAGCTGCTGATACAGGTATTGATATGGGCGTAGAATATATTAATACTGGCGAAGTTACATTACAAAACACATTAATTTCAGCTTTCTCATCAGGTGTAGGTCACACAATTAGTGCAGTAGTAGAAAGCCGAGCAAAACAAGCTGAACTTGATGAAGCATTTGAATTAAGTGAAAATGTATTAGAAAATCAAGACTCAGGTTGGTTAGGCGATACAACAGACGACCATCATAGATATATGACACAACTATCAGCAGACGAAGCTGGTAATGCACCAACAAGAAGAACTTATGTTGGTAAAGGTATTGAGGCACAATCAGGCGATGTTAAAGGTGTTAGATATGATGTAAAAATGTCACAACACCAAGAATCTGTAAGAGATATTGAAACATTACTTGGCAAAGGTTCATCAAAAACAGAATTTGGTGACGGTCTAGTAAAACTTGAAGATAGATTTAGAGCTCAAGCTACACCAAAAGCTGGTGTAACAGGTGACAACACAAAATTTTATGGCACTTATGCAACAAATGATAAAGTAAAATCAATGGGTCTTGATAAAAATCTTGACATTGTTCAAGATGCAGGTCAGTTCTCAGCAAAAGCATATAGCGATAGACCAGCAGATATGAACGGTTGGAAACAGTTATCTCAAACTTCTGCAGATAATGGTTTCCACGCAAAAGCTTTAGAAAAAGACGGCGTTGTAATGGTTGTATTCAGAGGTTCTGATGATATGGGCGACTTAAGAGTTGATCATCAAATGCTTTCTGGCAAACTTCCTGACCAATTCCAAAACGCTGTTGACTTTATGGAACAAGTTAAAGCACAAAACCCTAATAAGAAAATTGTCGTTACTGGACACTCTTTAGGTGGTGGCTTAACAGAATTAGTTGCATCAAAATACGATGATGTATTAGGTATTTCTTTTGATGCCGTTGGTACAAGAAATCTAGTAGAATCTTCTGATGGTATTGCAAGAGGATTAAGAGATAATAAGAATACTATCAATTACGTTGTACAAGGTGATGTTATTTCAAATTCAAATGCCCACGTTGGAAATGTAACATTAGTTGATGGCGTACTTGACGCAACAAAAGGAAACCGAATCCAAAGCCCTCACGCTATTGGTAACTTCTCAGGAACTGCTGGTAACAATTCACTTTCTGGTGTTGAAAAAGGCTTTGTACAAAAACACATTAATGCAGTATCTGATACAAGAACAGGTCTAGCATCAAAAGGCTTAACTCTTGATAGTGCAATTGCAAAATCTACAACAGGCACAGTTGAATTTGATGATAAAGCATTTAGAAAAGTTCAATCACAATTCTCAGTTGATGTTCAAGGCTTGAATGTTGACCTTGATGCTATGCAAAAACAAATTAACGCTGTAACTAATCCAACTCAAAAAGCATCATTACAAAAAATCTTAGACAATAGAAAAGCTGACATTACAACAAGAGCCGATATTAGATCTCGTTCAACTGTTTTAAAACAAATGACTGGTGAACAAATCAACGAAACCTTAAAAAATGACTTTGGTTGGGATAAACCAGCATTCTTAGGCGGAGATACTCCATCAGCATTAATTGAAATGGATAAACCAACTAGGTTTGTACGTGTACACAATGATGAATCTTCATTCGCAAAAGGTGCATGGTTGATGGCTTATGATGACATTGTTGGCTTAACTCCAGAACAAATTAAAGATAAATTCGCTCTTCCTGCTATGCCAAAATATGTTGTTGAAGTTGAAGTTCCAGCTGGTGCTAAATTCTATACAGGCTTATGTAACCCACTTGAAGGCTGGGGCAACGGCGGTGGAACACAATACTTCTTAGTTGGTGGCGAACGTCCTAAAGTTTATGGTAATATGAAACCTATAGAAGTACCAAATAAGAAACCTAGATTTGAAGAATCTATGGGCTTTGAAGTAATAAAATAGGATTTAAACCATGGTTAATAATATTTCATACGTAGATAACGTACTAACTTTACCAAACAAGAGTGTTAAATTTCCATTTAACATTGATTCAATGCTTGTTTATAACGGCGTATTTGTAGTGCTACTTGATATTCCAAATGAAGATAATACTATTGATAATATTTTTGCACTTGATATTGATGGCAAAAAACTTTGGAGAGTGCAATCTGTAGCAAAAGCTTACCCCGAAATAACACAATTTAGCCCATATATTGGTATGACATTATTAGAAAGTGGAAATATTTCTGCAACAAATTATTTTGGCGTAAACTACGAAATATCAATAGAAGACGGCTCAATTTTATCAAAAAGAATGGTTAAATAAAAAATAGTTATTGACAACTTTGAAAAAAAATTGTAATATAAACATACCCCACGGGGGTATAGTACAATACAAAACAAAGGAGCGAATTATGAAGAAACTATTGTCAGCTTTATTTGTATTTGCAGTAATGGTATTCACAATGAACAGCGTTTTTGCTTGCGAAAACTGTAAATGCCAAGAATCAAAATGCAACTGTAAATGCGAACAATGTCAAAAAACAAACTGCGAAAAATGTAAATGTGCTAAATGCGATTGTAAAAATTGCAAATGCAAGAAATGTGACTGCAAATGCGACGAATGTGCAAAAGCTAACTGCGAAAAATGTAAATGTGCTAAATGTGATTGTAAAAATTGCAAATGCAAGAAATGTGACTGCAAATGCGACGAATGTGCAAAAGCTAACTGCGAAAAATGTAAATGTGACAATGGTAAATGCAATGTAACTAAAAAATGTGATTGTAAAAAAGGTTTTAAACTTTTCAAAAAATCTAAAAAATGTGATTGCAAATAAATTTTAAATATTCCAACAAGGTAAAAAGTTATAGCATATAGTACAAAGTTGTATTATGTGCTATAATTTTTTTATGCACGATAAAGAAGAAGAAAAAAAAGTTATAAGATTATTAAAAACGGCAAAAGGTCAAATTGACGGTTTGCTAAAAATGATTGAAGAAGATAGATATTGCGTTGACATCAGTACACAAATCATAGCAACAATGTCTATTCTAAAAAAAGTAAACCTCGAAATACTTTCAGGACACATGAACCATTGCGTAAAAGATGCATTTGAAAACAACTGTGCAGATAAACAAGAAAAACTTGATGAAGTTGTGACTATTTTGAATAAGTTATTGCGTTAGCCGATGTGAAGTGTCGGTGTCGGCTTTGCGACGGCAAAGACGAGCAGGACACGAAACATAATATCTGCGACGTTTCAAATC
>ERZ808275.70-NODE-70-length-65995-cov-8.996618_pt1 | contig 65995 bp, 74 predicted proteins | sample MGYA00520894_ERZ808275 | MGnify/ENA primary metagenome ERZ808275 (study PRJEB31516, sample SAMN03275598) | gut metagenome | biome: mammalia-associated habitat; material: feces | host: Papio cynocephalus | place: Kenya | collected 2012-08-03 ... | reverse complement strand
TAAAATTCCATTTACTGCCATTTTTATCAATCCTTTCCAATATTAAAAACCCACAGGTTTTTAATTTAATTAAAAAATTATTCAAATTCAATTAAAATCCAATTAAAAGTGCCTGCTTTATATCCATATATTTGAGTCTTGCTATCATAGTCTATATAAAAAGCATGACTCATACTAAACGCTATTGTGTTTGAAGTAATTTCAGAGACATATATTGTTCCAATATCAGTATCAGGATAAGAGCTTGAACCACTATCACTACATACTAAACCACCATTAATAAGAACAATAGTTTTTTCAGGATTTATTTCAAAAGGTAAAGGGAATTGTGTAGGTGCTATAATACCAATCCCCCATCCTTTGTTTCTATCCATAGAACTGGTTTTAAAATATATTCTTTTTACCTTTAAACTCTCAGATAAAGATAATTGATTTAATAAAATTCCTTCTGTACTCATTTAATTCACTCCTTTTGTGAGTACAGAATAAAAATATTAAATAAAATTTTAATAATATAAAATAATACCTTTTGCTCCACCACCATTAAAATAAGGTGGACGACCACTTACATAAGGCGCTACTAAGGTCACTGTTTTACCAGAAATTGTTACAGACATTTCATAATAATTACTGCCACCTATATATCCATTTTGAATATTTAAAACTGGTCCATTACCATTATACATTATATATCCCATTGTTGAACCGTCTTCAAGCTTGAAATACTGTAAAAAGCAGTTATATGAATTATAATAAATCATTAAATAAGTAGGTTCACATTCTAAAGTAAAAGTAAGTTTATTAGAAGTTGACCAATCTGCTCCTCCTGTATATTCTATTTTTTTAAAAGGAGTATTACTATTATTACTTTTTCCAAGTAAAATACCATCAACTGCCATAAAGACCTCCTTGTCTATTTACAAGATAATAAAATCAGTAAAATTTTTTGGACAAAAATGGCTCAAGCCGCTGAGCGCGTTTTTATAATATATAGAGATATAGAATATCTTATGCCGGTAAGGGATAACTATATCTCTTACCAATTTTTTTATAATTTTTATAGTTTACAAATGAAAACTTACACTTTTTTACATTTCAAAAAAGTGTACTCAAAGAAAGGATACTTTACATGAGTACAGGAATATTACTTGGTCAAGGCGGCGGTAGCTCAATCCCCGCAGGCCTAATATGTATGTGGTCTGGTTCTAGTTCTAATATACCTAACGGATGGGTACTATGCAATGGAAGTAACAACACTCCAGACTTAAGAGATAAATTTGTGCTGGGTGCAGGCAATAATTATGCTGTGGGCGCAACAGGTGGTGAAAAAGAAGTTACTCTTACTGTTGCGCAAATGCCTAGTCATAATCATGATATTGGGAATCATAGCCATAGTATAATTAATTATTATGATTACAGAAGTGGTTCTTCTGGTTTGGGTCTTGAGTATAACACTTGTGGTTCTGGCAGCTCAAAAATTTTACCAGGTTTATATACAAGCGGCATATCTGGTGATACCACCACTTCATCTATAGGTGAAGGAAAATCTCACAATAATATGCCACCTTATTATGCTCTTTGTTTTATAATGAAATTGTAAAATATTACAAGTCTTTTAAATGGTGTATATTTCTAACACAAGGAGATTACACCATGGCAACAAATGGAATTTTACTAGGACAAATAACTAATAATATAATAAATGCCGATACTGTCGAAGCAATTCAAGGAAATTTTGAAAATGGCAGGTATAAAACCATATATGAAAATAATGAAGGAAAAAACGCAACATTTACCTTTACTCCAAAAATTAGTGGTTATATAAATTTTGTAGTTATAGATGGAAGCAGAGAAAATTCTGAAATAACATCATCCGCTTCAGTGTATAGGGTCTGCCTTCAAGATAGAAATAAATTATATTTTTATTTTTTTAAAAAAAGAATAATAGTGGACACAGTAGGAAAAATTTTAGATGAACCGCCCAGTGATAATGCACGCTTCCACAAAATTTTAATTACCGAACCCGTAAAAATTACCGCTAACCAAACATTAACGATACAAACAATATGCAATACTGGAAAATGGTATCAAGTAGGCATTTTATATGATATAGTGCCTAAAATAGATATTTAAAAAATCCCCTCTACTAATTACAGTAGAGGGGATTTTTTTTATTGTGGATAAAAAGTAAATAAGTTAATCGCTTTACTATTTTCTTTACTCATAACAACAGTTATTGTATTCGTATCAAAACTAATACTTTCTATATTACTATAATCTTCATTGTCTTTATCTTTACAAACTACCATAGGTTGTTTATCGCTTGTAAAATTATTTGCAACAGAAAGAACAACTTGTACCTTATTATCTGAAGTAGTAGACCAAGTGCCTGTTCCAGAAGATTTAAGTGGAATGGTAAAATTTGTCTTTATAGTTGTCGCCGCGGCAACCTGTCGACCTAATTCATTACAATAATCTGTTAGAACATCTACTTGGTCATCAATCTCTGCTGCACTATATACACTTAAATTCTTGCGCGCCTGCTCTACGGTCGTGGCACCAGTTCCGCCATGCGCAATATCTATGGTAGAACTCTTAAAGTTATTTAAACTTGTTTGAATAGTATTTATTTGACTTTGCATATTTGAAAAAGCATCATCAAATACAGTGTCATCATCTATAGACACCTTTAAAGCTATATCTTGAGTTTCAAATGAAACATCTTCTGACATTTTTTTTAAGAGGGCTTCATCGAAATTCAAGATTCCACCTCTTGATACTTGATTAGAAGTTGTTATAACTCTTAGTTCAGTTAATTTTTTAACAGTGCTATCTATTGATTTAAGACTATTATTTAATGTTGTAAGCTGTGTTGTAAATTCACTATTTTTCTGATTTATATAATTAACAGTATAAGTTTTATCCATTGCGCCTGTACTATCATAAGTATTTTGCAATAGAGTAGCTAAAGAGCCTGCGCTTCCAGTAACTTTGATAGAATCCCAAACACCAGCATCTGTCTTAAATACCCAATATCCATTTATTTCACCTTCACTATTGGTATAGTCTACACTAAACAAATTAGCTGAAGTAGCTGTATGTCCGTAAACTGCTTCTGCAATAGCACCAAATTGAGCTACATCTGCAGCGTTATTTGGATTAAGATTACCCTTGTATTTTCTTGTATCAACTTTTGTATATCCAGAAACCGAAGCATCATAAGTAAAATCATAGTAATCTGCTATAGTGATTGGTGCGCCGGTATCACCCTTGTCACCCTTTTCTCCAGTATCACCTTTATCGCCCTTTTCACCTTGAACACCCTGTATTCCTTGGTCACCTTTTTCGCCTTGAACACCCTGTATTCCTTGGTCACCTTTCTCGCCTTGGATACCTTGTATACCTTGCTCTCCTTGAATACCTTGGTCACCTTTATCTCCTTTATCACCTTTTTCACCCCTAATATTGCATTGTTTGATCCAAGCACCGTTGGTCGCACGATAAATGTCCCAAGTATCGTTTCTAAGATAAAAGTCTCCATTCAAAGAGCCAGAACCTATGGTTGGTAGACTAGTACCTGCGCGCCACACAGAAGGCTTTGCAAGAGCAAATGAAAGTTGATAAGTATTTGCATCTTTAATTGCGCCAGTCACTGCGGTTTTGCTTACATCATCTGGGGCGAGTGTAGAGAATGTGGTTGTAAATAAAGAGGTTTTAGGTAAATTCAATTTTAAGCGCCACTGGGTATCGTCCATGACTGAACTTGCGGTTGGTGTAGATGCTATCCAAGAACTTCCATCTTTAATGAAAGGGGAAAGAACCGTAGTATCAACCCCATCGAGCTGACGCGCGAGCGTAGCACAATACTTAAAAGTATAAGTTGTGCCATTTACAGTGGTACAAAGATAAGTATTACCATTTTTACTATTTACGTAATAATCTCCAGAACCAAATTTTACACCATTTAATTCATCTGTAGTTATTGTTGTTGTTGTGTCACTTTTATTGGTAAGCTTAGTTCCATATAAATAAGTTAAACCTTTAGGTAGCTTAAAGTAAATGTTTGGATGCTCCGCATCAGAACTATCAACACTTGCTTTTGGTTCTTGGTTAGTAAATATCCATTCACTATCCACAGTTATAATAGGGACATTACCAGTTAATGAAGCAACCAAATGATAACCAATGCCGAAATCATCATTTATCATATATTTATCCATACCATTTACTGGGTCTATACGTTCATCTTCAACTACAAGTTTATCATCACTAGTATAACATTTTTCCCAAATTGTAGTATTGAAAAGTTTTCCGTCTGCTACATCTTTATAAGTTCCATCCTTTTGTAAAGTAGGCACTTTATATTCTTTGTCAATTTGTCTATTGTATTCCCAACGAGTTAAATCTTTAGTAAAAGTATAAGTTTGACCATAACATTCTTTAGTTTCTGCTTTTTGATAAATTGTTTTATCCGCAGGATTACCATAATTTATAAAAACAAGTTCATTAATACCAATATTAGAATTCCAACGTGCTTGTAAATCTTCAAGCATTTCGGCTTTATTTTCAAAAATTTTAGCTATTCTAAAGCTTTTGCCTTGCTTACCACCATAAAAACTCATATCCATTAGTTACTACCTCCTTCCTCTATTAAGAAGTCTATAATAACATTATTAATTTCTTTAACTCCTTTTTCTACATACACTCCATTAATTCCTCGGATTATTTCTGAACAAGCGCCATCCATCTGTGCAGAGTATCCAGTTTCAATTACCTCTCCATTAGAAAGTGTTCCACCTTGATAAATTACATTGTAATCTTTCCAATATTGAGCAGTGTAATTACCCTGAGAGTCTTTATTACCAGATAATCCTGCGATTGTAGTCATATACTTATCATAAAAAGCTTTTGCAGCTTTACTTTGAGCTATACCATTAGTCAAATGTTTTTGAGTTTCGCCCTCATCTAATTCATAATTCTTTGGAGCTTCAAATCTTAAAAAATTAACATTTATATCTTCATCTAATTCATAAATTCCAGTTCTACCAATCATAATTGGAGAAGTGGAAGAATTTATATAAAATTTTGTACCTGCCGGCGCCTGTATGCCTAACTTACTAAAATTTCCTTTTTTAAATTGAGAGACAATATCATTATAAATATTTAATGCCGTCCCCTCTATCGCAGAGGTCTGGTATCTCTCTTCTGTTCGGAAATCCTCTAACCTATAATATAATTGATACGGCTGAGCCATTCCTTTTCCTCCTATACTCTAATCAGCGCTTCTTGTGCTGTGATAGACATAGTTCCATCATATGCAAGAGGAAGGCTGAATTGGGAGATTACATAATCTCCATCTATATTACTTAATTTATCTTTAACCTTTATCAAACAGTTTGGCTCTAAATAATAAATCGGCGTACAATTTATTGAAATAGCAGTATTATATACCAAATTCTGATAAAGTGATTCTCTAATATTTTCAAACGCGCTTGCACTTGTAGAAGATGTCAAAAAATAATTCTCCTGCTGAGGAGTATACAAACAATATTGTTGTCCATATGTATTATAATTATCACATGCAACTATTATTTCTGCATTATTATCTTCTGAATTCAATACATAAATCACATCTGGTACTTCATTTTGATACAAGAGTGAAATAGTATTAACATTATTAACCTTTGCGCGGCGCCCGATCTTAGATACCGAATACCTACCTATCGCGGCACTTGAGTCTATGAAATCAAGCCAATACTCTAGAACAGCGGGATTTTGATATACGGTTGGATTCCAACCTTTATGACTTATATCTTCTCCCTCTTCAAGTTTAGTCCATTCTTCGTTACTTGGGTCATAGAGTTTGCGCCATTCTGCTAAAAGTTCATCATCATAGACCTTTTTCTGATAAGATGAGTCTTGATAATTTATAACTGCGCGTCGATAAAGTTCTTCACGCCAGTCCGCCCACTCTAAATCACATGCCGGCGCGCATAAAAACCAACCATTATCTTTTTCCTCTTGCACTATACCCTCTGGAAGAATTGGCTTCGCACCACCCTTATCTACAAACTCATATCTGATAATTTTTTTATCTTTTACAAGTTTATACATATCCATTAAACATAAGTCAAGTTCTGGTTTCTTATCAATAACCACATGATATCTTATTCCTATAGATAATGAATCGGTAAGTTTGCGTTGACCCCAACAAATATAATCATTCTTAATATTATCGTATGATGGACTTTTGCTTACAGAAATTAATGTCTTAGAGTCATTAAAGGCGTAAGCATATTTACTATCATTAAAGAAGTTAATATAGTTTTCACCATTTAGCTTTTGTATTGGTGTATAAGATGTATTTAAATAATTTTTCTTAGATTGAAAGATAAATCTACCAAACACATCATAATAATATTCATAATTGCCGCCAAGTGCAGTAATTATTTTATCTAATACATTAGTAACACTCTGACCCGCGGACATAGTTAAATCCCCCGGATATGTTAGAGGCGTGGACTTGTACCCTACATCTTCGCCGGATTCATATTTCTTCCAAGCTTCTGTATTTTTGTCTGGCGGTTCATTTCCTATATAAAAGTATGAACCATCGTCTCTAAGCCACATAGGAGTAGAACCTTTATATTTTATTAATAATTTACCTGTTTCATCAACATCATTAATAAAAATATTACTTTCATCTTCTGCGCCAAAATGGAACACAGCTTCTCTAATAATCTGTCTTATGGTAGGGTATTCATAAGTAATATTACCTTCTTCATCTTCTACGTCAATCTGATGAAAAGCAACAGAAGAAGGAAGCATACCACCTACAGAGCCGTCAAGAAGAACCATCTTATCCTTACCACTAATAGAAATACTACATCCTGAAGTTGAATTACTCATATTCGCGCTTGATATTACAAAAATACCGCATGGAAACCAAATTGTATCTCCATATTTCTTTTTATAACTTTTAAAAGGATTGGTTAAACCAACTTCTACCTTAATCTTTTTATCAATACTAATTAAATTATCAATATTTTCAAGGTCATTGGTTTCTTCATTGGCAATCATGGTTAAACTAATAGTTCTTCTTATTGCCGCACTACCATTGACATTGAGTGAGCCACTAGATATAAGTCCTTGAATTTCTTTTATTGGTTCTTCTGCAAAAGAAAGAACAGTAAGTTTGCACCAGTGTTCTCTAAGATTCGCGCGATCCAGCTTTAAGAGGAATTCACTATCCTGAAGATACTCATACATAGCCTATCACCCCGCATTCGCCGCCGCGCCCATTGTAAGAACACTAACCTTACATGTATAATTAATTAATGCATAATTCTTGGTATTGTCCGCAAATTTTAGGCTTGCTATATCTCCATCAGATAAATTATTTAGCACATATCTTTCTGTTGCACCTATTCTAATTGCGCGGTCAGTTTTGTCATATTTAGATTTAATATAAATAATAGTGCCTTCATCTGCTTCTATATCAAGCTTAGATATATGTTCAAAGGCATAATACCTTGTACCATCATTATAAGTATCATCAGTTTCATCATAATTAGAAAAACTTGTTTTATAAGTATTTTCAGTTTGTTTACGACACATTTGTTTGATAGTCTCAAGAATATCGTCTGTTTGAATTACTATATAATTCATTTGATGTTGAGCGTCATAGGTACTGTCTACTGCATTTGGGTCTGCTTCATTATAAACTCTATACTCAGTTTTTATTCTCTTGTCATTATAATTATTTAAAATCTTTTTATCTGTCTCAAATGCACCACCCAGCTGACCCCATATAGTAAGCATATCTTTGCTAACAACAGTTCTGGATAAAGCTTCAGTTGTAATAACTCGTGCAGTATAATTAATTGTAATAGGCGTATAATATTTCTGCTTTATTCCATCTTTATCAGTTGCTTCAAAAGGTAAAGTAAAAATCTGATGACCAGAAGTCATAGCAAAATTATCAAAATTATATGTCCTATTAGGTTTTATTCTAATCTCATTACCGTCTATTGTAAGTTTAATTGAAGAATAATAAGTATTCTTAGAAATTGCTTCTTGGAGCGTTTCGAGTGTTGTTCTCTGTTTTTGTAGCTCCGCAATCTCGTTCTTTAACCTTAATACTTTATATTCTATAGTTTCTAATTCAAGTGAAGTTTTCTTTCGAGCTATTTCAGTATCAATAATACTAATTTGAGCGTCAAAATTTTGATTAGGATAAACGTCTATAGAAATAGCTTTGAGATTTCTAAATTGATATTCATAATCAGAATCTCCAATCCTTTGACGACAATTCTCTACAATAGCTTGCATAATATCATCAGTTTCTGTAAATAAACCGCTGACCTGTCCGCAAATAGTTTCAGTATCACCAACTTGTTCTTGGAACTCGCCTATATCTATTAAATCGAATTCGTCTAAGTTCTCAAGGCTAGGTTCATCTACTTCAATCGCAGTCGCGCTAAATGAATAAATTAATCTGCCTAATTCTTCTTTCGGCGTTAAAGAAACTTCTGTAAGAACTACTAATATATTTCCTTCAGTTGGAGACTTATATAATTTATATTCTCCATCATTTAAAAAATCTATTAACAGCTCTCTATATTTGCGTTCAACAAAATAATAATCATCTGTTAAATCATTACTATTATCCAAGTTATTTACATCACAAACATAAATTCCACCGAGCCACTCTTTAATATTTCCATCTTCATCTTCTATTCTATCAAAATCTTCAAAATTATCCGCGCGGCGCCAGTAATTATCTTTGCTATTTACACTAAAACAAATTTTATCTGCTCCAACCAAATAATCTCCAGATTTGAATCTAAAGCTGTCAGAATCTACATATTCTGCAACCTCTTGTTCTACGGAAATAAGCCCTTCAACCTGAAACTCAGAATAATAAGCATAACCATTCTTAGTTACAACTGGATATTTTCCACCTATTGTATCTTGTTTATTTTGTAAAACATTTTTCTTAAAAGATTGAATTGTATTATCATACATCAGTCTAATATGACCTTTAGTTCCAAGAATATAATTGTATTGAAAATCAACCCAGCGCGCAGGCGCACCTTTCTCCATAAGAGGTACAGACCTATATCCCGAACTATTTTCTTTAACTATTGCATATTTATATTTAATACCACTTTCTATTGTATAATCAGTTTTGTATAAAATATCTTTAGTACCAACAACTGTAAAATAACATAAATCTTCCCAAAAATTATAATCAGAATATTCGTCAGTTCTTATAATTACAAAATTACCAGATATGCTATCTTTAAAATCAATGGCTAACACCATGCAGCCTTCTTCATTCGTTAAAGCATTAGTATGGTCATATACTTCAAGAGTTATCCCTGCTAACTGATTTAAACGACTAGGGATTACTTCAAAATAACTGGGGTTGGAAGAACCTTCATATCCATTCTTTGTTATAACAGAATATAATAAAGTATATTGCTCGTTTTCTGATAAAGTCTGTTTAAATCTGTACTTATCACTACTTAACACAGCAGGTGTTTTACTTATAAGGTCTTCAATTTGATTTTCTTGTAACCAATTTTTATCTAAAGAAACATTATCTTGCGTAACATTATGTTGAAGCCATCCTGTATCTAAAAATAAATCTGCTTCGTCTGTAGATTGTCCTTTATAAACTCTAAACCTATATTTATCTACAGGTTCGTTAGAAATACAACCATAACGACCAGAAAATAATGGTGTTATTGTATCTACTGCGTGCAACGTACTATCAAACTGTACATTACTACTTGAATCAGACAACTGTTCACTTGAAAGTGCTATTAATGGTTGACTTATACATTTTAAAACCATAATAGTAGACCACTCACCAAAAGTCTGGTAAGTGGTCGTATTATTAGTTATCTGTGTAGTTTTCCAATTATAAAAATCTTTTCGATTTTTTTCATCAAGCCAAGAAAGCTCAGAATCTGCGCCAAAACGCATCTGAACCTTATAATAAGTATCTTGTTGCCATCTAGGCTCTGCTAAATCAGAATTAAGTATAGTAACTTCACCATCTGTAAAATTTACATCAGTGTTTTTCTTATAAATAATTCCGTCTGGGTATTTAGTAGTATCTACTATAGATGCACCATTAGATTGTTTAACAATCTTTATTTGAACGTGTCCTATGTCAGATAAAGATACTAATTCTGGCATTGTAAATTTAATAGTATATAAACTCGCAGAGACAAAAGCAGGTTGTGAAGCCGCCAAAGTAGGCGGATATAATGTTGCCATAAAAAAGCCTCCTTTATCTCTTCTCATTTATTATAAAAAATATTTACAATAGATGATAGAAAAATGCCCTTACTCAGCAATAATTTCATACAGCGCGTCAAGCTGATTTACTGTCATCTCAAAAGACTGTAATTCATCAAGTTTAAAAGGCATTAAATTAATTTCTATTTCTGTATGAATTAAATCGTTTAACTGTCTTTGAACATCGTCAACCATTTCTGGCGGTACAGAAATATTTCCATTGCCATCATCTTTTCCATTCTCTCTAATTAACTTCTCTCTTGCTTCATAAATTTCTTTAATCTCTGGCTCAAGAAGTCTAAGGTTTCTAACTACTTTAAAAGATGTCTTTACGTCTACTGCGCTCTTATCTCTGAGTGTTTGTAAAGTATCATTAATTGGTATAAGTTTTTCATAAGATAATTTCATATTTTTTCTCCTTTATCTCTTTAATATATAAATTAACCGAACACTGCGGTTAAATTTAAACCATTCACGCTTACTCCACTAAGATCAAGCTCTGCTAATTCAGACAGGTCTAACTCATTTCCTATCATTTTAAACTGAGTTGAATCTTGAGAACCACCTGAAGTTATAGTAAAATAAGTACCAATTGTTAATGAGCCGCCCCATTTATTACCTTGAAAATAAATTCCCCAACCGTCTTTTTCTTTATTTCCAGGAATATATAAACCTTGACTATCTAAAACTAATGCTCCATTAGTTAATTGGTCATTTTCTATTTCCCAACCCCCAATAGTGCCAGAAGTAGCTGTAATTGTTCCAGTAATATCCGCGCCAGTAGCTTTCATATTTCCAGCATAATCAACTGTAAATTTATTATTTACGTTAATTGCTAAATCACTGTTGCTAGAACCATTTAATTTTAAAGTCATTCTTTGAGCGCCATTCATTTTACCTGCAATAGTAGAATTTGTTGGGGTTATAGTAATTTCTCCATTTTTACCAAAAGAAGCATTTCCAGTATTAGCGTCTAAGAAAAAACTTCTTTCCCCAGTTCCATACCCAAAAAGTCCAGTTTCTCCACTACTAAGCTCTCCCATTACCATACCAGTAAATTGATTTTGGTCATTTTTACTACCCGCGCCAACCATTGCCGCAAGTAAATAATTCCCTTGTTCGTCAATTTTCATTTGAGTTCCATCCCAACCATTAATTTCAGCCATTCCATAAGTATTTCTATACATCATAATAGTATAGACTATATAATTGGTATCATTAATAGGAATTTTTAATGCCGCAGAACCTGCACTATATAAAAAATTTGAAGCCAAAGTTAAATAATATTTTTCTCCTAAAAGGCTTATATTTACTAAATCGGGGGTATAGGAAGTAATTTTACTAATTTTTTCTTCATCTTTTACTCTTGCATATAATTCAGAATATTTGTAAGAAGGTGTTGTGCCGTCTGATTCATATTGCACAAAAGAAGGTAAATTAGTTTCCAAAATCAATCCTTCTATATTATTAGAAGAATAAACTATAGGATAGTTATAATAAACTATTATTTTTCGCTTTAAATCTTTATGAGAAATGGTTACTGCAACTTTTAAAACTGCGCCGGCTGCCAAAACACTATCAGCAGTTTCAAAAAGATTAGGTTTTTGAATTGATATAGTGTTATTCTCTTTTTGAATAATATTGGTTTGGTTTATTTGAAATTTACCTTGAGAAATATCTACATTTGACTTATCTACAACTAAAGTTTGTGCCGGGGTAGCATCATCTCGAATTACATTTTCACCAGACCACTCAAAAGAAAAAGTATAACCTTTTTCACCAGATTTTATTTCTTCACCATCTTTATATACAAAAGCTTTAAAAGTTTTATTATTACTATTAAAAACTGTAAAATCTTTATCTAACTTTCCATTATCATCTACAGGACGAATCATGGTAATATAAGTAGTACCATTAGTTCCTTGCTCACCGTCTTTAACAAATAGTATATCACAAGGAAACTCATAAACCTTTTCATCAATGGTAGTAATCTTCATTGTTAAACTATTATTTTGATAATAATTATAATATTTAGGACTAATCATGTAATGTAAAACGTTATATCCGTCAACGTAAACTTCCTTAAGCATAGAGTTTTTAGGTTGTATTTTGTCAGTTCCAATAGAAACTCCATAACCATCAACCCACTCAACTTTAAATGCAGTTCCAGCGCCTTCGCGCCATGTTATCTTACCATCTATAGTTTTCTCTTTTTCTGACTCTTCTATTGCTATATCACCATTGGCGTCATATCTGTAAACCTTTTCACCTTCAAAACTAACAGTCACATCAGCCTCTTCACCCACATTGTTAATATCATAATGACGAGTTACTAAAAAATTATTATTTTTATCATAAATTTTACAATAGATAGTAAAACTAGGATATGATAAAAACTCAGTAATATTGACTTTATTATAGGCTTTTAAAGTTTTATTTACCTCTCCATCTGCATTACTACCTACATTTACAGTAACTTCAGTTGTGTTACTTGCGCTATATTGTTCTGAAAGGTTTATATATGAACCATTTGGTAATTCTCGATACCAAGTACCTTTATACTCTTGGTTCTCAATATATAGATAATCCTTATCTTTTACAGTATCACGCAAAAGCTGAGCATTAATAATCTTAGAGTCAGAATTATATACAGTTATAATTCCAGTAAATGGACTTTGCTTTTTACCATATAAGATTAATACCTTATATCTTTGTTCTATTATAACATCATTTTTAGAAATTGTCAACACATTATTAGAAACTTTTTTCTCGTCATCTATCAATTCCCAACCACAACCTACTTGCGCGCTGTACAGTGGCGTTCCTACAAGCACGTCCGGGTTCTCTTTATACCAGTATACTTCGCAAGAGGAATCAGTAATTATGTTTTCTCCTTTGTATATAAGGCGCGGACTTACTGTGATTTCTGACACGTTTCCGCCCAGAGTATTGCCCTTTGGAGTATCAATCAAAACATAATATGTGTCTTGTGTATAGTCTAAAATTTGAACATAATTTACTGAAATATCTTTAACGTATATATTTGATGTTTTTATTTCTTCTTTAATAGCCGTTGTTGGGTCGCTCGGGTCTGGCTTAGTCCAAACATCTACTTCCATTCCTTCTTGAAAAAATACTAATTTCTCAGCACTTATAAAACTATTCTTTGGAATCTGAAAAACCGCATACTGTGGACTATAAGAAGATAATTCATAAACATTTCCTGTAAAAGAAGTTGTGTCTAAAATAAAATCTTTAGTTACTGGATTCTTGTCATCTTCCATATTAACTATTTTTAAAGTTAATTTTAAACCATAGTTACCTTGAATATGCTTTCCTAAAAAATTAGTCATAAAAGAAGCCTTTATAATAAACTTATCAAATTCTTTATTATAAGTCTTTAACAAAGTATCCGTTCCAGTATGCTGCGCGCTTGCGCTATCATGTTGCCAAATAGGAATCTCTTGTGCGTTCTCACTTCCAGCTACAAGACCTTTTACCTCAGGCAAAACCCCGTAAGTGGATGCCGCGAACCAACTTGGCTCTACATCAATAATAGTATTGCTTATTATATTGCGCTCTTGCTCTGTGGTATCTTTATTATTAACTTTCCCCTCGATAATCTTGGTATTAGTAAAATCACCCTCGGGTATCTTCACATAGACTGAATCGCCTTTGTTATACTTTGCATTTAAGTCCACGGCAAAGGCTTGAAGGGTATTACCCTGGTATTTAACCGCATATTCTCCAGTGGTGGCATCTATAAGCTGAATTATTTCCATAACTACAGTTTTATCATATTTCAATTTAGAATCACTGGAATCCGCTATTTTAGACATGGCTTCTAAAAGTTTGTCAAAACTAGTAAAATGCGCCATATTTTCTCCTTTCTCTCCTTGATATTAAGAGGGGAAATTAATCCCCTCTTATATTATACTAAACTCTTTTTATACTTGCAAATTGTGCCGCTTGGTTCGCTAAATCGTTAAATGCTTCTTCTATTTCTGATGCAACAGAGACATTAGGGAATGAAGCGTCTATGGTAACCATTTGTGGAACTTTTTCTGTAGAGCTGTTAATATTTGTATTAATCTTACCTAAAGAACCTACTAAATCTACTAAATCACCTACAAGAGAAGAAGTAATTGATTGACTCATAGAACGAATTACATTCACTGCGTCCAGAATATTTTCCGTATCTGATTTATTAAGCACTAATTCTTTCTCATGTAAAAGCGCGAGCTTGCTTTCAGGCCCCCAAGGTCCAGTATAACCACCGGTATCAAAGGAAGAAGTACCTTTATAAGGATTATCCTTAGTGATTTTATTCATAATTTCAACCCACCATTGTAAAGCACTTCCACCATTATTTACAGAATCAAGCATATCTTTTGCAGCTTCATAGTAATCAGAATCTGGATTGTTATAATATTTTGCCCATTTTTGTAAACGTTCATTACTAATTAAACTTGATAAAGTTTTACTATTCATAGTTGCCATTTTGCCTGCACGCTCGGTTAAAAGTTGATTAGCTAGCTCTGTATCCCCTGCCGCAATCGCGTTCATATACTGCTTAGACAAATCTCCCGTATGACCAGTTTTATCTCCTGTTGCAACATAAGCTTCGCCAGTCGTACCAAAAGCAGCGCTCGCCGCAGCAGAATATTCCTGTATCTTTTTAATACTATCATCTAAAGCCATATTAAAAGCTTTTAAATCTTCTTGTGTAGATATGGTCATTGTGGTTACGCTGTCCATAATTCTATTGTTAGCATCATAGAAGGTATCTGCTAAATCACCCACATCTATTCCTACCGAATTTAAAATGTCTTTAATGGCATTGGCTTGGTCTTCTGCATTGGTAGTTGCATCTGTAGAAATATCTTTGATAAACTCATTTGAATCATCAAAAAGCTGTTTTAAGTTTTCCATAGAGGTAGCCTTTTGCAAGTTACTATCTTTAAAAGTTAAAGTAGAATTTTCATATACTTTATTTAATTCATCATAAATATATTTTATTTTTTCTGCATAAATTCTATCTAATTCTTTCTTTTGTTCATTAAACTCTGTTTGGTCTATTATACCTGCTTGATATTTTTCTTGGAGTTCTTGAACTCTTTCTTCATACTGTTGTAAAACATCAAACCAAGAAGCTGCAATTTTTTCTTCATATTCTTTAGAAATATCATACAAATTCTTTTGCTTATCTTCTACATTTTGTTCAGCATCTGAAATAGCATCCGCGTCAGCGGTATAAACATATGTATAATTACCAGAAGCGTCACGTCTTAAACGCATAGTAGTTTTATTATTTTGGGCTTCTTCTAATGCTATCTGTGCAAGAGTAAGCTGATATTTAGCATTTAACAAATCTACATTATACTGGCTTAATTTAACGCCTTCTGCTTGTTTTTGAGTTACTTCATCTGCAAGCGCTGCCAGTTCTTTTGCGCCAGTAACATTATTCTTATCAGCGATAGAATTATTTATCTGGCGCATTAATTTACCTAATTCATAAGTTTTTTCTGTATTATCTAAATATTCTTCTGAAAGGTCTTGGTATTCATCATAGTAATTTTTCATCATCTCTAAATCACCCATGTTGAATAACTTCATTTCAGCTTTCTTCATAGAATTTTCAAGCGCTTCTGTTGCAGCATCTACAATAGCAGAGATAGACTCTTGAATCGCGCTTGTTAAATCTGCGCTTAGCGAAGTAATTTGTTCAGTGGCTTCTTTTATTTTATCATCCCACTGCTTTAAAACAGCATCATCAGCACCTTGCGTAGCCAGTTCCGCGCGAGCTTCTTCCATACGTTTTTTTGCCATTTTTAAGCTTTCTAATTGTTGTTTTAATATAGAAGCATTATTTTTATTTGTCTGTTCTATTGTGTATTGAAGAGCATTATAAGTGCTATTTTTAGTATACTTTTGTCCAGAAAGACTTATAATATCTTTCATATTACTAAGGATATCACCAAAATTACTTAATTTATTTTTTGTACTTTCAACCCTATCATCTAAATCATCAAATATTTTTTGAATATCATTTCCAATATCATCAACTTTATTTTCTATATCAGTTACAAGTGAATCTATATTTTTCTTAGCTTCATTAATCGCATCTTGCAGATTTTTATTCATACCGTCTGTGGCTGCTTCTGCATTTAGCTGTCTGAGGTAATGGCGCTGATACTCAAGTTTATTGAGCATTTCACCTAATTCATCCTCTTGCGCGTCTACAAGTAATGATACATTGAGTTTATAGTGGTCTAAATGTGAAAGTCTTGAAGATATATGGTCAAGCGCAGCATCAGCTTTATCTGTATTTACATCTAATTCGAATTGGAAATCACTTAATTTATTATCTATTATTTCATTAGTTATTTCTTCTATTGTACTAGTTAAATCAGCATACGTATCATGTTCATCTTGCCATTGTTCTACTTTGTTTTTTAAAATCTCCCAACGCTCTTTAATCTTTTCTGCGGCTTCATCGCTACCAGCTTTATTTAATTGCATTTGGAATGAAGCTTTTTGATTCTCCATAAAGGCTTTATAATTAGTCATGTTGCCCCAAGAATCAAATTGCGCACCAAGTCCAGTTAAATATTTTTTATCAAATTCTAAGTCATTTAATACTTCTGCTTGATATTTTTTATAAACTTCAAGTTGCGCTTTAAGATTTGCGTTCATCTGCGCGGTCTTAGCGGAATAGTCCTTCGGGTCATAAGCGCGGTCGCGCGCAGCAGATAATCTGTCATAGGCTTTCGCTAAATCATCTATTGTTTTCTCGTAATAATAATATTTATCAAATTCGTCATCAAGCTGATCTGGTTCGTATTTACTTTCAGAGCCGGAGCCACCGCTGCCACCTTTGGATTTACCTCCAGAGCCTTTACTTCCAGAAGTACCCGTTGCTTTTGGAATAGATGCTGTAGTGCCTGCGGCACCTGAGGTAGTTGAAAATTTAATTTTTGGAAGTTTTAATGTAACAGAAGAATTAGAAAGATTTACTCCTTGGCGTTTTAAACTAGCGATTGCGGAGCCAGCCCGTGGGTCAGCATATTGCATCATATTAGAAGTTACATTAGGGATTGGAATAGAAACTGTTTCCCAATCATCTACTGAACCACTTATAGTAAAACCAAAAAGCTTACCTATTTGATCTGCTGTCGTTCCAGCCGCTGTAGCCATTGTTTGTAAAGCAGCAATAAATTGAGCATCATCAATTTCTGCGCCAATTTCCAAGTTATGACTTGACACCCAATTGGTAATTAAACCAGCCATTTGAGTTAAATCTTCTCGCATACCAGAATCATCTATTTCATCTGCGTATACTTCAAAAAAGATTTTTTCTTGCGCCTTTGCTTTTAACCTATCAACTGCATCTGCATCACCATTTAAAGCTTGCTCGGCTAATTTTAAAGATTCTGTATCTGCTAAGAAAGTAATGTCTATTGGCTCACCGGCGGTGTTTTGAAGTCCTTGTAATTGCATGCCAAGAACTTTTTCCATTTGTGTGGTGTAATCATTAAAAGTATTTGACCATTCAGAATTATTTTGACTACCTTTTGCTAAAATAGGTTGCCATGTTTCCCATCCAGAACGAATTTTTTCAAGACCGTCATTCATCTTTTGATATGCAAAAGCAACTTCAAGAGCAGTATCATAATTATCTGCTAAAGTCTTATTAGCTATTTTTCCTTCTTTTGCTAATCTTTGAAGCTGTTTAGCATAAGCTTCAACGTCAGAAGTATCAAAACTATAAGTATCACCCGCATCTTTAACAGCATCTATTTCTTTAGTAATATTAGCTAGTGTATCCGCAGCTTCTAAATCGTCAGAATATTTCTTAATATACCCGGAAGCATCTTTAACAAATTTTTTAGCTTCTTCTTCAGTTAATTCGGGCACAACTTCCAAAGCTACTTTTTTATCATCTTCCGATAAGCTATCATAAGCTTTAGTTACAGCTTTTTTAGTGCTGTCTGTTAGATCACTGTCTTCAAGTGCTTTTCCTACTGCGCCACCCTTATTCTTATTCTTCCAATTATCGAAAACATTGATGGCACGCTTAATAAATCCCCAAGCTGATTCTTCTCCAAAAAGACCCATATATTCAATAGCTTGCTCACCATCTGTACCAAATATAGCTTTAGCAATTTTATCTGGGGAAGAATTAGCATCTAAATTATCAGTTTTCGCATGAATTGCATCTATTGCAGCATCTATTTCAGCATCGGTATAACCTTCAAGTGAGCCACCTGTTAATAATTGTCCAAGTATTCCACCAGTGGTTTCGCCATATGTATTAACTAAACTTTGTAAAGCTTCATTTACTTTTTGAATAGTTTCTTCCGCTTCCTCTGCATTAACAGAAGTCATTGCCAAGTATTCAGCTTGCGCTTTTGTGTTTTTTAAATATCCTTCATCATCTTTAGTTAATCCAGTTTTCTCTTCATATCTACTTCTAATACCTGTTTTTTCATATGTTGCATAGCTATCTTTAACATCTTTGCCAAATCTCTTGGATAAAGCTTTATTTACAGCTTCTTTATTTTTACTATTATTATAAGCGTCATTGTCAGATAAATAAGTACCAAAATAACTCTCTAAGGCATTATCTTTAGAACTATTATTTGTTTTTATTTTATTCCCATTTTCAAGTATATTTTGAGTTCTACTATCTACTTCTGCAAGTATTTTTTCCCATTTTTCTGCATTTAATCCAACTTCAACTAAAGTGCCATTATATTCAGCAGTTCCTTTTTTAAGTCCTGCCATTTTATCTTCAAGATTACCAAAATCCTCTGCGTCAAAACCTAAAATCTCTGACGCGCCTATACTATTTCTTAATTGAGTTTCATTTATTGTACCACTTGTATATTGGTCTAAATATTTTCTATCTTTTCTCTTTACACTATTTCTATTAACGACATTTTCAGAATCCCAAACTGCATTTTGACCAGCCATTTGCGCGGCTTGTTTGTCCGCAACTTCTTTGCGCTTTTGCTCAATTAAATTATCCCAACCCTCTTTAGAAATCTCTAAGCCATTTTCGCCTTGAGAAACATATGCCCAAAGTTCTGGATAATTAGTTAAAATTTCTAAGATTTTTTGGTTTACTTCATCAAGAGCTTCATACCAATCCTGAGTTCCTTTTACAACATCATTTAATCCAGATTTAGCTTCATCATAAACACTTTGAGCATCTTTAATACCTTCGTAAGCAGATTTAGCTTCTGATAAAGCTTGATTTAATTCACTTAATTTTTGCTTATTTGCTTCAAGCGCATCTGTATCTGCGCTTAATGCTTTGCTAATTGCCCAAATGCTAGCTACTACTGCTGCGGCTGCCGCAGCAAACCAGACCAAAGGATTAGCCAATAAAGCGACTGCAAGTTCTTTAGCGGCAACAGCAACAACTTGTAATGCCGCAGCTAAACCCGCGTGAGCTGCCGCTGCTGCACCTGCGCTAGTTGCACTTGCCGCTTCCGCAGACGCTTGCATCATAGTAGCAAGAACACCTTGTTTTTCTATTGCAATAGATATACGTTGAGTTTGATTTGCTTTATCTTTCGTAATAATACCAGCTGAAAGCGCCTTGGTTTTTAATTCTTCAATTTCAACAGCAGATAAATCAGTTTTAGTGTTTAATTCTGTAATAGCATTGCTTGCAGTGGTAACTACATTATCCTTAGAATGAGCTTCTGCGCTTGCTAAAGTTGCTTTTGCATTCTCATATTGAGCACGAGTTTCTTGTTCAATATTTTCGGCATTAATCTTTGCCTGTTCAGCATTATTCTTTCTATTCTCGGCAGAAGTCACTTTTTGTTCTGCTTCAGTTGCAGTATTTCTAAAATCTGCAAGGTTGTTTTTCCTAGTTTCGATTCCTTGTTTAATATTATTTTGTTTTTTTTCATTTTCTTCAATTTGGGCTTGAATTCGTTTATAAGCAACTCCATCTTTTACTAAATTATTTTGTCGTTCTATTAAAGCGTTTTTTTCTTTCTGTAAAGCAACTAATTTTTCTTCTTGTTTAGTTAATTCACGCTGTTTTTGTGCTACTCTTTGAGTAGCTTTTTCAGATTTTTCAACTGCTTGGTTATATTCTTCTTGTGCTATTTTCGCCTTTTTTTCAGCTTCTTCTCTATTTTGTTTAGGGATATTTATTTTAGCTCTTTTACTTTGAACATCACTTTTTAATTCTTTAATCCTATCTTCTGAAAAAATATTATTTTTGACATCCGCGGCTTTATTTCTACCTTCTGTACGTTTACTACTAAATTTATTAATAGCATCAAATCCAGTTTTTACCGAAGGAAGCAATAGACTTAAAGACATTAAAACTGAAACCATTTTTTCTGTTGAAGTTGTAGCTTCATCTGAAAAAACTGATTTAATACTCTGCAAACTAGAAATCGCTAAAGCGGCTTGACCTGCGGCAGATGATAATTTTAACATTGTCTCTAAAGAAGACTTTCCTGCGCTCTGAGTTATTATTGAGTTCTCAGCTTGGCTCATGCGCATCTGACCTTCAATCATCTGTTTCTCAAAATTCCAATATTTTTCTGCTCTATCGTGCATTGGCTTTGCGCCATAGCCTATATCAGAGAAAAAACTACTTAAATCATTCCGCTGCCCACGTACCTGTTCTTTTGTTTGTTTTAATTGCTGTACAACTCTATCTGAATACTGTTTTAAAGTATCTAAATCAGAAATAGCCATATTTTCTAAAGAATCTAAAATACCTTTATTATTTTTAGATAGTTCTTCATAGACTGTTGGAAAATAGTCCTTTAAACTTTTTACAGCGTTAGACACCTGTTTTTGAATTGCCATAGTGCTATTTCCTGTTGCGCTAAATGCATCTCGGATACTACTAGCAGTTAAACTACTTGCTTCACTTAATCTATTATTTTCTATAACTAAATTTTGATAGCGGTCTGTTAAATTAACTAATAAATCTTCTAAATTATTTACGTCACCTATATTAGAAATATCATTTGCAATAACTGTATCTATAGCATCATTAAAACTTGGCACTCTTCTTCCAGTTAAGAATCTGTCCATTTCTGTGCCATTTTTACTTGTCATTATATCTTCTTGTTCAGCTAAACTTTCACGTAATTTTTCTTGTGCCTCATTTTGAGCTTCCAAGCTCTGAATAATAACATTATTATATTGTTTTTCTTGTTCTGTTAAACTTTTTGATTGTTCAAATGCTTTCTGCCTAACTTGGATTAAATGTTCTTGAGCTTCAATATTTTTTAATATGGTTGGGTCTGTAATTCTTTCTTTTGCAACAGCAATTGAATCTACCATATCTTTTTGTAGATTCTTAAACATATCTGAACCTTTTAACCATACTTGGAAATTCTGATTCATACGAGTAAAAGCTGCATTTATTTGAGTAGAAAACGCGCCGCCAGCAATACCTGCAATAGCAAGAAATAAAGTTTTTACTCCTCCCATTTGCTCTAAAAGATTCGCGGCACTACTAGCAACCTTATCTAATGCATTATATAAAGCTTTTGCGCCATCCTCTATATCTAATTGGTTATATACTTGATTTAAAGAATCTTTAAAACGGTTTTGTGCGGCTGTCCAAGATTCTTCATAAACTTCCATTTGTTTATCTACTGCACCATCTGCATTTTTCGCCCAATCCAGGTTCTGGCGATAAGAATCTTTGGCTTCCATCAAAGCCATGAATCTAGAATATTGGTATACACCCGCAACCGCTTGTGCCGTTGCCACCTGCTGAGTACGACTTAATGTATCCCATTTATCCATTATATCGTCAAGAATGGTATCAGCATCTTTTAATTGTCCAGAAGTGTCAAGAACTTGTACCCCAATCTTAGACAATGCTAAAGAATATTTATTTAAATCAACACCATCTTCTAAAGTCTTACCTAAACTCAATCCTTCTAATCTTGAAAATATTGTCTTAAAAGAATTACCAATTACATTTGCTGATTCTCGCGTGCTTGAACTTACTGCCGCTAATGCCGCAGCCGCGTTATCGAATGAAAGCCCTATAACCGGACCAAGTGCTACAAATTGCTGTAATCCATCCGCAATCTCAGAAGAACTAGATGCTGTACGCGCACCCAAATCCGCCATAACATCAGTAAAGTGTTCAAGATTTTCTGAACCTTTTGCATAATTATTCCAAATAGCAGTCATATAGGAAGATACTTGTGAAGCGCTATCCCCAGTAACATTAGCCATTTTTAATGTGGTCTCGGTTCTAGCTCTTGACTCCTCTTGGTCTAGACCTTGCTGGTAATAGATCAAGGCACCTTCCGCATAATCCTTGGTCGTAGAACTTAAACGTTTCGCCGCCTTACTTGCGTCTATAGCAAATTGCTCCATGGACTCAGCACTTTCATCTGATACTATCCTAATGTCTCTTAAAGCGCTATCTAATTGATGAGCATAAGACACTGCATCTGAAATAGCACCAGTAAAGCTACCTAAAGCACTTGCTGTTAATTGCCAACGCACAGTATTTTTCATAGTTACCCACATTTCATCAAGCATTTTACTTGTCTGTTTAATAGGCTCTTGCGCGGTAGCAACGGATTTTGCAAAAGAAGCAAATGCCTGTTGACCTTCCCTACCAAAATTTAACATCTGTTTAGAAATCTGGTCAACTGACATTCCTGCCTTCTTTAATTCAGTATTAAAATTTCCTAAATTTAATTTCCCAGCAGAGTTGGTTGAAGCGCTCAACATACGAGATAAATTTTGAATCTCAGCCTTGGCTTCTTTTAAACTCGCAGTATTAAATTTTAAAGGATTGTTATACAAAGCTTCAAGCTGTGTTTGTAACTGTTTTAAAGAGCTTTCCGCTTCTTTTGTATTGGCTTTAAAATTTAAATTATAATTTAATGCTTTAGCCAATTTAATTCTCCTTTCTCTCCTTAAAAATATCTATAAAAAAATCCACCCATAATAGAACGGGTGGATATATCTTTCCATATTAAATAAAAATTTTATTCAGCAGTTTCTAACAAAATGCCCTTATGCATTTTCAATAATTTTCTTTACATATTCAAGATTTTCTGGATTTAAGCCTTCAGTAATTTTATCTACATCCATAGCAATAGCATCGTTATCTGCGCGCATTCTACTAAGCATACCTGCAAGACTACAATTATATCTTTCTATTGCAACAGAACAAGATTCTATAGTTTTAATAATACTATCATATTCTTCCTTTGGAATCGCGCCAATTATTGCGTCAGTCGCGCCAGCCGCATCTAAAAGGTCCATGGTCTTGAACAAATTATCCCCAATCTGTTTTTCTGTGAAAGTAATATTAGTATATGCTTTAATTAATTCTATAGTTGTAATAAAATCAATCTTAATAGGATTAAAATAACCATATATTTCATCAACCGATTTGGTTAAAATAGATTCTATTAATTCTAACTTTTCATCAGTTGATAAAAATTGCTTCACAGCAACTTGCGCGCCATTAATTTCTATTGTTTTTTCTTCCTTGTTTACCTTAGGAAGATTAAGTTTTGTAAAAGTAATTTTTGCCATAATAGCCTCCTTTATCTCATATATAATATATTATATCAAAAATTATTTCGCATACAAAGCCGTTCTATTCATAGAAACAGAAATTTTATATTTATGTAATTCCATTAAAGTATTAGAGATTCTCTCCATTGCACCATTGATTCCTCCATCTGGAACCGTTCCAACCCAACTATTTGCAAGCCGCACATTATCTAAACCCTGGAAAGTAAAATATGTATCAACATTATTTTTAACGCTATTAAATAATCTACTCATATCTACTACTCTTACCTGTCCACCCACTCTATCATTAACAATTAATATTTGCGCTGAATAACCTTGCTTTTCGCCTATTGCTCCCTGCAAAGATTTCATAGCCGCAACCTGTTTAACAGCTTTATTATAACTTGATATTAATTGACTATTTAAAGCTACAATACCAGTCCCATTATAACTCATCATGTTTAAATAGTGAGTTACAAATTCTGCATTTTGGTCAAGCAAAAGGGTAAGTAAAGGAGTAGAATCAACCATTCCAATTTTATCTACACCTATGTTTTTTGCAGAAATACCTAAAGACTTTTCTCCATCTTTAAAATTTACAGTTATATCAGCTTTTGCAATCCTGTTATCAAAATTCCAAGTGTACTCTCCTTTTGCATTCTTAGATAAATCATATTTTCCCTTTATAGCATTTCTTGAAAGTTGAGTCATGTTTTCTGGTGTAAAACTAATTGTAACTCTATCGGATTTCGTTATATTAGTTAAATTTTCTTGAACCAAATTATCTGCCCAGTTCTCATCAACTTTACTTAAAGCTGATATCCCAGAACTAATTGCAGATAAAAGAAAATCTTCCAATATTTCTGTTTTAGGAAAATTTGCTTTTTCTATTAAAGCATTTATCTCGTCTAAATATTTCCAAAATTCAGAATCTTTAAAGACTCGCTTACCCTCAAAATTTGAACTGTTAAAAATTGATTCAAAATTACGCGCCTGTTGCAAGAGGGAAGAAGCTGTATTAACAGAAATAAAACCTTTATTTGCTTCTTTTGTTACATTATTTATCATGATTTGAAGTCTATTTTGTACGGTTGATAATCTTACATATGATTCCCTATTAGTATTTATCTTGCGCGCGGATTTGAATTCCGGTCTTTCAATTCCACCTCCAGACTCCCACATAACAGGTATAAGGTTATCATATTTAGCTAAAAGCCCCTCGATGCGGGCGCGCGCTTTTTTAATTTCATCTTTTGATATATTTTTACTTTTCTTCTTTGAATATAAAATAGCATTTAAAATCTGTTCTAAACGTCTTAAGTTTCCTGCGGAAATACTACTATTCTTAGGAATTTTTATTTTATCATGTTGCGTTTTTAAAGCTTGAGAAGCATCTGGTTTTTTGCTTGTTCCTCTTCTATTAATACCATATTTTATATAATTAAGTTTATTATAATGGACATAATCACCAATTCCACTCATAGTAAACTCCTTTCACCTATAAAAAAAAGGAGGGATAAAACCCTCCTTAATTTATTATTCAGTTTCAGTATCGTCTTCTGTAAACTTTTCAGTTCCAAAATAGAAACCATCAGTATCTTCATTGTACTGATATCTCTTATAAGTTACTTCACCAGCTTCTACACCAGTTTCAACATCAAAGTTGTCATCTGCTCTCAGAATCTGGAGTGCTGCAAGTGTTTTCTTGCTTGCTCCCTTAACATAGCCTGGGAACGCGTCAACCGTGAACTGGAATGTACTTGGATCGCCACTTGAAGACATTGTAAACGTGAACGCGGTCTGAACCTTACCCTTAGGGATAATAATTTCTGCCGGTACGTCTACGCCATCAAGTTCTCTTCTATAAAGAGTTGAACCCTCAATATAGAAATAACCTGCAAACTGGTCTGGTGTAATTTCTATTCTCATAGCATCTGTCATATACTTATGATAGTAGTCTACCATAATTCTATCGCCCTTCTTGATAAGGTCGCTTGATACGATAGTGCCTGCTTCTGTTACTTTTGTACCTTCAATCTTTACAGCCGTACCAGACATTTCACCATTGTCATCTAACAGCATAATATAAACAGGTCTTTCAACCTCACCTTCCTGTGAAACGTAAATAGAAGGGTCAGTAGAAGTAAGTGTTACTTTACCATCTTCTGTTGCAATAAGTGAAACTGTTTCATGTCCAAATACTGCGTTAGCCTCAGTGTTGTCGGCCTGGATCAGATTCGCACCGGTCAGGATAGCCATACCCACAGGGCTAATGAGAGCATCGGTAAATGTGAAGGTTACGTTCTTCAATTGTATCTTATGTCTCCATAAGCTTTAGACTATATCTTCTCTATATACGCGGCGTGGTTCTTCTAGCGCATATAGAGTCCCTCACTGTCTCCATTAAGGAGCACTTAGTCGTTGAAGTTTTTAATTATAATTTTCCAGAAATCAGAAGTTGTCAAAAACTTCTCTAATTCGTTAAAATATTGATAAGGAATAATTAACAAAGGAATGTGATTATCTTCTGCAAATTTTTGTTTTATATAATCATGCTTTTGTGTATAAATTAATCTCTCTGGAGTATTCCATTGAGTCCCACGAGCAGAATAATGCTGATCACCATTATTTTCAATCAAACCAATTAATTCATCATTTTTATTAAATAATGCAAAATCAAATGGAAGCGGCGCTTTATCTCGACAATCTTCAAAACGGTACTCTCTTTTAAAAGGAATCTCTAATTTTGTTAAGATTCTGCCCATTTCTTCATTAGCCTTAGAATTTATACATCCACAAGAAGTAGTATTACCATTAAATAAATTCCCACCTCTCACAGTAACTTCATTACCACACTCGCATTTACATTTATAATAATATTTATCTCCATGTAGTTCATAATTGATAATTGTCAATTTACCATATTTTTCTCCAATATGATTAGCGGCGTTTTCTTCATTATATTTTTTAGTATTTTCAACTTTTAAACAACCACAGCTTTTAGTAGCGCCTTGTAATAAACTTCCTCTATAAACACTTTTTACAGTGCCACAATCACATTTACAAATATAATATCTTGGTCTACTAGAATCCTTTTTTAATACCGTCCATCGACCAAATTTCATTCCTATTAAAGTATTCATGCAATCTCTAGAACAAGCTGTAGATTCACCTCTGATAAGACTTGTACCTCTTACAGGCTTCTCCGTTCCACAAACATCACATTTACATAAAAAATATTTAACTCTATGAGCATTATTATGACTAAATTTTATTACATCCCAATGCCCAAACTTCATTCCTGGTTTTATCTCACTTGGAGTCATGGTTTAAAGTCTCCTTTTTCAATGATTAAATAATTAACTTACCTGCGGATTGTCTTATAATCTTATGCTTTTTACTATACCTTGGACATTACTCCTTGCCCTTGGTTATGTCACCATACCAAGTTAGTATATAAGACCTTCAAGAGATCCCCGCAATTCAAGGGTTTGATTTAGAAGGGAACGAACGTAGCCTAAAGGGCTTCTTCCCCTTCCCACGCGATTAATCTAGAGTTACCTCTTCCGCCCTGGGCATAGGTAGTCGTAGACTCGCCCGTAAGTTCGGAAGTGGTTACTGTATCAAAATAAATAACTGGTTCGCCCTTTTTAAAAACATGATTACCTATCTTCATGTTTGCAAGAGCTTTAAAGCATACATCAACGCATTCGCGTACACCTAAACGCATAGATATACCTCCTAAAAATTTTAATCTATGTAATATCTTTCATCCAATCATCTACCGGTTGTTCTGGAGAGCCACCCGCTAGACGTATCTTAAGATCTATATTCCATGCCATATTTAAATTAAATCTTTCAAAAACTTCATATAAAGTAGGTAACGTCCATTTGCAAATCTCCAGAGGATTAATATGTAAGCCCACAGACAGAATTGAAATGTAGCGCGCCAGTATAGATTCTTGAATAGAACCTTTCTGTGCAGCAACTCGTTGTTTACCTCTTTTTATTTTTTCAGCTATATCCGCAGCTTTCTTATTTACGGGATTATAAATCTGTTCAGCGCCAAAAATTTTATAGGTCTGAAAAATTTCCCTTAATTTTTCCTGCAATATTTCAAATTTAATATCATCTATAAGAACAGAGTGTTCAGTTTCCACATTATTAGCAATTAAACCGCCAGAAGGTGAAAACATAAACTTATAGTTAGGAAATAAAATAAACAACAGCGAAAAAGTATTATCTTTAAGTTCTTTAGATTCTTTTTCTTGAAGTATTGTTGAAAAAATCTTAAAATTAGTTATTTCTGCGAAAGCTGGTAGATTTTGAAAGTAATTTTCTTTTTTTAATGTGATAAATTTTATTACAGAGAAAATAACTTCATCGTTTCCAAGATATGATAATTCTGTAATTGATGGTTGATGTAAAACCAATCCTAATTCTGGAATGGGTATATCCACGCCAGTAAAATGACTTAGCTTAACCATTTAAAGTTTTAATATCCTTTACTTGGTCATCTTTACCATGTGTTACAGAATACATTAAAGTCAATCCGGCAATTTCATCACTAACAACTATTTGGCTTGCGCCAGTAAATTTAACAGTGCCAATACCAGTCAACTTTTGATTATTAAACATAGAATCAATAATACCGGCAATTTTATAAGGTCTTAATTGAAAATCAGTTAATTCCCATAATTTAAAATTACACAATATATCAAATACTATATCACAATCTCTAAACTCTGGATTTCCACTCTGAACAAAATTATCAAAAGAAATAATAACTTGCGCCTTTAGCTCTGGCTCAACTTCAGCTTTCGGCACAATTTTAATATATTTCTTTGTAATTAAATCTAAAACTTCATCCTCCGAAAGGTTAGGACAAGAGGAAGAAAGACATGTTTTATCGGTACGATAAAGCAACTTTTTAAAATCCTCATTATCTAAAAGTTTATTAATAATTAAGCGATAATCTTTTTCCAGAGATAGAAAACTAGAGTTAGCCTTTTCATAATGCACTCTTTTCATATCTCAAACTCCTTTTTCTCTAAAATAATGATTCTACCACAATCATTTTCTCATAAGTTACGCCGTCCACTGTATATACCAATGTAAAGCTACCACTTACAACATCATTCCAAACTAATTTTACGCGTTGGTCTGCAAGAGGAAGTAAAGTTATAGGACGTTTTTCCTTAATTGACCACGCGCCGCCAGCAAGACCGGCGCCATATACATAAGATTTTTTAGGTCGAATAACACCTTCGCCCTCTACGATATGTTCACCAGATTTCTCTTCTCTTGCAGGTTTTATTACAAATGCGTCTGCAAGTGCTTCATCTGATTTGTCTTTATCAACATCTTTGTAATATTCAAGGGCAGTTATCTGTAAAATACCCTCAACACTAATACTGTCAACTACTTGGATTTCCCAAGCCATATCATTAAAAAGAAAACGTGCATATCTTTTAAAAAATTTCTTAGTATCTGGATTGTTTGGAATTAATATCTCTAAAGACCAGTTAGGCGTATCTATACTAATACCTGATTTTTGCAGATAGTTAATCTTCGTTTCTACTGGACCTTGGATATAACACCATGAAGATTTTTTTTCTTTACCATCTACCCAAAAAAGCTCCCATTTACAACGTCTAATTTCCGCCTTAAAAAAAGAATCTTCAGTAGAGTGAGGTAAATATACTAACCATTTTGTATCTGTATTAAGCCATTCAAATATATCTCCTGGCATAAATTTAGAAGCAAAATCTATAGAAAGTATTTTATCATCATAATCTTCTTTTTCTTTGTCTGGGTTTATGAGCGCGCGCCACTGCACGTCTTCACCCAGCTTTCTGACATCCTCAGCTTGATGACTATATTTTAAAGTCTTGAGAAATGCCTTATATTTATCTTGTATCATTCTGTGCTCTTGGTCACCGCCCTGCCAATCAAGCCTTTTCTTCATTAATTCTAGATTACTCATGATACAATTCATTAAACATTGTAATACTCTCAAACACATTACGTCTATAAGGTTCAAAATGTTTAATAATCTTCATTCCCTCTAACTTAGACAAGAGTGTAAGAAAGTTTACATGCCCTTTAAAAATTTCATTAAGTCCTGCTATTTCAATAATTACACTATCTAGCTGTTTTTCCCAATCAGCATTTTCTTCCCAAAGTGGAATCAATTTCCATATTTGATTGGTCATGCGCTTGCGGCTTTGGTCAAGGTCACAATCAAACCCATATTTAGTCGTCACTAAGCGCGCTCTTTTCTATAAGAACTGACCAATTTGATTCCATACTACCATCTTCTTCTTTTCTGCGGCGGCGCCTATAAAGACGCTGCATATGGCGCTCTTCAGTCGAAATATTATCTTTAAGGGAAATTAACTTAGCTAAATGATTCGCTTGGCTAGTCATCTTAAAATCAGCGTTTGAATACTTCATACGAGTGTTCTCGATGCTAGTTATCTGACGCTGAACCCAAGCGCGCATCATTAAAATTGCAAGAATATTTATTTCCTCTTGGGTTAGGTCGGCGGTAAACCCATTTTCATCATAATCATAGATTGCGAATCGAGGAAATTCAAAATAAGGAATTGCATCAGCTAAAATGTTTCTGCAATCCTCTATCGTTTCCTCTTTTGTCCACTCTTGATACATGTCATCAGTGATTTTTCCAAGGAAACGGTCATAAATTACATCGAAAGAAGTCATATGTCTCCTTTCTATCTATTATTCAATAATCTCATATTTTGGTGCCGCAGTTCTGCGCCCGCCAGTAGAAGCTGCCGGTTCAACTCTACGAGTCTTTTCTTCTGCTTTTGGAGCATCAGTTTCTTCTGAAGCCTTTTTGTTTAAAATAGCTCTGTCAACATCAAATTTTAAGATTTCTTTAATAGCATCTCTTTTAGCAGAATCATTTAATGGGAGAGAAACAGCATAGTCTTTTATCATATCTTTAATTGCCTGTGGAGCAAAATCAAGACAATCCTTAAAAGCATCCAGTGTTCCTTCTCTCATAAGCTTCTTGACATCTTCCTCAGACATGGCATATTCTGGTTCAACCTCTAAGTTTACCTTAGCTATTGCGTCCTTGTCAAGAATCTGTAAATAATTCTTTAAAATTTGCTCACCGCCGCCAATATAAGTCAGCGCTTCAAGCTCTTCCTCTGGAATTTCTTTAGTTTCATGCGGTGCAAATTCTCTTCTTATATTTCTTTTATCACCTAATTCTGGAATAACATAAACAGCTTTTCCATTACTGCGATTTTTTACTTTTGCCATAACTTAACTCCTTTATCTCCTTTATAAATTGGGTGGAGAAAAATCCCCACCCAATCAATCTATATTATTCGTTTGCAAGCTTACCTGCAAGCGCAGTATCTACATAAGAGCAGATGTTGTTAGTCATCATAACTACAACACCAACCTTTTTGTAAACCTGAATATCTCTTGACCTATCATAATGAGCAAACTCGTCAACGATAGTATCACCTTCAAAAGCAACCTTTACTGGCTTAGAGTCAGTACCACCTGGAATAATCCAGCAGTAACCTGGGTCAATAACCTTAGTTGCATTTGTTTCATCCTCGAAAGACTGTGGAAGGATTATTACTGGAATATTACCCTTATAACGAGTAAAGTAACCATTTTTCCATACTTCATCTCTCATACTGTCAGAAACCCAAGTGGTTGCAGAAGGCATCATCTTAACAGCAAACTCATAAGTACAATAAATTGCAGGAGCGCCATAAGCTGAAGCAGTAGCAATCAGTCTATCAAATTCAACTTCATCAAAACCAGTTGCTGAAACTCTATTTGCAGCTGGAAGCTGTGCAATAGAAGAAGTAAGAGCCTTAGCAATTTCTCTGTAAACGAGTTCATCCATGCCATTCATTACAATCTGAGTGAGTTCTGAGAAGTCTACTCTACCATCAAGGAACTCTTCCAGACCTATCTGAGCAGCTCCGCCAATTGCGCTTGTCTGTACTTCAAAGTTTTCCTGTCCAAGCTTGAATACTTCATAAATACCAGCAAGACCAACTCTAGTGATGAACTGCTTAGCTCTCATTCTACCGGTCTTATGCTTAAAGATTGGCTTAGTACCCTGCGCGAAAGTCTTAACTTCTGCGAACTGACCATACTGTTCAAGAACTCTCTTAGGAAGCAGGTCATCCATAGTCTCTTCAATAAGTGAGAAGAGCATATTCTTATTTTCTCTGTAAAGAGCATAAGTACCTACATACTCATTAAGCTCCTTTCTCAGAGTTTCATTCATAGCCTCATAAGAGAAAGTCTGTGGCTTTCCTTCATAGCTAAAATTAACTGGCGCGCTTGGTGCTGCCTTTGCTGTTGCCTTCATAAGGGCAAGCAGATCTTTATATTCCATAGCCATTTATATCTCCTCCTTTCTCTTACTGTATTCTCTGAACCTTAACTGCCGGCTGTAAATCACCGAGAGTGTAAACCTTAGCTACCTGCCAAATCATACCCTCAGAAGCGCCGTCTTCCTTCTTGAGGAATCCATCTTCGCCAACTGTGAGTAAATCACCCTTCTTGAGTTCCTTAATCTGATTCTGAACTGCATTAGTAGTGAAAATATCACCAACTTCAGTCTTAAATACTCTTGGAACCATATTAGTGTCTTCTGGCATGAAAGAGTTATCAGCGCCATAAACTCTTGCAATATAGTTAGACTTCTTCATTGCAAAGTCAGCGTCTGTATCTCTGTCATAATATACCTTTACTTCATTAAATACGAGCATCCATTCGCCCTTACCAGTAAAGTCTACAACACCCTCTGGATAATCATACTTTACAAACTGTCCATTCTCAAGGACTTCTATATCACTCTTGCATGGGAGCTGTGCATAAATTGCGCCAGTTCTCTGAGCTGAAAGGTGGTTTGGCTCAACCTGAGCATAACCATATGATACGCCAGCTGCCTGGCTTGAGCTTACGCCCTTTGTATTGCCGACAGTTACGTTAAATGTCTTGTCAGCATTGCTTACCATAGTAGCCATTAAAACTTCCTCCTATTATAAATTCTTTTCTGTCTCTTTTACTGCCTTTATCCATTCTGGAACATCGTCAGTTTCTTCTGTGAGACTATATGTAAGTTTATCTGCTATTTCTTCTTCTTTCTTATCTAATGAAAAATCTACTCTATTACGAACGCAGATAACTGATAATTTTGATTCTATTTCATCAAGAGAATAAGTATCTATGTGAGAAACCACATCAGCTTTATCTTCATCAGAAAGCATATAGAACTGGTCTATCATTTTCTGCTTTTCAGCCTTTTCAGCGGCAGCCTTAAATTCTCTTAATTCTTTAACCTCTTCCGCAAGAGCAGAAAAATCAGTGGTGAGCTGAGAGAACTTTTCATTAAGTTCTACATATTCTGGAATTTCATCTAAAGAATATTCCTTTTTCTTAGGTTCCTCCTCTTTAGGTTCTTCTTCCTTTTTTTCAGGCTCTTCTGTCTTTTCTTCTTCTTTTGGTTCAGGCTTTTCTTCCTTTTCTTCCGCTTTAAAATCTTGCGCCGGCTCAGGTGTTTCTTCCTTATGCTGGTCCGCAAACTCTTCAGCTGGAGTAGGATCTTCTATCTGGCTAAATTCTTCAGCCGGCTTCTTATCCTTTTCAGAATCCATTGGGTTTCCTCCTTCTCCAAAAATTTTCTTTACTTCATCTACCATAGAGAAAAGAGTTTTCTTGAAACCTTCATCTAATGAGAATGAAGCCTTAATCTGAGCGCCCTCAAAACATGGTTCAAAATCCTCGCCCAAGATACAGAGTTTAGAAATGATGGCTTTATTTACAATAAAGAATTGCGGCTCTCCATTCGCATTTCTCTCCCATTGTCCTTCCATGGTCGCGCCATCCAGTTCCATAGACTGATTATTTCCATGCTCTATAATTCTTTGAGATTCTGGATATGTACCTGTCCAAATGTAACCCTCAGTCATTAAATATTCACGCTCAACTTGATTATCGTCAATAAATTTCTGAAACCAAACTTGAGCATTTATATCAACAAAACCATAAGGTTTTGTGTCTTCTGTAATTGTGAATTCACCATTTGAGATTTTAATGGTCTTATTATGCTCCTCATAATCCTGTTCAGATTCATTATAGAATCCTACAATAGGGCAACCACGAAGAGAAGGCGCCAATTCATTGCGCGCAACTTCCTTAGTAATCACTGAACCATTGCGATTAGGAGTATCAGAAACATAACAAACTTTAATCTGACACTTTGATATAAGTGGATTTGGGGTACTCTCAAGATTGATAAATTCACATTGTGCATCTTTTGGAACACTTAAATGCATTTTATCCTCCTATTAGCTCATACCTTCTCGATTTTGGATGGTCTTTTCTGACTTTTGATCATCCGGAAGCTCAGGGCGCCCGCCCTTACTTTCCTCAGAATCTACCACTTTAGTAGTTTTCTTCGTGGTAGTTTGAGAAGCGCTTTTCTTGGTAGCCGCGTTAATTTCTTGAGATTCTACCTTACCACTCATAGTGTTACTACTCATAGGTGGTATCATAATATCAGAAAGATGTAAAACTTGATTTTCAAATGTTGCCATTGCCAAAATTTCACTCTGAGAATGTCCAAGCGCAATTTGCGGCAACATCTTAGAATAACCAAGTTGTACTTGGTCTTTATATAATTTTGACAATTCTTTATAATTAAATTGCGTTGTTTCAAGCATCCTAAAATTAAAATGATATTTCTTATTTTTACTTGAAATAAGCTTTAAAATTCTATCAAAGAAAGCTTGAAAAGTTAATACAAGAGTGCGAATAGTTGCTTCGTCTACCAAAGTAGATTTCTCAAGGGCTATATTACCATCAGAGTTGAATAAATTCTTCGCGAAGCCAAACTCGTTATATACTGCGCGCTCCACCTTTGCTAAATCATCAGAGGTAGTAGCAGTATTAGAATCTGATAAATTTATTGCGTCAGTGTCAGCGAACGTTGTTAATACGTCAACACCAATCGAATTTTTTAGCATTGTAACTGCATTATTATGTAAGTCTCTTGCTTCTTCAACGTCAAATATTAAATCACCATTTTTATCTGTTGGTAATTTCTGAATAATAATCTTTAAAAGACGTTGCATCATTTTCTTTCTATCTAAATCTTGCGCCTCTGCTAAATTAATAATTGCCGGTATTGCATTGGCTAAAATTGGCATGTCGCTGCCGCCAAGATTTAATTTAAAAGCAAGATCTGGGTCAAGCATATACCACCCAGAAGTATCCCCACTATAATCTGGTTTCAATTTTCCGCTTTTGTACATTACATAAGCTTTAGAAAATTCTTCTGGAAAAGCTTTTAACACTCTTAATCTGTACTGAGCATCAGTAAATTTATCGTCAAAATATCTCATGTTAAATTCAACTACTGGAATTGAATTCTTCATGTAACGAGTCCTACAGTATTCTATAGGTAACTCTTGTATACTTAAATGGGTATTTGCTTTAAGAATATACCCATAATAGCAACCATTTTTAATTACTTTAAGTGCTAAATCATTACACTGAAGTTTTAAATGAGAATTATCAAAAAATTCTAATAAATTAGCAAATTCTTTTAAAACCTTATCTTCATTAATCTTATCAGAATCATTTATATAAGGCACTAAATACCAATCATATCTATATAAACTTGCTAAATATTTACAAGCATGTGAATAAATACCACTACTATCAAAGAATAAATTTGAAATTCTTCTAAGAGATTCAAAATCCTTATTGGTTAAGGCTTTAAGAATAAAATTCTTATCGGCATATTTCTTGCTTGAGCCTAAACTTTTATAAGGGTTAGTATCTACAATAGCATCCTCAAGTGTTTTAACACCAACACGTAATTTTGAAAAATCAAGGGGTGCGCCAGTAGGTTCTGACTCTGTTAAGGCAAAACCTTTAGCTCGAATTTCTTCTTGTCTATGTCTCACTATTCACACCTCTTAAAACAATCCTGCGCGCTCCATTATATAATCATAAGAAATTAAATTCTCATCAGTATAAGGTATTTCAATTAAATTAATCTTATTTAAAGCGCAGAATCTTCTTTTTTTATTATCATTATGTTGTTGTTGGTAAAAACCTCGTTTTCCACCAAATTTTTGCGAAGGTTCATAATGTTGTTTTCCTTGATACTCTATCAAGCAACATAAGTGTCCTTCGTCATCAAATATCGCGAAGTCAAATCGAAGTGGGGTTCCGTTCTCAGAACAAAGCCCTTCTATCACATACTCTTCCTGAAAAACAATACCGTTAGATTCAAGAATTTCATGGATTTTTCTTTCGCCAAATGATGCCAACATATTTTTCACCTCCATTCTTAATGCAAGAGGTAAAGAAGAATGAAAATCGAAATTCACTCTTCTAATACCTATAAAAACTCTTACAAAGCGATTATAAAGACGTGACCAAATTTTTGAGAATTTTTTTTAGTTCATAAATAAAAATTCTGAGATATTGTGGCGCCGGCGCCTGCTTGGGTCATCTTCCTCTACCTTTATGTAGAATAACCCATATCCAAGGGAGGAAACCTTATCCTTCTTTATATTTTTATTCGCGCGCTTGAGTATGATATTAACACCCTCGGTCTCTTCTCTAAGGTTTAGTAACTGTTCGCGCAATATAGAAGTTAAAGTGAACGGGCGCAAATACGTATCTCTTTCCTCTTGCGACATTCGCTTTGTTTGGTTCATTGCTAAGAGTTTTTCTTTTTTAACTCTTTCATCAATCAAGAATTTAATCTTGCCTGCATTTAATTGCGCCTGTAGGATTGTATACATTTCTGTATTGAAAGGCGCATTTGCTTTAACTATATATAAAACATTATCTTCTGTATCGCCAGTTCTAAAACGCTTATAATTACCTTCTGTATCATTATAAACGCCAAATGGCGGGAAGTACTCTCCGGTCTTTGGGTCCACCTGACTCTTCACGAGGTAGTCCACGAGTCCATGGCCTAGACCGTTTCCATCTATAACCACGCGCCGCGCGTTATACTTATAGTAAAGGCGCTTTATCTGAATCGCCTGGTCTTCAAAGTGCATCTTCTCTAATGAATAAAGATTTACTATTTGTTTTAATGAAGATAATGAATTTTGCGGATTAACTTTAATAATTGTAATATCTGATAAGTCATTCAATCGTCCTACATCGACTGAAATGACATAATATCCGCCTTTTCCTATTCTCTTGCTTGCCTCAGTTTCCGCGGTATTAATAACACGATTCTTGTCAAAGGCGTCTGCGTTAAAGAACGCATCCTCTACGGACCCAGCCCATAAACTCTCGAACTCTCGGTCAAAGGCGGCTTCGTTAAAAGTTGCATCAGACTTTAAGTCATTGACAAAATTTCTAGATTGAAGACCCTCGAGAACTGGTATGCGCCACGTACCCCCGAGTACGATAGCTCTATCTGGCTGAACAATACTTCGAACTAGAATTTGGATAAGTTTGTTATAAGGGTATGTGTTCTTATACCCAGCTGTTGTGATATAGAGCTGGCTCTTATTCAACATTTCATCCTCATATCGTTTACCATCTCCCGCGAGTCGATCTATATTCATCAGGGGTATGATAACTTGATTTAACACATCCCCGTCGATACCAGCGCATTCCTCCATGGTACCATCTGTACGACGCTTACCTCTAGAGGACTCGCGCGCAGCTACGTTATCTATATACGAGCCATTCTTAAATAAAATTTTAGTATAATCCTTTGATTTTGTTGTACCTTTACCTCTTCCCTCATAAATCTCGTTCTTAAGAGCAGGAATAAGCTCGCATAACTCTTCTACCTTTTCTGCTAAGATACCACTACTCTGCTCCTTACCTCCTGAAGTCACGAATGAATGCGAATTAGGGTAGAGTATCGCTTTTATCATTTTAGCGAGCACGGCTAAGAAGGACTTCGAGTAAGCTCTAGGGTAAACGCAATATACATATTTGTGTCTTAAACTAGCCCTTAGATACACACGCTGATAATAGTAAAATCGGAACTTGTTATCTGGGTTTAAACTCGCGAGCCAGTCTACAAAGATATCAGGATACCATCTGAAAAATGAAATTATTTCTCTGCCTTTTGCAACAGCCGCAATTAATCGTTCGTCAGACATACCCATTTTAACAGTTTCTTTAGAATGAGAAAGATTTAATAAATCATTAAGCGCCATCCTCTTCCTCTCTTTCTACGTCTGCCGCAAGTTCTTGTTCTTCAAATGCGCGTAATTCTTGATAATCTTCCAAAGAAGTATCTTCACCATTATTATCTTCATCAGAATACTTCATTATTTCATCAATAGCATCCTGTTCAGTATGCTCATTTTCCTTTTCTATTGCTTTAATAGCACTTTCAATCAACATATCAAGACTTGATTCAGTTTGTACAAGAGTGCGCAAGTAGCGTTTAGTATCCGCTAATGTTTCATCTACTCTATCTTGCGGCTCTGGTGTATAATACTGCGGAATAAAACCACCTTCTTGTTCACAAAGCGCAACAAATTTACCAAGACAATCAATTCCCTTAGATTCATCGCGGAGCTGGCTTGAGGTGAACTTGTTCTGCTTCATGAGGGTTTCGTACACGCGTGTGAGCTTTTGGAACCCGTCCACATCTCCTAGATCTATTAACTGGTGGGCTTTGAGCGAGGTCTTACAAATCATTTTCAAACTGTCGCGCTCACCCGCTGTCTGTATATCATATGATTCATTCATCTCAACCCAGAGCTGCTCTAACTTAACCCATTCATCCGGGGAATATGAGCTACCCCATTTAATAGAAAGATAGTTAATATCATCCTCTGTCAACCCCAATTCTTCCGCAGATTGTGCATTAGATGCAAGAGGAGAAGAAGAAACAGTTGCGCTTTTTGCTGCGGCAGCGCGTTCAGCTTCTTTAAAAATCTCTGGCTTTTCTATCGGTGCGCGGTCTTCCTCAAGGGTCTTTTGGATCTCGCTTTCGGTCTTTCCCTGTTGGCGCATTGATACTTCTTTCTCATTATCTTCTACCTTCATAAGATATTCAGTATCAGCCCATCTATATTTTTTGTATTGCGCCATTCGCATCGCGCCCAAGTATCTACCTATTACGGTCATACCATTAACCTTTGCAGGGTCTTGACAATAAGTCTTAAGTAACCTGTTCCAAACCCGCGGTATATAAGGCACATCCGCTTCTTGTAAAATTGGTAAATAAGTATCTGCGTCCCAGTTGTCCACATTCATTGTAATACACTTCTTACAAATATTCATATAACCATCATTTTTAGCATATTTCTCTAAATTACTTTTATAGAAGCTATCTTCAACATATGTGGATTTACATTTTTCACAATATATTTTTCTTTTTGTTGATGCTCTTCCCAAAAAGATAACACCTCCTTTATATTATATAAAAATAAGGTCAGACCGCATTATAGAGGTCTGACCTTTTTATTTCGACATTCTTTACAAATACTATAGAGTCCATCTTTGCTTGTTCTATTTCTAGTAAAATAACGTGGAATAGATAATTTATTCTGACCGCATTTTGAGCATCTTTTATATTTACCTTTTTCCTTTTCAGTGAAATACCAATTAAGCCAATCTTCTTGCGCCTGTTCTGCTATTGTATTAGGTATCTTGCGGCACCACAGCGAAGAGATGAATTCTTCAGAATATTCTACCTTAAATTCTTGCATTAACTTCTCTCGTATTTGAGAATTTGTTTTTCCATCAATCTTCGCAATAGCAATAGCAAAAAGAATAGGATGTTTAGAAAGCGCGCGTTCGCTTAAAGCGTCAAAATCTCGTACCGCGGACCACATATCAGAGTTAAGCTCCTCTGAGCAGTCCTGGTGCAACCGCGAGTAATTTTGAAGCATCTGCGCGCATACATCATTTCTTAAAAAAGAGAAACCTTTGATATCAAAGACACCCTCTTCATCTATTGAAATTTCCTCGTTTAAAAAGATAATCGTCTTAGTTTTTGTAATTGCTTTAGGAATAATAGGAGGTCTATTACTCATTTTCATTAAATACTGATCTCTTCTCATTTCTATAAGCATTTTCTTTATCGCATATTTATTTCTTTCATCAGACACCTCTTTTAATTTATCTTCCCAAAATTTTATTGTGTCGCGCAACTGCTGCAAATCTTTATTCTCTTCTATGTCACGCTTATTAATAGTAATTTTAGGAGCTAAAAGTACGTTTTTATTATCTGATGTTAAGTTATATATTCCATCTTCGCCGCCATCCAACTGAGAAACCAAGCCCTCAAATGAAGTTTCGCGTTTTGCTATAGTTGCCGCACGGTTAGCAGTTGTGACCTCTTTGGTGCGCTCTTTCTTTTCTATTGCAAAAACTAAATAGTCGGCGAGGGTTTCTAATGTTCGAGAAGATGGATTAGGATTCTCCGCCAGAAATTCATTCACCTTTTCTAAACGTTCTTCTGGTTCTGTAATTTTTTTATCTAATAACACTTGTTTTCTCAAAACCCTTCCGCTTTTATTTGCGATTATAAATAATCGTCTTTTTTCTTTCTTTACCAATTCACAAATATATTATACCAAAAATTTTAACCTTCGTCAAGCTTATTTGCCCAAAAATTTTTCGGCGCGCCGGTCCTTGCAAAAGCAGTAAGAACAGTTGCGCGCCGCAGCAAATTTGACAACACAAAAATTTTCTGCTATAATTTTGTTGTAAACAAAAAACAAACAAAAAAAGCAAAAACTGTGTTGAGGTCTAAACCAAAACCCTTTTATAAAAACTATAAAAAATATTATATAATAAATATATAAAGAAAAAGAAATAAAGAAATTTGGAAAAAGTAAAAATTTATGATATAATAAATATATCAATTCACTTAAAAAAGTTATTACAAAAGGAAAGGAAAAAAAAGAATAAAATGAATTTAATTAATGAAAGCGCAAGTCGAAAGATCGATGACTTAGGTAGAATAACTATTCCTAAAAATATGAGAAAAAGATTAAATGTACATTCGGGAGAGGATTTAGATTTCTATAGTTTAGAGCATGAAGGTAAATATTATGTATGCTTAACTTCTAAGCGGAATCCGCCATCTTATAAATATAAAATAGTAACAGATATTTTTAAAGAATATAATATAGAAGTACCAAAAGAATTTTTAGATGCAATAGCAAAAGAAACATTTAAAACAAGAGAAGAAGAATAAAAGGAGATTAAGTATGTTTGCAATATTAATAATTTTAGGATTTATATTTTTACCAACCTATTGTATGATTAAAGCACAGGAATTAAATAGACATTATTAAGGAAAAAAGTTATGAAAGAATATTATTATTCTAATTGTTTTATTGAAGCACTAAAATAAAATGCCCATCTAAAATAAAAATTACTGTTATTTCACCTTTTATAAATGAGGTGTTTTGTCCACATTTTTATGGAGTGATGGTAATTATGATTATGATTTTGGGTTTGAAGGAAAAATATCTTTATTTAAAGCTTGGACTCTACACAAAGGAAATTAGGCTTTAATCAAAAATATAAACAAAAATTATCTCATGCAAGAGCAAAGAAAAAAAGAATGCGCGCGCAGACTCTGAGAAAAATTTGTCAGAAACTGGTGCGTCTTATATTAAATATAGAAAGGAATAAATGAAGTATGATAAAAAATTGTCAGAGTTTGCCGCCAGACCCACATGGCATCATCACTAACGCGTACATCTATAATATGAGTAATGCTGTTCGCGCGTCTAAATATCCTATGGCGGCGGATGTGAGTAAATGTACTGATGAAGTTAAGGAGATTACAAAGAAATTAGCAAGCGCGCCGCGTGGAAGTGGGCATGATAATTTTCTGCATGGAATTTTAGTAGGGTTTGATTTGACGCTTAGTAATAAGGCATGGGTTGAGTGGGAAAGATATCACTTTCAGGACATAATCTCGAGTCAGTCTACTATGCACAGGATCGTAAGATTAGTGGACGAGGGCAATGACGCGTTTAATGAATATGTTACAGAAAATACGAAAGAAGAGGTTAAGAGGTTAGTTAAGGAATATGAAGAGGTGAAAGATATTCCAACTCTTGCGAACGATGCTTATCTTAGGCTTTTGTATAATATTCCAAGTGGGCTGAAGCTGACCGCGGGAATTGTTACGAATTTAGGTCAGATAAAGACGATGATAAATCAGAGGGAAAATCACAGATTGCCGGAGTGGAGATATGTGATTGCTTATTTCAAGATGATTGTGGAGAAGATTGGGGTATATGAAATGTAAAGATTATTGTTTTTTTTCTCGGGATTGTCTTATAGGCAATCAGAAATCGTTTTAAGAAAGTGTGGTTGCCTGAAAGGCAACCATAAGTTTTAATCTACCGTCTTTTAATTTTAAAATGGTTTTAAGAAAATATTTTTCCAGGCAATCTCGATATGCTTCACAATTTAAAGATTTACCCGTAATATACCCGCCCCTATCCAGTTTTTAACTGGTAAAAATATAACAAATGTATTGTTGACCTATTCAACTATTGTATAGAACAATTAAAATATACCCTGCTACACTGTAAACGCATTACAGCCGTTTACAGTGTTTTTTGTGATTGCTTGTAATACAGCAATCACTTTTTTTTATGCGTCCATTGATAGTTTATACCTAAAAGCGTAAAAAATCGCTTAAAACGCAATTTAGAGCCTTACAAGGGTATCTATTTCTTTATGTGGTTGCTATTGTGTAAAAATACTGCTCTGAAAAAATTTTTTAAAAATTTGAAAAATTTATGTTGACATGCGTTTATAAGTTTGATATCTTATAGGTGCGGACGGCGTTAAGCCAAACGCAAGAAAAAAATAAAAATTAGGTATTGACACAATACCTCATCTGTAGTAAAATTACTACAGAAACAATTTAATAGGAGACGCCCCACGGCGTGTAATAGGCTTTAATGTGGGGGCGGCGTGAAATAAGACCGCACAAAATGTATTAGTTTTTTAAAAATTTAACCAATGGAGGTTTAAAAAGATGTTAATTAACAATTTACAGGTCTATGACCGTCATTCTAAGTTCTTAAACGTGATAGCACGCTTAATGAACGACAAAGCGTCACATTCATATGAATGTGACGCCATTGTTGAAACTGACGTATTATACGTCATGTCTTCCGAGTATGACGTGGTCGTAAGACCATGTCATGAGCTATATAAGATGACTGTGTTTGACTATGACAATATGGTTAAACACAGTCATCTTATATGTGATATTACGGATGTCGCTAAAGCCATCCGTAATATTCACATATATCGTAATGTGTATGTGTATGCATACACATATGAATACCTGTTAGGCGAAGATTACATGATTTCGCCTAATTTAACAGGATGTGACAGCATCCACATATGCATTGTGGATGCTGATAAGTTCAATACCGTCTCAGGTATTGAATTCTGTCACTATAGTGATGGACGGTACATGTACCGTTATCACTTTAGTGATAACAGACATCCTGTAAAATCAGAGGCTCATACCCTCAAGGACTTCCTTGAGGGATGGGCGTAATGGTAAAGAGAGCGGCTTTTATAGCCGCTTTTATAGGGCTTATGGTAGGCTATTGCCTACCACAAACGCCAAGTCTGACCTTGAAAGATGGTCAGGTTTTTGAGGTATGCACATACCTCGAAGACACCAAGAACGCCGGTACAGGCGTTTTCATTTATGACGGCGGTCATACCGCCGTTAGTAATAAAAGGGCTATTGATAGCCCTTTAAAACATTCACCATTACACAATGGTGAAAATTATATCGTTAAATTCAAAGACGATACCATTATAGAATGGTATCGTCTGAAATAACAGGGGGGGGATATCATGGAAAATAATAAGAATTTAATTAAATCTGTCGTACTGGCTGATTATAGCCAGTTCGTTGATGGCAAACACCGTAACGGTGGTTGCTATGGGTATGACGTGATTTACACGTATATGCCCGAACAGAACGGATTTGCTCGTGAATGGTGTACCACGTGCGAACTGATACCAGACGCGCCAAGTGGCGTTTATTCGCTCACCGACGTGTTGAACGAAACAGCGGATTTTGTCCGCCGTCACGCTAACGAACAGGATTGTTACGTTAGCGTAAATTATACAATGGTGTGGGAGTCCACTCCATCAGAAAATACTGACATTGATATGTCAGATTGTTTTCTTGACGATTAGAAAAATAAGGGGAACGTTTGTTCCCCTTATTTTTTTTATTTAAAACGAACAAGTGTTTGTTTCACTTGTTAGTTAGTTAGTCCTAACCAACAAACACTTGTTCTACTTTAATGCTTTAATCCATTAAAGTAATTGCCCTGTACAACGATATACTTTAGTACATTAAAGTATTAAAATGTTTTACAAGTGAATTATTTACTGTTCCATTTTAACGCTTTAGTGTATTAAAGTAATTGCACTCTGCAAGAGTAGGTTTAATGCTTTAGTGTAGTAAAGTATTTTACATTTCGTTTATTGAACTGTTCCACTTTAGTGTATTAAAGTATTTTTCAAATGAAATATTGCACTGTTCCACTTTAATGCTTTAATGCGGTGAAGCAAGAAAATTATAAATCGTTGCACTTTACCACTTTAGTGTAGTGAAGTGCTGAAGCCCGAGCCAAGACGCCACATCTTTTTGGTCACTTGTTGCGTCTTGGCTCGGCATTTAATTGAATTGTGAATTACTAAAAAATTAATTGAAAAGTGCATAGTGCAAAAGTGAAAAGTCCAGCCCGAAACCATTCACTTATAAAACGAACGAACATATGTTCCAGTCGCATAGGTCACGAACACACGTTCATAGAACCTACGTTCTGGATACTTTTACCAGTGAACGCGCGTTCTATGTATTGAAATAAAAACATAATTATTTTCATTCCACCTATTGCAATTAATCCTATATGTGTTATAATGGTATTAAGTTAAGCGCAAGAGCGCAGAAAGTGAGGTATTTAAAAATGAAAAAATTCAATATCTACTTAGATATGGATGGTACTATTGCAAACCTTTACAATGTACCGAATTGGTTAGAAAAATTAAAAAATGAGGATACAACTCCATATGAACAAGCAGAATCCCTTGTTGATATGGAATTATTAAGTGAATTATTAAAAAGTCCACTTGTATCGGCTAACATACTTTCATGGACTTCAAAGGGCGGCTCTATTAAATATAATCGTAAAGTTAGATATAGCAAATTGAGATGGTTGCAGTCTCACGGTTTAGATATGCACATTATAGATAAATATATTATAGTTCCATACGGCACAAATAAAGCTGAAGCAATAGGAACAAGATTAAATAGTTCATTTTATCTATTTGATGATGAATTAAACAATCGTTTAAATTGGATGAATGCGGGCGGTACTGCTTACGGGGCAGAAAAAATTATCGAAAAAATCAGATTTTTGCTTGACTTATATAAATGAATATGATAATATAATTACAGGAAGTTATTAAGGGCGGATACAGCAAAATCCGCCCAGTCAGAAAAGGATGGTAAACAAATGAATCTTGAAATTTTAAACATCACAGCAATTCAGATGGGCGCTCTTGTAAATGAGGGCGCCGACCACGTAACAATTATGGGGATTAATGACCCTGTAGTTATGATTGCAATATACAAAGAAAACAAATTAGTGGTTACATATTATAGCCACGCAGTAAAAGAACACGTACTGTATACGGGTGTAACTGCTGAACCTGAAAAAATAATATGTGGTTTAATGGGAATGTTATTATAATAGAAAAGAGAGGTATTTAAAAAATGATTATCGAAACAAAAGAATTTAATAAGTTAATGGAATTAAACCCATCATGGGAGTTCTGGACAAGATTTGAAAGCACACATGCAGTTTATATAAGAATTTCTGACGTAAAATCAGAAGAATTTTTATATAATATTGTTATGCACGACACTTATTGTGTATTACAGGACAAAGAAGATAATATTATTTTAAAAAGTAATTTTCCGGAAATTGTAAAATATTTAACAATGAGCAGGGAAGAATTAAAACAAGAATTAATAGAAGCAATAAACAATGAAGAATATGCAATAGCTATTGCATTAGTAAATATTTTAAGAGATGATTATTAGATAAAGAAAAATTTAAAATGAGCTTGTTAATGTTCCATTTTTTTTAAAATGAGTATTAACAAGCTCCAGTAAATAAATAAAAGAAAATTTTGAAATGAGCTTGACAAAGCTCCAGTAATGCGGTATAATTAGTTATCAAATGAAACAGGAGGAATTTAAAAATGAAAATCATAAATCTTACACCACACACAATCAATATTTCTGATTTGGTTATTCCATCAAGTGGAATAGCAAGAGCAAAGCAGGAAAGTAAACAGGTTGACACTATTGACGGAATACCAGTTTACAATACGGTTTATGGAGAGGTTGAAAACCTTCCAGAGCCGCAGGACGGAGTTATATACGTCGTATCTGCTTTGACTGCACAGGCAGTTCCAGACCGCAAAGACGTATATATCACATTCGGCGCGGTAAGAGATGAAGCCGGTAAAATTATCGGTTGCACCGGATTAGCACATATTTAAAGGGAGGTTAAAAATGAAAGGTATTTTAATGGGTTTAATATTATTAAGTTCCATCACAACAGCGCCAACTGAATACATGGTAGAAATGGAATATTACAATGACATTCCAAGCGTCGCAGGCGTTGGCGTTTTTTACGACGGTGACACATGTTATTATTCAGTAGAAGATATTACCCTTGAAAACGAACATCGTTACATTGTCGTTTTAAACGACCAAGGAACAGCAGATAAAAACGACGACACAATCATTCTATATTGGGAGAAATAAAAAAATTAAAGATTCACATTTTAATCAGTTCCATGCAAGAGCAAAGATTAAAATGTGAATCTTTTTTTAAACATGTATACAAGCAAGAGCAAAGAAAACATGTATACAATCGCGCGGACGCAGCAAAATTCAACTGTTCGCGCGGTCAATTATTAGCTGTTCCACCTATTGCGCGTGAAATAATTGATAATGTCAATAATTTCATTTGAAACAATTGCACTTTACCACTTTAGCACTTTAAAGCGTGAGCCGTGAGCCTCGCTGTGACGTTTGCGCCCTTTGAACGTCACAGCGAGGCATTTACTTAACAAGTGAATTATCAATTTTTTAATTAACAAGTGCATAGTGAACTTGTGAATAGTTGGCGCCCGAAACTATTGACCTCTTCAAACACTTTAGCGCAGTAAAGCGTTAATGCGCTAAAGTGAAAACTATAAACTCCCTCTTCAGCACTTCACTGCGCTAAAGCGTTAATGTACTAAAGCGAAATTTAAAACATGTATACAATCATGCGGATTGTATACGATTTGAGAATTGTATACATGTTTTAAATTTCGCTTTAGTACATTAAAGTGGAAGAGCGCAATAATCCGCAGAGTCAACGGTACGCCGGAGCATGTATACAATATGCAACATACAAAATACAATGCTCCCAAATGGAATAAAAAACGAACTGATATGCAGAACAGTTGTTTGCCGTGCTCCCGGAGCATTTCACAAGTGAATTATTGACAAGATCAATGATCGGAGCACGGGAGCATCATTCATTGTTTAGATCAATTATATGTATGACAATTATATCATGCTATTGCATGCTCCCGCAATAAAATTGTATTTTTGTATACGTGTATTTGAGTAGAAAAACACTTGCAATCTATCCTCCCACGGTCTATAATATAATTGTTCTTGAGAACGGGAACACAACGGGAGTTGAAAACAAGTTTTCAAGAATGAAAAAAAGTGATTGACAACTTACTGAAAAAGTTTTAAAATAGTAAGTGTCAAGGGAACTTGATAAAATGTTTATAAAAGTAAAGTCAGGTACAAGACTATAAAACCGAAAGGATAGGTAAATTATGGTAACTAACAAGATGACACAGGTAAAAGCTTTAGCACTTGCGATTGAAGCAGTTAGAAACGGCGAAACCGTTTCTGATGAAGTTGTCAACAAGCTTGTTGACATTAAGAACGCGCTTGAGAAAAAGGCTAATTCTACAAGTCGCAAGGCGTCAAATGCAAACGCTGAACTGTTAGAAAAGGTGCTCCCACTGTTTACAGATGCGCCAAACACACTTACAGAGGTGCTTACTGCACATCGTGAAGAGTTTGACAAGTTAGGGATTTTGACAAGTCAGAAGTTGAACGCCGTTATCCGTCCAGCCGTGGAAGATGGTCGCATCTTCAGAGAAAAGGACGGTAAAACGACCACTTTTAAGCTTGCTTAAAATCGTTATTGCTTGTGAGTTGGGAGCTTTAAAGCTCCCAACGATTAAAGGACTTGCACATTGAAAACAGAATACAACGAAAATCAGATTGTTAATCTGATGCAGTCGCTTGACATCTCACGCAATGAAGCAATGGAGATATTACAAGCGGATGCGGAAATTGATAAAGGCGCAAAACTGTTTGAATTGACCGCCGAACAGAAAGCCGTTGAAAAAAAGATGCGTAAAACTGTCAAGACAGTATCTCCCAACGGCAAAAAGATTCAGCGTGAATTAAAAATTGACGACAACAGAGAATTGTTGTTGACTTCAATAATTGAGTTGTTCAAGAATGAGTTTTCGATTGAAAATATCAAACGACCGCCACGCACGACAAACAAAATTCGGTTTGATTTTAATGGTGACACTTTTAATATCACTATTGCAAAGGAAAGGAAGAAAGGTAAATAATTAAAATGTTTTACAATCCAGTTCAGAACAAAGATAACCGCCGTACATACTACATGGTTTTAGATACCGAAACCGCAACATACAAAGAAAATATTAAGGCGGTCAAAGGTACAAATATGCTTGTCTATGATTTAGGCTATGCAATAGTAGACAAGAACGGGCGTATTTATGAAACAGGTTCATACATCGTAAAAGAAATATTCTATGATGAAATAGAACGTATGAGAACGTGTTATTTTGCTGACAAGCGTACGGACTATATACAGGATATAGAATTTGGTTTACATACAGTTGTAAACTGGTCTAATCTTATGTTTCTGTTATTGGAACGTGCGGAACACTGGAACATCCGTGCAATATGCGCTTATAATGCAAAATTCGATTACGGCGCAATTTGCCGCACGAATAATTACGTTAACGGCAAATACTGGATACCACCATTGCTGAAAAAGTTTCCAACGTGGGATATTATGAAAATGGTAAAAGATACCATTTATGATAGACCTACATATCAGCAGTTCTGTTTTGATAATGGGAACCTGACGGCGCACAAACCGCCACGAGCACAGATAAAAGCCGAAACAGTAAAACAGTATCTTGATAATAATCCACTGTATGAAGAAATACATACAGGTTTAGAGGATGTTTTAATTGAATCTGAAATACTGGCTAAATGTTTCAGCACTCACAAAAAGATGCGCCGTGAACTGTAATAAATAATTAAAGTTAAAAGGTCAAGCAGTTTATTATAAACTGCTTGACTGATAGAAAATGGGGATTTAAAACATGTTTAAAGCAGCAATAACAAATATAGCAAATATCTGTAATTATATAAATGATTTTGCACTTATTATAGATTATGCAGATAAAATCATAAAAATAGTGGATGCAAATGAATATGAAAACGATATTATATCAATTCATTTTGTAGATGATGAGATTGAATGTTACAATGAAAAATACGTCGAATATCCTTTTATAGTAGATACTATTGAAGAATTAAATACATTCATTTGCAGAAATATTTTAACATTAGAATTTGAGATGCTTTTAGATGAAATAGATTTAAACACAAGTAATTTTAAAGAATTGCTTGAATGTTTAGGCAAGATGAATGCTATGTATATTCTTAATTAAGAATAAATAATTTACAGCTTAAGTGGCGGCTACAGCAAGCCGCCACAATAAAGGAAGTATATAATGAATAAAACAGATAAATATTTAAATATTAGTAAGATAGCAGAAAAAATTGAACACATAATTAATAACAATGATTATGATTTTGAGGTAACCGATAATTGTTTAATGGTTTGCGACAACGATACAATAATCATAATATTAACTGATAATTTTTTAAATAGTCATAACTTGAATGATGTCATATACAATATAAAAGTTGGAATGTTAATCAATGAGATAAATATTCGTCATGACAATTATTGTCTTGACGATGAACAGGTTGACGCAATGTTAAATATTGTAACAGGATTAAACTATTAACAAGTGAAAAGTTCCCGACACTTTATCACTCTATTGCGGTAAAGCGTTGGGAGCATCGTTTTAGTCCTTTACCACTTTACTCTATTAAAGCGGGAGCACGAACGAATGTTTGTTCGAGAGTACGAGAACACGAACAGACGTTTTAGAAAACATGCGTTCGCCGAACGGGAGCATCGAACAGGTGTTCGCGAACAGACGTTCACAGGGAGCATGGCCTCGCTGTCACGACTGCTCTTCGTTTGTCGTGACAGCGAGGCATTTAGCTGAAACTTCACTTGTGAATTATTTGTTTGGACAATCAAATTATTAGTATGACAATTATTTCGCCTGAAACTATTGATATATACAATAATTCACAAGAGAAGTGAAATTGTATACATGTTTTAATGCAGATCAATTGTATACAATCCGAAAATTGTATACATGTTCTTTAATCTTCTAAAAAATACAATTTTAATGCTTTAATGTGGCAAAATATGTTAAAAATTTAACAAAAAGTATACAAAATACATAAAAAATGCACAAAATTTTTCAAAAACGCTTGCAAAACTGCAAAAAATTTGTTATTATTATAATACAAACAAGAGGGAAAGAAAAAGAAAAAATCCTCTTCAAAAAAAATTAAAAAACCTATTGACAAACCTTCAAGCTTATGTTAATATATAAGTACAAAAGGGGAACAAAACAAAGTCAGCTGACAAAGACGTTAAAACAGAGAAAAGGAACAAATTAATGGAAAAGATGACACAGAAGAAAGCAATGGAAATCACTATCGAAGCACTTGAAGGTAAGGAAATAGTTTCAGATGAAATTATTGGCAAGCTCAAGGATATACTTACCGCACTTGAAAAGAAGAGCAAGAGCGTAAGTAAAAAGAAGAGCGAACAGAATGAGGAGCTTCTTGAAAAGGTGCTTGACCTCTTCAGCGACGCGCCAAACACGCTGACTGAAATACTGGTAGCGCACAGAGAAGAATTTGACCAGTTGGGTATTCTTACCAGTCAGAAATTAAATTCTGTAATCAGACCTGCTGTAGAGGACGGCAGACTGTTCAGAGAAAAGAACGGAAAGACAACTACTTTTAGATTAGCTTAATCAATTTAAATGTCAAACAACCTGGGGCAAGTTTTTAGCTTGCCCCATTTTAAACAAGAGGTGAATTATGAACAAAGAAATTGAAAAGTTAATGAAAACACTTGACATTTCAGAAGAGGAAGCGCGAGAAATAATTGAAGCTGACAAAGAAATTGACCGCGGCGCGAAGCTGTTTGAACTTTCAGACGAACAAAAGAAAGTTGAAAAACAGATGCGTAAAACTGTAAAAATTGTTGCACCAAACGGTAAAAAGACAGAGCGCCCACTTAAAATAGACCCAACGCGCGAAAGCCTAATGCAGGCTATCACAGACGCGTTAAAAGACCGCACAGACGCAATCACGCGCCCGGAAAAGACAACAAACACATTGTTATTAGATATTGGCGCGGATACATTTAAAATAGTTGTTTCAAAGATACGCAAAAAATAAGTGGTAGAAATACCACTTTTTTTATTGACACTGTGCGCGACCTGTAGTATAATTAAGATAGTTAAAAAAGGAGGAAAACACAATGTTATTCGTATTCACACTAATTATGATTTTAATTGAAGCTTATTTCTTATTTCAGTATTGGGAAGAAGATAAACCAAAATTTAAAATCTATGTTTCAATCACTTATGTTATTTGGATTTTAAGTTTAATATTTATTTTTTAATTTGGGCTTGACAAAAGCCCAAACTTATGTTAATATATAATTGCAAGAGGAAAGAAAAAAAGAAAGAGAGGTTTTTAAAATGAAAAAATTATATCTTAAAACAGAAGTGTTCTTTGAAAGTGTGCGCGGATTGCAGTACATCGGCGCGAGTCCTTATTTTAGGTACGCGGATTTACTGGAGCGCGCGGAATATAATTACAACACATTTGAAGAATTTGAAGAGATTCTGATTGCTATCGTAGATGCTTATTATATAAGAAGTATGTCAGAACTTGAATATATACCAAATGGGAAAATTATTGTTTTAAATACTCCATTTGAGAAAAACGATTTTATATTTTGGAGCGGTGCAGAGATACTTAAAAATTTGCTCAATGAAGAAGAAAATGAATATAGAATATTCAGAGGTTTAAGAACGAAAATAGAAAAGAGGTAAACAATGAAATTATTAATTATATTTACAATACTTACAATAATAAACGTTATTGCTTCAACAATAAAATCACTTCTTACCGTAAATGGTGGGAAGTGGTTAGCGTCAATCAGTTCTGCCGTTTATTACGGCTACTACAACATTGTTTTAATATATACCGTAGCAAACTTCCCTATGTGGCAAAAAGTCGCTGTAACCGCGGCGTGTAATGTCGTAGGCGTATTCCTTGTTAAGTGGTGCGAAGAACGCGCGGAAAAAACAAAGTTATGGAAAGTAGAAGCTACATGCAAGTGGCGCGAAGCAAGCGCGCTTATAGAAGAATGTGAAAATAAAGACTTATCATTTAACTATGTAGATGTAAATAAGTATGTTATTTTCAACTTCTATTGTGCGACTAAAGAGGAAAGCGCAACAGTAAAAGAAGTATTGAAAAAATATGAAACAGTAAAATATTTTGTTTCTGAATCAAAAAATTTATAAGTAGTTCTTGACTTTGTTCCCCTCTTGTGTTAATATATAATTACAAAAGGGGAACAATGAAAGGAAAGGTAAAAATGAGAATGTTTATTGCTTTTGGTTTAGTTTTTTCAGTAACAATCGGCTTGTTTATGTCACTTGTTATAATTAGTATGTGTGACATAAAAAATAAAAAGAAAAAAAGAATTGCAATAATTGTATTGGCTTTTGTTATTGGTTTTCTTATAGGCGGCACATTTTGCTTGCAGACGCAAATGGATAATAAAAACTGGAACAATGGTTTTTGTTTAAAATGTGGCGGACAATATGAATTAACAGAGGTTACTCATATAAAAAATTCAGGAAACTTATATTATTATACTTGTAAAGATTGTGGATATACAATTAAATTAGAAACATTAAAAAATAATTAAAAAAGACTTGACACAAGAGAAAAGAAGTAGTATAATATAATTGTTCAAGGGTGCGGACAACAAACGCACCCAGTAAAAAAAGGAAGGTAAAAGAAAGTGAATAAGGAATTTAAAACAGAATTAATTAAGTTAATATTATTAATTGCGCTTATAGTTGGGGTAGTAGTAATACATTACAAAGTTTATGTATACAATGCTTGCGAATTATTAGGAATTGAGCCAACTATAAAAAATATGCTTACAGTTAATTTATTTACAGGAAGGTAAAAAAATGGCACATAATTGGAAGTGGTACGTAGAAAATAACGATTTTGAAGGATGCTTAGAAAGATTTAATGCGGCAACCAAAAATTGGAAAGAACATTGGTTTAGTACATTAGAAGATATATATAATAATTGTAAAGATTGGTCAAAAAAATATATTCTTGACCCCGTAGAAATGGTAGTTATAACCATTTCAGATTGTATTAAAAAAACAAGTAAAAAAATACAAAATCTTGTAAATGGTGCGAATAGTCACACATATTTAATAAACATGTATGATAAAGAGGACAATTTGGTTTTTACAAAAATTGGTAAAGCAGATAATATTAACAAAAGATTCGGTGCGCTTGAGCGCCAGTATTACGCCACACAAGATGTGCAGATTGCGCATGTAAAACCTATTCATATATTTAATGTCAAAAATGATGACCTTGCGCAAGTATTAGAATCGTTTATCAGAAATTTATTCCGTAAAACACATGAATTTATTCCAAACGATAGATTTAAACCATTTGAACCATCAGAAGAGGAATGGAAAGAAATGGAAAGATATTATAAATTAGTGTGTGCAGAATAAAAAAAGGGGTTGACAAGTTCAATTCCTTGAGGTATAATTAAGATACAAAAGGGGATAAAGAAAGAAGGTAAAATATGAATTACACAGAAATTGATTACACAGAAATGAAAAAACTTATAATCGGGTTAGGCAACTTGAACATTGATTTTGAAATCAGACCACATCATTTTTACGGCATCATAGTTATTGTAAATAACTGGGAGTGGGATGCAGTCTTATTCCCGGGGAGTTATGGACATGAGAAAGGTTTGCTTGAAATTAGCGGAAGTATTGTACAGAACGAATATGATGATGTAGAAGGATATTTAACGGCAGAAGAAATTTTAAACAGAGTTAGACCCTTTAAATTTGGCGGCTATGCAGTAAGATAATTAAAAAAGGGGATTGACAAGCGCAATCCCCTGTAGTATAATAAATATAAAAAGTGAGGTAAAAATGTTAGACAAAGCAATAGCAAAGGGAGCTGAACACAGAAAACCTTATCGCGGTGCGAAAGCAATAAGCCTACATTGTAGAAACCATGGCGGTTGTCCTTGGTGCGAGGGGAACAGGCTACATAAATACCGCGCAGAGGTGGCACGCATGAAATTTGAAGAGGAGGAATTTTTAAATGATTCAGATAGAAATACCATATAACAAAGAATATTTTACAACTTATATATTTTATTTTTTAAGAATTGGGTTTATGCCTAAAATATTTTGCAAGGGAACCGATTTGGAAGAGATAAATCCAAATGCAAAATTTAAAATTAAAATATCATTTAAATAGTTAAGTAGAACACCTGTGAACAAACAGGTGTTCTTTTTATTTTTGCGCGAACGCATATTCGGAAAAAATTTTAATACTTTAAAATACTAAAGTGTTTCATTTGTAAATTATTGCGCTTTACCACTTTAAAGCGTTAAAGTGAACATATGTTCGCGAACAGGTGTTCTTCCATATACTGCCAGCTGGTCGTTGGCGGAGCAAACGACCAGAATTTTCCATTAAACCCGCTCTGCCAATTTTTTCCAGCAAAACCCTCATAGCGCGACCCCCTAAAATCCGCCCGGAACCTGCTCACTTCGTTCGCACAAACTAGTCCCATAGCGCCCGGACAAAAAACCCGGCGCGGCGGCACAAAGCAAGCAACCCGGTAGCGTGAGCAAGCCATACACCCAGACGGCTATCCTGAGCTTTTTCTCAGAAAGCTCTTTGAATCACACATGCATCACACGCAAGAGGAAAGAAAAAAGAATCGCGCCAACCGCAGTAAAATTTGACAACCTTAAAAAATTTTATAATGTCAACTGCGGTCTTACAGCAAAATCCGCGTTTTCTTTTTATTATAACATAAAAAATGTGATTGCCGCAATGCGGGCAATCACTTTCCTTCATTCTCCTCTTCAAGTTTTTGCAGCTTGCGCGCAAGTTTATTCTCATCTTTCTGCTTTTGCTTTTGCTCATTTAATTCTATCTCATGAGCATTTAAAGGTTCTTGATCTATCTTAGGTAACGATCTGGGGATAAAGCGCCACTTCTCAGCGAACTTACAAACCGCATCAAAGTATTTGTCTTCTTCTTGAGCTTTAATAACATTACCTGCTTCTTCCCAAGAAAAATGCCCGTTACAAAACAAAGTTGTCACTTGCAGCCTATCTACGAAATTAGATTTAAACTGCTCGCGCAAACATTCTTTCCAGAAGTCAAGTGCATTTACTTCATCTTCGCCCTCTCCATCCTTAATATCTTTTAAGTATATATATTTACCATCGGTTTTCATCCAAACCCAAGCCATATCATCCCAATGCTTATTATACTCTTCATTGATTATGGTTCCATATTTGCGTGCAGCTGTAGAGATCTTATGTTCCCACCTGGCGCGCACATCCTTCCTAACTCTTGCTATGTTAGCTGCGGTATTATGAGGAAATTCTTTAAGTTCTTCCGCGAGACTCTTATGATAATCTTTATCCATCTCTTGTTTGCGCTTATCATTAAAGCGCACATATTCTGAGGTGTCAAACTCTTCTTTAAGGATAATATCACCGCCGCGCGCTTTTTCAATATATTCAAAGTCAAAGTAAGATAGCCAGTATGCAGAGTAATCTTCCCATTTGCGGCTTATTGTTCTTCTATTCTCACCTAAAAAAGAACAAAATTTAGTTATAGAATATTTATTTGGAGATATAATCATTTATACCACATCCTTTCTTTTGTTTTAAGATATATCTCTCTATATTATATAAAAAATTCAGTAACGGACATTATAGTAAAATGTCCTGAATAGTGAAATATGGCTTATAACAGTTTCTCTGAGCTTTTGGTCAGAAAATCTGCCGGCTGACGTCGCACGACCGCTGGAGCGAAGCGGAGGCGCGAACGAAGTGAGCAATCTAAATTTTTGAGTTTTATTGTAGTCTGAGAAAAAAAAATGAGCAGAAAATTCCATGTCTTTATAAAGAGGATTTTCTGCTCATTTTTTTTTCTCAGCCGTGGTTTTGATTTCGTCCTAAAATCTGTTCCTTGATTTTGGATTGAAATTTTGGAATGCTACTTTCGTGATTGCTTTTTAAGCAATCACTTTTAATTTGAAATTTGCTATCGTTCCGTATTCTAGCATAGGGGGGGCTTACAGTAGGGTTTAAAAAACCCCAGTAAAAAAAACCCTATTTTTTGCATAGTAAAGGGTGATTCCTTTTAGATAATCACACTATCACTATTCCCATGCTCCCTTCTTTTCTCTTAAAGGCATTAACATCGGATACTTTCCTCCTGTATAATACTTAAATTCCATCTTTGCAGCTATATATCTTCCTAACTGTTCTTGTTTCATCTCATTTAAACTTATTTCTCCCTCTTGGAACATCTCTAATTCCAATGCTTCTTCTTCTAAATTCTCCGGTGATTTCCATAACCTATAAAATAAATCTACTTCTTCTGGTTCTAAATCAACCCTAAAAGGTATTCCCTCTTCATCATACGTTATCGCGCGCCACTTCCTATGCGCCTTGTTAATATCATAGTGATTTTTTAAAGAGCTGCGTGCTTGCCCTTGGCACGTCCTTTGCGCATACTCATAAGGATTCCCATCCTGATAATAGATATAATCCCCTATCTCTGTTCCATTTACATACGCACCTTCCTTCTCTATATACTTGTCTACTGTTTCATCAACATATTTCATAACCTCTTCTATTTGATGTTTTTTAGAACCCATTTTTTCTGGTATCTCGTCCGTTAAAAAACTTGTAATTTTAAAATACCATCTATTACTTCCAACTTTCTTTTGATAATGCTCATAAGTAAAAAAACCTTTAAACAAACTCAAAAAGCGTGCTTTGTTCTTAGAAAAAGTAGCAGAATCAATTTTTAAAACCTTTAAAAGCGCTGCAGTAGAATATTCTTTATTTAATTCTATATCATTAATAACATTCATATAATAAATTCTCCTTTCGTGATTGCTGCTTCGCAATCAATCACCCTTCTCTATATTATATAAAAATATTGAAGCGCGGATTATATAAAAATGTCCAAAATAGAGGAAAGATTTTTTTCTAAGGACGCGCCCGCGCAATAAAATCAATAAATACAACTATTTTCACTGAAATGTTGAAATTTTCGGACTCATAATATTATTTAAGACTCCGAAAATTTCAACATTCTTATTCGCATTTGTATTTTAACTGCCTTCACTGCGCGGTCTTCAATCACACCACTTCTGACCCTCAAAAGGTGGACTATTTTGAGACATGGAACTTTAAAAAAGTGGACCATTTTGATTTTACTATTTTCTCATAATCCAGTAAAGCGTAGCTTTCACTATGAGACGTTGCAAGAGAAAGGAATAATAAGGGTGCAGTGAGCGTTAGCGAACAAACCCTTATTATTCCTTGAACGCAACAAGCGAGTAGTGAAAGCGTAGCGTCAGAAAGACATTATCCCTTTTAAAATATAATAACTATAAAATAATTATCATTTTTCATCTTCTCAAAAAAATTTGTTATAATAAATATATAAATTAAAGAAGATATATAAAGAAAGGAACATATATGAACAACAATAACATTACATTTACAATAGAACAGCAGACTGCGCTCTTAACACTTACAAAGACTTTTATAAACGAATACAGTGATTTCACTATGAATTGCGCGCAGCTCTTGCATAAAGGTCTTATCTTTATAGACGAGAACGACTTACCTATGTCTTCAGTTCCTTCATCTATCGCGCGCGAAGCAGTAAAACTCTATGGTTACAGCAATGAAGACTTCAATAATACACTGATTGACAGCTTCGCAACAATCACTGACATGACAGAAGAAGAATTCTATACAATACAGATACTCCATTATCTTACAACTTATGTAGCTAACTTTACAACACCATTCATCGTTGGCGCGCGCCAGTATACACCAGATGAAACAAAAGCGCTCAAAATTACAATTATTAAAGCTATAAGTGATTACCATGAAGTGGTAAATCACATTAACGATCTTTTCACAAATACTGCCGCGCCTAAGTCTCAGAACGTTCCCTACTATCGCGCTCTTGCATCTTTAACAACAATCGCGCCAGAAGCAGTAAAATCTAAAGAATTAATGGCAATAATATGCGCGGAACGCGGTATAAGACCTTCAAATCCAGAGATACTCCTCAGATATCTAGTGTATATAACTACTGAGCAGACACTTCTTATTAAAAATAATAAACTTATAAATAGTATTAAGTATGGTATAAAACAGTATGGCGCACCAGTCGCTATAATCCAGTCTCTTACAGAAGATGAAATGAAAAGACTCGCTTCTATCTTCTATAGATACAAGCCTATTTTTCTTGCGTTCAAGACTCCAGGCACTTCCTCTACTATTAATAGGATACGTAGGCTTGCTGTTAAGTACCATAAGCCGCAGTCCGCGCTTACCCTCAAGAATTTTGTTGCTCTTGCAAGAGAAGGCAAAAAAGATGAAGTAGAAACTTTAATCGCGCGCAGCACAAACAGAGAATTAATAAAATTACATAACGCTATAAATACATGGATTATATCTAATTCTCGTGTATATCAGATACGCAATGGTAAAATGTGGGTTGATGAAAGTAAAAAGGATGAATTACATGGCGCGCTCGAGATAATGAACTTAGTGAGCGCAAAAGCCGCTATCACTAAAGAGCTTAAAAAGAGACTTAAAAACTATAAAAATTTAACATTCTATATGCCGTGCGGAATTAGCTATACGGTCCCATACTCAGAGAAACAGTTCTCAGGCGCAATCCCTTGGGGAACTAAAATCTATGACGCGGAACCAGAAGACGCGTATACACTTGGTGTTCATTGGGTTAATGACTTAGAAGAGCGCCACTGCGACTTAGACCTTCACGCGCATACACCTACGCAGCATATAGGTTGGAATGGTACATATTATTCAAAAGATGGAGAACTTCTTTACTCTGGGGATATGACAGACGCGCCAGCACCACTGGGCGCAGCAGAATCATTCTATATTAACAACATAGATGAACCAGTCATTCTTTCTCTTAATGCTTATAGCGCAAAACCAGATAAAGATTTTCAGTTCTTTATAACAAGAGGTAAAGATAATGAAATGCGCGAGCGTGCGACTTTTGATGCCTCAAAACTCATAACCGCTCCTCTTCCTCTTGTATTAAAGGATAAAGATGCTATGAGTTTAGGCATATTCAAAGATAAAGAATTTTATATTTATGGCGGAAATCTTGCTGCGAACGCAGTGCCAAGCGCGAATTATCCAATGTTTATAGAAGGTATTATGAATCGTGTTACAAGCATGTATTCGTTCGAAGTATTTTTATTAAATATTGGCGCGAAGATTGTATATACGGCTCCAAAGTCTACACCTTTTGTAGATTTAACACCAGAAGCGCTCACAGTAAACACTTTACTGGATATCGTAGATGGGAATGCTGAGAAATGGCTGCGCGAGCCAGCAAAAAAATAATTGAAATCCGAGTCGGATTTCCTTGGTAGATTCTAAGAAAGTCCCCAGTAAAGGGGACTTTTTTTCATATATGACAAAATTTTAGTCACATTAACTCTTTAAAATCTCAAAATTCAAAATCTTTAAAAAATTTGTTATAATAATATTAAAGATAAGGAAAGGAAATAAAAATAATATGTTAAAATTGATTAATCAAAATTTAATAGACAAAATATTAGAAGTCGTCACAAAAGGAGTGAAAGAAGAAACATTACCTCTTACCCTTGCTTTTGGTTTTGACGCAGAAGATTATGAGGGGCAGTGGCGCGAATGTACTGCGGCAATAATGCGCCAGGTTATAGCGCCGCTGTTAGAAAAATATGAAATAAGTAATATTGCCTTTTATGATGATAGAAGCTTTGAATTTACAATAGAAGAAAGAAGGGAGACATTTATATAATGGGAATCTTAAATGACATGACGCGCGCGACTTCGACTGTGGATCATGAAACTAGCCTTGAGGGCATGAAGCAGGCGCTGCGCGCGAATGATTCGATTGTGCAGGAAATATTTAAAACAACCTCTGAGAATACAGAGCGTTTAAAGGAATTAACCGAAAACTGTGTATGCAACAGAGAAAAGATTGATGGGATTATCAAACATTTAGAAGCGGAAACCGCGCGAGTCAGCAAACGCTATGATGAAACATTAGATGTTGTAGATATGTTTTTTGAAGAGATGAGTGATAATTGGGCAACCAATGACGTGCGTTTAGAGGATATAGATAGGGAAATAGCGGAAGCGCGAAAAATGCAGGTCAGAACACATATCACTTGCGGCATTGCAATGGTTTCTTCTATTATAAGTATTATTTTAACAATTATATTAGCGTAGCGGAAAGGGAAAAATATGGAAAATTTACAGAGAGAATTAACTAATTATTATAGGAAAAAAATTGATAATGCTATGAAAGAAGAAATTGCCAATCGCGCAGCCAGTGATTATAAAATAAATGTGGTTTACTCTTGTCATCTTCCTTACGACGATATTCGTATTGTGGGAGAGGTAGACTTATTGCAGCAGGCTACTATCAACGCCATAGATACAATAATAGAAGAATGGCGTGCACGTGATTATGACGTAGAACCTTATGGTTGTGGTAATTCATATGGAGTATATTGGAACTAATGATAGTAACATGGAAAAACTTTTTAGAAAAAGTAATAGATAAAAAGATGCGGCTTTGCCCTTATATCATGGAGGAAGAACCCCAGTGCAATGGCGCGATTCTTTGGCGCGTACCAAAGCCCTCTGACATAGAAACGTTACATTCACTTTCTGATGCTCTTGCTAAAGTTACAGAGAATTGGACTCTTGCAGGCTTTCCTTTAGAAATTATAACTCGCGCGCATAATTTTGAGATTTGTTATCACTGGCGTTTTGAATATGATGACAACTTATATGATGTTACGGAGATAAGTTAATGTTACGATTAATATTACAGGCTATAGTAATTTTATCTATTATAATAATATATTTTGGCATTAATACAATGGGGGTAGTAAAAATTATTGACTTGTGCGCGAATGAAGACCCTAATACTCCCTCTATAACATACTGGGTCAAGTTAATTAGTATTAGTCTTGGTTGTATATTGAGCGCAGCACCATGTTTATTTTTAATTAGGAGTATATAATAAAATGATTGAATTAATTACAAAAGAAGAATTAACTGATAGCACACCAAGCGCATCTTACAAGCGCGCAGTAGAAATTAAGCAGGAAGCAATCCTTAAAAGCATCAATGCTTACTTACTCTTGCTTCTTACTAAGCGCCCGCAGGTGATTAAAGACTTTGATGGCGCGGTTGTGCTGAAAAAGCATAGACCTGAAGAGTATAAGGCTGCGCGCAATATAACTACAGTTGCTTGTGAGCGCGCTCTTAAAAAGATATTAGAGGCAGGGTACAATGCCAAATACGAGGTTAAAAGGGCGGAAACCCACGACTGCGCGCTTTGTGAAGATAGAATTACTATTTATTGGAAAGAAGCAGCAGATAATATTTATGATATGATTTAAGGAGAGATTATGACTAACCGAGAATTTTTTATTAAGAATTTTAATGCCCCAACTTATCACGATTCTAAATGTCATTCTACGGGCTGTACTGGCATACCATGTATCTCTTGCGCGTGGTGGAACCAAGAATATGTTGAACCTTTAAAAAAATATAAGCCGAAGAAGCCTATTAAAGTTTTTATTAGTCAGCCTATGAAAGGTAAAACTAAGGAAGAAATCATGCAAGAGCGAAAAAATATAGAAGATAGATTGCGCGGTAGACAGCCAGCTATTTTTATTGATTCTTACTTTGGCGAAGGTACTAGTAAAAATCCATTAGATTCACTTGGTAAATCTATATCTTTAATGGGAGACGCGGATTTGGTTATCATGGCGCGCGGCTGGCAAAAAGCTCGTGGGTGTAGAATTGAATATGAAGTAGCTCGCGCGTATGATAAATTAATTTTAGATTATAGTGAAAATCCGCCACGTCTTGTAGGCGCGGAAGTCTGATAAATTTTTGTCAGACTTTTCCGCTGCTTGGGCGCGACACTATAATCCGCTGAATAAATTTTTTATATTATATGAAAAGAAGTCGGTTTGACTTTTAAGAAAAATTTTTATATAATATAATTAAATTAAAGTGTTATTTTGTATTTTGTATTTTATTTTTCCAATCGAGGAGATACTCGTTGCAAAGGGTATCTCCTTTTATAATGCCTTGATTTAATTATAGAAAGGAAAAATAAATATATGACAAAAACTAAACAACGGTCGTTTACCGTACAAGATAACGCGAAATGGATGCATTATAGAATCAATGATATCTTATATGGATATTTAAAAGTTAATGCAACTTATTACGAAAATCCTAATGTTCTAGATAAAGATCATTATTTATATATAACCAAGCAAAAAGAAAGAGAAATAAGGAAAGAGGTTGCAGAAAAAATGAAATGTAGCGAAAGAACTATCCAACGTCAAATAAAAATTTTAATAGAGGAAGGATTGTTAAAAGAATTTTCTTTTATTTCTAATAATGGTAAAAAGCATCCTTCTTATGGAATAGTGCAAGATGCGCCTCCATTTGTTTTGCTTTCTGATGAGTGGTTAAGATATTTAATTAATGTTAAAAATATCGGAGTAATTAAAATATATGTATATTTACTTCAAAAATATAATATAGCGCAATATTATAATAAAACTACTTGTTTTTTTACTAATCAAGAATTATTAGAAGCCTTACATTATAATACTTTATATGTAGATGGACAAAGAAAAGTTAAAGATATATTAAATGATTTACTTCGTTGCGGAATTATTGACTTTAAAGAAATAACTGTTCAAACAGAACGTGGTCTTCGACAAAGAAAACAAATTCTTTTTATCGCTCAAAGCGAAAAAGAAATAGAACAATACTCTCATAGAGTTAAAAATAATTAGAGGAATCTAAAAAGATTCCTCTTTTTTTTATACCTTTTACAGCAAAACGTCTTTTACTGGATTGGACATTTTACTATAGGCAAGAACACCAGTAAATTTTGGACATTTTACTATAGGCATATAATAGTATAGGTGGAAAATAGGTCCGCGCCTTGCAAGGCGCCCCAGCTACAGACGAATCCTTCGGATTCGCTGTACGCAGAACAGAATAAATTCTGTAAAAACTGCGTACAGCGAATCCGACCGCGCCCCATTATTTTTGCAAGCGCGCAACACATTTTTAAAAATTTTTAAATTTTATGATAAAATATAAATATAAACAAAAGAAAATGTCAAATGACTAAAAAATAAAGGACGTCTGAGGAGGATTTTTAATGAGAAAAGAAACATTATTTGCTGCAATCGCGCCATATATAGGAGTAAATAAATATACTAATAGATTAATGTACTGTAATGACGCAGGCGATGATTATAATGATGTCAACTGCAATGACTGCACTTTCTGTTCCTCTTGCGGCGTTGTTTCAGAAGAAAAATTAAACCTAATGAAAATAATGTGGTTAAAAGAACATTTTAATAATTGGAATGACAAAACTGAAATCCTTGATTATGCAAAAGTACATGTAGGTGTGGACTCAGAAGATGATACAAAACTCTTTGATTGCTATGAAGGAGGTCGCGCCGCTTGCGCGAACTGTAAATTCAATGAAACAAAACCGTGGTGTTCTCATAATGAAAAAATAAAATTTTTTTTACAGTTTGAATAGCCTTAGGACTTAATCAAATCCCAAATTCAAAAATTTTAAAAAATTTGTTATAATAATTATAGAAGTTAAGGAAAGGAAAAATAAAAATGAAGAGAATACTTACTACAGATTATAAAGAATGTTTAGAATTTATACTTGATGAATTTGGAGTAAATAGAGAAACTGGAAAATTATGTCTTTGCGAAAATTTATCTTGTATAGATTGCTTATTTGAAGAAACCAGAGATTGCGACCAGATTTTTTTATGGTTTAAAGAACACGATATTGAAAAATATATAGAGCAAATGGTGCGCGAAGGTAGCTATGGTTTAGCTCTTCTGAACGAGAAGCCAATGTACTGCCGCGTTGCAATAGAGCATAATCTTTGTTCCTCTTGCGCGTTCTACAGTGAAAATGGAGATTGCGCGCAGCGCAGAATAGATTATTTACTTGAGGAGGTATAATATGAGTTGGAAATCTAAATATTGTGAAGCTCTTGCGCTTGTACCTTATGCAATAGATAAAGATACAAATGAAGTAAATCTCTGTGAAGAAACTTTATGTAAAGATTGTGTCTTTTGTAACTTGGGTCAGTGTGACGCAGTAATTCGCATGATTTATTTTGAAGAACATTTTGATGAATTATTTTCTAAGAAAGTAAATAGAGTGCGCCCAGCACTTGGAGTTACTGATGATTATATTGGCGGCTGCGGCAGTGAGATGGATTGCTATGATTGCATTTTTAAAAACGGTGGTATAGATTGCCAGACTAAAGCACGCAATTTTATATGGAATAGAATAGATTAGCTATATTTAAAGAAGGAGGAAAATAACGTGACTAGAATTGAAAGAGATAAGGATATATTATTTGATATTTTAGCTCAGTGCACAGGAGTTGGTGCAGGTGATAATAAGATTTATTTTTGCCGAGAAATTAACTGTGATGATTGCGCGTTCCAGAAGGTTTGCAATTCAGGAAATAACTATGATGTGACTGTGCCTATGGTTAAGTGGTTGAACGATAATTGGGACTCTCAGAAAGAGGATATCTTTGATTATCTTTGCGATGATATTGCTGTTAATACCAACTGGAATAATGAATATACTAGATGTAATTACATATTTTGCCGTGAATGTTTATTCAGAGAAGAGCGCGGCTGTACCTTAGAGAAGAAGAAGTATTTTAAAGAAGAGGTATAACTATGAGAAGAGTTAGAAAAGTATTTTCAGAAGAAATAAGCGATGTTGACCTCACACCAGATAAACAGGAAGAAGTGCTTGCGCTCATATATTCTAAAGACCATGGCGTGAACAAAAAAGGAGAACCAATAGTCTGTAGCTACGTATATTGTGAAGACTGTATATTCTGGTATAAAGATGATTGCTCTGGCGCAATGTATGATTGGTTAATGGAAGAAATATAGCGCGTAACTAAAAATAAATCTCAAAAATATCATGCCTTACATTTTTCTCATGTAAGGCTTTTTTATAATAAAATAACCAAAAAATTAGAGGTCTTTGAGACTCGTTTTTAGTCATTCTCTCATTTTAAAATTGCGCTCGCGCGACTATTAATCCTCAAAAATATTTTTGTTGCGCGCCGACCATTCATTTTCTATTTGCTATTGCATTTTTACAGTGCTTCACTGTTAATTTGACAAACAAAAATTTTGTGTTATAATTTTCTTACAGAAAAAACAAAAACAAAAAAGCCAAAAGTGTGTAGAGGTTTAAGGGGAAAGACCTAGACTTATTATATATATATATATATATATTTAT